>JADMIO011694112.1_pt1 | contig 106349 bp, 99 predicted proteins | sample 8958161 | NCBI WGS metagenome assembly JADMIO01 (sample SAMN16585339, study PRJNA669376) | soil metagenome | isolation source: Crop rotation soil | place: USA: Cullars Rotation, Alabama | collected 2011
CCGCGACAACTTGTCCACGTGGAATTCTAAGCTTAGGATCCCAATGTGCTGGAAATCGTGTCGTGGCGCACCGTCTGCAGCCGGCCGGTGCCGTCGACGTGGGTGATGGCGGGGACGAGCGCCCGCTTGTCCTCGCGGACGTCGACCACGTAGAGCATGAAGCGGGCGGGGTAGTGGCGCTCCGCGTCGGGCAGGACGAAGTATTCCTCGGCCCGCTCGACGAGCGCCGACGGCGCGAACGGCCGGAACGGCTCCCGGAACTTGATCTTGGTGTTGACGATGTCCTTCATGTCCGGGTTCCGGGGGTCGGCGAGGATCGACCGGTGGCCGAGCGCGCGCGGTCCCCACTCGAACCGTCCCTGGCTCCAGCCCACGACCTTGCCCGTCTGCAGGCGATCGACGACGCGCTCGAGCAGACGGTCCTCGTCGTCGAACCGCTCGTACGCGATCCCGCCCGCGCGGAGGAAGGCCTCGACGTCTCCGGTGCCGTGGGCCTGCCCCCAGGACGCGTGCTCCATCACGAAGGCGCGCGGGCGGCCGAGGAGCGCGTGATAGCCGTAGAGCGCGGCGCCGATGGCGCCGCCGCCGTCGCCGGCGGCCGGCTGGATGTAGAGCTCCTCGAACGGGGTCTCGCGCAGGATCCGGCTGTTGGCCACGCTGTTGAGCGCGACGCCCCCGGCCATGCACAGCTTGGTCAGGCCGGTGTCGCGGTGAGCGGCCCGCGCCATCGTGAGCAGCGTCTCCTCGATCACGACCTGGATGCTGGCCGCGATGTCCGCGTAGCGCTCGTTCTCGCGGGCGAGCGCGTCGTAGCTGGCCGGCTTCTCGCCGAAGTACGAGGGGTAGCCGCTCGAGCCGGTGAAGAAGTTGAGGGCGGGGTCCCGCGGCGGCCCGAACAGCGTCTCGAACTTGCGGCTGTAGGTCTGGGTCGTCGACCGATGGAACGTGAAGTAGTCCATGTCGAGCTCGAAGCTGCCGTCGGCGTGGACCCGGAGGAGCTTGCGGACGTCGTCGACGTAGCGGGGCGAGCCGAACGGGGCCATGCCCATGACCTTGTACTCGCCCTCGTTGACCTCGAAGCCGAGGAAGGCCGTGAAGGCGCTGTAGAGCAGGCCCAGCGAGTGCGGGAAGCGGATCTCCTTGAGGAGCTGGAGATCGGTGCCCTTGCCGACGCCGAGGCTCGCCGTCGTCCACTCGCCGACCCCGTCGACGGTGAGGACCGCCGCCTGCTCGAAGGGCGAGCAGTAGAAGGCGCTGGCCGCGTGCGAGAGGTGGTGCTCGCTGAACAGGATCTTGCTGGCCGGAACGCCGAGGCGCTTCTGGATAAGGTGCCGGACCCAGAGCTTGTCGCCGAGCCAGGTGACCATCGCTTCCCGGAACACCCGGTGCGAGGCCGGGAAGGTCTGCATGCTGCCGAGCAGGAGGCGCTCGAACTTCACGAACGGCTTCTCGAAGAAGACGACGTGGTCCAGGGCGCCGGCGTCGATGCCCGCGGTCTTCAGGCAGAAGTCGATGGCCTGCGCCGGGTACTCGTAGTCGTGCTTCTTGCGGCTGAAGCGCTCCTCCTCGGCGGCGGCGACCAGGACGCCGTCGTGCACCAGGGCGGCGGCCGCGTCGTGGAAATAGCAGGAGACCCCCAGGATGTGCATCAGAACTGCCGGCGGGCGCGGTCGATCGGCTCACCGGTGCGCGTCACGGGATGCCAGCCGCCGCCGATCCGGTTGAGCCCGAGAGGGTCCGCCTTGTACCGGACGACCAGCGCGAAGGGCGCCAGGATCACGAAGTAGAACACCGTGAGCAGGACCCGGGCCTGGAAGTCGCCCATCTTCCGGCCGAAGCGCTTCCACCCTTCCCACAGACGCCGAAGCACGGGGGGCATGGCCCACTACGATACGAATATTCCTTGATCGGGTCCAACCCTTGTTTGATAATCCACGCCTGCGCAGGCTGCCGGTGGACGGAACGACCCCTCGAGAGCACCCCCAGGTCGAGCGGCTGAAGCGGCACATCGAACGGCGGGAGTTCACGGTCGGGATCATCGGCCTGGGCTACGTCGGCCTGCCGCTGATCACACGCTTCGCCGAGGCCGGGTTCCCGACGCTCGGGTTCGACGTCGATCCGGAGAAGATCGACCGCCTCAACGCCGGCCACAGCTACATCGAGACCATCGGGTCCGACCGGATCGAGCGCATGGTCCGCTCCGGCCGGTTCCAGGCCACCACCAACTTCGACTGGCTCGGCAAGGCCGACGCGCTGCTGATCTGCGTGCCCACCCCGCTGACCCGCCACCGCGAGCCCGATCTCCAGTACGTCGAGCGGACGGCCGATGCGATCGCGGGAGCGTTGCGGCCAGGGCAGCTCGTGGCTCTGGAGAGCACCACGTATCCGGGCACCACCGAGGACGTCGTGCTGCCGCGCCTGGCCCGGACGGGGCTCTCGGTCGGGCACGACTTCTTCCTCGCGTACTCGCCCGAGCGGGAGGATCCCGGCAACCTCCAGTACTCCACGTCGACAATCCCGAAGCTCGTGGGTGGCGTGACGCCCGGCTGCCGGGACCTGGCCGTCGCCCTCTACGGACAGGCGATCGAGCAGATCGTGCCCCTCTCCGGGACCCGGGTGGCCGAGGCGGCCAAGATCCTGGAGAACGTCTATCGCGCCGTGAACATCGCCCTCGTCAACGAGCTGAAGATCGCCTTCGACCGGATGGGGATCGACATCTGGGAGGTCATCGAGGCGGCGAAGACCAAGCCGTTCGGGTTCCAGGCGTTCTATCCCGGGCCCGGCCTCGGCGGCCACTGCATCCCCATCGATCCGTTCTATCTCACGTGGAAGGCGCGCGAGTACGGGGTGACCACGCGCTTCATCGAGCTGGCGGGCGAGATCAACAGCGCCATGCCCGCCTACGTGCTCACGCGCGTGGCCGACGCGCTGAACGCGCGCGGCCGGGCGCTCAACGGCGCGCGGGTGCTCGTGCTGGGCGCCGCCTACAAGCGCGACACCAACGACTCCCGGGAATCCCCGGCCCTCGAGATCATCGAGCTGCTGCGGGCCAAGGGGGCGGAGACGCACTACAGCGATCCGCACATTCCGGCCCTCCGCAAGGGGCGCCGGCACGATCTGGGCCTGCGCTCGGTCCCTCTCGACGCGGCGGCCGTCCGTGGCTACGACGTCCTGCTCCTGGTGACGGACCACTCGGCCTTCGACTACCCCCTGCTCTTCGAGCACGGCCGCCTCATCGTGGACACCCGCAACGCGTTCGCGGGGCGGGGCCTCGTGGGGCCCCACGTGGAGCGGGCATGAGGCCCGGCGAGGCCGTGGCCGGCCGGGTGTTCCTCGTCACCGGCGGCGGCGGCTTCATCGGCTCTCACCTGACCGCGCGGCTCCTGGCCGACGGCGCGCGCGTGCGGGTGCTCGACAACTTCAGCACGGGATCACAGGGCGTGGCCCCGACGGGGCCGCCCGGGCCGGTTTGCTAGAATCACCGGCCGGAGGTGTCATGATGCGCTCACGCACGGTCGCCGTCCTGCTGCTGCTCGCCGTGGCCAGTCTCTGGGGGCTTCCCGCTTCGGCGCAGCCGAGCGGCCTCGTCGTGCAGGTGGCGGCGGAGCCGCCGGGGCTCGACCTCACGGCCACCCCCGCGTCGGCCACGGCCGGGGTCGTCTTCTACAACCTCCAGGAATGCCTCGTGAAGATCGACCGTCACGGCAAGATCGTGCCGTGGCTGGCCGAGCGCTGGCACACGAGCGACAACCGCAACTACACGTTCTTCCTCAAGCGCGGGGTGCGCTTCCACAACGGGCGCGAGCTCAAGGCCGCGGACGTCAAGTTCGTCTTCGAGCGGGCCATGAACCCGGAGACCAAGCACCCGTACCCCGGCTACTACACCGCCATCGGCGACATCATCGTCAAGGACGACTACACGATCACCTTCGCGCTCAAGAGCCTGAACGCGAACTTCCTGCTCAACATGGCCCGTCAGGGCTCGGTGATCTATCCGCGCGAGGCCGTGGAGACGCTCAAGAGCGCGCCGATCGGCACCGGCCCCTTCCGGTTCGGCGAGTGGGTGCGCGGCGACCGGATCGTGCTCACGCGCAACCGCGACTATCACGTCAAGGAGCTGCCGAAGCTCGAGCGCGTGACCTTCCGCTTCATCACCGATCCCAACGCCGCGCTGGCCGCGCTCAAGGCCGGCGACGTCGACGCCTCGCTCTTCGGCCTCGGCCCCGAGCACATCGCCGAGCTCCGCAAGGACGGGCGGTTCTCGGTGATCGAGGGCAACACCACCAACGACGTGATCCTGGCCATGAACAACTCGCGCAAGCCGTTCTCGGACGTCCGCGTCCGTCGCGCGATGACCTATGCGGTCGACAAGCCGGAGATCCTGGCCGGCGCGATGTTCGGGATGGGCCGGATCCTCGGCTCCAACGTGGATCCCCTGAACCCGTACTTCGTGGATCTCGCGGGGGCGATGCCCCACGACACGGCCAAGGCGCGGAAGCTCCTCGCCGAGGCCGGCTATCCCAACGGCCTGGACGCGGTCCTGCGGGTGTCGCCGCAGTACTACTACACCGTCCGCGCCGGCGAGATCCTCGTCGCCCAGCTCCAGAAGGCCGGTGTGCGCGTGCGCCTCGAGCAGATCGAGTGGGGGCAGTGGCTCTCGCGCGTGTGGCGGGAGGCGGACTACGACCTGACCATCATCGGCCACGCCGAGGCCTGGGACATCTCGAACTACGCCAACCCCAAGTACTACTACCGGTACGACAGCCCTCGCTTCCAGGAGCTCTTCCAGAAGTCGGAGGTCACCCTCGACGACAAGGCGCGGCGTGATCTGTACGTGCAGATGCAGCGGCTGCTCGTCGAGGACGCGCCCGCGGTGTGGCTGTTCATGCATCCACGCCTGGCCGTGACGCGGAAGGGCGTGCAGGGGATCTGGAAGGATCTCCCGCTGCCGGCGAGCGACCTCTCCGAGGTGAGCCGGGCGCAGTAGCGGCCCGGGCCGGCGGTGCGCGGGTACGTCGTCCGGCGCCTCGCGGCGCTCGTCGTGACGCTCGGGTTCGTCTCGATCCTCGTCTTCGTGGCCATCCGCGTGCTCCCCGGCGATCCCGTGCTCGTCATGGCGGGGCCCGAGGCCAACCCCGAGGTCGTGGCCCGCCTCCGGCAGTCGATGGGGCTCGACCGGCCCCTGATCGTGCAGTACGCCGACTGGATCCGGGGCGTGATCCGCGGCGAGCTCGGCGTCTCGCTCCAGTACGACGTGCCCGTGGGCCGGCTGATCGTGAGCCGGCTGCCCGTCACGCTGCCGCTGACCGCGATGGCCGCGCTCTTCACGGTGCTGGTCGCGCTGCCGCTCGGCGTCTACGCGGCCACCCACGCCCGGCGCCCCGGCGACTACCTGACCATGATCGTCGCCCAGGTCGGCCTCGCCGTCCCCGCCTTCTGGGCGGGGCTGCTGCTGATCCTGCTCTTCTCGGTGCATCTCGGCTGGTTCCGATCCGGCGGGTTCGACGGCTGGGGGCAGGGGTTCTGGGCCGCCGTGCGCGCGCTGCTGCTGCCGGCCGCGGCGCTCGGGCTCTTCCAGGCGGCGGTGCTGATCCGGGCCACGCGCTCGTCGCTGCTCGAGGTCCTCGACGAGGAGTACGTGAGGACCGCGCGGGCCAAGGGCGTCCCGGACGGCCTCGTGGTGGTCAAGCACGCGCTCCGGAACGCGCTGATCCCGGTGGTGACGGTGGCCGGCCTGCAGCTCGGCCAGCTCCTCGCCGGCAGCATCATCCTCGAGTCGGTCTTCGCGCTGCCGGGCCTGGGCCGGCTGGCCCTCGGGGCCATCAGCGCGCGCGACCTGCCGGTGGTGCAGGGGGTCACGCTGTTCGTGGCCTCGTGCATCGTGGCCATCAACTTCGCGGTCGATCTGTCCTACGCGCTGCTGGATCCGCGCATCCGGTATGACTAGGCGTCGCGGGGTCCACGTGGCGTTCGTGGTGGGGCTCGGCCTCACCGCGTCGCTGGTGATCGCGGCCGCGGTGTCGATCGTGTGGACGCCCGCCGATCCGCTGCGCATGTCGATCGCGGGACGTCTCGAAGGGCCGTCGCGGGCGCACCCGTTCGGCACCGACCAGTACGGGCGCGACGTGCTCGCGCGGGTGATGGCCGGCACGGTGACGTCGATCGCGGTCGGGGTGCTGGCCGTCGCGGTCGGCGCGGGCGTGGGCGTTCCGCTCGGGATCGCGGGCGGGTACGTCGGCGGCTGGCTCGACGAAGGGCTCATGCGGCTGGTCGACGCGGTCCAGGGCTTCCCGGCGATCCTCTCGGCGCTGCTCTTCAGCGCGGCGTTCCGGCCGGGCATCACGGTCAGCACGGTCGCGATCGGGATCGCCTTCGTGCCCGCGTTCGCCCGCCTGGCCCGGAGCAGCTTTCTCGAGCTGAGGGGACGCGAGTTCGTGCTCGCCGCCGCCGCGCTGGGCGCCACCGATCTCCGGCTCATCGGCCGGCACATCTTCCCGAACAGCCTCTCGCCGCTGATCGTTCAGGCCACCACGAGCTTCCCGGTCGCGATCCTGGCCGAGGCGGCGCTCGCGTACCTCGGTCTCGGCACCCAGCCGCCGCAGCCGTCGTGGGGCCTGATGCTGAAGGAGGCGCAGAACTTCCTGACCATCAACCCCTGGTTCGCGGTGTTTCCCGGTAGCGCGATCGCGGTCGCGGTGCTCGGCCTCAACCTCCTCGGCGACGGCCTCCGCGATCTGCTCCACCCGCGAGCGAGCTGAGCCGCCCGGTCGGGCAAAGAAAGCCCGCGGGCGTTGACTTCCGACGGTCCGTCGCCGTATGGTAACGCTTGGATTTGTGGCCGGGCGCTGGCGGTTCTGCCAGCGAAATCCGCAGGATGCGCTTGGGGAGAGTGAAGACGATGAAGGTTTTCAACGCCTCATTCACGCTGGCGAGTGAGGAGGGAACCGAGGTCTCAGACATCACGAAGCTCGTTCGGGACATCGTGCAGAACTCCCCAGTCACCACCGGCATTGCCCTCGTCAACACCCTCCACACGACGTGCGCGCTCTTCGTGAACGAGTTCCAGGCCGCGCTCATCGACGATCTCAAGGGTCTGGTGGAGCGGCTCGTTCCCGAGCGAGGCGGCTACCGGCACGACGATCCCCGCTACTCGGACTGCGAGCGCGGCAACGCGCACTCCCATCTGCGGGCGGCGCTGCTCGGACGGAGCATCGCCGTGGGCGTGAACAACGGTGAGCTCACGCTGGGACGGTTCCAGTCGATCATCTTCGCCGAGTTCGACGGTCCGCGGAAACGCGAAATCCACGTCCAGCTGATCGGCGACTAGGGCGCGGAGGGGCTTCGTCCCCCCTTCCGACGGTCGCTGCACGCCCAGGGACGAGCCGATGACGCGGGCGTTCAAGGAGCTCCTGGCCTACCGCGAGATCCTGCTGATCCTCATCTGGCGCGAGCTGAAGACGCGCTACCGGGGCTCGGTGCTCGGCTTCCTGTGGACGCTGCTCAATCCGCTCCTGCTGATGACCATCTACTCGCTGGTGTTCTCGGTGTACATGCGGGTCGACGTCCACGCGTACCCGATCTTCGTCTTCGCGGGCCTGCTGCCGTGGATCTGGTTCTCCTCGGCCATGCTGTCGGGGGCGACCTCGGTCGTGGACAGCGGCACCCTCATCAAGCGCGTGCCGTTTCCGCCGCAGATCCTGCCCGCCGTCTCCGTGACCGCGGCGCTGGTCAACTTCCTGCTGGCGGTGCCGATCCTGCTCGTGTTCATGTTCGCCTGGGGCCTGCCCATCGGCTGGTCGCTGCTGCTGCTGCCGCTGCCGATCGCCATCCAGTACGTGTTCACGCTCGGGCTGACGATCGTGCTCTCGACGCTCACGGTGCGGTACCGCGACCTGCAGCAGCTCCTCGCCAACGTGCTCACGCTGTGGTTCTTCCTCACCCCCGTGCTCTACCCGACGACGATGGTGCCGCCGCGGTTCCAGGCCTTCCTGCTGCTGAATCCGATGGCCGTGCTGGTCGGCTCGTTCCAGGCCGCGCTCTACGGGGCCCACGTCCCGACGCTCGCGCCGCTGGCGGTGGTGGGGGCGCTGGCGATCGTCCTGCTCGGCGGGGCGCTGGCGCTTTCCGACCGGCTGCGATGGGGGCTGGCCGAGCAGCTCTGATGGCGGCGGCGATCGAGCTGCAAGGCATCTCCAAGCGCTTCCGGTCCCTGGGGGGCCGGCCGCCCACCACGGTCAAGTCCGCCGTCCTCGACCTCGTCCGTCGCGGCAGTGCGCGGGGCAAGGAGCGGTTCACCGCGCTCCGCGACATCGACCTCACGGTGGAGGCGGGCCGGACCCTCGGCATCGTGGGCGCGAACGGCTCCGGCAAGAGCACGCTGCTCAAGCTCGTGGCCGGGATCTACCGGCCCGACAGCGGCACCCTCGTCGTCCGGGGCCGGGTGGCGCCGCTGATCGAGCTGGGCGCCGGGTTCCATCCCGAGCTCACCGGCCGCGAGAACGTGGTCATCAACGGCATCATCCTCGGCCTGTCCCAGCGCGAGTTGCGGCGGCGCCTCGACGCCATCGTCGAGTTCGCGGGCATGCGGGAGTTCATCGATGCGCCCGCGCGCACCTACTCCTCCGGCATGTACATGCGGCTCGGCTTCGCCGTCGCCGTCCATCTCGACCCCGACGTGCTGCTGATGGACGAGGTGCTGGCCATCGGCGACGAGGCCTTCGCGCGCAAGTGCGCGGACCGCTTCGCCGAGTTCCGTCGGCTCGGCAAGACCATGCTGCTGGTGGGCCACGAGGCCGCGGCCGTCGAGCGCTGGTGCGACGAGGCGGTGTGGCTCGACCACGGGGTGATCCGCGCCGTGGGCACGCCCCACAAGGTGATCGATCTCTATCGCCAGGCGATGTCCGAGCAGGAGTCGGTCGCGCTGGCGCGCTCGTACGAGCGGCCCGCGCCCGCCGTCGCGGGGCCCGCGGGGGAAGTGCGCGACCGCTGGGGCACCGGCGAGATCGAGATCGAGCGCGTCCGCCTCGACGACGCGTTCGGGACCGAGCGGTACGTCTACGCCCCGGACGAGCCCGTCACGATCCGGTTCGGGTACCGCGTCCACCGCCCGGCCGGCCGGCCCGTGTTCGGCTTCGCGATCGTCCGCAACGACGGCCTCTGGGTCTACGGCACCGACACCACGCTCGCGAAGATCCCGGTGCCCGAGCTGGACGTGGCCGGCGAGGTGGCGGTCACCATCGAGGCCCTCGGCCTCGTGGCCGGAAGCTACTTCGTCGACGTCGCGGTGCACGCCGAGGACGGGACGCCCTGCGATTATCACAGCCGCCGCTATCCGTTCTCCGTGCGCGACGACGTCGCCGAGCGCGGGGTGACGAAGGTCCACCATCGCTGGCGCATCGTGCCGGGCCCGGTGAGCGGACGGGGTTGACATGCGTGTCGCTCTGGACGGCCAGCCCTTGCTCGTCCCGCTGGCCGGCGTCGGGCACTACACGCGGGAGCTCGTCCGGGCGCTGGCCCGGGTGGACGCGAGCCATCATTACTGCGTGATGATGCCTCGCCCCCTGCGGGCGCTGACGCGGCGACGCGTGCCCCAGGTCCAGTTCGCCGAGCCGAACGTCGAGGTGAGGATGGCGGGCTGGTGGGCCACCATGCGCGCGCGGGTCGATCGGCGGCTCGGCCGTGAGCCCGAGCCGCGCGCCGATCTTCCCGGCGACATCTTTCACGCCACCAACCACATCTTTCCGTACCGGCTGCGGGGAGTCCGGACCGTCCTCACCATCCACGACCTGACCCTCCTGCTCTTCCCGGAGTGGCACCCCGCCGACCGTCTGGCCGTGATGGGGCCGGCGCTGGAGCCCTCCGCGCGGCGCGCGGAGCGCATCGTGGCGCCCTCGGAGGCGACCCGGCACGACATCCTCAAGCTCCTGTCGGTCGAGCCCGAGCGCGTGCTGGTCATCCCGGAGGGCGTCGACACGGCCTTCGCCCCGCGGACGCCGGAGGAGCTGGCGCCGCACCTGGCGCCCCTCGGGCTCAGCCCGGGCGCGTATCTCCTCTTCCTCGGGACCCTCGAGCCCCGGAAGAACCTCGTGCGGCTCGTCGAGGCCATGGAGCTGGCCGGCCCCGAGGTCGGCCCCCTCGTGCTGGCCGGGGGCCGCGGGTGGAACAACGGGCCGATCCTCGAGGCCATCGCGAGGCTCGAGCGCGCGGGGCGGGCCCGCGTGCTCGGGTACGTGCCGGACGGCCTGCGACCGGCGCTCCTCGCCGGGGCCCGCGCGTTCGTCTATCCCTCGCTCTACGAGGGGTTCGGGCTGCCACCGCTGGAGGCGCTGGCCTGCGGCACGCCGGTGGTGACGTCGAACGTCGCGGCGCTGCCCGAGGTCCTCGGCGACGCGGCGCTGTTCGTCGACCCGGAGGACGTCGCGGACCTCGCCCGGGGGCTCGGCCGGATCTGGCGCGACGAGGCCCTCCGGGCCGACCTCCGCGCCCGTGGCCTCGAGCGGGCGCGGCAGTTCTCGTGGGAGCGGACCGCCCGGCTCACCCTCGACGTCTACCGCGGACTGCTCGCATGAAGGTGTCGATCATCATGCCCGTGTTCAACGAGGTGGGCACGATCGCGGAGATCCTCGCGCGCGTGCGCGCCGCGCCGATCGAAGGGCCGCTCGAGCTGATCATCGTCGACGACGCCTCGACCGACGGCACCCGCGAGTTCCTGACGGACTACGCCGGCCGCCACGACGACGTCCGGGTCATCCTGCAGGAGCAGAACCAGGGCAAGGGCAGCGCGATCCGGCGCGGCATCGAGTGCGTCACCGGCGACGTGGCCATCATCCAGGACGCGGACCTCGAGTACGATCCCCGCGACTATCCGGCGCTGCTCCGGCCCATCGTCGAGCAGCACGCCGACATCGTCTTCGGCAACCGCTTCCACGGGGGCGAGCACCGGGTGCTCTACTACCGGCACTTCCTGGCCAACCGGCTGCTCACGATGATGTGCAACATCGCCACCGACCTCAACCTGAGCGACATGGAGGTCGGCTACAAGGTCTTCCGCACGTCCGTGCTCAAGCAGCTGCGGCTGCGCGCGCGCCGCTTCGACATCGAACCCGAGCTCGTGATCAAGGCCGCCGGCCTCGGCGTGCGCATCTACGAGGTGCCGATCTCGTACCATGGCCGGACCTACGCCGAGGGCAAGAAGATCGGATGGCGCGACGGGGTGACGGCGCTGTGGCGGATCTTCGTCTTCCGCGTCTTCGGGTGAGCGGATGATCGCGGTGAACGCCGCGATCATCGGCGATCGGCCGACCGGCCTCGGCCTGTACGCGCTGGAGCTGATCCGGCAGCTCGATGCCCTCGGCGAGCGCCTGGTCGTGTTCACGTCGCGCCCGGAGGCCATCCAGGCGCCGGGCGCGCGCGTGGTGCGGGTGCCGGCCGCGACCCGGCCCGAGCGGCGCACCCGCGGCCACCTGGCGCGCCTGCTGTGGACGCAGTCGGGCCTGCGCCTGCGCGTGTCCCGGCTGCGCCCCCGGCTCCTGCTCAACCTGATGCCCGAGGGGATCTTGCGGCCCCCGGTGCCCCAGGTCACGGTCGTCCACGATCTCCTGCCGCTGCGCTCCCCGCGGGAGTATCCGCGCCAGCAGTACTACTTTCGCCACTACGTCCCCGCGGTCCTCCGCCACTCGCGGGCGGTGATCGCCAGCTCGGAGAGCACCGGCCGCGATCTCGTGGGCTTCTACGGCCTGCCCCGGGACAAGCTGCGCGTGGTGATGCTCGGGTACGACGCCGTGCGCTTCCGTCCCGCGCCGACGGAGCCGGCGGACGGGGAGCCCTACGCGCTGTTCCTCGGCAACGTGCTGCCCCACAAGAACCTCCTCCGCCTGGTCGACGCCTTCGCGGACGCCGTGGCGGGCATCCCCGGGCGGCTGGTGCTGTGCGGGTGGGGACGTCCGGAGCACGTCCGCGCCCTGCGCGAGCGCATCGCCGCCCGCGGCCTGGGCTCGCGGCTGGACTGGCGGCCGTACGCCGCGGACGAGGAGATCCCGGACCTCTACCGCCGGGCGCGCATGCTGCTGCTGCCCTCGCTCTACGAGGGCTTCGGCCTCACCGCCCTGGAGGCGATGGCGTGCGGCACGCCCGCGGTCGTGTCCGACCGGTCGTCGCTTCCCGAGGTCACCGGCGACGCCGGGGTCTTCGTCGACGCCGAGGACACGGCGTCGATCGCGTCGGCGATCCGCCGCCTGTTCACCGACGACGGGCTGGTCAAGCTCCACGCCGAGCGCGGCCTGGTCCGGGCCCAGCGCTTCTCGTGGGAGGGGACCGCGCGCGCCGTCCAGGCGATCGTGCACGGCGTCCTGGAGACCCCGGACCGGTCGCGATGACGCCGAGGGTCGCGCTGATCCACGACTGGCTGACCGGGATGCGCGGCGGCGAGCGATGCCTCGAGGTGTTCTGCGAGCTCTTTCCCGACGCGGACCTGTTCACGCTCCTGCACGTGCCGGGCAGCGTCTCGCCGCTCATCGAGCGGCGGCGGATCGTCACGTCGTTCGTGCAGCGGCTGCCCGCCGCGGCCACCCGGTATCGTTACTACCTGCCGCTGTTCCCGTCGGCCGTGGAGACGTTCGATCTCCGCGGGTACGATCTCGTGCTGTCCTCGAGCCACTGCGTGGCCAAGGGCGCGCGGGCGGCGCCGGGCGTGCCCCACGTCTCGTACTGCTTCACCCCCATGCGCTACGTCTGGGACCTCTACGACGACTACTTCGGACCGGGGGCGAACCTCCTCGTGCGCGCGGCGATGCCTCCGGTCGCGGCACGCCTGCGGCGCTGGGACCGGGCGTCCAGCGCGCGCGTCGGCCGCTTCGCGGCGATCTCCCACCACGTCGCCGCGCGGATCGACCGCTACTACGGCCGCCGCGCGGAGGTCATCTATCCGCCGGTCGACGTGCAGCGCTTCGAGGTCGCCGCCGACGCGCCCGACGACTTCTACCTGGTGGTGTCGGCGCTCGTGCCCTACAAGCGTCTGGACCTGGCCGTCCAGGCGGCGAACCGTCTCGATCGCCGGCTGCTCGTGGTGGGCACGGGCCCCGAGGAGCGCCGGCTGCGGGCGCTGGCGGGCCCGCGGGTGGAGTTCCTGGGGTGGCGCTCCGACGCGGAGATCGCCCGGCTCTACCGGCGGTGCCGGGCGGTGCTCTTCCCCGGGCTCGAGGACTTCGGCATCGTCCCGCTGGAGGCGATGGCGTCGGGGCGTCCGGTGATCGCCTTCGCGGCCGGTGGGGCGCTGGAGACCGTGGTGCCGCCGGGCGGCGACAGGCCTCCGACCGGGATCCTCTTCGAGGCCCAGACCGTGGACGCGCTGGTCGACGCGCTCCTCCGGCTCGAGGCCGGCGCGGTCGTGTTCGAGCCGAAGGCCCTGCGCGCCCGCGCCGAGGAGTTCGATCGCTCCCGCTTCAAGGAGCGCATCGGCGCCTTCCTCGACGCCGCGCTGGCGGAGCCGCGCCCGTGCTGAAGGCCCACTCGCGCGTGTTCGAGCACGTCACGCTGGCCACCGACGTGCTGCTGATCGCGCTGTGCTGGCTCGGCGCCTACGGCCTGCGCTTCTACGTGGTCGGGCCTCCGCTCGTCACCCCCGACATCCCGCCGTTCCGGGAGTACGTGCTCCAGCTCATCCCCATCGTGGTGGTGTGGGCCGTGGCCTTCCGGTGGTTCGATCTCTACCGCCCGCGCCGGCTGGGCAGCTACGTCTCCGAGTGGGCCGACGTGGCCAAGGCCTCGACGCTGGGCGTGCTCGTGCTGATCGCGATCATGCAGTTCGTGTTCCGCGAGATCGAGTACTCGCGCGTGGTCATCGTCTACTTCTGGGCCCTCTCGATCGTCGCGGTCAGCCTGTGGCGGGCCACGTTCCGCGAGGGACTCCGTCTGGCCCGCCGTCACGGCGTGAATCTCAGGCGCGCGGTGGTGGTCGGCGGGGGCGGCGCCGCCGTGGAGCTGCTGGCCGCGCTGCGCCGGCGGCCCGACGTGGGCGTGCACGTGCTGGGACTCATCGGCGACAAGCACGAGGACGCGGGCGGCGTGTGGCTGGGTCGCTTCGAGGACCTGCGCGCCATCCTCGATCGCGAGCAGGTCGACCTCGTCCTCATCGCGCTCGCCCACGGGGACTACGGGCGCCTGGCCGGCCTGCTGTCCGACATCGGGGACGATCCCGTCGCCATCCACCTCGTGCCCGACGTGTACGGGCTGGCGTCGATGCGGGGCGGCATCGAGGAGTTCGAGGGCGTGCCCATCATCCACCTCCGCGAGTCGCCGCTCTACGGGTGGAACCGGGTCCTCAAGCGCGCGATGGATCTCGTGGTGGGGGGGCTGGCACTCGTGGGGCTGGCGCCGGCGCTGGTCGTGGTGGCGGCCGCGGTGCGGCTCTCCTCGCCCGGGCCGATCCTGCTCCGGCAGGAGCGCATGGGGCTCGACGGACGCGCCTTCTCGATGCTGAAGTTCCGAACCATGCGCGTGGACGCCGAGGCCGAGAGCGGGCCGGTGTGGGCCGCGCCCGACGACGATCGGCGGACCCGCCTGGGCACGGTGCTGCGGCGGTTCAGCCTCGACGAGCTGCCGCAGCTCCTGAACGTGCTCCGCGGCGAGATGAGCCTCGTCGGCCCGCGGCCGGAGCGCCCCGTGTTCGTCGAGACCTTCCGTCACCGCATCCCCGGCTACATGCTCCGCCACAAGGTGAAGGCCGGCATGACCGGCTGGGCCCAGATCAACGGCTGGCGCGGCAACACGTCGCTCGAGAAGCGCATCGAGTACGACCTCTTCTACATCGAGCGCTGGTCCCTGGGCTTCGACCTCGTGATCCTCGTCAAGACGCTCTGGCGCGGCATCTTCAGCCCGAACGCCTACTGAGCGAGCCGGGGGCCCGCGCGGCGTGCCCGAGGGCCGCCCATGCAGGCCCTGGATTCGCGTCGTCGCTCCTTCGTCATGGCGAGCTGCCACGACGTTCGACGCGACGTCCTTCGAGGGTTCGAGCACGGGCTGTGCCCACTTTATCGGCTCCGGAGGGAGAGGCGGGGAGGAACGCGCCGCCGGGCGCGTGACGACCGTCGGAAGGGGAGCTCGGTCCCTTCCCGGCTACTGCGCCGGGACCGGCTCGGTGGCGACGCGGACGCGCACGAAGTACTCGCGGAAGTGGCCGAGGTCGGTCTCCGAGATCATGTCGGAGACGATGAAGCAGGCGAGGTCCCCCTGCTTCCACACCCAGACCGAGAACCCGCTGTCGCGCACCAGCGCCGGCCGCCAGCGATCGACCTGCACGCGCTGGCGCTCGGGCATCGGCAGCCCGGGCGCGGGCAACACCACGTACGTGAGCAGATGGCTTTCGCCGTCGCGGTAGTGCAGGGCGATCCCGCGCCGCTGCTCGAGATACACGGGCTCGGCGTTGACGAAGGTCAGCCGCTCGTCGCCCGCGAACACGCGGAGCAGGCCGATGCCCGACTCCTGGGTGAGCCAGGGCAGCGCCGCGGGGATGACGTCGGGCCGGCGGGCGCCCCACATGATCGTGCGCGTGTGCTCGGCGACCACCGAGCGCACCAGGCGCTGGACCGGGTCGGCCGGCGCGATCCGCGGCAGCATCGGGATGAAGACGAGGATCAGCGCGAGCGCGGTGGCGGCCGCGGCGACCGCGGCCGAGAGCCACGGGCGCAGGTCGCTGCGGGGACGGGCGGCCGCGAGGACGGCATGCCGCAGCCGCGCGGGGGCCGCGTGCCGGGGCAGCTCGGCGGCGAGCCGCCCGCCCAGCGCTTCGTCGGACAGGGGATCGGTCATCGTGTTTCGTAATCCCGCAACAAGATGCGCAGCCGCTCCTTCGCCCGGAAGATCCTCGACTTGACGGTACCGACCGGGCACGCCATGACCCGCGCGACTTCCTCGAGCGGCAAGCCTTCGACTTCGGCGAGCAGCAGGACGGTGCGGAAGTCCTCGGGCAGCCGGCGCATCGCTCGCTCGAGATCCGTGTGAGCGTCCATCGCGCCGCTGTCCTCGTCCGGGGCGTCGTGAAACATCGGGGTGTCCCAGTCGGGGACACCGTCCTCTGCGACGGCGGCCTCCCGCTCGCGCAGGCGATAGAACGTGAGGAACGTGTTCCTCAGGATCTGAAACAACCAGGCCCGCAGATGCGTTCCCGGTTGGAAGCGATGGGAGAAACGGAAGGCCCGCGCGTAGGTCTCCTGGACGAGGTCCTGCGCCTCGGACGGATTGCGGGTCAGGTAGACGCCGAAGTTGTAGAGCGCGTCGAGGTGGGTGAGTGCGTCCCGCTGGAAGTCGCCGTCGGCCATCGCGCGGTCAGTCGAACCAGCGGGACGGAAAATCGCCCGGCCGGACCTCGTGCTCGTCCTCGACCTCGTCCAGCAGCTCGCGAACGGTGCGGTAGAGAATCGGGTGCTCGAGCTCGGGCGCGAGATCGGCGAGGGGCCGGAGCACGAAGGCCCGCTCGTGCAGGAGCAGGTGGGGCACGTGGAGCGCGTCCGACACGCTGATCACCCGGTCGTCGTAGAACAGGATGTCGATGTCGACGGATCGCGCGGCGAACCGTCTCGCCTCCGGCGTGCCCGGCGGCCGCGTCCGCCCCAGCGCGGCCTCGATGGCCTGGAGCGACTCCAGCAGGTGCTCGGGCGGCAGGCCGGTCTCGATGACGACGGCGCAGTTCAGGAACCAGTGCCGCTGCGTGAGCGGCGTGGCCGGCTCGATCTCCCAGGGCTCGGTCTCGTAGAGGCGCGACGCCTCGACGAAGCGGATCTCGGCGGCGCCCCGCAGCCGATCGACCGCCGAGCGCAACAGCTCGAGCCGGTCGCCGAGGTTGGACCCGAGGCTCAGGTACACGCGTGCCATCAGCGCTGGCGCGTGACTTCCACGGCGGGGGTCCCGACCAGGCCGCCCAGCGGCGCCGTCAGCTTCTTCACGCGCACGCGGACCGCGGAGGCGGGGAACTCGCGCAGGATCGCGTCGCTCAGGAGCCCGGCCAGGCGCTCGAGCAGGTTGACGCGAGTCTTGGTGCCGATCTCCACGATGCGCTGCATGACCAGCCCGTAGTCCACGGTCGAGGCGACGTCGTCGGACAGGGCGGCCGGCCGCAGGTCCACGGCGAGCTCCGCGTCCACGGAGAACCAGGCGCCGACCGCCTGCTCCTCCGTCGTGAGCCCGTGGCGGGCCCAGAAGCGAACGTCCTCGAGGAAGAGCTTGTCCGGCATCGTGGGACCCGCGGCGATCAGAGGCCGAGGACGTCCTGCATGGAATAGAGGCCGGGCGGGCGCGTGGCGATCCAGCGGGCCGCGCGCAGCGCACCGCGCGCGAAGGTGTCGCGGTTGTGCGCGCGATGGGTGAGCTCGAGGCGCTCGCCCAGCGTGCCGAACGAGACCGTGTGCTCGCCCACCACGTCGCCCGAGCGCAGCGAGAGCACGCCGATCTCCTTGGTCGTGCGCTCGCCGGGCAGGCCCTGACGTCCGTAGACGGCGACGGTCGACAGGTCGCGGCCGAGCGCCTCGGCGACGACCTCGGCCATCTTGACGGCCGTCCCGCTCGGCGCGTCCTTCTTGAAGCGGTGGTGGATCTCGGTGATCTCGACGTCGTAGTCGTCGCCGAGGGCCGCGGCCATCGTCGCCAGGACCCGGAGCGCGAGCGTGACCCCGACCGACATGTTGGGCGAGAGCATGATCGCGCAGCGCCGCGCGAGGTCGGCGATCTCCTCGCGCTGGGCCGGCGAGAAGCCGGTCGTGCCGATGACCGCGCGAGCGCCCGCGTCCGCGACCCGGCGGAGGTGCTCGAGGGTGGGCTCCGGCACCGAGAACTCGATCAGCACGCGGCCGGCCGTGATCGCGGCCGGTGCGTCGGTGCCGATCACGGCGCCGACGGCGCCGACGCCCGCGACCTCGCCGGCGTCGCGGCCCGCGGCCGGATGTCCGGGGGCCTCGAGCGCGGCGACCAGCCGCAGGTCGGGCGCCTCGCGCAGGCAGGCGACCACGCGTGTCCCCATGCGTCCCGCGGCGCCGGCCACGACCACGCTCGCGATCGGCGCGCTCCCGCCCGACGCGGCCGACGGTTCAGCGCGCTCGCCTGCAGCCATCGTGGCCCGTTACTTCAGCAGGCCGTACGGCTCGAGCACCCGGCGCAGCCGCTCGCGGTTGGCGTCGGACATCCGGCACATCGGCAGCCGGAACTCCGGCTCGAGCATGCCGGCCATGGCCATCGCTTCCTTGATCGGGATGGGATTGGTCTCGAGGAAGGCCGCCCGCGCCAGGGGGAACAGCCGGTAATGCAGGTCGCGCGCCCGCTTCCAGTCGCCGTCGAGGGCCGCGTGCGTGAGGTCGGCGGTCTCGCGGGGCACGATGTTGGCGATGACCGAGATCACGCCGGCGCCGCCGATGGCCATGAGGGGCAGCGTGATGTTGTCGTCGCCGGAGATGACCGCGAAGTCCGGCCCGCAGGCGGCGATGACCTGGCTCATCTGGTCGAGCGAGCCCGAGGCTTCCTTGACCCCAACCACGTTCGTGCAATCGCGAACGAGGCGCACCATCGTGTCGGTCTCGACGTTCACCGCGGTGCGTCCCTGGATGTTGTAGACGAGGATCGGCAGCGCGGTGGACTCGGCGACCGCCCGGAAGTGCCGGTAGAGGCCTTCCTGGGTGGGCTTGTTGTAATAGGGGTTCACGACCAGCGCGCCGCGCGCGCCGGCGCGCTCGGCGTGCCGCGTGAGGTCGATGGCCTCGGCCGTCGAGTTCGAGCCGGTGCCGGCCACGACCGGCACCCGTCCGGCCGCCGTCTCCACCACGAGCTCGACCACGTGCTTGTGCTCGTCGTGAGAGAGCGTGGGCGATTCGCCGGTCGTCCCGCACGGCACCAGCGCGTCCGTGCCGTTCGCGACGTGGAACTCCACCAGCTCGCGGATCTTGGCCTCGTCGATCTTGCCGTTGCGGAAGGGGGTGACCATGGCGACCAGCGATCCGGTGAACGCGTAGCTCATGCTGTCTCCCTCCACGTGACCAGGGGCCTGACGGGTTTCCCGGTGCCGAACGACGGTGTCACGATCTCGAGCGGAACCGGCTCGCAGGAGCACTCGGCTCGACGGTGGTTGGCGTGATCCATGTGCGCGTCGTCACTGATGAATTTCATCGTGACGCTAGCATCCGGTCTGCGCGAAGTCAAGGCGCGACGGCTCCGCCTCACGGCACGTTCACGCTGACTTCGTTCGAGGGCCCGCTCTGGTTGGCGCGAGCGGTGGCGTCCTGGGCAGCGACCGCGTACCGATAGACGCCCGGGGCCAGATCCCGGTCGGTGAACGTCGTCGCCGGCGCGCGCACCGACCCGACCCGGATGGGGGTGCCGGAGGCGTCGGCGCGGTAGATGACGTAGGTGGCCACGTTCGGGTCGGCACTCGGCAGCCAGGAGAGCCGCACGGTGCCGGACGAGGGCGTGGCGACGAGGTTGGTCGGCGGCGCGGGGGGCGTCGTGCGGCCGGGGGTGGCCGCCACGCGGGCTCCGGCGGGGCCGCGCGCGACGTTGCCCGCCTCCTGGAGGATCGCGCGGACCGCGTAGTAGTACGTCCGCTCGTTCTCGACGCTCCGGTCGACGTACTCGGTCTGCCCGACGGGCAGGGGAAACACCGTGTCCGCGGGCGCGTCGGGCGCGCTCGACCGCTGGACCTCGTAGGCGAGCGGAGGGGGCACGCCCCCGTCGAGGAGGCGGGCGGGAGGCTGCCATCGCAGGCGCACCTCGCCGTCGAGCGCCTCCACCGTCGGCGCGGAAGGTGCCTCCGGCGGAGAGATCAGCATGATCGAGAGGCGATTCGAGGGCGTGCTGACCCTCCCCCGGGAGTCCTCGGTGAGCACGACGTAGGTGTACCGGCGGCCGAAGCGCAGGCCGTCGCGGTCGACCATGCTGATGGTGTGGCCCTGGACGACGGCCGGGGCTGGTGCCTCCATCGGGATCGTGGCGACCTGCTGATAGCCCGCGACCCGGCCGTCGAAGGAGAGGGCCGGCTTGGGTGGAACGACCCCGTCGTCCTCGGTCCGGTAGACGCGCGTCTCGCGCACGTCCCGCAAGCGGGTCTGGTCGACCCGCTGCTGGGGGATCGTCCACGTCAGCGCCACCGCGCCCTCCTCGATGCTCCCGCGCAGATCCGCCACCGGCGCCGGCGTCCGGAGGATGGGCGCGACCGGCGGACCCGCCTTGCCGCAGGCGGAGAGGACCAGCGACGCGGCCAGCGCGACGATCCAGGCCCTCATCAGGGCGCGACGAGCGCGCGGGCGGTGGCGAGGGCGCGCTCGACGGCCGCGGGGGCGGTCCCGCCCGTGACCGCCCGGGCGCGCAGCGAGGCCTCCACGCCCAGCGCGTCGGTCACGTCCGCGGCGATCAGCGGCGAGAACGACCGGAGATCTTCCAGCGGCACGTCCTCGAGGGTCAGGCCGGCCCGGCTCGCGTGCAGCACCACGCGCCCGACGATCTCGTGGGCCTCGCGGAAGGGCAGACCCTTGCGCACGAGGTAGTCGGCGAGGTCGGTCGCGGTCGCGAAGTGCTCGCCCGCCGCCTGGCGCATCCTGTCGGTGCGGAAGGTGAGCGAGGACAGCATCGGGGGCAGCACGGCGAGGATCGCCTCCAGCGTGTCGACCGAATCGAAGAAGGGCTCCTTGTCCTCCTGCATGTCGGAGTTGTAGGCGAGGGGCAGCCCCTTCATCGTGGTCAGCAGCGCGACCAGGTTGCCCGCGAGACGCCCGCTCTTGCCCCGGATCAGCTCGGCCACGTCGGGGTTCTTCTTCTGCGGCATGATCGAGGAGCCCGTGGCGAACGCGTCCGAGAACTCCACGAACCCGAACTCGGCGGTGGCCCAGAGCGTGAGGTCGGCGGCGAGCCGCGACAGATGCACGCCCGTGATGGCCGCGGCCGCGAGGAACTCCACGAAGTAGTCGCGGTCGCTCACGGCGTCGAGGCTGTTCGGGCTCGCGGTCGCGAAGCCCAGGTCCCGCGCCAGCGCCTCGCGGTCGATGGGGAACCCCGTCCCCGCGAGCGCGCCGCTGCCGAGCGGCAGGACGCCGGCGCGGGCGCCGCACTGGGCGAAGCGCTCCCGATCGCGCTGGAACATGAAGACGTAGGCGAGGAGATGGTGGGCGAGCACGACCGGCTGTGCCCGCTGCAGGTGCGTGTAGCCGGGCATCGGGGCCGTGACGTGCTCGGCGGCCCGCTCGACGAGCGCCGCCTGGGCGCGGCGCAGGCCCTCGCCGACGGCCGCCACCGCGTCGCGCAGGTAGAGCCGCTCGTCGAGCGCGATCTGGTCGTTGCGCGAGCGGCCGGTGTGGAGCTTGCCGCCCACCGGTCCGCAGATCTCGGTCAGCCGTCGCTCGACGTTGGTGTGGATGTCCTCGAGCTCGGGCCGGAAGGCGAAGCGCCCGCTCTCGAGCTCGCCGCGGACCGCCGCGAGACCCTCGACGATGGCCCGATGCTCGCCCTCGGTCAGCAGCTCGGCGCGCCGGAGCGCCCCCGCCCACGCCACGCTGCCCGCGATGTCGTGGGGCCAGAGCCGGCGGTCGAAGGCCAGCGATCCCGTGAAGCGGGCCGCCGCGGGGTCGGCGCCCTCGGTGAAGCGTCCGCCCCAGAGCTTGCCGGCGCCGGGCTGTTCGGTGCTCATGGGGCCAGGAGGTTCGCGATATCGGCCATGATCCTCTCCGTCACCTCGAGTCGCGCGACGCGGGGACGCGCGGGCCCGGCGGTCGTGAAGCGTCGCGCGGGCCCGAAGCGAACCACGAACGGACGGCGGCGCGGAACGTAGAACCGGCGGCCGACCAGCGCCTCGTAGGTCCCGAGAATGCCGGCCGGCACGACGGGCACGCCGGAGCGCAGGGCCAGCAGCCCGACGCCGGGCAGGCCGTGCTCGAGGCGGCCCCGCACGCTGAAGGGGCCCTCGGGAAAGATGCCCACGACCCGACCCATCGCCAGCGCGTCGAGGGCGCGCCGCAGGGCGCGCGGGTCCGGGCGATCGAGGTCGACCTGGATCGATCCGATGCGGCGATGCAGGACCGGATGCAGCGGGGTGGCCCGCCACACGCGCGGCATCACGAGGAAGGCGATGGGGGCGGACACCGCCGAGGCCAGCACCACCCCGTCGAGGTAGTTGTGATGGTTCGCCGCGATGATGAACGGACCGTGCTCGGGCAGGTGCTCCCGACCCTCCACGGTGAGGCCGAAGAAGCGCTCGAGCGCCGCGCGCACGGGCGCGCGCAGCGTGACGTACACCAGGGAAGGGGGCGCGAGCGTGGAAGCCGGCGGCGGCTTCACCGTCGCGGCGGTCGGGCCCGACATATCGCGGTTTTATAGCACGTTCAGCGCGAGCGTGCGAGGCGGTAGCGCGCCACGGCCGCGTTGTGCTCGGCGACCGTGACGGAGAACGTGTGGCGCTGATCGTCGCGGGCCACGAAGTAGAGGTACTTCACGGGCGCGGGGTCGAGCGCCGCCTCGATGGAGGCCAGCCCCGGGCTCGCGATGGGCCCGGGCGGCAGGCCCGTGCGGGTGTAGGTGTTGAACGGGTGCTCGGCCGCCAGGTCCGCGCGGGTGAGGGTGCGGCGCTCCTTGCCGACCGCGTACTGCACGGTGGGGTCGGCCTGGAGCGGCATGCCGACCTCCAGCCGGTTCCAGAACACGGCGGAGATGAGGCGCCGCTCGTCCTGGACGACGGCCTCGCGCTCGACGATGGAGGCGAGCGTGAGCAGCTGATGGACGCCGAGCCCACGCTCGCGAGCGCGCGCCACGTGCTCGGGGGTGAGCTTTGTCTTCAGCCGCTGCACCATCCGCGTGAGCATCTGCTCCACGGTGAGCCCCCGGGTGAAGTAGTACGTGTCGGGAAAGACGTAGCCCTCGAGGCTGGGGCCCTCGACCCCGAGGCTGCGAAGGAACGCGGGATCGTGCGCGACCCTGAGAACGTCGGCGGCCGGCGCCAGCTGCTGCTGCGCGAACGTCCGCGCCAGCTCCGTCAGCGTCGCGCCCTCGGGATGGAGCACCGGATGCAGCCGGACCTTGCCGCTCTCGAGCAGCCGGAGGGCCGAGAGGGGCGTCGTTCCCTGCGGGAACTCGTACTCGCCGGCCCGGAGCGTGCGCGCGCTGCCGCGCAGCACCCCGAGCGCGACGAACACCTCGGCGCTGGGGACGACCTCGGCGTCGCGCAGTCGCCGGGCGATGCCGAGCACGCCCTCCTGGGCCGGGATCTCCACGACGCGGGGCCCGGCGGCCAGGGCGTCGGTGGGCGTCATGATCCGCCAGCTCTCGAATCCGGTGGCCATGAGGCCGAGGGCGAGGATCGCCAGCCCGACCCGGCCGATCACGCGTCGCAGTGCCATGATGAGGTCAGTGTACCGTCGCGTGTGGGCCGTGACCGCGTTCCATGTGTGGGGCGAGAGGGGATCGGGCTGGACGCGCGCTCACGTGATCGCCGGGCCGGTGGCCGCCCGGCCCCTCGTGGCGCCCGAGCGCTCAGACTGACGGGACGGAACGACGGGCGCCGCTCACGACCCCCCGTGTGGTAGACTCAGCGTTCGGGCATCGACCAGGTTTTCCTCAAGGGGGTCTTCATGCTGGAGCTCGAGCTCCCCACTCGCCACGAGTGGGTCTCCCAGGAACGAACGTACGGCAAGCTGGCCATCGAGCCCTTCGAGCCCGGCTTCGCCCTCACCGTGGGCAACGCGTACCGCCGCGCCCTCCTCTCCGCCATCCACGGGGCCGCGCCCATCTGGGTGAAGATCGAGAACGTCCTGCACGAGTTCTCGCACCTGCCGGGGGTCATGGAGGACACGCTCGACATCCTCATGAACCTGCGCAACGTGGTCTTCGGCCTGCACGTCAACCGCCCGAAGATCCTGCGCCTCAAGTCGGAGAAGGTCGGCATCGTCAAGGCGGGGGACTTCGAGCCCGACGCCGACGTCGACATCCTCACCCCCGACGCGCCGCTGGCCACCCTCGACAAGGACGGCATGCTCGAGATGGAGGTCTGCATCGAGCGGGGCCGTGGCTATGTCCCGGCGGACCGGCGCGAGCCCGAGGCCCTGCCCATCAACGCGATCCTGCTCGACGCGAACTTCTCGCCGATCAAGCGGGTCAACGTGCACGTCGAGGCCCTGCCCGACGGCCACGAGCGGCTGATGCTCGAGCTGTGGACCGACGGCAGCGTGACCCCGATGACCGCGGTCGGCGAGGCGTCGCGCATCCTCGAGGACCACTTCGAGCTGCTGATGAACTTCCCCGACGTGACGCCCGAGACCGAGGAAGTCGAGCCGGACGAGGTCCGTCCGCGGGCGGAGCTGAACGAGAACCTGTTCCGGAACGTCGACGAGCTGGAGCTGTCGGTCCGGGCCTCGAACTGCCTGAAGACCGCCAACATCCGGACCATCGCCGACCTCGTCCAGCGGAGCGAGTCCGAGCTCCTGAAGACCAAGAACTTCGGCAAGAAGTCGCTCAACGAGATCAAGACCATCCTGGGCGAGATGGGCCTGCACCTGGGCATGCGGCTCGACGCCGAGGAGCTCGACCGCCTGCGCTCGCAGTACGAACGCTCGTACGAGACTTGACCGACCTGGGGGCCCCGCTTCGGGCCCCCATGCCCCCCTGACGTTCGGAAGGGCCCCGGCGTAGCCGGGGCCTTCCTCTGTTTCGGGTCTGATCGGGCGTCCTCGCCCGCGGTCACTCGAGCTATCTGAAGACTCCGAGCGTCGCAGGGCAGGGGGGCCATCGGGCCCCCGATGTCGGCTACAGGGCGAGACGGGTCTTGATGCGGTCGACGGCTTCTTCGGTCTGGGCGCGCTGGCCGAAGGCGGTGAGGCGGAGGTAGCCTTCGCCGCTGGGGCCGAAGCCGGAGCCGGGGGTGCCGACCACGTGGGCCTCGTTGAGCAGGCGCGAGAAGAAGTCCCACGACGAGAGACCGCCGGGCGTGCGCACCCAGAGATACGGCGCGTTCCGGCCGCCGAAGACGGTCAGGCCGATGCCTTCCAGGCCCTCGCGGATGATGCGCGCGTTGTCCATGTAGAAGTCGATCAGCCCCTGCACCTGGCCCTTGCCCTCGTCCGTGTACACGGCGGCGGCGCCGCGCTGCACGATGTAGGGCACGCCGTTGAACTTGGTCGACTGGCGGCGCAGCCACAGGGCATTGAGGCTCACCCGGTCGCCGTTCGCGGCCCGGCCGTGGAGCTCCTTGGGTACCACCGCGAACGCACAGCGCGTCCCCGTGAAGCCGGCGAGCTTCGAGAAGCTCCGGAACTCGATCGCCACCTCGCGGGCGCCGTCGATCTCGAAGATCGAGTGCGGGATCTGCGGCTCACGGATGTAGCCGACGTAGGCCGCGTCGTAGAGCAGCACCGCCTCTTCCCGCCGCGCGTACTCGACCCAGCGCGTGAGCGCGTCACGCGTCATGACCGCGCCGGTCGGGTTGTTCGGATAGCAGAGGTAGATCAGGTCGACGTGCCGATCGGGCAGCGCCGGCTGGAACCCGTTCTCGGCCGTGCACGGCAGGTACACGAACCCCTCGTAGCGCCCGCTCTCGCCGGCCGGACCGGAGCGGCCCGCCATCACGTTGCTGTCGACGTACACCGGGTAGATCGGATCGGTCACGGCCACCACGGTGTCGGGACCGAAGATCTCCTGGATGTTGGCGCTATCGGTCTTGCCGCCGTCGCTCACGAAGATCTCGTCGGGCGCCATGCGGACGCCGCGGCTCCCGTAATCGTGCCGCGCGATCAGCTCGGTGAGGAACTCGTAGCCCGGCTCCGGACCATACCCGCGGAAGGTCTCGCTGCGGGTCATCTCGTCCACCGCGGCGTGCAGGGCCGCGATCACCGTCGGCGGCAGCGGCTGGGTCACGTCGCCGATGCCCAGGCGGATGATCTTGGCGTCGGGATGCTCGGCCTGGAACGCCTTGATCCGGGCGGCGATGTCGGTGAAGAGATAGCTGCTCTTGAGCTTGAGGTAGTTGTCGTTGATCCGTGCCATGCCACGAGACTAGATCAGCAAACCGTTTCCGGGTCAAGACAGTAGCGGCCCACGCGGCCGCTCGCCCAGCCCCTCACGGTCAGCGACCGGCCGTCGCTCTCGAGCACGACCGCGCCGTCGCGGTCGGTGCGGTAGACGGCCGCGTCCACGGCCGCGAGCCGGCCCAGCGTGTCGGGGCTCGGATGCCCGTACGTGTTGCGGGGGCCCACCGAGATGACCGCCACCAGCGGGGCCACCGCGCGGAGGAACTCGGGCGTGCTCGACCCGCGCGAGCCGTGATGCGCGACCTTGAGAACGGTGGCGGCCAGCGGCGCCCCCGAGGCGAGCAGCGCCGACTCGGTGGCCGCGGTGATGTCGGACGCGAGCAGGAACGAGACGAGGCCGTGGTCGATGCGGAGGCTGAGCGCGTCGTCGTTGCGGCTCCGGCGCGGGGTCCCTCGCACGTCCCCGCCGGGCAGGGCCGTCAGCCGGACGCCGCCGACCACCCGCGAGGCCGAGCGGAGCGCGTCGGCGTTCCACGCCTGGCCGATCGCGAAGAGCCGGTGGATCGCCCGCATGCCGCCCGCGTGATCCTGGTCGTCGTGGGTGACCACGGTCGCGGCGAGCCGCAGCACGCCCCGGTTCCAGAGCACCGGCGCCACCACGCGCTCGCCGGCGTCGAGCCGCCACGGGCCGCCGCCGCCGGCGTCGACCAGGAGCGTCGGTCCCTCCGGCGTCTCCACCACGATCGCGTCGCCCTGGCCGACGTCGAGCACGATCACGCGCAGGCGTCCATCCGGCGCGCGCAGGAAGGGCCAGGCGGCGATCATCACCGCGAGCCCGATCAGCAGGCCCGCGAGCCCGGCGGCGAGCCGGGCCTCGCGCGGGCGCGTGCCGCGCAGGCGCCACCACGCCACCGCGAGGAGCAGGCCGAGCACGTAGCTGCTCACCGCCACCCAGGCGGGGGCGGGCAGGTGGACGAGCGCCCAGGACGGCGCGGCGGCGAGGGCCACGAGCGCGCGGAGCGCGACGAGGAGCGGCCACGTGGCGTTGAGCAGGACCGCGCCCACCGAGGCGGCCAGCCACGAGGCCACCACGCCCGCCAGCCCGACGATGGTGGCCACGCCGGCCAGCGGGACCGCGCCCAGGTTGGCCAGCGGCCCGATCACCGAGAGCTGGTTGAAGTGCGTGAGCGTGATCGGCAGCACGGCCAGCTCGGCCGCGAGGCTCACGCCGACCGCGCCGGCGACGAGCCCGCGCGGCAGGGGCGCCACCACGATGCCGGCGGTCGCGGCGAACGAGAGCTGAAAGCCGGGATCGTGGAGGTCGCTCGGGCGCAGCGCGAGGACCACGATCGCCGCCAGCGCGAGGCTGTTGAGCACCGAGGCCTCCCGGTCGAGGAGCAGGGAGGCGAGCACCAGCGTGGCCATGACCGCCGCCCGGAGCACCGACGGCTGGAGCCCCACCACGGCCGCGAAGCCCGCGACCACGACGATCGCGGCCGAGGCGGCGCCGCGGCGGGGAAACCGGACGAGGCTCAGCAGCGCGAACGTGGTGCCCGCGATCAGCGCCACGTTGAAGCCCGACACCGCCAGCACGTGGTAGACCCCGGCCCGCCGGAAGGCGGTGTCGGTCTCGGGCGGCAGCGCGGTCCGCTCGCCGAGGAGCAGGCCGGCCAGCAGCGCCGCGGAGGCCGGCGGCAGGGCCCCCTCGATGGCTTCCCGGGCCGCCCGACGGGTCCTGATCGGCCAGGTCGGCCCGGGATCGTCGAGGATCGTCAGGCGATCGCTCCGGACGGTGCCGACCACGAGCACGCCGTGACGCTCGAGATGCCGGCCATGGTCGAAGCCGCCGGGATTCTTGAAGCCCGACGCGCGGTGCAGGCGGAGCTCGGCGCGCACGCGCTGGCCCTCGCCGAGCGGCGGCAGCGGGCCGTAGACCGTGGTCTGGACCTGGCCCGAGCGTGGCGCATCGTCGACGCTCTCGACCTCCAGCGCCAGCCGCGCGCGATCCGGCGCGTAGCGGGTCGGCTCGCCGGCGATCCGACCCGTGACCGCCGCGGCCCGGGGCAGCGAGAGGTGCGCGGCGTGATCGGGGGGCAGCGGCAGCGGGGCGGCGCGCAGCGCGCCGACGGCCATCACGCCGACGAGGAGGAGCGCGGCCGCGATGCCCCGCCGGTCGAGGGCGACCCCTAGGGCGCCCGACGCCAGGGCCGCGGCCGCCAGCGCCCAGACCGCCATCAGGGGCAGGCTGCCCGCCGCCGCGATGCCGGCGCCGAACGCGATGGCCACCGGCAGGAGCGGGGTGCGAAGCCACGTCATGACTTCCGCTCCGCCTCATTCCGCGATGCCGACGAACGGACGGAGCTTCTCGAGCTTCGTGGGGCCGAGCCCGCGCACGGTGGCCAGATCGTCGACGGCGCCGAACCGTCCCGCCTCCTCGCGGGCCTCGAGGATGCGCCGCGCGAGCACGGGGCCGACGCCCGGCAGGCGAGTGAGCTGATCCAGCGTCGCCCGGTTCAGGTCGAGCGGCTCGTCCGGAGCGGTCAGCTGGCGCTTGGCGACTCGCGCCGGCGCGCGGGGCCGCGCCTCTCGATCGCCCTGGTCGGCTTGCGCGGGAGGGCGAGGCGCGGTGACCGGGACCTCGGGCCCGGCCCGGAGGGCCTCGGCGCTCGCCGCGATCTGACCGTCGAGCTGCTCGAGCCGATCCACGAGCTCCGGATGCGCCGCTCGCCAGTGCACGACGCCGAGCCCCGCGCCGGCGGCGGCGAGGAGCACGAGCAGCAGCACCAGTTGCTGACGCGTGTACAGCGCCACGAGCCGACGATGTCACGCGCTCGGCGCATGGACTAGAGTCGAAAAATTCAGACGGTCTGCGGCGGGGAACGACGCCCGGGGCACGCGGCCCCGGGCAGGCTCAGGGTCAGGGAACGATCGCGGCCCGGGTGATGCTGGTCGTGTCCCGCGCGTGCCACTCGGACTGCGCGAAGGCCTCGTTGATGCGCTCGAGCGGGTACCGGTGGGAGATCAGCCGCTCGAAGGGCCAGCGCGCGCGGTTGCGGACGAGGAAGTCGAGGGCGCGCGGGATCACCCAGGGGTCGTACATGATCACGCCGACGATCCGCTTGGCGCCCCACACGAGCTGGGCCGGCTCGAGCTCGATCTTGGCCCCGCGGCTGATGGTGCCGATCTCGAGATAGGTCCCGCCCGAGCGCAGCATGTCGATCCCCTCGGGAATGACCTCGGGGAAGCCCACGAAGTCGCAGGCCACGTCGGCGCCGGCGCCCCCCGTCCACTGGCGCACGAGGTTGATCCGGTCGCGCCGCTCGGGGACCTCCTTGAGGTCGATCGTGTGGTCGGCGCCGAAGGCCCGGGCCAGCTCCAGCCGGCCCGCGATCCGGTCCACCACGATCACCACCGAGGCGCCCATGTCCTTGGCCACCGCCGCGGCCTGGAGCCCGAGGCCGCCCGCGCCCTGGATGACGAGCGTGTCGCCGAAGCGGAAGCCCGCCTTGTGCAGGCCGAAGAGGACCTGGGAGAGCGCGCAGTTCACCGGCGACACCAGCTCGTCGGGGAGCACGTCCGGGACCTTGAAGATCGCCCCGCCGGGCCGCAGGTAGTAGTACTCGGCGAACGCCCCGTGGAAGTGCGGGAACTCCGAGGGACCGGCGGGCCGCCCGACCTTCATCGGGCACGCGGCCGGCTCCTTGGCCAGGCACGCCGCGCACCGGCCGCACGGGTAGAAGTACGCGTACGCCACCCGGTCGCCCTCGGCGAGCGGACGCCCGAGTGAATCCGTCTTCACGCGCGCGCCGAGCCGGGCCACGCGGCCCGTCATCTCGTGGCCGAAGATCCAGCCGTCCGCGGGGAGCCGCAGCGGCGCGTCGCCTCGCCAGAAGTGCAGGTCGGAGCCGCACACGTTGGCGAGCGACACGCGGATCAGGACCGCGTCGGGCTCGACCTCCGGGATCGGCACCTCGCGCAGCTCGAAGGGCTTGCCGGGTCCGTGAAAGACGGCGGCCTTGCCGGTGCTCATGCGGTCGCTCCCCCGCGTCCGACCTCGAACGTGTCGTGCAGGGCCCGGACGGCCAGCTCGGTGTACTTGTCCTCGACCACGCAGGAGATCGCGATTTCCGACGTCGAGATCATCTGGATGTTGATGCCTTCCTTGGCGAGCACGCCGAACATCCGCGAGGCCACCCCGGAGTGGCTGCGCATGCCGACCCCCACGATGGAGACCTTGGCCACCCGCTCGTCGTGCACGACGCCCAGGGCGTCGATCTTGTGCGCCACGTCCTCCAGCGCCGCCACCGCCCGCGCGTAGTCGACGCGGGGCACGGTGAACGACATGTCCGTGTAGCCGTCGCGGCTGATGTTCTGGACGATCATGTCGACCACGATGTTGCGCTCGGCGATCGCCCCGAAGACCTGGCCCGCGATGCCCGGACGGTCCGGCACCCGGAGGATCGAGATCTTCGACTGATTGCGGTCGTGCGTGACCCCCGTCACCACCGCTTGCTCCATGCCGTGCTCCTCCTTCGTGACCAGCGTGCCCGGGTCCGGCTTGAACGTCGAGCGCACGTGCACCGGCACGCCGTACTTCTTGGCGAACTCCACCGACCGCGACTGGAGCACCTTGGCGCCGAGGCTCGCCATCTCGAGCATCTCGTCGTAGGCGATGCGCGAGAGCTTGCGGGCGTCGGGCACGATGTTGGGATCCGCGGTGTAGACGCCGTCGACGTCGGTGTAGATCTCGCAGACGTCGGCGGCGAGGGCGGCGGCGAGCGCGACGCCGGTGAGGTCCGAGCCGCCGCGGCCCAGCGTGGTGATCTCGTCGGTCTCCGAGCGTCCCTGGAAGCCGGCCACGACCGCGATCTCACCGGCGTCGAGGGCCTGCCGGATCCGGTCGGTCTCCATGCGGGTGAGCCGGGCGGTCGTGTGGATCGCGTCCGTGCGGAGCCCCGCCTGGGCGCCCGTGAACGAGCGCGCCTTGAACCCGAGCGCCTGCAGCGCCATCGCCAGCAGCGCGATCGTGACCTGCTCGCCGGTGGCCAGCAGCATGTCGAGCTCGCGGGGCTCGGGCGCCTCGGTGATCTGTCTGGCGAGGCCCAGCAGGCCGTCGGTGGTCTTGCCCATCGCGGAGACCACGACCACCACCTGGTTCCCGGAGGCGCTCTCCGCCACCCGGCGCGCCACGTTCTGGATCTTCTGGGCGTCGGCGACCGACGAGCCGCCGTACTTCTGCACGATCACCGCCACGCGATCACCGCCATGAAGGTCGCATCTTAACATCTCCCCCCGTCACCGCGGGGCGGCGGGGAGGCCGCGGGTGGCGTCGGCGAGGGTCAGCTGCTCGCGGAGCAGGTAGATCCAGCCCACGGCCGTGACCGACAGGAGCTGCGTGGCGTGGAAGAGCAGCGCGTAGGCGAAGGCGGTGGTGGTCGGCACCGCGAAGATGGCCAGCGCGATCGTGACCGCCGCGTGGAAGACGCCCACGAACCCGGGCGCCGAGGGAATGGCGACCCCGAGCCCGACGAACGAGAGCACGACCCACGCCGCGATCCACGGCAGGTCGAGGTGCAGGGCCCGGAACATCATCCACGTGCTGACTACCGGGATGAGCCAGACGATCACGGTCCACGCCGCGAGCGGGAGCAGGTGCGCGGGGGTGCGGACGCCCTCGAGCCCCTGCACGAAGGTCTCGAGGATGCCGAGGACGCGATGCTGGAGGGACGGCCACCGCCGGGTGAGGCGGATCACCAGGCCGCGGGCGGCGGACGGCGCGACCGCGAGGGCGCACAGCACCGTGACCGCGACCAGGTCGATGGCGAGCATGACGGCCGCGCCGATCTCGAGGCTCCGCGGGACCGGCACGCGCAGGACCAGCACCGCCATGATGCCGACGATGACGAGGCTGTCGAGCACGCGCTCGACGATCAGCGTGGCCAGGGCCGTCCAGAACCCGTGCTTCCAGCGCCGGGCCACCACGTACACGCGGACGAACTCGCCGGCGCGGAGCGGCAGGACGTTGTTGACCATGTAGCCGATCATGGTGGCGGGCACGAGCCCCGGCGGCTCCGATCCCGGCGGGAACAGGTAGCGCCACCGTCGGCCCCGCGTCCACACCGACAGTGGTCCCAGCGCGCTGGCCACGATCACCCACTCCCACCGCGCCTGGCTCAGCTGGCCCCACAGCTCGCGCACGTCCACCGACCACAGCAGATAGGCGATGAGCGCCACGCTGATGGCGATCCCGGCGAGGGGCTTCAACCGCTTCACGGGCGCTTCACGGGCGCGCGGGGGCTCCGGGGGGATTCACGAGACGACCACCGGTCCTGGCGTCGGCGTCGCCCACCCGCTACCGCAGCGGGGGACGGGCCGGAGCGCGGACCGTCAGGCCCGCTCCCCGCTCCCCGACGAGGGGGCCGACCCCTCCGGGGGCTCGACGCGGATCATCGTGGTCGGCAGGGGCACGTCGGCGAGGCGATCGATCGCGACCAGCGCGGCGCGCATGTCGCGCTCCTGGGCCTCGTGGGTCATCAGCACCACCGGCACGGCCTCCGCGGTGGCGCGTCCCTTCTGGATCACGGAGGCGATCGAGATGTCGTGGTCGCCGAGGATCCCCGTGACCTTCGAGAGCACGCCCGGCCGGTCCTGGGCCATGACCCGGAGGTAGTAGCAGGTCCGCACCGACTCCATGGGCCGCACGGGCAGGGCCACCGCACCCGCCGCGGGGAGCTCGAGCCCGGTGGTCGCGATCCCGTGGGCGATGCGCCGGGCGATCTCCACCGTGTCCGACCACACCGCCGACGCGGTGGGCAGCTGACCCGCGCCCCGGCCGTAGAACATGAGGTCGCCGACCGCGTCGCCGGTGATGAACACGGCGTTGAAGACGCCCGACACGGCGGCCAGCGGGGAGCTGGCGGCGATCATGGTCGGGTGGACCCGGGCTTCCACCCCTCCCGCCGTGGCCTTGGCGATGGCGAGCAGCTTGATCCGGTAGCCCAGCTCTCGCGCGTACCCGATGTCCTGGGCGCTGACCCGCGTGATGCCCTCGGTGTGGATGTCCTTGAGGCCCACGAAGGTCCGGAAGGCCAGCGCCACCAGGATCTGCAGCTTGTGGGCGGTGTCGTTGCCCTCGATGTCGAAGGTGGGGTCGGCCTCGGCGTAACCGTGCGCCTGGGCCTCCTTCAGGACCATGCCGAAGTCCAGGCCCTCGTCGGTCATCTTCGTCAGGATGTAGTTGCAGGTCCCGTTGACGATGCCGAACAGGGACAGGATCCGGTTGGCGACGAGCCCTTCCTTGACGGCCCGGATGAGCGGGATGCCGCCGGCCACCGCGGCCTCGAAGGCCAGGTGCACGCCCCGGCGGCGTGCCTCCTCGTACAGCTCCGGGCCGTGGTGGGCGAGCAGCGCCTTGTTGGCGGTGATCACGTGCTTGCCGGCGCCCAGGGCCCGCAGGATGAACGTGCGGGCGGGCTCGAGCCCCCCGATCAGCTCGACCACGACCTGGATGGACGGGTCGCCGAGCACGGCCTGCGCGTCGGCGGTGAGGGGCAGGGCCGAGAGGTCCAGCCCCTCGCGCGGGCTCCGCACGTCGAGATCGGCGATGCGCGCCAGCGTCAGCCGGCACCCCGCCCGCTCCTCGAGCAGCGCCCGGTGCGAGTCCAGCAGCTTGACCACGCCGGCGCCCACGGTGCCGAGGCCCAGCAGGCCGATCCGGACGTCGTTCACCATGGGCGGCGCCACTCCCGTCGCCGGGCCCTCAGTGGCTGAGCTGCTTGAGGCCGCGGAGCGCCTGCCGGATCCGATGCTCGTTCTCGACCAGCGCGAAGCGGACGTAGCCCTCGCCGTACTCGCCGAAGCCGATGCCCGGCGAGACCGCGACCCCGGCCTCCTGGATCAGGAACTTGGAGAACTCGAGCGAGCCGAGCCCCCGGTAGGCGTCCGGGATGGGTGCCCAGACGAACATGGTGCCCTTGGGCTTGGTGACCGACCAGCCGATCTTGTTCAGGCCGTCGACCAGCACGTCGCGACGCTTCCGGTGGACGTCCACGATCTCGCGGACGATCGACTGGTCGGTCTCGAGCGCGATGATGCCGGCGATCTGGATGGGCTGGAACGCGCCGTAGTCGAGGTACGACTTGATGCGGCCCAGCGCGTGGATCATCCGCGCGTTGCCGCACACGAAGCCCAGCCGCCAGCCCGGCATGTTGTAGGACTTCGAGGTCGAGAAGATCTCGACGCCGACGTCCCTGGCGCCCGGCACCTCGAGGAACGAGGGCGGACGGTAGCCGTCGTAGGTGAAGTCGGCGTAGGCAAAGTCGTGCACGACCATCATCCGGTGCTCCTTGGCGAAGTCGACGACCTTCACGAAGAAGTCCCGGTCCACGCACATCGTGGTCGGGTTGTGCGGGAACGAGAGGATGAGCAGCCGGGCCTTCGGCCACGCCAGCCTGGCCGTCTCCTGGAGACGGGCGAAGAAATCGCCGTCCGGGGTGAGCGGGACCGAGCGCAGGTCGCCGTCCGCGATGACCACCGAGTACGCGTGGATCGGGTACGTGGGGTTCGGGACCAGCACGCCGTCGCCCGGCTGGAGCACCGCCAGCGCCAGGTGGGCCATGCCCTCCTTGGCCCCGATCGTCGCGATGACCTCCGAGTCCGGGTCGAGGTCGACGTCGTAGCGGTCCTTGTACCACTTGGTCATCGCCACCCGGAGCCGGGTGATGCCGCGCGACGCCGAGTAGCGGTGGTTCTTCGGGTTCTGGGCGGCCTCGACCAGCTTCGCCACGATGTGCTTGGGCGTCGGCATGTCGGGGTTGCCCATGCCGAGGTCGATGATGTCCTCGCCGCGAGCCCGCGCCTTGGTCTTGAGGTCGTTGACCACGGCGAAGACGTAAGGGGGCAGTCGCTTGATCCGGTAGAACTCGTCCATGGGCTCCTCTCCGATTCGGGGATGATATGCGCTCGCGCGCGGAGTGTCAACAAAAGAGGCAGCCACGACGCGGGGTTACGTTGCATTGACACCCTCCCGGCGTCCGGTGTAGAAACGCCGCACCGGGTGTCGATCCCCCCACCGCCGGAGGCCCCACCGCTTGGACCGTCGCAAGCAGCTCAGCCTGCTCGTCGTGCGTGGCGACGGCACCCGTGTGCTCCGGCTCAGCTTCCCCCGGCGGCTTCCGCTGGTCGTGCTGGCCGTGATCACGATCGTGTCCGCATCCCTCGGCATCCTGGGGGACCGGTGGCGGGCCCGGAGCCGACTGCCCGACGTGAGCGGCCTTGCCCGCGAGCTCGACGCTCACCGGGCGGCGATCAGCGGCTTCAATCGACGCCTGGCCGATCTCCACAAGGAGGTGGCGAGCTGGTCCGACCTGCACGCCCGCATCTGGGAGCCGTTCGGGCCGCTCTCGTCGCCGAAGGGGCGCGCGACCGGCATCGGCGGACCCCGGAGCGCCGATCCGGTGGACTTCGGGCGCGCGGTCAAGCCGTCGGCCCGCCCGGGGCAGGCCGACGACCCCGCGGGCGCGCACGCGGCCGGATCGGACGAGATCGATCGGCTGGCCGAGACGGTGCTCAGGGAGGGGGAGAGCCTTCGCGCCCTCGACCGGCTGATCTCGCGCGCGGGCAAGGCGCTCGCCTCGCTGCCCTCGCGCTGGCCGGTGCGCGGCCCGGTGAACTCCGAGTTCGGCAGCCGGCCCTCGCCGTGGACGAAGAAGGGCGAGCTGCACAACGGGATCGACATCGGGGCCGAGCGCGGCACGATGGTCCACGCGCCCGCGGGCGGCACGGTGGCCTTCGCAGGGTCGCACGCGGAGTACGGGCTCACCGTGGTCGTCGACCACGGCGACGACCTCCGCACGATCTACGGGCACCTCTCGAAGATCTCGGTCGCCGCGGGACAGCAGGTCGGTCGCGGGGCCGAGCTCGGCCAGACCGGCAACTCGGGACGCTCCTCCGGCCCCCACCTGCACTACGAGATCCTGGTGAAGAACCGCCCCGTGAATCCCCGCGCCTACTTCTGGGACTGACGCCTCGCCCTCGGCGGGCCGACCCCCACTCGACAAGGAGTGTCCGGCCGATCCCGGGACACACTCCGGGTTCCCTCCCGGGACACACCCCGAGCGTCCTCCCGAGGCACACCCCGGGCCTCCTCCCGAGGCACACCCCGGGTTCCCCGGGGTGTGCCGAGCGTTGGGGGGTATGGGGGGCCATTTCGGGGCCCCCCATGTCACGGTCGGGCCGAACTCATGGCGTCGTCACGGCGCGCCGTGCATAATGCACCCGCCGAACATCGATCACCAGCCTCCGGGGAGCACCGGTCCCGGGGATCACCAGCCCGGGCCCGCGGCCCGGTCAGGCTGCACCGAGGACCAGGAAGGCGACGGATGACGCTCGAAGCACTCGCCGAGCACGCGCGGGACGGGTCCGCGGTCGCGCGCTCCGGGCCCACCGGCCGCGACCGGCTCAAGCGTCGCGGCCTCGTGCTGGCCCTCCTCCTCGGGACCTGGATCCCGATGGCGTTCTTCGTCGGTGCCGGCGCCCTGGGCGCGGCCCCCTCCGGCCTCGACACCACCCGGTCCCTGCTGATCTTCCTCGGGCTCGTCCACGTCCCGGTCAGCCTCGTGCTCTACATGGACCGGGGCTTCCTGCCGCTGGTCCGGGCCAACAAGGCGCGCTACATCTATATCCCGATCGCCTTGATGCTCGGCTCCGGGGTGATCTTCACGATCGGCGGCGTCATCCTGCAGGCGTCGGCGACGCTCCTGCTGCTGGGCTGGCAGGCCTTCCACTACGGGCGTCAGAACATCGGGGTCTACGCGTTCGCGTCGATGGCCCAGGGCTGGCGCCCCCGACCGGCCGAGCGCCGGCTCATCGAGCTCGCCACCGTGTGCGCGGTGTTCGGGACGTTCAAGGTCCTGGGCCTGGAGACGGCGTGGGCCGGCTTCCACCCCGCCTTCGACCTGCTCTTTCGCGGGGCCTCGCTCGCGTTCCTCGGGATCGTGCTGTCCGGCGTGTTCCTCTACCTCCGGAACCGCCGCGAGTTTCCGCCGCGCAAGGCCGTGTTCTTCTTCACCCTGCTGCTGTTCTTCCTGCCCCTGTTCGTCGCCCCGGGCGTGGACGGCGCCTTCCACAGCTACGCGGTGGCCCATGGGGTCCAGTACATCCTGCTGATGGTCGTGCTGTCCGCCGGCCTGGGCGCGCGCGAGGGAAGCCGGGGCGTGTCCCCGGTCATGATCGGGGTGGCCGCGTTCATGGTGCTGTTCGGCCTGGCCGGCGCCCGAGCCGCCGAGCTGAAGGCCGTGGAGTGGATCGGATCCCAGGGCGTCGCCGCCGGCGTGCTCGACTTCGCGGCGGGCATCGGCGTGGGCGTCACGATCGCGCACTTCGTGGTCGACGCGGGCGCGTGGCGGCTCAGCCAGCCGTCGGCGCGCGCGTACATGACCAGCCGCTTCGGGTTCCTGCTCGGACGGGCCCATCCCGCGGACGCGTCGGCGGCCCGTGCGGCCACCGGCCCCCACAGCCCCGCCGCGCCCGTCCTCTCGTAGCGGCCCGCGCGCTCAGGCGCGCGCGACGAACTCCAGGCACATCGCGTTGAAGAGGTCGGCGCGCTCCCAGAAGTAGCCGTGCCCGGCGCCCTCGATCAGGCGGAGCTCCGCCCCCGGGATCCGCTCGGCGAGGGCCCGGGAGAAGCGGGGAGGCACCAGGATGTCCCCGTCGGCCACGCTGACGAGCGTGGGACAGCGGATGGCGGCCACGCGGTCGAGCGCGTCGTGGTCGTGGACGGCGTCGCACTGACGCTCGAAGCCCGTCAGCGACATCGGGTGGGGGTTGGCGAGCGAGGCCTGCAGGATCGTCTCGACGAGCTCGGGCCGCTCGTTGTAGGTCTCGGGAGCGAAGAGCCAGAGGTAGGCCGACCGCATCGCCGCCTCCGGGGTCAGCGTGCGGCGCTGGAGGCGGCCCGCGGCGAGCTGGGCCCAGAGGTAGGCGTCCGGCCGGCCCAGGGTGCAGTGGAGCTGGAGCGAGCGCACCCGGTCGGGATGGTTCAGCGCGATCTCCTGCGCGATCATCCCGCCCATCGAGACCCCGAGCACGTGCGCGCGCTCGATCCCGAGCCTGTCCATCAACCCGACCGTGTCCTCGGCCATCATCCGGGTCGTGTACGGATGGTCGGGCGCGTCGGTCTGTCCGGCTCCCCGGTTGTCGAAGGCGACGGTCCGGTACCGCTCGGCGAAGGCGGGGAGCTGGAAGCCCCACGCCAGGTGGTCCGCCCCCAGCCCCATGACGAGCACCAGCGGGTCTCCCGCGCCGGCCTCGACGTAGTACATCGACAGGTCGCCGACCCGGACCGTCGGCATCGGCGTCAGCGGGCCACCGCGCGGCCGGGCTACGCGGGGGCGGCCCCGGATCGGACCTGGCAGGCGATCCAGTGGCCCGGGGAGATCTCCTTCAGCACCTGTTCGTTCTGCGAGCACGACGGCACGCGCAGCGCGCACCGGGTGTGGAACCGGCAGCCCGACGGCGGGTTGATCGGGCTCGGCACGTCGCCCTCGAGCAGGATCCGCTTGCGCTTCATCGTCGGGTCCGGGATCGGCACCGCCGACAGCAGCGCTTCCGTGTAGGGATGGCGGGGGTTGGTGTACAGCTCCCTGGCCGGGGCGATCTCCACGATCTTGCCCAGGTACATCACGGCCACCCGGGTCGAGATGTGCTCGACGACCGACAGGTCGTGGGCCACGAAGAGGTACGTGAGCCCGAACTTGGCCTGGAGATCCTCGAGCAGGTTGATGACCTGGGCCTGCACGGAGACGTCGAGCGCGGACACCGGCTCGTCCGCCACGATCAGCTTCGGGTTCACGGCCAGGGCCCGCGCGATCCCGATCCGCTGGCGCTGGCCGCCCGAGAACTCGTGCGGATAGCGCCGGAGGTGATCGGCCGAGAGTCCGACCGTCTCCAGGAGCTGGACGACGCGCTCTTCCCGCTGGCGCCGGCCGCTCGCGAGCTTGTGGATGACCAGCGCCTCGCCGATGATCGAGCCCACCGTCATCCGGGGGTTCAGCGACGCGTACGGGTCCTGGAAGATGATCTGCATCTCCTTGCGCAGCGCGCGCAGGGAGCGCTTGTCGAGCGTGGTGACGTTCTTGTCCTGGAACCACACCTCGCCGGACGTGGGCTCGATGAGCCGGAGGATGCTCCGGCCCGTCGTCGACTTGCCGCAGCCGGACTCGCCGACGAGGCCGAGCGTCTCGCCGGCCATGATGTCGAACGAGACGTCGTCGACGGCGTGGACGCGCGCGACCTCCCTCGAGAAGAGGCCGCCGCGAATCGGGAAGTACTTCTTGAGATTGCGGACCCGGAGGAGTGCCTCAGCCATGGCGGGCCTCAGTAGAGGAAGCAGGCCACCTTGTGGCCTGGCCGGACTTCCTTGAGTGGCGGCGTGTTCTCGAAGTGCATCGGTTTGGCGAACTGACAGCGGGGCGCGAACCGGCAGCTGGCCTTGATCTCGCCCCTCAGCGTCGGCACCGTGCCGGGGATCGTCTCCAGCTTCTGCCGCTGGGTCGCGGCGAGGTCGATCCGCGGGATCGACCGCAACAGGCCCTGCGTGTAGGGGTGCAGCGGCTCCTTGAACAGCTCACCGACCGGCGCTTCCTCCACGACCTGGGCCGCGTACATGACGACCACGCGCTGGGCCGTCTCGGCGATGACGCCCATGTCGTGGGTGATCAGCAGGATCGCCATCCCGAGCTTGGCCTTGAGCTCGTTCAGCAGCTCCAGGATCTGGGCCTGGATCGTCACGTCCAGGGCCGTGGTCGGCTCGTCGGCGATCAGCAGGTTGGGGCTGCAGGACAGCGCCATCGCGATCATCACGCGCTGGCGCATGCCGCCCGAGAGCTGGTGCGGGTACTCCTTCACCCGGCGCTCGGCGTTCGGGATGTGCACGAGCCGCAGCATCTCGACGGTCTTGTCCATCGCGTCGCGACGCCCGAGGCCCTCGTGCAGCCGGATGGCCTCGGCGATCTGCTCGCCCACCGTGAACACGGGGTTCAGCGAGGTCATGGGCTCCTGGAAGATCATCGAGATCTCCTTGCCGCGGATCTTGCGCATCTCCGCGGGGGAGAGGTCCAGGAGGTTACGGCCGTTGTACATCATCTGCCCCTCGACGATGCGGCCCGGGGGCTGCGGGATCAGCCGCATGATGCTGAGCGCGGTCACGCTCTTGCCGCAGCCGGACTCGCCGACCACGCCGAGCGTCTCGCCCTTGTTGATGTAGAAGTCCACCCCGTCGACGGCGCGGACGACGCCCTCGTCGGTGAAGAAGTGGGTCTTCAACCCTTTCACGTCGAGCAGTCGTTCGGCCATCGCAGGTCTCACCTCCGACCCGTGGAGGGGCTGACGGCGCTACCAGCCCCTCGTGATTTCCCTGAAAGCGTCGAGCGCGCGGCCGATGTCGTCGTCGTCCACGTCCTTGTGCGTGACGCAGCGGATCGCCGTGGGGGACATCGCGTGGATCTTCACCTTGCGCGCGGCGCAGCCCTTGGCCAGCTCGTCGACCCCGCCGGGGCGGTCGACTCGAAGGATCACGATGTTGGTTTGCACGCTCGTGAGGTCGATGTGCAACGACGGCAGCCGCGCCAGCCCCTCCGCCAGCGTGCGGGCGTTGGCGTGGTCCTCGGCCAGACGGGTCACCATGTGGTCCAGTGCGACGATGCCGGCGGCGGCGAGGATGCCCGCCTGGCGCATGCCCCCGCCCAGCATCTTGCGGACTCGCCGGGCCCGGTCGATCACCGCGGTGTCCCCGCAGACGAGCGAGCCCACCGGGGCGCCGAGCCCCTTCGAGATGCAGAAGGTCACGGAGTCGACGTCACGGGTGAAGTCGCCGGCGGGGCGCCCGAGCGCGACCGCGGCGTTGAAGAGCCGGGCGCCGTCCAGGTGGACGGCCACGCCCGCCGCGTGCGCGGCGGCGGCCACGGCCGAGATCTCCTCCGGCGTGGAGCACGTGCCCCCGTGGCGGTTGTGCGTGTTCTCGAGGCACACGAGGGCGGTCTCGGGCACGTGGATGTTCGCGGGCCGGATGGCCTCGCGGACCTGCGCCGGGGTGAGGAACCCGCGCTCGGTCTTCACGGGCCGCATCTGCACGCCCCCGATCACCGCGGCGCCCGCCACCTCCGAGTTGAAGATGTGGGCGTCGGTGTCGAGGACCACTTCCTGTCCCGCCCGGGTCTGGGCGAGCAGGCAGACCAGGTTGCCCTGGGTGCCGGACGTCACGAAGACCGCGGCCGCCTTGCCCAGCCGCTCGGCGGCCATGCTCTCGAGCCGGCACACGGTCGGGTCCTCGGCGTAGACGTCGTCGCCCACCTCGGCGCGGGCCATGGCTTCGCGCATCTCGGGCGTCGGCCGCGTGAGCGTGTCCGAGCGGAGGTCGACGATGTCGTGCATTTGGCTACCTCTGGGCGCGCAGCCGCGCACCGGCGCGGCGGCCGAACTCGGTGTACCCGTACTCGGTCGCGAGCCGGTTCAGCAGCTCCCGGCCCGCCGTGTCCTTGCCCTCGCGAAAGTTCACCTCGGCCAGGAGCCAGAGCGCCTCGGGGACGACCAGCGTGCGCGGGTATTCCTTCAGCACCAGCTCGAGCCGCTGCCGGGCCCCGCTCGGGTTGCCCTGGTTGTAGTAGTACGTCGCGACCCACAGCTCCTTCTGGGCCGCGCGGCCGCGCGAGATGTCGATCTTGGCCAGCGCATCGCTGGCGTAGCGGCTCTCCGGATACTCCTTCACCAGCTTCTTGAACTCGTCCAGCGCCTTCACGGCCAGGCCCTGGTCCTGCTCGATCGGCTTGATCTGGTCGTAGTAGGCCATGGCCAGCCGGTACTGCACGAGGTCGGCGATCTGATGGCGGGGGTAGAAGGAGAGGAAGGTCCGGAACTCGACGATGGCCTTGTCGAACTCGCTCTCGCGATAGTACGTCTCGCCCATCAGGAAGCGGGCCCGCGCCGCGTACGAGGACGTCGGGTGACGCTCGACGATCTTCTTGAACGCCTCACGGGCGTCGGCGTACGTACGCTTCTCGATGTGCTCCTCGCCGATCTTGTAGAGCTCCTCGGCCGGGAGGATGGGCATGGGCGCAGGCTTGAGCCAACTGCATCCGGCTGTCGCCAGGAGCAGGCTCACGAGGATGATTCGCAGCAACGCGGAAGGCGCCGAGGGCATCAAAACTGGCTGCCATATATACCATAGCAAGCGATCAAATGGGGTCCCTCGCTGCGGGGCCCCCGGGCTCGCGCCTCCCGACTCCCGCGAGCGCTCCCGGCGGACGACAGCCCGGCGCGCGGGGGGCGGAGGCGACGGTCACGACCGCAGGGCCGTGGCATAGACGTCCAGCGTGAGCCGGGCCGTGGCCTCCCAGGTGAACGTCCGCGCGCGCGCGAGCCCGCGGGCCCGCAGATCGGCGCGCAGCGCCGCGTCCTGCCAGAGATCCTTGATCGCGCCCGCCAGCGCGTCGACGTCGAGCGGGTCCACGAGCAGCGCGGCATCGCCCACCACCTCCGGCAGCGACGACACCCTCGAGGTGATGACGGGAGCGCCGCACGCCATGGCCTCGAGCGGCGGCAGGCCGAAGCCCTCGTAGAGCGAGGGGTACACGAGGGCCCGGGCGCCGGCCAGCAGCGTGACCCGGAGCGCCTCGGGCACGTAGCCGAGGGCCAGCACCCGGCCCCGCGCGATCAGGGCATCCAGCCGCGGGCGCAGGGTCTCGTTCCCCCAGCCATCGGCGCCCGCGAGCACCAGCGGCCCCACGTCCCCTCCGGCCGCGAGCACGGCATCGAGCAGACGGCCGAGGTTCTTGCGCGGCTCGATGGTGCCGAGGAACAGGAGATAGCCTCCGGGGACGAGGCCGAGCGGGGCCAGGGCCGCCTCGATCTCCTCGCGGGGCAGCGGCCGGAAGGACGCGTCGACGGCCAGGGGAACGATGGCCACCCGGTCGGGATCGACGCCGAGGTGGGCCACGATGTCGGCCTTGGTCGAGCGCGAGACCGCGATGATGTGGTCGGCGACCTCGGCCGACGCCCGCAGCCCCGCGTGCATCGCCCGCAGCCGGTTGGCCGGATGCCACTGGGGGTAGAGCATCACGGTCAGGTCGTGGATCGACACCACGCGCTTGGCCCGCTGCACCGGGTGGTTGAGCAGGAAGTTCGTCCCGTGAAAGACGTCGATCGGCCCGACCAGCGCTTCCAGGGAGGCCGGTGCGCCGACGGCGTCCCGGATCCGCCGCCGGACCCGGGAGGCGAAGCTCGCCTCGGGCACCTCGATGTTGGCCTCGGTGAACGACGGCAGCGCCATCGTCCGGAACGGATTGACGGGCCAGGGGCACACGACCACGCAGCGAGCCTCGGGGGCCAGCCGCGCCACCGTGCGGACGAGCCGATCCGTGTAGTGGCCGATGCCGAAGCGCTGGCCGACCAGCGGGACGCCGTCGTAGGCGATGCGCACGCGACCCGCCGCCCGCGCCTACGGAGCGCCCGACACGGCGCACGCGGGGCCCCCGCGGGCCCGGCACACGTCCGCGTAGACGCTGTAGACGCGCTGCGCCACCGCGCCCCAGGTGTACTCGGCGGTCACGCGCGCGCGTCCGGCGTCTCCCATCGCCCTCGCCAGCGCCGGATCGCAGATCAGGGCCACGATCCGCTCGGCCATCTCCTGCGCGTCGCCGCAGAGATAGCCGTCGCGTCCGTGCCGGACGACCGACGCGACGGCCCCGCACAGCCGGTTGCCGATCACGGGCTTGCGGAGCATCCAGGCCTCCAGGAACACGATCCCGAAGCTCTCGTGCTCCGACGGCAGCAGGAACACGTCGCAGGCGTCGTACGCGTCGAGGAGGTCCCCCTGATCGAGGGGGCCCAGGTACCGGGTGCGGGCCGAGGTGACCGGCCGACCGTCGACGTCGCGGCCGACCATCACCAGCGTGATCCGGTCGTCGTCGATGAGGTCGACGGCCTCGACCGCGAGGTCGTAGCGCTTGGAGGGCTCCTTGCGCCCGACGAACAGCACGATGCGCTGGTCCCCGAGGCCGTACTTGGCGCGAAATCGCGCCCCGGACACGCCCGGGCCGAAGATGGCCTCGTCGATGCCGGCGCCGACGTGGACGGGGTGGGACGCGGGGATCAGGCGCTCGAAGAGGCCGGCGCTGTACGCGGTCAGCGCCAGCACCGCGTCGGCCCGGGCCAGGGCTCCGTAGTGGGACGAGAAGTGATGGTAGACGTCGTCCGGGTGGAACAGGGGCAGGACGACGGCGGGCGTGCCGAGCCACCCGGCCAGCCGCGTGATCTGCCAGACGAGCGCGAACGGCAGGAAGCCCACCAGCACCACGTCGCACGTCCGCATCATCCGGGCGGCCGCCGTGAGCAGGCCGAGCGAGTGGGGGCCGCGCGCCAGCAGCATCAGCCCGTCGTAGAGGCTCGAGCGGGCGAGCGCGCGCCGGTGGAGGTGGTCCACGAGGCCGGGGGAGCCCCTCCACACGGTCCCGAGCTGCTGCTCCTCGCGCCGCCACCGGCGGAACACGAGGCGCGAGATCGCCTGGCCCAGCGCGGTCGGCGTCGAGAACGTGACCGGGAAGCGATGGACCCTCATCCCGTCGGTCTGCTCGACGCCCGCGGGGTAGTCGTGGCCCCAGGCCGACGACAGGGCCGAGGCCGGCCGCACCGACCGCGAGGTGGTCGTGAGCACGTCGACCTCGACCCCGCGCGCGGCCAGCGACTTGGTCAGCATGTACTCGTAGTACTCGGAGCCGTTCGTCAGGTCGGCGCCGAAGAGGGGAAAGACGTGCAGCGCCCGCACGCGCTACTCGAGCCCGAGCCGCGCCACCGCGGTGCCGAGCTGCCGCTGTCCGCCGTCCGTGCACGTCGGCTCGGTCAGCAGCAGGCACTCGTAGAGGCCGGCGCCGAGCGCGACCGGATGGCGCGTGTCGTGCCACGCCGACGCCGAGGGGTTCAGGCCCACGCGCGCGAGCGGCTCGATCTCGCCGGCCCGGCGCAGGATCGCCTGGCTGCGCTGCTCGGCCGTCACGTGGCGCATGGTCAGGCACAGGCGCCGCGCCGGCGCCGTGAGGCGGATGAAGGCCGAGGCCCGGCCGTTGCTCCACCGGTAGGCGAGCGGGCCGTCGTGCTCGACGTAGTACCAGCCGAAGTTCAGCTGATGCGAGTCGGCGGCCCCGTCGAGGGTCAGCCGGGACGTGGCTTGCCCGGGATCGGGACGGAAGGCCTGGTTGTTGGGGCCGGGAGCCGGAAAGTCGTGCCAGGAGGGCTCCACGTGCCTCCAGAACTCGTGGCCCGAGAGGCCGAACCTGAGCCGCCATCTCAGCGCGGACGCGAGGTGCGCCAGGTTCCAGCCCCACGCCCGGAAGGGCACGGCGCGCAGGCCCGGCGTCTTGAGGTAGCGCAGGAACGGGCCCTCGTGCCGCAGCCACGAGACCAGCCGACGCAGCGGGTAGTACTTGAGGACGGTCCGGATCCGGTTCCGCTCGCAGAGCAGCAGCTTGTTGCGCAGGAGCCGGTCCGAGTAGTTGAAGTCGTGGTCGACCCAGGCGTCGTGCGCGGTCACGATCCTGAACCCGAGCTTCCAGATCCTGATCCCCAGCTCGGTGTCGTCGTAGTAGTTCATGAGCAGCGCGTCCAGCGGGCCGATCCGGTCCATGACGTCCTTGCGGATCACCATCCCGCAGCCCATCGGGTACAGGACCTCCCGGGGCAGCTCGGCGAACTCGTAGGGCACGTTGAAGCAGAGGTCGCCCCCGTACCCTCGCCGGTTGATGGTGGCGCCGGCGCCGTTCAGGATGATCTTTCGCCGGTTGAAGAACACGACGGGCGCGACCGCGCCGATCCGGGGGTCGCTCTCGAGCGTGCGGACCGCCTCGGACAGCCAGGTGGGCGCCGCGTAGCCGTCGTTGTCGATGAACGCCACGATGTCGCCGCGCGCGTAGAGCAGGCCCTGGTTACGACCGCCCGGCACCCCGAGGTTCCGCTCGTTCCTGACCACGGTGACCTTGCCGGTGCGCAGGTAGTCCCGCAGCACGGACAGGCTGTCGTCCGAGGACCCGTTGTCGACGACGATGATCTCGACGTCGGGGTAGGTCTGGGCGAGCAGGTGGTCGAGGCAGCGGCCGATGATCTCCGCGCCATCGAGGTTGAGGACGATGACGCTGACGAGCGTGGACGGCATCGAGCCTCTACTTGGTCCCCGTCACCGTGTAGTCGGAGCTCGCGTAGAGGAGCTTGTTGAGGTGATCCGTGGCCGCGTTGAACCGGGTGAGCTCGGGGACGTGCTGGCCGCCGATCTCGAGGGGCGGAATGATCAGGGGGGTGTCCCCCGAGGGCAGGAAGTGGCGCTCGACTTCCCGGAACCCGACGGACTCGACCAGGAACCGGAGCGTCTCCGGATGGACGAGGCGGACGTGGGTGAGGTCGATCCAGAACCACCGGTAGAGCACGAGCAGACATTCCGGATTGAGCGTCTCGAGCACGAGCACGCCCCCCGGCCGGAGCTTGCGGTGGCAGAGCCGCACCAGACGCTTGAGCTGCGGCGTCTCCAGGTGCTCGATCATCTGGGCCGAGAACACGCCCCCGAGCGAATCGTCGGGCAGGGACTCGAGATGGTCGAACACGTCCTCCTGGACCACGTCGAGGCCCTTCTCGCGGCAGGCCAGGATCATGTCGAGATCCGTGTCGACGCCCCTGGCCGCCACGCCGGCGCCCCGGAGGAGCTCCAGGAACTCGCCGCGCCCGCAGCCGATCTCGAGCACGTTGTCGCGGCCCCTGAAGGGCTCGAGGTGTGGCCCTTGCCGCGCCTTGACCAGCTCCTCGCTGCCCCGGAATCGCTCCTCGAACCCGGCGTAGTCGAACTCCGGCTCGAGGAGCCTCGGAGACAGGGACCGGGGCGTGGAGGCGGCGGGCGGCGGGTCGGTGGCGCCCGCGGTCAGCACGTGGACGATCCGGCGCAGCTTCCGCTCGGCCCGGACGAGGTGCTCCCGGGTCGTCTCGAGCGCCCGGGCGTGGGTCTCGTGGACCTCGGTGTGGAGGGCCGCCTGGCGGCGGGTCAGCGCCTCCTCGGCCTGGCCGAGGGCGGTCAGCGCGTCGTCGATCTTGCCGTGGTGCCGGTGCAGCACGCCGAGCTGCTCGTTCGTCGCGGACTGGCGGCGGGCGAGGAGGTCGGTCTGCGCCTGCGCCTGCGCCTGGGCCTGGGCCTGTCGCTGGGTGAGGGCGTCGACCCGCCCGAGCAGCTCGGCGTGCTGCCGCGCGATGACCTCTTCGAGCCGGGCCACCGTGTGCGCGTGCTCCCGCCGCGTCGCGTCGAGCAGCCGGGCACCGGCCCCGTTGAAGGCCGTCTGGCGTGCGAGGACGGGGGCCAGGAGCTTGACGAGCACGCCCTTGACGAAGGTCACCGCCGGCCCCAGCAGCGAGCGGTGGGAGCCGAGCGGGATGCTCGCGACGTCGGCGCTGGTCCGGAGCAGGGCGAGGTCCGGATCGACGGCGTCGGGCGTGACGGGGTCGCCGGCGGGCGCGGCCCGGTCGAAACCCTTCCGTCGCGCGACGACGTTCTCGTGGATCCGGGCTCTCAGCTGCTCGGCATCGAAGCCGCCGGACTGGGTCATCTCGTCTCCCCTCGTGGCACCGATTCTGGTGTGCAAGTCCGCACGGGACCGCGCCCCACCAAAGATCCGTGATCCCTGGAGGGAGAACCGCAACCGCGGCAGCGTAACAGAGCCGACGCCCGAGGTGTCAAGGGGGCGGGGACGCCCGTCGGGCTTCCGGGTTGTCGATCGGTGGCGTCTGGACTAACGTTAAAGCCTTGTTTGCCACCCGGTCTCCGGCGTCGCCGTCGTGAAGCTCGCCGGTCGTCTTCGGGCGCTCTGGGCCTACCGGGGCTTCGTGCTCGGCCTGGTGGCGCGCGACTTCAAGGGCCGCTACCTGGGCTCGCTGCTCGGAGCCTCGTGGGCCGTGCTGAACCCGGTGGCCCAGATCCTCATCTACACGGTGGTCTTCTCCCAGGTGATGCGGGCCCGGCTGCCGAACGTCCCGGACACGCTCGCGTACGGCCTCTACCTGTGCGCGGGCATGCTCACCTGGGGCTACTTCGTCGAGGTCCTGATCCGGAGCCAGACCGTCTTCCTGGAGCAGGCGAGCATGCTCAAGAAGATGAGCTTTCCCCGGGTCACCCTGCCCGTCTACGTGTTCCTGTCGGCCACCATCAACTTCGCCATCGTCTGGGGCCTGTTCATGGCGTTCCTGCTGGTGACCGGCCGGTGGCCGGGCTGGGTGCTGATCGCGCTGATCCCGCTGCTGCTGGTCCAGCAGGCCCTGGCGGTGGGGCTCGGGCTGGCGCTCGGCGTGACCAACGTGTTCTTCCGCGACGTCGCCCAGGCCGTCGGCGTCGGCCTGCAGTTCTGGTTCTGGCTGACCCCGATCGTGTACCCGCTGAGCGCCGTCCCCGAGGTGATCCGCAACCTCATGGTGTGGAACCCGCTGTACGGGCTCGTCGAGTCCTACCAGCGCATCGTCGTCCAGCACCGATGGCCCGACTGGGGCCACGTGTGGCCGGTCTGCGTGATCGCGCTCGTCGTCGGCCTGCTCGCCGAGACCGTGTTCCGGACCCTGGGCGCGTCCATGGTCGACGAGCTGTGAGCGGCGCGGTCACCGTCTCCCGCCTGGGCAAGTCGTTCCGGCGCTATGCGCGCTCGTGGCACCGGCTCGGCGAGTGGCTCTCGGGCGGTCGCCTGGTCTGGCACGAGGCCTTCTGGGCGCTCCGGGGGGTGACGTTCTCGGTGGCGGGCGGCGAGTCGGTGGGGATCATCGGCCTGAACGGCGCCGGCAAGAGCACGCTGCTCAAGATCCTGACCGGCACCACCCAGCCCACCGAGGGCCAGATCCACATCGACGGGCGCATCGCCGCGCTGCTCGAGCTGGGGATCGGATTTCATCCGGACTTCAGCGGCCGGCAGAACGTGATGATGGCGGGGCAGCTGATGGGCCTCCAGGCGCGCGAGCTGATCGCGCTGATGCCGGACATCGAGGCGTTCGCGGAGATCGGCGCGTACGTCAGCCAGCCCGTCCGGACCTACTCGACCGGGATGACCGTGCGCCTGGCCTTCGCGGTGGCGACCGCGGCGCGGCCGGACGTCCTCATCGTCGACGAGACCCTGTCGGTCGGCGACGCGTACTTCCAGCACAAGTGCATCCGGCGGATCCGCGAGTTCCAGGAGGCGGGGACCACCGTGCTCTTCGTCTCCCACGACCCCGCGGCCATCCGGACCCTGTGCGAGCGGGCCCTGCTGCTGGACGAGGGGCGGCTGATCCAGGACGGGCCCCCGGACCGGGTGCTGGACTACTACAACGCGCTGATCGCCAAGCGCGAGGCCAACCGGGCGATCCTGCAGGCGGAGACCACCTACGGCCGGACGACCACGCGCTCCGGCACGTTCGAGGCGCGCCTGAGCGAGATCGATCTCCTCGACCCGCGGGGGCGGCCGGCCCGGGCCTTCACGGTCGGGGACGTGGGACGGGTCCGCGCGCGTGTCGAGTTCGCCTCCACGGTCTCCGCCCCCACGGTCGGGATCCTGATCCGCGACCGGCTGGGCAACGACGTGTTCGGCACCAACAGCTTCCACGTGGCCCCGATCAAGGGCACGTACGAGCCCGGCGAGGTGCTCACGGCCGAGTTCGACGTGACCCTCAACCTCGGGCCCGGCTCCTACACGCTGACGGTGGCCGTGCACGGCGAGGCCTCGCACCTCGTGGACAACTACGACTGGTGGGACAAGGTCATCGGCTTCGAGATCGTCCCCGGCGCCGAGTCGCACTTCATCGGCGCGGCGTGGCTCCCCCTCCGGCTTCACGTGGAGCGGCGGGGCGGGGTGTCGTCCGGCCCGCGCGGGTCCTGACCGGCCGCGCTCACCGGGGCCCGGCCTGGCCGGTCCCTCGCCCCACGCCCATGTCCATCAGGGCCGCCGCGGCCCGTTCCAGCACCCGCTGGTTCCCCGAGATCCCGAGCTCCACGAGCGTCATGGACACCCGATCGACCAGCCTGTCGAGCGGATCGACGCCCCCCGCCGCCGGCCCCGGCGTCGGCCCCGACATCGGCCCAGACGTCGGCCCAGACAGCGGATGGACGAGCGCGTGAAGGGCCGTGCGCGCTTCCGCCGCGATCGCCCCCCAGTCGTGCCGCTGCTCGACCAGCTGACGCCCGCGCCGCGCCGCCTCCTCGGCCCCCACCCGGTCGCCGAGGACGGCCGTCATCCTCGCGGGGAAGTCCTCGATGGAGCAGATCGACGCGATGTCCCCGTCCGCGAGCGCGTAGCCCCTGGCGCCGATGGGGGTGGTGATCACCGGGACCCCGGCGGCCAGGTAGGTCGCGAGCTTCAGGTTGGTCCCGGACCCGCTGCGCATCGGGTTCAGGGCGATGTCGGCGATGGCCAGCAGCACGGCCAGCGTCTCGTCGTCGACCACGCCCATGAGGCCGACGTTGGCGGGGCGCGGCCGGTCGGCGAGTGGAATGCACTGGCTGCCCACCAGCAGGAACGTCGTCCCGGGCATGGCCGCGGCGATCTCGAACACGGCCTCGGCCGCCTCCAGGTTCGGGGGATGCCAGCTCCCCACGAACAGGGCGATCGGGTGGCCGCCGACGCCCAGCTCCGCCTTGAGCCGCTCCCTCGCGGCCGGCGGGGTGAAGCGGATGGCCTCGGTGTCGACGCCGTTGGGCACGATCATGACGCGCTCGGCGTCGACGCCGTAGAGACGGCATAGCTCGTCGCGATCGTGGGCGGAGCAGCACATGATGAGGCGGCTGGCCCGGCAGGCCTCGGCCTCGAGCTCGCGAACGGCCTCGACGAGGCCCGCCCCGACCTCGCCGCGGTGGCCGAGCACCGCCTGCTTCAGGAGGTACTCGACGTCCTGGGCCTCGTACACGAGGGGCCGGTCGCCCAGCGCCCGGCGCAGGGGCGGCAGGCAATACGGATGGCTGACCACCACGAGCGCGGCGGTCGCGGCCGATCGAGCCAGGTGGCGGCCGTACTCGGGGGTGTGCCGGATGAACCGGTCGATGCCGATGTCGCCGACGGGAACGCCTCCGACCTCCTGCGAGAGTCGCGCCTCCTCGGCCTGATGGCGGCCGGTCTTCGGCACCCGGATCTCTCTCAGCCCCGGGGCGATCTCGCGCTCGGAGAACTCGACGTCGCTCTCGGCGAGCGTCACCAGCTCCACGTCGAAGTCCCGGGCCACGTGGCGATACAGCGCGAACGCGCGCTGCTGCCCTCCGCCCACGGGCGGATGGACGGGAAACGGGACGGCCACCGTGAGCTTCGGCCGCGATCGTCCCGTCGCCGGGACCGGGAGCGGAGGGTCCGGCGGCGCGAGCCTCGCGGCGGTGGGTGCGGGGGGGAGGTCGACCGGCGCGTCGGTGCCCTCGCCGGCGCCCGGGGCCTCCGCGCTCGCGGCGGCGCCGTCGGTGTTGCCGGAGGCGGCGACGGGAGTCGCCGGTGGGGAGGCGGCCACGGGAATCGCCGGCGGAGACTGCCGGACCACGAACGGCTGCTGGCCCCACCAGCGGCCGAGCACGTCGGCGCCGGGGGCGATCATGCGGTACACCGCGAACCGGTCGTTGCGCGTGAGCCGCCGCCAGACCTCTTCCTCGTCGAGGAAGTCCGCGAGGATCCGGCAGGGCCAGAGCGACACGTCGTCGAGCGCGATGACCCCGTCGGTGCGCAGGCGGTCGGTGAGGTAGTACCAGTCGATCTGGGGCGCCGGGAACGCGTGGTTGCCGTCGATCAGCGCGAAGTCCAGCGTGATCTCCGGCTCCAGGGCGGGCAGCACGCGCTCCGAGGAGCCGACGATCGGATGGTAGTTCGTGGTGGGAATGCCGTGGCGGTCGCAGTAATCGATGATCCGGCCGACCTCCCGGCCGTCCGGGGTGATCGAGCGATGGATCGCGCCCAGCAGCAGGAACAGGATCGTGCTGACCCCGGCACCCGTCTCCACGGTGACGCTCCCCGGCCGGACCCACTCGCGAAACACGGGCAGCATCCGGGTGTCGATGCCCCAGGTCACGAGGCTTCCGTCGGCGGCGTTGTGGAGCGGCGGAGGCGCACTGAACAGCGCCTCGATCCGCCACTCGAGCTCGTCAGGTTCCATCAGCCATGCGCCTCCCCACGCCGCGCGCGGGCGTCGCTCGCGACGGTCTCGTAGATCGCCGCCACCTTCCGGCCGATGGCGTCCCAGGTGTACTCCCGCATCACCTTCGCGTATCCGTTCTCCCCGAGCCGCCGGGCCAGGGGCCGGTCCACGATGAGCTCCGCCACCCGCTCCGCGCAGTCGAACGCGTCGGCGCAGACGAAGCCGTCGTCGCCCTCGGCGATCAGGTCGGCCACGGCGCTGCACGCGCGGTTGCCGATGACCGGCTTCCTGGCCATCCAGGCCTCGAGGAAGACCATGCCGAAGCTCTCCGACTCGGACATCAGGACGAAGACGTCGGCCGCGTCGTAGGCCTCGAGCACCACGGCGCGCTCCTGCCGGCCCAGGTAGACGACGTTCGGGGAGGCGATCGGCTCTCCGTCCTCGTCGGGGCCCACCATGACGAGCTTGCAGCCCAGGTGCGCGTGGAGCGCGTCCACGGCCTTGATCACCAGGTCGTAGCGCTTCGAGTGCGACTTGCGGCCGACGAAGAGGATCAGCGGCACGTCTTCCAGGCCGAGCCGCTTCCGGAACGCCCGTCCCGACCCGTCGAGGCCGCGGAACTCGGCGGGGTCGACGCCGCCACCGCCGACCACCTCGGCCCGGGCGCCCAGCCGCTCGAAGTAGGCCTTCTGCGAGGGGGAGAACGCCAGGACGACGGCGGCCCGCCGGAACGCGTGATAGTAGTGCCGCAGGTGGTAGAAGTCGTCGTCGGTGTGGAAGTGCGGGAGCAGCACGACCGGCACGCCGGGCCGGGCCGCGGCCGCGATCGCGTAGTTGAGGGTGCTGTACGGCGTCATCTGGGCGAGGACGACGTGGTGTCGCCGCAGGGCCGTCGCCAGGTCCACGAAGAGCCGGGGAGCCAGCGGCGCCCGCAGCAGGAAGAAGAGCGCCTCGAAGACCCAGGGCCGCCGGCGCGCCGTGGCCGTGAGATGCGCGATCCACGCCTCCCGGTCGCGCCGCAGGCGCTGCAGGTCGTCGTCGTGCAGGTCGACGGACTTCTCCTGTCCGCGCGACGTGTACGCGAGGCTCCTGATCGCGATCCCGAGGCGGCGGGGATCGGCGGCCGGCTGCCACGTCCGGTCGAGCACGATCCGGCCGCTCACGGCGTCGCTCCCGTCCACGGGGAATCGATGCCGGGTCCAGCCTTCCGTGGTCCGGAAGACGCCCGCCACGCGGCCGTTCACCTCCAGCCGCCCGCCGATGGCCATGGGGCACATCGCCTCGAAGGTGATCTCGGAGACCTCGCGGTCGTGCACGGTGACGTCGGCCCGCCCCTCGGTCCAGCGCATGACGAGGGGGCCGTAGGTCTCCGGAGGATGCCACCCGGCTCCGAGCCCGCCGGTGCCGGGCAGGGGGGCGAGGCCGTGGGCCTGCCGCTCCTCGCGGCGCCACCGCGCGGTGAGCCAGCGGTCCGCGAGGCGCACCAGCGCGGGGGGGAGGTTGACGGTGGTGTACCGGCGCACGTCGATGCCGTCCACGCGCTCGGTCTCCTGCGGGAGCGCGTTGTCCCAGCGCACGCCGAAGCGGGCGATGGGCGGAAGCCGGGCCGTGCGCGTGGCCCACAGGTCGACGTCGACGCCGGCCCGCACCAGCGCGCGCGAGAGCATGAGCATGTAGTGCTCGGCCCCGCCGATCACGTCACGCCCGAACCGATAGGTCAGGTGGAGCGCCTTCACCGGCGCTTCCCGGCGGCGAGGGCCGACTCGATGACCGCGTGCATGTCGTCGGCGATCCTCACCCAGTCGTACCGCTCCTCCACCAGCCGCCGGCCGCGGGCGCGCAACCCGGCGCGGAGCCCGTCGTCGCGGAGCACCCGCGCGATCCCGTCGGGGAACTCCTCGATGGGGGCCACGACCGCGTGCTGGCCGCTGACCACGTCGAGCCCCCGGGCGCCGACCGGGGTCGCGACCACGGGCACGCCCGCGGCGAGATAGTCGAGCATCTTCACGTTCGTGCCGGACCCCGAGAACATGGGGTTCAGCGCGACGTCCGCGGCGCGCAGCACCAGCGTCTTGGCCTCGTCGGAGACGCGGCCGAGGCAGAGCACGTTCGGCGGCAGCCGGGTGGAGGCCACCGCGTTCGCCACGCTGCCGGCGATCAGGAAGAGCTTGTCCGGCAGCCGCGGGGCCAGCGTGGAGGTGAGGCACTCCACGGCCTCGATGTTCGGGGGGTGATAGCTCCCGACGAACAGCAGCACGTCCTCGCGCTCGATTCCCAGCTGGGTCCGCGCCTCCGCCCGCTCGGCGTCCGACACCGGGGTCACGGTGCCCGCGTCGACCCCGTTCGGCGCCACGAACACCTTGGCGGGGGACACCCCGTACAGCGCGATGAGCCGCTGCCGGTCGTCGTCGGAGGTGGCGAAGACGACGTCCGATTCCCGGCACGCGAGCGACTCCAGCCATCGCGCGTACCGGCAGAGGACCGCCCCGAGGGGCCCCTTCAGCATCGTCCGCTGCAGATCGAACTCCACGTTGTGGGCGTCGTAGACGAGGAGCTGCCCCGGCCGCTTCCGCGCGTGCCGGAACAGGAACGGGAACTCGTGGACGACGACGTCGGCCGTCGAGGCGCGCTCCCTCACCAGCGCCTTGTAGGGCGCCTCGGCGTACGACGCCAGCGAGACCACCATCGCGGAGCACTCGGGAAATCCACCGAGCCTGGCCAGCCAGCGCTGCAGGAGGGCGTGGCGCCACGTCTTGGGGACCCGATGCTCGACGACGCCGTCGGCCATCGGCACCACCTCGGGCGGGGTGAACTGATGGGTGGGGCTGATCATGTCGATCCGGTAGTACCGGCCGAGGTTCTTGTAGATGTGGTAGTAGCGCAGCTCGCCGCCGCTGGTGGGCGGCAGGAACGCCGGGAAGAAGTTCAGCGCCGTCACCGTGCGCCTGGCCTCCGGAGGCGGCGTCGTGTCGGGCCGGGAGCCGGCGCGGTCCACCGGGGCGCGGCCGGCGGTCAGGGCGACGTTCGCGCCGGGCGGCATCGTGCCGTCGGGCGCCCGATCACGAGGGCTCGCCCACCAGACGTGCGATCACGTCGTCCCACGAGATGTCCCGGATCCGCTCGTGACCGGTCTCCCCCAGGCGCCGGCAGAGATCGACCGAGGCGCCGAGGCGATCGATGCTCCCGGCGAGCGCTGCCGGATCGGTGTCGGCGACGAGCCCGGTGACACCGTCGTCCACGAACTCGAGGACGCCCCCGGAGTCGGGCGTGGTGACGACGGGCTTGCGGGCGTGGAAGGCCTCCAGCGTCACGTACCCGTAGTCCTCGTCGAACGGGGCGTAGAACACCGCGCGGCAGCGCGCGTACAGGTCGACCAGGGTGGGGTCGTCGACGAAGCCGGCGAAGCGCACCCGATCCTCGAGCCCGTACGCGTGCACGCGCCTGCGGAGCTCGGCCTCGAGGGGCCCGCTGCCGACGATGACGCCCTTCAGGCCCGATCGGCTGCGGCGGAGCGCCTCGACGAAGAGCTCGGGGCGCTTGTGGTTCTCGAACCGGGTCGGCATCAGCACGAAGTCGCCGTACTCCCGGAAGGCGAGCGACCGGGCGAGCGGGGGCGGATGATACAGCGACTCGCCCGCGACGCCGTTGCACCGCTGGAGGCGCTGGGCCACGTTGCGCGAGGTCGTGAACACCCGCCGGGCCTCCCCGAGCACGCGCGCGTCGGCGGCGGCGATGATGTGCCGGGTCTCGGCATCGCCCGGCTCGCTGCCGAAGGCGCTGTAGGGCGTCCCGTACAGCTCGTAGAGCTGGCGATGCTGGTGGTTCAGCCAGACGACCTTGTTGTCGTGCTTGACGAAGTAGGAGGGAAAGTTGGTGGCGATGACGAGATCCGCCTCGACCTTGATCAGCCGCCAGAGGAGCGTCTGCTCCAGGAGGTCCGCCTTGGCCCACGCGAAGGGGATCCGGACGACCTCGACGGGATAGCCGCGCTCCTTCAGCTCGTGTTCCAGCACGGTCACCTGGAGCTCCGCGCCCCCCTTCGTGAACAGGGTCTGGAACGCACAGATGGCGATGGAGGGACGGCGGGACGAAGCCAACGAGGGACGCGCCTCTAGGAAGCGGGCCCGGGGGGCGCGCTCGCGAGCTCCCCGGCGTGGGGACCACGCTTCTGCCCGATCACCGCGTAGTCCTGGAAGCCGAACAGCAGCGCGTTCACGCGATCGATCCCCTGGTTGAAGGGAGCCAGGGCCGGATCGTGGCCCGCGAGCGGCGGCACGCGCATCGAGGGATCGACCGGGGCCAGGGTCTTGAGCTCGACGGGGTGAAAGTGCGTGGCCTCCAAGACGAACCTCAGCGTGTCCGGGTGGATCGGCTGGAGGTGGGAGAGATCCCGGTAGAAGCTGTCGGCGAAGACCATGAGGCAGGCGGGATTCGGCGTCTCCAGGACCAGGAAGCCGCCGGGCGCGAGCTTGCGATGACAGAGCTTCACCAGCTCGATCACGCGGCGCGGGGGCAGGTGCTCGACCAGCTGGGCGCCGAAGATCCCGCCGACGGTGTCGTCGGCCAGCGCGCCCAGGTGTGCGAAGACGTCCTCCCTGACCACGTCCAGCGCCTTGTCCCGGCACAGCAGCACCATGTCGAGATCGAGGTCCACGCCCCGCGCGTCGATTCCGTGGTCCCGCAGGAGCTCGAGGAATTCCCCCCGGCCGCACCCGATGTCGACGACGACGTGGCGCGCGCCCTGGAAGTAGGGCAGGTAGATCCGCTGGCGCTCCTTGATGTCGTCCTCGGCGCCGCGGAAGCGCTCCTCGAATCCCGCGTAGTCGAACTCGGGCTCGAGGTCCGACAGGAGCGGTCTCGGCGTCTCGACGGGCGGAGCCGCCTCGGCCGGCGCCTCCGGGGACCGCTCGGGCTGCAGCGCGTGGAGGACCCGCCGCCACCGCCGCTCCGACGCGGAGGCCCGCTCTCTCAGCGTCGCGTTCGCCTGCCGCGCCCCCTCGATGGCCTGCCACTGGGCGGTGACCTCCTGACGGAGGTCCGACGCGTGGATCTCCTCGCGGAGCCGAGCGTCGCGGGCGAGCACGTCCTCGCGCACGTCCTGGCGCAGCGCGGCGTCGCGGGCGCGGATCTCCTCGGCCACGCGGGCGAAGAGATCGCCCCTGACGCCGGCGAGGACCTCCTCCTTCACCCGGGCGACGTCCGCACCCAGGCGGGTCCGCAGCTCGGCCACCTCGGCCTGGAGCCGCCCGTGGTCCCGCTCGAGCGCGGCGAGATGCTCGACGGCGCGCTGCAGCGCGTGCGCCTGCCGCGACTCCAGCGTCTGCACCCATGCCCCGACGTCGGCCGTCGAGCGCGCGCTGGCCATGTTGTAGGCCGTCTGCCGCTCGAGGACCGGGGTGAGGAGCTTCACGAGGACCTTCTTGACCGCGAGGATCAGCGAGCCGAGCAGCCAGCGGTGAGAGGTGAAGGAGACCTTGCGCAGGTCGCCGATCAGCTGGAGGTTGGCGACGTCGAGCGCGAGCGGTCCGGAGTCGTCGCCCGGAGCCGCGGAGGGTGATGCCGGGCCCCCCTCGGAGCTCCGCTGTCGACGGAGGTGGTCCCGGATCCGCGCCATGACCTGCTGGACGTCGACTTCCTGGGTCTCGGCCACTACCGTGTCCTCCCGAGAATGGTCGCCGCTCTCACGGACGCGGACCTGGAGACCTGCCGCGCGCCGACGGTGTCGAGCAACGAGTTCCGGCTGGCCACAACGATCGCCGTGACTATACCGCCGCTAGGGCCGCCCGGCGAAGCTCACCGCGCCGGAGCTCGACGGTAGGACAGCGCCATGACCGCCAGCGAGGTCGCGTACACGTCTTCCTTCTTCTCCACGTCCGGCACCAGCACCGACTTGAAGTAGCCGCCGACCCAGCGGCCGTCCGGCTGCTGGCGCTTGAGGAGGTAGGCGATCCCCCGCTTGACCGCCTTGCGCGGGGCGTGGTCGCCGCCGGCCTCGAGCGTCAACAGGGCGAGCGCGGTCCACAGCTCGCGGGAGGGGGTGCGGGGCTCGCCGGCATCGCCCCACGAGCCGTCCCGGTTCTGGCGCTCGCTCGTGAAGCGCAGCACCCGCGTGACCGCGGGGTCCTTCGCGTGTCCCCAGCCCGCATAGGCGGCGGCGATCTGGGCGGTCGCGTAGTAGGGCGTCCAGAAATAGTCGGGATACGCGCCCCAGTCCCCCTCCGGCTTCTGCCGGGCCGCGAGCCAGGCCAGCCCGCGCTCGGCCTTGGCCCGCTCGGAGGGCAGCGGGGCCGCCCCCGCGAGCGCGAAGCCGGTGACCGAGGGAAAGACCTCGAGGACCGCGCCGTTCGGAAACGCGGTCGCCGCCTCGGGATAGCCGATCTTCCAGCCCCCGTCGGCTTCCTGGACCGAGAAGAGGAACTTCCCGAGCGCCTCGGCCTGGGACTGCCGGCCCGCCGCGGCGTAGGCGCGCAGCGCGGTGGCGGTGGTCTCCACGCAGTGCGACTTGTGGGGACCGAGGCGCCGGGTCTCGGACTCCGGGAGCCCGCCCCCCTCGATCCAGTTCGCGTCGAGGAACTGGAAGCCCTTGTCGATCACCGCCCGGTACCGGGAGGCGTCGCAACGGATCAGCGCCAGCAGCGCGTTCGCGGTCTCCCACACGTTCGGGTTGAGCATGGTGCCCGCGAGCGCGATCGCGCCGTTCCCCTGCTGCTGCGAGGCGAGCCACTGGCAGGCGCGCGTCGTCGCGGCCGACGTCTTCTTGGCCGGCGGATCCATCACGCAGCCGGTGAGGAGCACGCAGGCCATCGCGAGCAGCAGCCCGGCGGCGGCGTGCCGTCGGGTGGGCGGTGCGACCGGCCGGGCGATCACCACGGCCGCGCGAGTGCTGTCGGATCTCGTCATGTCGTTTCGGCGCCGGGCCATCACGGGGGATCGGGGGCGGTCCGACCCGGAGTGTAAGGACCATAACAAACCGCCGTCGAGGCGGTCAACGCGAAGCGCGCTACCGACCCCGCAGCGCGTGACGGACCCACACCGCCCACAGCCTCCACTCGGAGCGCGGGATCGGCGACCGGTAGCGAGCGAACGTGACCAGGCTGAGCCCGAGGAAGCGGCAGACGAAGCTCACGTCGGCCCAGCGCGTCCGCCGGCGGCGCGGGGGGAGCAGGGCGGTGGCGTAGCCGTACACCCACTGCGAGGTCAGGTGGCCGAAGTGGTGATGCACGGTGTCCAGGATCTCCGCGTGCACCGGCCCCCGATGCTCGACGGTCTTGGCCTCGGCGTGGACCCGCGTGTTGGCCAGGTACCTCGGCACGTGAACGAACCGCGAGACCCGGGCGAGCCGGATCCAGAGGTCGTAGTCCATGCAGTACCGTCGCGACTCGTCGAGGTAGCCGAGCCGCTCGACGACCTCGCGGCGGAGGAACACGGCGGGCTGGCAGATGAAGCAGGTCTGGGCCAGCCGCGACATGTCGAACGACTCGGTCGGGTAGCGCTCGATCACGCGCCCGGCCTCGTCGACGTGGTAGCCCTCGCCGTACACCGCGCCCGCGTCGGGGTGGGCCAGGAGCGCGGCCACCGCCGCCTCGATGGCGCCCGGCCGGTAGGTGTCGTCCGAGTTCAGGTAGGCCAGGATCGTCCCCCGCGCCCGCCGCCACCCCGCGTTGATCGCGCTGGCCTGTCCGCCGTCGCGTCCGGACGTCCACGCCAGACGATCGCCGTACGATCTCAGGATCGACACGGTCTCGTCGGTGGAGCCTCCGTCCACCACGAGGTACTCGACGCGAGGGTAGCTTTGGGTGAGGACGCTCTCGATGGTCTCCCGGATGAAACGTCCCTGGTTGAGCGAGGGCGTCACCACGGTGACGAGGGGACCGTCGCTCACGTCATTCACGGCGGACCCCGCCGCCGCCGGGACCGCCGGGCCACGGGCGGACGCGCGGCCCAGCCTCTTTCGATCGCGCGCCGCGCCGCGGATGCTCGCTGGCGAGGGATCGTGATACGGTGCCCTCATGTCCCGTCGACACGTTCCAGGATATCGGCTGGGGCGCTTGCCGGCGGGGCATTGACGCTTGACGTCCCCCCCGCTGATCTCGATCGTCACTCCCTCGCTCAACCAGCGACGATTCATCGAGGCGACGATCGAAAGCGTGCTGTCGCAGGACTATCCGCACATCGAGTACATCGTGGTCGACGGCGGATCCACCGACGGCACGCTCGACGTACTCGCCCGGTACGACGGGCGGCTTCGTTGGATCTCGGAGCCGGATCGGGGGCAGTCCGACGCCATCAACAAGGGCTTCCGCCGCTCCCGGGGCAGCATTCTCGCCTGGCTCAACTCGGACGACGTCTATCTGCCCGGTGCCGTACGCTCGGCCGTCGAGCAGCTGGCCGGACAGCCGGACGCCGCCATGGTCTACGGCGACGGATACCTGATCGACGAGAGCGGCCGGGTGACGGGGCGTTTTCCCGCCACCGAGCCCTTCGATCTGTGGAAGCTGGTCTACGTCCTCGACTACATCCTTCAGCCCAGCGCGTTCTTCCGGCGCGACGCCGTGGAGGCGGTCGGCTACCTGGACGAGCACCTGCACTGGGGGATGGACTGGGATCTGTTCATCAAGATCGGCAAGCGGTTCCGAGTCGACTATCTGCCCAAGCCCCTGGCGAGCCTCCGCGAGCACCGGTCGGCGAAGACGTCCTCCGGCGGCCGCCAGCGGCTCTCCGAGCTGGTCGACGTGATGCACCGCCACGGATCTCGACGCTGTCCGCCGGCGCGTGTGGCGTATGCCACCGACACGTACTTCCGACTCGTGTTTGGCCTCCTCGACAGGATCCCGATCTGGCGCTGGTCGACCCTCCGGCGCGCTCGGGGGCTTCTCGAACGGACCACCTACAACGCGGTCGGGCGAATCTGCCGCGCTGCGCAGGGCGTCGACGCGGACGGGTGGGTGGGCCCTCGCGCGCACTTCATGCTCCGGCGGCCGCGGTCGAGCCGTCGGATCCTCGTTCGAGGCACCCTGCCGGGAGAGGCGCGATCGCGGCCGCCGATACGGCTCCGCGCGCTGGTCGACGGCGTCGACCTCGGCGAGCGCTCGGTGACCGCCTCCGAGGAGTTCGAGGCGGTCTGGCCCCTGCCGCCTTCCGGCCCCGATCCTCACGTCGTCGAGGTGGAGCTGCGCTGCCGGTCGCGGGCTCGAGGGGTGTCGTTGCGGGATCATCGCCGCGCCCGCGTCTTCCAGCTGAAGAGGATCGAGGTCGAGTAGCGTCCTCACCGCGTGCCGTCCGCGCGGGGCGTCGTAATGCGGGCGCGCGTGGACCCGGGCGACACTCACGTGCTCGGGCACGTGCCCGGGCACGTGCGCGGATGGATGCTCTCCGGCGGCCCTCCTTCAGACGTCGACGGCATCGAGGAACCCGATGATCCGGCGGGCCGGCAAGCCGGCGCCGCGGCCGAGGTCGGTGCCCAGAGCATCCGACCAGCAGCTGACGTGGACGAACGACCACGGGAGCTCGGGTGAGATCACGAACCGCTGCTCGGCGCCGTTCTCGAGCAGCGCGAATGCCCCTTCGCCCCCCGCGCTCGCCTTCCACCGGATGACCACGGGCGCCGTCGCCAGCCGCGAGCGGTCGTAGCGGCTCAGGGGGGAAAGCGTCACGGTGACGGGACCGCGCCCGTGCGGATGACCGATCGAGAAGCGAAACCGCGGGGCCACACCACCGTCGGCGTACCGGCCACTCATGTCCTTCTGCATGGCCTGCACGAAGATCCGGAGCAACGTCCGCTCGACGGAGGCGGGGACACGCCCGCCCCGCACCCGCTGCAGGATCGCTTCGAGGAGATAGAGCCAGACGACGGGCGGCCAGCGGGCGTCCGTGTAGCGGCGGACCATCCGGCGGATCTCGGCCCAGCGGCGGAACTGCCCGCTCTGGGTCTTGTTGTTCTGGTGGACGCGGTTGTAGGACCAGAAGTCGTCGACGTAGAGCCCCCGGTAGGCCGCGAAGCGGATCCACAGCTCCCAGTCCATGACGTAATGCAGGCTCTCGTCGATCGGTCCGACTCGCTCGATCAACGACCGGCGAAAGAAGCAGGACGGCTGGTGGATGAAGTTGCGCTGGTGAATGAGCCTCCAGAGGTCGAAGCCGAGCACCCCGGCCTCGTACATGATCTGCCCCGACTCGTCGACATCCCAGCCCCGGCCGTACAGGAAGTCCGCCTCGGGGTGGTGCTCGAACGCCTGCACGACCCGCGGGATGACGCCGGGCACGAACATGTCGTCGCTGTTCAACCAGCAGAGGATGTCTCCGGTCGCGCTCGCGATGCCCCGGTTGATCGCGTCGCTCTGCCCCCGATCGCGCTCGGAGACGAACCGGACGCGCTCGCCGTACGAGCGCAGGATCTCGACGCTCCCGTCGGAGCTGCCTCCGTCGAACACGAGCAGCTCGAGCGGGGCATAGTCCTGACACAGCACGCTGTCGATGGCCGAGCGCAGGTACTTGGCGTGGTTGTACGACGGCATCACGACGGAGACGCGGGGCGGGGTCATTCGATGAGGGCGAGCGTTCGGCCCTGCCCGTCGACGGCGGTCAGCGTGAGCACCTGCAGGGAGAGCACCTCGCCCTGACAGGGCGTGCTCTGCGACGCGGTGATGTCGAGCCGGTGGAAGTCGGTGCCGGCCGCGGGCACCGTGACCGTGAACGCGTACTCTCGCTCGGCCTCGAGCGGAGCCTGGAGCACGGTGTGCTCGTTCAGCGACACGGTCATCTGCTGCTCGGCCAGCTCCGGTAGTCGCGTCGGCTGGGACACGCGGAAGCGGAGCTCGCGCAGCTCGGCGCAATGGAAGTACCAGCGGCTGTGTCCATCCAGGAGCCAGTGGTGCGGGATCAACGGTCGAAACGGCGGGAGGTCGGGGGCACGCCGAGTCCCCGCCAACACCTGCTCGAACACCGCGAGCGTCTGGCGCGCGGTCTCGGTGAAGCTGAAGTGCCGCACCCGTTCCCGTCCGGCCTCGATCAGTCGCTCGCGGAGCAGGTCGTCGTCCAGGAGCCGGAGGGTGGCCTCGGCGAACGCCGCCGGGTCGCCGGATTCGGCGTAGAGGACCGCGTCCCCCGCGACCTCCGTGATGCTTCCCACCGGCGAGCACACGATCGGCGTTCCGAAGTTCATCGCTTCCAGGAGGGGGAAGCCGAACCCTTCGAAGCGGGACGGAAACACCATGGCCGTGGCCGCCGCATACAGCCCGACGGTGTCGCGCCGATCCACGTAGCCCAGGTGCCGCACCGCCCGCGCCTCGTCGGGGCTCTCGAAGAGCGGCCGCACACGATCCATCACGTCGAACTCGCAGCCCGTCAACACCAGCCGCAGATCGCGCCGCTTCTCGCGGATGATCCGGAACGCGCGGACGAGCGTCTCGTGATCCTTGTGACGCCAGCCGTTGGCGGGATAGTAGATGAACGGGTGCTCGAGACGGTACTTGACGCGCACGTGGTCCACGAGCGGCTCGATCTCCTCACGCTGCACCAGATAGGAGGGATCCAGGGCGAGGCGGATACCGGTCGCCCGCTCGAGGCGATAGCGCGTGGTCAGATCACGGGCCACGAACTCGGAAATGCCGATGGTGGCCGCGGCCTTCATGCAGCTGTAGCGGTACCCCAGGGCGCGCAGGGCGAGCTCGCGGGGCGGGAAGAAATCCGGGAAGTGCTCGTGCTGCAGGTCCGGGATCGTGTTCACCACCGGCACGGCGGTGTCCAGGGGCAGCGCGTACATGAACGGACAGAACCACAGATCGACGAGCCGGCGCTCGAGCAGCGCGTTCAGCCCGCCGTACCACCGGCGCAGGCCGGGACGACGCAGCCACGCGAGGGCTCGGTGGACGCGTGCGCGCGGCGTCGGCGGCCGGGGGGGCGTCGTGACCATGTAGGAGGTGGGGCTGTGCTCGTCGCCGACGTAGACGATCTTCTTCCAGCGCCGCCCCGGAATCTCGAACAGGTGCCAGTTCGCGGGTGAGGTCACGATCGTCCACGTGTGGCGGTCGTCGATGGCACCCAGCTCCCTGATGAGGTTCCGGACGTACCACTCCATCCCTCCGGCCTGCCCGGGATTCATCCACGACACGTTGATGCCGATGTGGCCGGGCGCGGCCATCCGGGCGGCGGTCACCGCGGTCATCACAGCAGGCGGAGCGTGCGGAGCACGGAGACCAGGCGCGACTGCATCAACCCGCTCAGCGCCAGGTGGGTCTGTTCGTGCTGTTGGGTGAGGTTCTCGATCGTGGCTTGCTGGCCGCTGATCACGCGCTCGCGGGCCTCGCTCTCCGACGCCAGCCGGGCCAGCCGCTTCTCGGATTCCGCGTGCTCGGCCGTCAGCCGTGCGATCTCGCGACGCTGCGCCTCGAGGGCGGTCTGTTGCTGGCTCAGGACCTGCTCGCGGATCTCGGCGTCGGCGTTCGTTCGCTCGAGGGTCCGGTGGAGATGCTCGACGGCCGCCTGGAGCGTCTGGCGCTCCCGCTCGGCGTCCTTGAGGAGGGCCTGCTGGTCGCGGATGACGCGTCCGCGGGCCTCGTAGTCGGCGCTCGTCTGCTCGATGTGGCGGTTCAGCCGCTCGATCATCGCCAGCCGCTCCCTCCGATCCCGCTCGATGTCGTCGAGGGCGGCCTGCTGGTCGCGGATCACCCGTCCACGGGCCTCGTAGTCGGCGCTCGTGCGCTCGATGTGGCGATTCAACTGGTCGATCGTGGCCAGGCGGTCCTTCCGGTCGCGCTCGATCTCGTCGAGGGCAGCTTGCTGATCGTGGATGACCTGGCCCCGCGCCTCGTAGTCGCGGCTGAGCTGGGCGATCTGCTGGCCGATCGTGTCGATCGTGGCCCTCTGGTCGCGGATGACTCCCTGCCGGGCCTCGTCGTCGCGGCTGGTCTGCTCGATGTGGCGGTTGAGGTGCTCGATCATCGCGATGCGCTGCGTGCGGTCGCTCTCGATCTGGTTCATGCGTCGCGAGAGCTCCCGGGCCCGGTCATCGAGATCGACCAGCGCGCGGACGAAGCGAGCCGGCGGGGACGCGAGCAGGGCTTCGTCGCGGAGTCGTGCGTCGGTGAGCGCCAGCGGCTGCGCGCTCGCGATCACGACCATGTCGTACGGGAAGAGGGCCGGCTCGAACCGGACGATGGACAGCCCGACGGTCGCGAAGAGCCGTCGCACGGCACGCCGGCTGAAGAGGTAGAGATGCTCCCGCTCCTGCAGCATGGCGAGGAACGGGTGATTCCGTTCCACCAGCTGGCGGTGGCTCTGCCCCTCGGGATAGCACGGGGTCTGGGCTTGCAGGAATCCGGTGGGCTGCAGGAGCTCCGCGCACCGCCGCGTCGACGCCAGGGGATCGACGAGGTGTTCGAGGACGTCGTTCAGGACGATCGCGTCCAGGGAGCGTTCGGGCACCGTCTGGGCCTCGATCGGACCGAGGAGGACGGGAATGCCGAACGCGGAGCGTGCGAAATCGACCACCCAGGGACTGAGCTCCAATCCCGTCGCGTCGTAGCCGGCGGCGCGCATGAGGCCGACGAAGGCGCCGTGCCCGCTGCCCAGCTCGAGAACGCGCGCGGGAGGCAACCGATAGCCGAGCAGGGTGCGGAGCCAGTACAGACAGCGCTCGGGCAGGTCGAGCCTCACCCGCTCGTAGATATCGGGGAAGCCCAGCTCGTCGCGTGGCCGGCTGATCCAGTAGGGGCGGCCGTAGAAATCGTGGTCGTCGTCACGGACCTCCACCTCCTCGGGGCGAAGGCCGCAGAGCGACACCAGCGTGCCGCACTCGCAGCAGGCCGCATACGTGTCCGAGAAGTCGGTCAAGCCAGTGTTCCCGCACCAGCACGAGGGCTTCGGGCGAGCGGTGTCCGGAATCATCCGCGGCAGCGTCGCGTGCATGACGCGGTCATCCGCCCTCCGGGCACGGCGGGGCGTCCGAGAGACACGGGCCTTCGTGGGGCCACGGACGCATTCTAGACGACCGCGGAAGCGGCTCGAACATGTTCACTCGGACCGCGTCCACGCGGCGTCGGCCGAGAGACCCACGAGCCCGTAGAAGGGACTGTGGTCGGCCGAGCCGGTCGGCGTGACCACGACCGGCGGCAAGCCCTCCAGCCGATCGTGGAGCAGGCCCGGCTCCGGGCTCCCCCCCGTGAGGCCGCCCGTTTGGGGCAGCAGCGTGTATTCGCCGGGCTGCAGGGACAGGGTCACGTCGACCGCGCACACCACTCGTTCGCCGGCGTCGAGTGGGGGCAGTGCGAGGCCGAGGTTGGCGGTGCCGATCGCGAAGACCAGGATGCCACGTCGATCGTAGAAGTGAATGCCCACGTTGAGGTCGTCGCAGGGACGACGAGCCGTGACCAGATACCAGAAGCGCAGGCGGCCGCCGCAGGGGATGGTCCAGGCCGGCTGGCCGTCGGCGTCGGTGACGGCGAAGGCCTCGATCTCGGTCGCCCCGTTGCCGGCACCTCCGCGCCGCCCGGGCGGAGCCACGCTGAGCGCGCTCCACGCGGCGCCAGGGACGGCGAGCCGATCCCGGCCGGCGATGGGGGCGGGTGGGGTCACGGGCCCGGCGGGGGCGAAGCTCTGGCCGCTGAGGGCGAAGTAGTCGTGGACGACCGAGACCGGATCGCCCTGCGCGGCGAGCTTGCCCCCGCTCAGCAGCAGGGCGCGGTCACAGAGGTGCGTGACTGCGCCCATGTCGTGGCTGACGAACAGGATCGTGCATCCGGCGCGCTTGAGGTCGCCGAAGCGCCGGAAGCATTTCTGCTGGAAGAACACGTCGCCGACCGCGAGAGCCTCGTCGACGATGTACACGTCGGGTTCCAGATGGGCGAAGAGCGAGAAGGCCAGGCGCACGAACATCCCCGACGAGTACTGCTTGATCGGCTGATCGATGAACTCGCCGATCTGGGCGAAGTCGAGGATCTCGGCCAGGCGCCCGCGCACGTAGGCATCCGAGAACCCGAGGAGGGCGGCGCTCTGGTAGACGTTCTGGCGGCCGGTGAGGTCGGGGTGAAAGCCGGTGCCCAGCTCGAGCAACGAGAGCAAACGCCCGTGGACGCGGAAGCTGCCGAGCGTGGGATGGAGCGTGCGGGACAGGATCTTGAGCAGCGTGCTCTTGCCCGCGCCGTTCACGCCGATGATTCCCAGACACTCTCCCCGCCGGACCTCGAAGCTGATGTCCCGCAGCGCCCAGAACTCTCCGTGGCGCACGACGTGATCGAGCGTCAGCCACTCGAGCACCCGGTGCCACGGATTGTCGTAGAGCTTGAAGCGCTTGGAGAGATCGCGGACCTCGACCACCACCTCCTCACCCATGACGCCGGCTCACAGCACGTCCCGGATCTCCGGGCGAAGGCGACGCAGGACGAGAAAGCCGAGGATCGGGGTCACGCAGGTCCAGGCGAGCATGACGGGCCACTGTCCGGGGAGCGGCCACTGGCCCGTCACGATCATGCGATGGAGCGCGTCGATGTACGGGTACGCCGGGTTGTAGCGGACCGCCGCTTGCAGCGACGGCGGCAGGATCGCCTCCACGTACACGATCGGCGTCATCCACATCCAGAGCTGGAGCGCGATGGTGAGGGCATGGCCGGCGTCCCGCAGGAACAGGTTGATCGTGCTGAAGATCAGGCCGAGCCCGAAGCCGAACCCCTGGAACAGGATGAGCACGGCGGGCACGCCGAGCCAGGTCAGCGACAGCGTGCCGCCGGTCAGCACGGTCACCACCCCGAGCAAGGTCATGGACAGGCCGAGGAACATCGTCGAGGCCAGCGCGTTCTGCGCGACGAAGACCTGCTCGGGGATGGGCAGCCGCTTGAGGTAGGAGGCGTTCTCGATGAAGGCGTTGGCGCCGCGCAGCACGCAGTCGACGAACGCGGTCCACGGGAGCAACCCGGCGCATAGGTAGAGCGCAAAGGTCAGATCCGACCCCATGCCCGGCAACCGCACACGCATGATCTGCGAGAACACGAGCATGTAGATGAGGATCTGGGCGAGGGGATTGACGACGTGCCAGGCGATGCCGATGGCCGACCCCGCGTAGCGGGTGCGCAGGTCGGAGAGCGCGTTCTTGACGATGAACGCCCGGTACCGCCACAAGTTGACGATCACATCCGGACGGCTACCCTTCCTTGCGCGAGCGCCGATACCACTCGATGGTCTTGTGCAGGCCCTCCTCGAACGAGGTCTTGGCGACGAAGCCGAAGTACTTGGCGGCGCGGTCGGTGTCGAGCATGCGTCGGGGCTGGCCGTCAGGCTTCGACGTGTCCCACGTGACGCTGCCCGTGAACCCCGTCTGCTTGGCGATGAGCCCCACGAGATCCTTGATCGCGACCTCGGCGCCGGCCCCCAAGTTGACGGGCTCGCTGCCGTCGTAGCGCTCGGCCGCGAGCACGATCGCCTCCGCCGCGTCCTCGACGTAGAGGAACTCGCGGGTCGCCCCACCGGTGCCCCACACGACGACCTCCGCCGCGCCCGTTTCCTGCGCCTCCACGCACTTGCGGATGAGCGCGGGGATCACGTGGGACGAGGTCGGGTCGAAGTTGTCCCGGGGACCGTAGAGGTTCACCGGCAGCAGGAAGATCGAGTTGAACCCGTACTGGTCGCGATAGGCTTGGGACTGGACCAGCAGCATCTTCTTGGCGAGACCGTACGGCGCGTTCGTCTCCTCGGGATACCCGCTCCACAGATCCTCTTCGCGGAACGGCACCGGCGCGAACTTGGGGTACGAGCACACGGTGCCGATGGCGACGAACTTCGCGACCCCCGCCTGGCGCGCGTGCTCGATGAGCTGGGCGCCCATGATGAGGTTGTCGTAGAAGAACCGACCGGGATTTTCGCGATTGGCCCCGATGCCGCCGACCACCGCGGCGAGATGGATGACCACGTCCGGGCGCGCCGTCGCGAACATCCGCGCGATGTCGCCCTCGCGGCGCAGGTCGTACTCGTGGCTGCGGACGACGAAGGGATCGGACGCTCCGTGCGCGCGGAGCGTTTCCACCACGAATGATCCGAGGAAACCGGCCCCGCCGGTGACCGTGACGCGCTTGCCCGCCCAGAAGCCCGCCATCGGCGTGCTAGCGTCCGTCGCGGTACCTGGCCAGATCCGCGTCGACCATCAGCTGGATCAGCTCGGCGAAGCCGATCTTGGGCGACCAGCCGAGCTTGGTGTGGGCCTTCGTCGCGTCTCCGAGCAGGAGGTCGACCTCGGCGGGACGGCGGAAGGCCGGGTCGATCACGACGTGCCGGCGCCAGTCGAGCCCGGCGTAGGAGAAGGCCAGCTCCACCAGCTCCTGCACGGAGTGGGTCTCGCCCGTGGCCACGACGTAGTCGTCGGGCTGCTCCTGCTGGAGCATGAGCCACATGGCCTGCACGTAGTCTCCGGCGAAGCCCCAGTCGCGCCGGGCGTCGAGGTTGCCCAGGCGCAGCTCGGACTGCAGCCCGTGGATGATGCGCGCGACGCCGTCGGTGACCTTGCGGGTGATGAACTCGAGGCCGCGCCGCGGGGACTCGTGGTTGAACAGGATCCCGCAGGAGGCGAAGAGGTCGTAGCTCTCCCGGTAGTTCACGGTGATCGCGTGGCCGTACACCTTGGCCACGCCGTACGGGCTGCGCGGATAGAAGGGCGTGTTCTCGGTCTGCGGGGTCTCGCGGACCTTGCCGAACATCTCGCTCGACGAGGCCTGGTAGAACCGGATCGTGGGGTCGACCAGACGGATCGCGTCGAGCAGCCGGGTGACCCCCAGCGCGGTGAACTCGCCGGTCAGGACCGGCTGCGTCCAGGAGGTCGGCACGAACGACTGGGCCGCGAGGTTGTACACCTCGTGGGGCCGGGTCTCCTCGACGACCCGGATGAGCGACAGCTGGTCGAGCAGATCGGCCTGCCGCAGGTCGAGCCGCGGGCGGATGTGCTCGATGCGCTCGAAGTTTTCCTTGCTGGCCCGGCGAACCATGCCGAAGACGGTGTAGCCCTTCTCCAGCAGAAACTCTGCGAGGTAGGAGCCGTCCTGGCCCGTGATGCCGGTGATCAGTGCCCTTCTAACTGCCGTGGCCTCCCCAGACCGTTCCTGCTTCAACACGTGTATCCCTCAACGCGTGCGTGGTACCTCACGTACGTTGCGTGCACACTACGCTACTTGCCGAAGAAATTGCAACGAATCGTTGGTCTGCCGGACCCTTACGGCGGCCGGGCCGGACGTCCACGCGGCCGGGCTACACACGGTCACGCCAGTAGGCGAGCAGGTCGCGCAGGGTCTGCTCGAACGGGATCTCCGGCGCCCAGCCCACGGCCTCGCGGACCTTCGTGGCATCGCCCCGCAGGACCGGCATGTCGGTGGGGCGCAGGCGGGCGGGGTCCTCCCGCACGGTGATGCCCTGGACCCGCGCCTCGCCGAGGAGGAAATCGAGGATGTCCTGGATCACCCACGCGCGGCCGGAGCACAGGTTGTAGACCTCGCCGGGCTCGCCCCGCTCCAGGAGCAGCCAGTACCCGCGCACGATGTCGCGGACGTCCGTGTAGTCGCGCCGGCTCTTGAGGCTGCCGACCTCGATGATGGGCTCCCGCAGCCCGCGCTCGATCTCGACGATCTGGCGCGCGAAGCTCGAGGTCACGAAGACGTCGCCCCGGCGCGGGCCCTCGTGGTTGAACGCCCGGCTCCGCACGATGTGCATCCCGTAGCTCTTGAAGTACTGGTAGCCCATCAGGTCCTGGGCGACCTTGCTCACCGCGTACGGGGACAGCGGCCGCAGCGCGTTGGTCTCGGTGATCGGCAGCTCGTCCTCGGTCACGAAGCCGTACTCCTCGCTGGAGCCGATGACGAGGCACCGCGCGCCGGGCACGCGGCTGCGCACGGCCTCGAGCACGTTCACCTGCGACACCGTGTTCGTCATGAACGTCTCGGCCGGCGCCTGCCAGGAGGTGGCCACGAAGCTCTGCGCCGCGAGGTGGATCACCCAGTCCGGCCGGGCGGTGTCGATGAGGTGCTGGGCCGAGTTCATGTCCCGCAGGTCGCAGTCGACGAGCTCGATCTGGCCGCGGATGTGATCGATGTTCTCGGTCTTGCTGCGCCAGCGGTAGGAGCCGACGACCGTGGCGCCACGCGCGAGCGCGTGGTCGGCGAAGTGGCTGCCGACGAACCCGGTGATGCCGGTGACGAGGATGCGCATGGGGATCAGCCGGCCAGGAGCTTCTCCATGACGATCGTGTCGACCCAGCGCCCGTCGAGCATCCCCTGCTCCCGGTAGACGCCGACGGTGCGGAATCCGAGCTTCGTGTAGAGCCCCATGCCCGAGGCGTTGGTCGGGAAGGCCGAGAGGACCAGCTTGTGGTACCCGTGCTCGCGAGCCAGCTCGATCAGCCGGCCGAGCACGACCTGTCCCACCCCGGTGCCCCGCGCCCCGCGCTCGACGTAGATCGAGAAGTCGGCGACGAAGCGATACGCCTCGCGCGCGTTGAACGCGTTGAGGCTGCCCCAGCCGACGACGGTCGGCGCGTGCCCGGCCTCGGCCACGATCACCGGGTGGCGGGGCCCGCGCGCGGCGAGCCACTGGCGGCGCTCCTCGGGCGTGCGCGGCTCGGTCTCGAGCGTGGCGACGCGATCCTCGATGCCCTGGTTGTAGATGCGGCAGATCGCCTCGGCGTCGCCGGCCGCCGCCGGCCGCGTGCGCACGCGGCTCACGCCGTCGGGCCCTCGCTCGGTCATGGGAGGTGACGATAGCACGGTCGAGAATTTCACCGCGCCCCTTGCGGCCAGAGATCGCGTGGGGTTCAATTCCCCCCATGCCGATCGACTCCAGACATCCGCGCGAGATCCGTGCCGACATCCGCCGCGGCGCGCTCACCGGCATCACGGCCGGGCTCGGCGAAGGCCACGTGCAGGCCAACCTCGCAGTGCTGCCGCGGGAGCAGGCGTACGACTTCCTGCTCTTCTGCCAGCGCAACCCGCGGCCGTGCCCGCTCATCGAGGTCACGGACGTCGGCTCGGCCGAGCCCGTGGGCGTCGCGCCCGGCGCGGACCTGCGCACGGACATCCCGCGCTACCGCATCTACAAGGACGGCGTGGTCGCCGACGAGGTCACCGACGTCACCCCGTACTGGCGCGACGACCTGGTGGCCTTCCTGCTCGGATGCTCGTTCACGTTCGAGTGGGCGCTGCTCGAGTCGGGGATCCGGCTCAAGCACGTCGAGCAGGGCCGCAACGTGGCGATGTGGCGCACGTCGATCGAGTGCCGGCCGGCCGGCGCGTTCCACGGGCCCATGGTGGTCTCGATGCGGCCCATCCCGGCGGCGCAGCTCTCCAAGGCGGTGACGGCCAGCGCGCGGTTTCCCAGCGCCCACGGCGCGCCCGTGCACATCGGCGATCCCGCGTCGATCGGGATCGGCGACATCACCCGGCCGGACTGGGGCGACGCCCAGTCCTTCGACGCGGGCGACGTGCCGGTGTTCTGGGCGTGTGGCGTCACGCCGCAGGCCGTCGCGCTCGCCTCCAAGCCGCCGTTCATGATCACCCACAGCCCGGGCCACATGTTCATCACCGACGTGCCCAACCACGCCCTCGCGGCGCTGTAGGCGGCCCGACGCTCAGCTTCCGGCCAGCGGGCGAGCTCGCCGTCGTCGTCGAGCTCGGGGACGAGATCAGCGTGGAGGTGAACACGCGGGTCCGTGCCCTCGAGTTCCTCGTCCAGCGCAAGGCGGTGCCCGGCATCGTCGAGGCGGTCCCGTCGTTCCGCTCGCTGCTGGTCTACTACGATCCCGCGGTCGTGGGTTACCCCGCGCTCTGCGAGACCCTCGCCGAGCTCGCGGCCCAGGCCGAGCACGCGACGCTGCCGCCGTCGCGCGCGGTCGAGCTGCCGTGCTGCTACGACGATCCCGAGCTCGGCATCGATCTCGCCGCCGCCGCGGAGCGGCTGGGGCTGCCGCCGGACGAGCTCACGCGCCTGCACGCGGGGGCGGAGTACCTGATCTACTTCATCGGGTTCACGCCGGGGCTGCCGTATCTCAGCGGCATGCCCGAGCGCATCATGCTGCCGCGGCTGTCGACGCCCCGCATCAAGGTGCCCGCGGGCAGCGTGGGCATCGGCGGCATCCAGGTCTGCATCTACTCGGTCGAGAGCCCGGGCGGGTACTGGATCCTCGGCCGCACGCCGGTGCCGCTGTACGAGCCCGAGTCCGAGCACCCGATCCTGCTGCGCCCCGGCGACGTCGTCCGGTTCCGCCCGATCGACCGGCGCGAGTACGACGACATCGTCGCGTCGGTGCGGGCGCGCGCGTACGTCCCGGTGATCCGGTGATCCGCGTCCTCGAGCCCGGCGCGCTCACCACCGTCCAGGATCTCGGGCGGTCCGGTCAGCTGCGCTACGGCGTTCCGCCCTCGGGACCGGTGGATCGCGCAGCCTTCGTGGTCGCCAACCGGCTCGTCGGCAACGGCGACGACGCGGCCGGGCTCGAGTGCACGATCCTCGGGCCGCGCTTCGAGGTGGAGACCGCGTGCGCGCTCGCGGTGACCGGGGCCGAGATGCCGCTGACCATCAACGGGGCCGAGGCGCCCGCGTGGACCACGCTCCGGCTGAAGCCCGGCGACGTGGTGAAGGTCGGCGTGGCCCGGGCGGGCGTGCGGGCGTACCTCGCGTTCTCCGGCGGGGTCGACGTGGTCCCGGTGCTGGGCTCGCGCTCGACGTACCTGCGGGGACGCCTCGGCGGCTTCGGCGGCCGCGCGCTCCGCAAGGAAGATCGGGTGGGACTCTTCCCCGCGCCGCTGCCCGCGCCCCGGCGTGCGCGGCCGCGCGTGGTGACCGATCTCTCGCCCGAGCCCGAGATCCGGGTCGTGCTGGGGCCGCAGGCCGAGCGCTTCACGGACGAGGGCATCCGGACGCTGCTCGGGAGCGACTACGAGATGCTCCCGCAGTCCGACCGGATGGGCGCGCGGCTGCGGGGGCCGCGCATCGCCCACGCGCGAGGCCCCGACATCATCTCCGACGGCATCGCGCTCGGCAGCATCCAGGTTCCCGGCGACGGTCAACCGATCGCGCTGCTCGTCGACCGGCAGTCCACCGGCGGCTACACGAAGGTCGCCACCGTGTGTTCCTTCGACATCGGGCGTCTGGGGCAGGTCAAGCCCGGGCATCGGCTGCGCTTCCGGAAGATCGAGCTCGCCGAGGCTCATCGGCTGCTCCGGGAGTCGCAGGTGGCGCTGGCGGACGTTCTCGAGGAGGTGTCATGAGCATCGAGCGGGAGCTTTCCGAGTATCAGGCCAAGACCGGGCGTTCGCGGTCCCTGCACGAAGAGGCGCTGGCGGTCATGCCCGGAGGCAACAGCCGGACCACGACCTTCTTCGATCCGTATCCCTTCTACATCGAGCGGGGCTACGGGGCGCACGTGGTCGACAGCGACGGCAACGACCGGCTCGACTTCAACGGCAATTACACGAGCCTGATCCTCGGCCACGCGCCGCCCGAGGTGGTGAAGGCCGTGCAGGACGCGGCCACCCGGGGCATGTCGTTCCCCGGGCCCACCGATCACGAGATCCGGCTGGCGGAGATGCTCACGCGGCGGATCCCGTCGCTCGAGACCGTGCGCTTCACCAACTCGGGCACCGAGGCGACCATGAACGCGGTGCGGGCCGCCCGCGCGTTCACCGGCCGGCCGAAGATCGCCAAGTTCGAGGGCGCCTTTCACGGCACCCACGACACCGTGCTCGTCAGCGTGACGCCGGACCTCAAGGCGGCGGGCGGCCGGAAGCGCCCGAAGTCGGTGGCGTCGTCGGACGGCATCCCGGCGTCGACGCTGAAGCAGGTGGTCGTGCTGCCGTGGAACGACGGCGACGGGTGCGAGGCCATCCTCGAGCGCGAGGCGGGGAGCGTGGCCGCGCTGCTGGTCGACCCGCTGCTCGGCATCGGCGGGATCATCCCGCCCGCCGACGGCTTTCTGGCCCGGCTGCGCGCCCTGACCGAGCGGCTCGGCATCGTGCTGATCTTCGACGAGGTCATCTCGTTCCGGGTGGCATGGGGCGGCGCGCAGGAGCGCTTCGGGATCCGTCCCGACCTGACCACGCTCGGCAAGATCATCGGCGGCGGCCTGCCGGTCGGCGCGTTCGGCGGCCGCGGCGACATCATGAACGCCTACGATCCCCGCAAGGGCGGCCCGCGCATCAGCCACGGCGGCACGTTCAACGCGAACCCGCTCACGATGGCGGCCGGCGTCGCCACCCTCAACGCGCTGACCCCCGAGGCCTACGAGCGGCTCGACGCGCTCGGCGAGCGGCTGCGCGGCGGCGTGTCACGGCTGCTCGGCGCGATGCGCCGGCGCGGCCAGGTGAGCGGGCTCGGCTCGCTCTTCTGCCTGCACTGGACCACCACGCCGCTGACCGACTACCGGTCGAGCCGCCCGAAGGACCCGCAGGTGGCGCTCCGCGCGTTCGTGGCCCTGCTGAACGAGGGCATCCTGCTGACCCAGCGGGGCATGGGCGCCTGCTCGCTCGCGATGGCCGACGAGGACGTCGACCGCTTCGTGAACGCGCTCGCCCGCGTCCTCTCCCGCGAGGAGCGGTAGCCCGGGACGCTTGACCCTCTCCCGCGGTGGGTGGTCTACTGAGCATCCCGTGAGCGATTCGACCCTTCGCCACACGCCGCTCCACGACGCCCATGTGAAGGCCGGGGCCCGCATGGTGCCCTTCGGCGGATGGGACATGCCCGTGCAGTACACGGGCATCCTCGAGGAGCATCGCACGGTGCGCGGCCGCGTCGGGCTCTTCGACGTCTCCCACATGGGCGAGTTCGAGGTCGAGGGCGACGGCGCGCTCGCGGCCGTGCAGCGCGTGACCACCAACGACGCCGCCGTGCTGGAGGTCGGTCAGCTCCAGTACTCGCTGCTCTGCTATCCGGACGGCGGGATCGTCGACGACGCCACCGTGTACCGGCTCGGGCCCGAGCACTTCATGATCACGGTCAACGCGTCGAACATCGACAAGGACTGGACCTGGGTCACGGAGCAGGCGCCCGGCGCGCGCTGGCGCAACGTCTCGGCCGCCACCGGGCTGATCGCGGTGCAGGGGCCCCGCGCCGAGGCGCTGGTGGGCCGGCTGGCCGACCTCGACGTGACCGCGATCGGCTACTTCCGCGCCGCGCGCGGCGCCGCCGCGGGCGTGCCCGCCCTGATCTCGCGCTCGGGCTACACGGGCGAGGACGGCTTCGAGCTGTACGTGCCGTGGGACGAGACGCCGCGCCTGTGGCGCGCGCTGCTCGAGGGCGGTGCGGCCGACGGGGTCGCGCCGATCGGGCTCGGCGCCCGCGACACGCTGCGGCTGGAGATGCGCTACACGCTCTACGGCAACGACATCGACCAGACGACCCATCCCCTCGAGGCCGGGCTCGGCTGGGTGGTCAAGCCCGCGAAGGGCGCGTTCGTGGGCCGCGACGCGATCGAGCGCGTGCGCGCCGAAGGCCTCCGTCGCCGGCTGGTCGGCCTCGAGATGGCCGACCGCTCCATCGCCCGCCACGGCTACCCGGTCGTGCAGGACGGCCGCGCGATCGGCGTGGTGACGTCGGGATCGTACGGCCCCTCGGTCGACCGCTCGATCGCGCTGGCCTACGTGGAGACCGCGCAGGCCCCCGTCGGCACCGAGCTCGGCGTGGAGATCCGCGGCCAGGCGCGGCCGGCCCGCGTGGTGCGCACGCCCTTCTACCCCCCGAAGGTGAAGAAGTAGGGAGAGCCCAGATGGCGAACGTTCCCGCGGACCTCAAGTACACCCAGGATCACGAGTGGGCCAAGCAGGAGGGGGACCGCATCCGGATCGGGATCACGGCCTTCGCCCAGGAGCAGCTCGGCGACGTGGTCTTCGTGGAGCTGCCGAAGGTGGGCGTGAAGGTGGCCCAGCGCCAGTCGTTCGGCGTGGTCGAGTCGGTCAAGGCCGTCTCCGATCTCTTCGCGCCGGTGTCGGGAGAAATCGCCGAGGTGAACGGCGCGCTGCCCACGAGCCCGGAGACCGTCAACCAGGATCCGTACGGCCGGGGCTGGATGATCGTGGTCAAGCCGTCGAACGCGGCCGAGTGGGACCAGCTCCTCACCGCCGCCCAGTACGAGGAGTTCGTCACCCAGAGCGGACACTGATGCGGTACCTGCCGAACACCGAGCAGAACCGGCGGCAGATGCTCGACGTGATCGGCGTCGCGTCGGTCGAGGATCTGCTGGCGCGGGTGCCGGCCAAGGCCCGGCTGGCGCGGCCGCTCGACGTCGGCGCGGCCCTGGCCGAGACCGACCTCGTCCGTCACCTGCGCGAGCTGGCCGCGGCGAACGCCGACGCGGACTCGCACGTGTGCTTCCTCGGTGCCGGCGCCTACGACCACTACGTCCCCAGCCCCATCAACCACCTGGTGCTGCGCGGCGAGTTCTTCACGGCCTACACGCCGTACCAGCCCGAGGCGAGCCAGGGCACCCTGCGCAGCATCTACGAGTACCAGACCATGATCGCCGAGCTCACCGGCATGGACGTGGCCAACGCCTCGATCTACGACGGCGGCTCGTCGCTGGCGGAAGCCGCGCTCATGGCCCGCGCGGTCACGGGGCGGACCGAGATCGCGGTGGCCGCCGGCGTCAACCCGCGCTATCGCCGGGTGGCCGCGACGTACGGCGAGGGCCCGGGCCTCCGGCTGCGCGACGTGCCCGCGCCCGGCGGCACGCTCGACCTGGACGCCGCCCGCACGATCGTGGGGCCGCGCACGGCGGCGCTGGTCATCCAGTCGCCCAACTTCTACGGCTGCGTCGAGGACATCGCCGCGGCCGCCGAGATCGCCCACGCGGCGGGCGCGCTGCTGGTCGTCGCGGCGGACCCGGTCAACCTCGGCGTGCTCGAGGCGCCCGGCCGGCTCGGCGCGGACGTCGTGGTCGGGGAAGGCCAGGGGCTGGGCGTGCCGCTCTCGTACGGGGGCCCGTACCTGGGCGTGTTCGCGGCCAAGGCGGAGTTCGTGCGCCGCCTGCCCGGGCGCCTGGTCGGCGCCACCGTCGACCGGGACGGCGGTCGCGGCTTCGTGCTCACGCTGCAGACCCGCGAGCAGCACATCCGGCGCGACAAGGCCACCTCGAACATCTGCACCAACGTGGCCCTGTGCGCGCTGATGGCGACGATCTATCTCGCCACGCTCGGCAAGCAGGGGCTCGTGCGGGTCGGCGAGCTGTCGGCGGCGAAGGCGCACTACGCCGCCGGGCGCCTCACGCGGATCCCCGGGGTGTCGCTGCGCTTCGACGCGCCGTTCTTCAAGGAGTTCACGCTGCGGCTGCCCAGGCCGGCCGAGCGCGTGGCCGCGCGGCTCGCCAGGTCGAAGATCCTCGCGGGGCTTCCGCTCAAGGCGTTCGATCGCACGCTGGCCGACTGCCTGCTGGTCGCGGTCACCGAGAAGCGGACGAAGGACGAGATCGACCGGCTCGCCGAGGCCCTCGAGAAGGCGGTGGCCTGATGCCCTACGACAACCAGCCCGCCTACGATCGCCTGGTCTTCGAGCTGTCCTCGCCCGGACGCATGGCGTACTCGCTGCCCGAGCTCGACGTGCCCGTCGACGACGTGCGGGCGGGGTTGCCCGCCTCCGCCCTGCGCCGCGATCCGCCGGCGCTGCCCGAGGTCTCCGAGCTGGACGTGGTCCGTCACTACTCGCGTCTGAGCCAGATGAACTACGGGCTCGACACCCACTTCTACCCGCTCGGCTCGTGCACGATGAAGTACAACCCGAAGATCAACGAGGACATGGCGCGGCTCGCCGGGTTCGCGCGCCTGCACCCGCTCACGCCCGACGCGCTCTCGCAGGGCGCCCTGCGCCTCATGCACGAGCTGGCCGGCATGCTGGCCGAGATCGCGGGGATGGACGCGGTGTCGCTGCAGCCGGCGGCGGGCGCTCAGGGCGAGCTCGCGGGCGTCCTGATGATCCGCGCGTATCACCGGTCGCGCGGCGAGCACCGCACCAAGGTCCTGGTCCCGGATTCCGCCCACGGGACCAACCCCGCGTCCACGGCCATCGCGGGCTTCGAGGTCGTCCAGCTCCGCTCGGACCAGAACGGGGAGGTCGACCTGGGCGAGCTCGACCGGCACCTCGGCGCCGACGTGGCCGCGTTCATGATCACGATGCCGAACACCCTCGGCATGTTCGAGCCGCGCATCGTCGAGATCGTGGAGCTGTGCCACGCCCGGGGCGTGCAGGTCTACATGGACGGCGCCAACCTCAACGCCATCCTCGGCATCACGCGGCCCGGCGATCTCGGCTTCGACGTCTGCCACTTCAACCTGCACAAGACGTTCACCACCCCGCACGGCGGCGGCGGCCCCGGGGCCGGACCCGTGGGCGTCAAGGCGCACCTCGAGCCGTTCCTGCCCGTGCCGGTGGTGACGAGGAAGGGCGAGGCGTACGGGCTCGACTGGAAGCGGCCCAAGTCGATCGGCAAGCTCCACGCGTTCCTGGGCAACTTCGGCATGCTCGTCCGGGCCTACACGTACATCCGCACCATGGGTGGCGACGGGCTGCGCGCGGTGTCCGAGAACGCGGTGCTGAACGCCAACTACATCCTCAGGCGCCTGGCGAGCCGGTACGATGCGGCGACGCCCGGACACTGCATGCACGAGTGCGTGGTGTCGGCCCGGCGGCAGAAGAAGCTCGGCGTGAGCGCCATGGACATCGCCAAGCGGCTCCTCGATCTCGGCTTCTACGCCCCCTCGACGTACTTCCCGCTGATCGTCGAGGAGGCGCTGATGATCGAGCCGACCGAGACCGAGTCGAAGGAGACGCTGGACGCGTTCTGCGACGCGATGCTCCGGATCGCCGCCGAGGCGGAGGAGGGCCCGGCCGTGATCCACGAGGCGCCGGTGAGCACGCCCGTGCGCCGTCTCGACCAGACCAAGGCCGCCCGCGAGCCCAACCTGCGCTGGAGCCCGCACGCCTAGGGCGTGGCGGAGGAGCGCGGTGCGGCGCGGGGCGCGGGGGATCCGGTGAGCGCTCGCGAGTGGCGCTTCCTCGTGACCGAAGCGGCGGACGGCGCCACGAACATGGCCGTCGACGAGGCCCTGTGGCGCAGCCGCCAGGCGGGGACGTCGCCGCCGACGCTGCGGTTCTACGCGTGGGATCCGCCCACGGTCTCGCTGGGCTACGGCCAGGCGCTCGACGGGGCGGTCGACGCCGAGGCCGCCCGCCGGCTCGGCGTCGGGATGGTGCGGCGCCCGACCGGGGGGAGCGCCATCTATCACGACGGCCCCGCGCGCGAGCTGACTTACAGTGTGATCGCCACCAATGACGATCTCGGCGTCGCCACGGACCTGCTCGAGGCCTATCGCTGGATCGCACGCGCCCTGGCCGCGGGGCTCCGCGAGCTCGGCGTCGCGGTCGACGTGGTTGCGGTGCCGCGGGTGAAGGGGCACGCGCCGGCGTTCTGCTTCGCCCGGACCGGCCGGTACGAGCTCGAGCTCGGCGGGCGCAAGCTCGTGGGCAGCGCGCAGCGCCGTCGAGGGCGCTGCTTCCTCCAGCACGGCTCGGTGATGCTCGGCGTCGACCCCGAGCGCCTCGGCGCGCTGTTCCCCACCACCGTCGATCCGCTGGCCTCGATGACGACGCTGGAGGCCGCGCTGGGCCGTCGGCCGTCGTTCGACGAGGTCGCCGACGCGCTGCGCGCCGGCTTCGAGGCCGAGCACGGGCTCACGCTGAAGCCCGACGGCCTGTCCGAGCCCGAGCACCAGACAGCCGAGCGCCTGATCCTCGACAAGTACACCAGCCCCACCTGGCTCTCCGGCGCCGCATGACCCCCACCCGCATCTCCCCCGAGTCTTCCATTCCGACGGGTGTCCGCGTGTGCCCGGGCCGCCCAGAAGCACACGCGATCCCGAGGCGCGCCCCGGCTACGCCGGGACGCGACGAGCGCCGGGGGGTATGGGGGGCCCGTGGCTAGGCCCCCCATCCCAATAATCCGGGAGTATCCGGACGCGCCGCGCGTCGGGGTTGGCGCCGTGGTGCTGCACGAGGGGAACGTGCTGCTGGTGCGGCGTGCGGCGCGGCCGTCGCCGGGCAAGTGGAGCCTGCCGGGCGGGCTCGTCGAGCTCGGCGAGACCACGGCCGAGGCCGTGCGGCGCGAGATCGCCGAGGAGTGCGGGTGCGAGATCGAGCTCGTGGGCGTGTGCGGCGTGATCGATCGCATCGTGCGCGATGCCGAGGGACGGGTCCGGTACCACTACGTGCTCGTCGACTATCTCGCATACCCGGCGTCGGACACGATCACCGCCGGGAGCGACGCCGCCGAGGCGTGCTGGGTCCCCGTCGACCGGGTCGAGGAGCTCGACGTCACGGACGGTCTGTCGGACATGATCCGTCGCGCGCTCAAGCTGGCCCAGGAGGAGCAGGGATGAACGTCGTGGTGCGGCGCGAGGCCGTGGTGAACATCGCCGCCGACGCGCTGGTCGTCGGCCTGCACGCGGAGGAGAAGCGCTGGCCCCCCTCGCTGGTCGAGCTGGATCGGCGGGCGGGCGGACAGATCAAGGCCGTGCTCGACGCCGAGAAGTTCCAGGCCAAGGTCGGCCAGGTCACGCACATCCACACGCCGGCCCTGGCCGCCGCGCGGCTCGTCGTGGCCGGGCTCGGTCCCCGGCGGGGCCTGACCGCGGAGGCCCTCCGGCGCGGGGCCGCGGCGGCGCTGCGCCGCGCGCGGGACCTGGGCGCCCGCACGGTCGCGATCGAGGTCTTCGGCCTGCGTCTGCCCGACCGCCAGCGCGCCCACGCGATCGTGGAGGGCGCCGTGCTCGGCACCTACACGTTCGACCGCTACAAGCGCGAGAAGACCGACAAGCTCGTCGAGGAGCTGCGGGTGGCGGCGCCCGATCGCCGCGCCGCGCGCGAGATCGAGGAGGGGGCCCGGCGCGGCGAGATCTTCGGTCGCGCCACCTGGTTCGCCCGCGATCTCGTCAACGCGCCGGCCAACGACGTGCATCCGACCCACCTGGCCACGGTCGCGCAGGAGGTGGCGGGCGAGGCGGGGCTGTCGGTCGAGGTCTTCGAGCGCGCGGCCTGCGCCGAGATGGGCATGGGCGCGTTCCTCGGCGTGGCCGCGGGCAGCGAGCAGCCGCCGAAGTTCATCCACCTCGCGTACCGGCCCGCGCGGCCGCGCAAGCGCGTGGTCGTGATCGGCAAGGGCGTCACCTTCGACGCGGGCGGCCTCGACCTCAAGAGCGCCGAGGGCATGCTGCGGATGAAGGACGACATGTCGGGGGCGGCGGCGGTGCTCGGCATCATGCGCGCGCTGCCGGGGCTGGCCCCGGCCGTCGAGGTGCACGGGCTCATCGCGGCCACCGAGAACATGCCGTCCGGCTCCGCCGTCCGGCCGGGCGACGTGCTGCGGGCGATGAACGGCACGACCATCGAGATCGGCAACACCGACGCCGAGGGGCGGCTCACCCTCGCCGACGCGCTCTGCTACGCGCGCGAGCGCATCAAGCCCGACGAGATGATCGACATGGCCACGCTCACGGGCGCCTGCGTGGTCGCGCTGGGCCCGCAGTGCTCCGGCCTCTTCGTCAACGATCAGCCGCTGGCCCGCCGCCTCCTCGCGGCCGCGGAGAGCGCGGGCGAGCGCGTGTGGCAGCTCCCGCTGATCGAGGAGTACCGCGAGGGCCTCAAGAGCGAGGTCGCGGACCTCAACAACGTGGGCCCGCGCGGTGGCGGCGCCATCACCGCGGCGCTGTTCCTCAAGGAGTTCGCGGGCGACACGCCCTGGGCCCACCTCGACATCGCGGGCCCCGCGTTCACCGAGCGCGACACCCCGCTCGCCCCCAAGGGCGGCACCGGCGTCGCCGTCCGCACGCTCCTCGCGTATCTGACCGCCGAAGGCGGCAAGGCCAAGACGTGATGACGATCGACGCCACGACCGAGCACGACGGGCCGCCCACGCCATGAGCCGTCCTCGCGGTGCCGGAGCGAAGGTCGATCTCCACACGCACACGCTCGCGTCGGACGGTGCGCTGAGCGCGCGCGACCTCGTGCGCAAGGCCGTGGAGCACGGGGTGGACGTGCTCGCGATCACCGATCACGACTCGACCGAGGGGATCGCCGAGGCGACGCAGGAGGCGGCCCGCCATCCCGGGTTCACGCTGGTGCCGGGGCTCGAGATCAACTGCAACGTCGAGGGCGGGGAGATCCACATCCTGGGGTACCTGGTCGACCACGAGGCGCCGTGGTTCCGGGAGTTCCTGGCCACCCAGCGCGCGGCGCGGACCGCCCGCGTGTACACGCTGACCGAGCGGCTGGCCGAGCTCGGCGTGTCGATCGACCCCGCGGAGGTGTTCGCGCTCGCGGGCGAGGCGGCCCCGGGGCGGCCCCACGTGGCCCAGGTGATGGTCAAGCACGGCTACGTGCAGTCGGTCCGCGAGGCGTTCGATCGCTACCTGCGCTCGGACGGCCCGGCCAACGTCCCCCGGCACCGCCTGGGCCCCCGGGAGGCCGTCGAGGTGATCCGCCGGGCGGGGGGCGTGCCGGTCATCGCCCATCCCGGGCTCGCGAATCGCGACGAGATGATCCCCGAGCTGGTGGAGGCGGGCCTGCAGGGGATCGAGACCTACTACGCGGAGCACTCGACCCAGCAGGTGCGCGCGTACCTGGAGCTGTGTCGCCGGTTCGATCTCGTGGCCACCGGCGGCTCGGACTATCACGGCCCGCATACCGGACGCGCCAACCCTCCGGGGACGCCGCGGGTGCCGATCGCCGCGTGGGAGGGGATCCAGGCCCGGGCCGCGCGCTCGCGCGCATGAACGTCCAGGTCTTCGGGTTCAAGAACTGTCAGGACACGCGCAAGGCGCTGCGGTTCTTCGCCGAGCGCCGGATGCCCGTGCACTTCGTCGATCTCGACGAGCGGCCGGCCGCGCGGGGTGAGCTGCGACGATTCCAGGAGAAGTTCGGCGCGGCCGCGCTGATCAACCGGGAGCATCCGCGGTTCCGGGCCCTCGGTCTCCACGTGAGCGGAGACTCGCCCGAGCGCATGCTCGAGCGTGCGCTGGTCGAGCCCCGGCTGCTCCGCACGCCGCTGGTGCGTGGAGCCAATCGCGTGAGCATCGGCCCCGCCGCCGACGACTGGCAGGGCTGGATCGAGGCCGAGCGCCGCGGCTGACCCCCGCGGCCGGCGGCCTCAGGCGGCCGGGGCGGCGACGCGCGTGGGCGCCCGCCGCTCGCCCAGCCCGAGGGCGAGACGGTCGAAGCTCAGGCGGGCGCGACGCAGCGCCCGCAGGCCGGCGGGCGGGAAGAAGCGCCCCGCGGCCGACTGCCGGTGCGCCTCGACGGGCACGCCGTCGATGATCCGATCCAGGACGCTGACCATGGCGTTCGACGCCCGCCGCTGGAAGCGGGCCATGTAGCCGACGAAGCTCTCGCCCCCGACGATGGGCACGTGCTCGAGGTGCACCACGTCGCCGCCGTCCACCTTCTCGGCCACCCGGTGGAGGGTGAAGCCCAGGCGGTCGGGATCGTTCGCGGCCAGCGCCCACACCGGGCAGTCCGATCCCTTGTAGTCCGGCAGCATGCCGAGATGACGGTTGAGCGCGCCGTGCCGCGCCAGCGAGTACAGCGACGGCTTCAGGACGGGGGTCCCCGCCAGCAGCATGTAGTCGGGATCGAAGTCGCGCACGAAGGCCATCGTGTCCGCCGCGTGCGGATCGAGACACGTGTGGGCCGGCCAGCGCCGCTTGATGCCGGCGATCGCACGCGCGTCGATCTCGGGGAACGGCACGATGGTCGAGGGCATGTACCGGGCGCGGAGCATGCGGGCGAGCAGCAGGTCGACGAGATAGAGCGTGCCGCGATTGCGCCGGAGGCGCCGCAGCACGCGGAGCTTCGCCCCGAACGGCCGTCCGGCGATGTTGACGACCGCGAGGCGCTGGCCCCGCGCTTCCAGCGCCGCCGCCAGGAAATAGGCCTCGGGAAGGTTCCGGGTGGTGAGGATCACGAAGGATTTCATTCGTGTCTCAGGGGAGCAAGCCACATGCCGCGGAGCGCAATGTGCATCCGATTGCACAGCCGCCGCCCGAGAACGTGAGCCCGGTGGCCGCGAAGGCGCGCCGACACAGGAGAATCCCGGACGCCGGGGACCCGAAGTTGGCCACGAACCAGACGTCGTGGAGGGCGAGGGCCGGCGCACTCGGGTCGATCGTGTCGAGCAGGGAGGGGCTCCCACCGCCGTTGTCGCCCTCGAACTTCGATCCGGTCAGGACCGATTGCAAGGTCGGGTCAGGGCTCGTGAAGAACATGCCGCTGCCGTCGTCCGCCTCGTTCGAGGCGAAGGGGTGGCCGTGAGCTGCCGGCCGTCGAAGTAGAGCCCACCGCCCGGGCAACGATCGACTGCTCCCGAGGCACAGGGTCTCGGCGAAGGTGCCGGCGCGACGTTGATCGTGCCCTGCCGGCTCCTTCTCGACGTCAATCCCGTCGAGGGCCTTCCGGACCGGAACGCCTCGCGTACGCCGGGAACACGCGGTCGAGGACGTCCGGCGGGTTGCGCGCGAGCAGCCCGGTGACGAGCCGGCGCGCGGCGCCGCGGACGGCGACGAACGTGATCCGTCCGCTGGCGACGACGCCGTCGGGATCCGAGGCCGTGACCACGGTGTCCCAGAAGCGGCCGTCGTCGCGCGCCCGCGTGCGGCCGCGTGCGCCCGCGACCACGATGGGGGTGCCGAAGGCGACCGGACGGTGGAGGGTGACCGCGAGCTCCGTGGTCATCCCCGACTCGCCGCTGGCCAGCGCGCCCAGCCAGAACGCAGCCTCGTCGAGGAGCCCGGTGAGCGCGATCGGGGCGAGCCTCCCGTTCGCCGCGGCGGCCGCGCGCGGCGTCCACCGTCCCCACACGCCCTCGGCGTCGAACCGGAGCCGGGCGTGGAGACCGAGCGCGTTGTCGACCCCGCACACGAAGCACGTCGAGGCCACGGGCAGGGGATCGCCCGTGGCTTCCGCCGCTGCGGCCGACCCGGGCGGTGCGGCGTCCGCGACCGGCGCCTCGGCCGCCGCGCGTGCGCCGCCCTCCACCAGAACGGCCCCGGCGTCGTCCAGCAGCCGGCATGCGATCCCGCCGTCGGTGCGCGTGACCGCGAGGCGCAGCGCGGTGCCGAGGGGCACGCGACGGCGGTAGTCGCCGCGGATCTCCTGGGCGCCGTCGAGGCCCGCCACGACGTGGAACGCGGCCAGCACGCTCCCGCCGTGGGCGGTGTCGGGGAGGCCCTGGAATCGCGGGTCGAGGGTGAGACGGAACGCGCCGCCGAGATCGGCGACGACGCCGTCGCGCAGCACGGAGTCGGTGGTGATCGACATGCGATAATCGCGCGTGCCGCCGATTCTAACGCAGCAGGCCTTCCTCAAGGCGACGGCCACCAGCTTCTTCTTCTTCGCGAGCCTCAACTGCTTCTTCCTGCTCCCGCTCTACATCGAGCAGCTGGGCGGGACCGAGGTGGCCGTCGGCGTCGTCATGGGCATCTACAGCGCCGTCGGCATCGTCTGCCAGCCGCTCATCGGCCCCTGGGTCGACGCGGTGGGCCGGCGGCCGTTCATGCTGCTCGGGTGCGGGCTCGTGGTGCTCTCCGCGCTGCTGGCCTCCGTCGCCACCGGCGTGCCGCTGCTCGGGGTGGTGCGGGCGCTCCAGGGCCTGGGCTTCTCCGCGTTCTTCGTCTCGAACTACTCGTACGTGCTCGACCTGGTGCCGATCGAGCGGCGCGGCTGGGCCCTCGGCATCTACGGGCTGTCGGGCATGGCCTCGACCGCGCTGGCCCCGCTCTTCGGCGAGATGGTGGTGCGCCGGTTCGGGTTCCGTCCCCTCTTCGTCGCGTGCGGGCTACTGGCGCTGGTCACCTGCGCGATCGTGTGGACGCTGCGCGAGCGCGAGCGCGTGGACGTGCCGACCGCGCCCGACTGGGCGTCGATCCGCACCATGCTCGACGACGTGGCGCACCGCCACATGGCGATCACGGTCTTCTTCGGGCTCGGCTCGGGCACCATCTTCGCGTTCCTGCCCACGTTCGGCGAGCGCATCGGCGTGCGCACGCTGGCGCTGTTCTACATCGCGTACTCCTGCGCGGCGATGGTCGTGCGCGTGCTGGCCGGCCACTGGATCGACACCCGCGGGCGCCGCGCGATCATCGTGCCGTCGATGTTCATGCAGGTGGCGGGGGTGGCGCTGCTGGCCGCGCTCGCGTTCCTGATCTGGCGGGTGAGCGGGCTGCCCCCGCTGCCGGTCCTGTTCGCGTCCGGGCTGGTCGCGGGCGCCGCGCACGGCTTTCTCTACCCGGGCCTCGCCGCCCTCGTCGCCGACCAGGCCCACGAGGCGCGCCGGGGGACGGTCGTGGGCGTGTTCAGCGCGGTCTTCCTCGTCGGCAACTCCGGCGGCGCGTTCGCGTTCGGCTGGGTGGCCCACCGGTTCGGGTACGGCGTCATGTGGTCCACGCTCGCGGTGCTGCTGCTCGTGGGCGCGCTCCTCAGCATCGGCCTGCGCGAGCCGCACCCGCCCCATGCCGGACGCGCCTGACCTGCGAGGCGAAGGCCCTCGGCGCGTTTATACTTGGCGGCGGACCGATCCTGCCGATTGGAGCCGCGCCATGACCGTGGGAAGCCGTGTTCTCGTCACCGGGCTCGTCGTGCTCACGCTGGCCACGACGGCCGGGGCTCGTGAGGGCGCCGCGCCGGCCGCGCCGAAGGCGAGCGGGCCGCAGGAGGTGCAGGTCGTGGCGGTCGCGCTCGATGCCAGGACCCAGACGCCGGCGGTCCTGCTGGAGGGCAAGCGCGACAAGCGGCACCTGGTGATGATCGTGGGCCAGGCCGAGGCCACGGGCATCGCGGTGCCGCTCCAGGGCGTGACGCCTCCGCGGCCGCTGACCCACGATCTGTTCCTGACCCTCTTCGGCCGGCTCAACGTGCAGGTCACCCGCGTGGTCATCACCGACCTGCGGGACGACATCTACTACGCGACCCTGCACCTCACCGCGCCGGGGACGACCTTCACCCTGGACGCTCGGCCCTCGGACGCCATCGCGCTCGCCATCCGCGCGAAGGTGCCCGTGCTCGTGGAGGGTCGAGTCTTCGACAAGGCGTCGGGGCTCAGCGCCCCGGGGCCGAGGATCTGACCATGGCCCGCGACGCCGACGACCTGCAGTGGGCCCTCCAGCGCCGGCTGGAGGACGTCTTCTCCAAGCTGGGCGAGAAGTACGGCGACCTCACCGGACGCGTCGAGACCAAGATCCGCCCGGACGTCTCCTTCGACGACGTGGGCGGGCTCGCGCACGCCAAGAGCGTCCTGCGCGGCTTCGCGACCGCGCTGACCAAGCCGACGATCTATGCCGAGTGGGGGATCACGCCGCCCCGCGGGGTCCTGCTGTACGGGCCGCCCGGCACCGGAAAGGCGACGCTGGCGCGCGCCCTGGCCGGCGCCGCCCAGGCGATCTTCTACCACCTCAAGCTCGGCAACCTGACCTCGAAGTTCGGCGCCAACACCGGCGAATTGCTCCAGGAGACGCTGCGCATCGCGATCAGCGAGGGCCCGGCGGTGCTGCTGCTGGACGAGGTCGACGCGCTCTCGCTCGAGCACCTGCTGCCGCCGCCCCAGGCCCGCGAGGCCAGCGCCCGTCTCGTCGCCGCGCTGTGCGAGAAGTTCGACGGCGTCGATCCGGCGGCGCGCATCCTCGTGGTCGGTGCCACCAGCCGCACCGACGTGCTCGACCCCGCGCTGATCGCCCCGGGCCGGCTGGACCACCTCATCGAGGTGCCGCTGCCCGACGCCGCGGCCCAGCAGGAGATCCTCGACCTCGTCCGCGCGCGCACCGAGCGTCACGCCGAGCGGACGCTCTTCGAGGCGATCGACTACCGCAAGCTCCTGCCGCTGATGGGCGGCATGAGCGGCGCCGACCTGTCGGTGATCCTGCGCCGGGCGCTGGCCTCGAAGGCCCACGCCGCGGCCGAGGGCGCCACGCCCGGCCTGGTGACGACCGACGATCTCGTGGTCGCCATCGACGATTACCGGCGCGTGCGCGGGGTGGTCGAGAAGATCCGGTACGGCCAGTACCTGTAGGGATGGCCGTGTCCGAGCCCGCCGACCTCGTCCGCGCGCCGATCCGCGTCCGCTACCAGGAAACGGACTGCATGAAGGTCGTCTACTACAGCAACTACCTCGTCTACTTCGAGGTGGGGCGCGTGGAGTATCTGCGGCATCACGGGATGCCCATCTCCGAGATCGACCGGCGCCTGCACATGCCGGTCGTCGACGCGCGGGTCCGCTACGTCAAGGCGGCCCACCTCGACGACCTGCTGGAGGTCCGTTGCTGGATCAGCGAGCGCAAGCGCGCGAGCTTCACGTTCGGCTACGAGATCGTGAACGAGGCGCGCGAGACCGTCGCCACCGGCACCACGCTCCACGCCTGCATGGATCCCGGCACCGGCAAGATGACCGGGGTGCCGGCCTGGCTCCAGGCGATCATGCCGGCGGTCGCCGCCACGGACGGCCAGCCGCAGGAGCGCTGAGCGGGGCTCCCCGCCGCCCGGGGCGGCATCAAGGCGGCGTCAAGATTCACCCCCCTGACGGCCGAGGCGCGGCCGGAGACGTACAATCGCGGCTGTCGATGGACGATCGGCGGCGCGATCCGGAAGCGCTCCTGACGCGGGCCCGGGAGGAAGAGGCCCGGCGACATCGAGGCAAGCTGAAGGTGTTCTTCGGCGCCGCGCCCGGCGTCGGCAAGACCTACGCGATGCTGGAGGCCGCCCGCGAGCAGCGCGCGGCGGGGCTCGACGTGGTGGGGGGCGTGGTGGAGACCCACGGCCGTGCGGAGACCCGCGCGCTGCTCGACGGGCTCGAGATCCTGCCGCCGCGGCTGGTCGAGTACCGCGGCGCCACGCTGAGCGAGCTCGATCTCGACGCCGCGCTCGCCCGCCGGCCCGCCCTCGTCCTCGTCGACGAGCTGGCCCACACCAACGCGCCCGGCGGCCGTCACGCCAAGCGATGGCAGGACGTGGTCGAGCTGCTGGACGCGGGCATCGGCGTCTACGCGACCGTCAACGTCCAGCACCTGGAGTCGCTCAACGACCTGGTCGCGCAGATCACCGGCATCGTGGTGCGCGAGACCGTACCGGACTCGGTGCTGGAGCAGGCCGACGAGGTCGAGGTGATCGATCTCCCGGTCGAGGAGCTCCGCCAGCGCCTGAAGGACGGCAAGGTCTACGTGCCCGCGCAGGCCGCCGAGGCCGTTCACCACTTCTTCCGCGAGGGCAACCTGATCGCGCTGCGCGAGCTGGCCCTGCGCCGCACGGCCGAGCGGGTCGACGCGCAGATGCACCGGTACCGGCGGGAGCACGCGATCGAGACCACGTGGCCGGTCGCGGACCGGATCATGGTCTGCGTCGGTCCGAGCCCGTTCGCCGCCGCGCTGGTGCGTGCCGGCCGCCGGATCGCCGCGCGCGTGGGCGCGCCGTGGGTGGTCGCCTACGTCGAGACGCCGGCGAGCGCCCGCCTCTCCGACGGGGCGCGGGCCCGGGTCGTCGACGCGCTCCGGCTGGCGGAGAGCCTGGGGGCCGAGACCGTCACGCTGAGCGGGCCCCGGATGAGCGACGAGATCCTCGAGTACGCGCGGGCCCGCAACGTGAGCCGGATCGTGATCGGCAAGCCCGCGCGCCCGCCGTGGAAGCGGGTGCTGCTGGGCTCGATCGTGGACGCGCTGGTCAGCGGCAGCGGCCGGATCGACATCCACGTGATCAGCGGCGAGCGGGACGCCGAGCCGGCCCGGCGCCTGCCCGCCGCGCCCCGGTCCACCCGGTGGTCCGAGTACGGGCTGGCCGTCGCCGGGGTCGTGGTCGCCTCGGGGCTCGCCTGGTTGATGTTCCCGCACTTCGAGCCCGCCAACATCGTGATGATGTACCTGCTGGCGGTGATCGCGGTCGCCATGCGCGCGGGCCGCGGGCCGGTCGTGCTGGCCTCGCTGCTGAGCGTGGCCGCCTTCGACTTCCTCTTCGTGCCCCCGCACTTCACGTTCGCGGTCTCCGACACCCAGTACCTCGTGACCTTCGCGGTGATGCTGACCGTGGCGCTGGTGGTCAGCGGGCTGACCGTGAGCATCCGCGCCCAGGCGCGGTCGGCGCGCGAGCGGGAGCGGCGCACCTCCGTGCTCTACGCGATGAGCAAGGAGCTGGCGAGCACCAGGGACCTGACCGAGCTGCTCGCGGTGGCCCTCCGCCACCTGGTCGACGTGTTCGGCGGGCGCATGGTGCTCCTGCTCCCCGACGCGTCCGGCCGTCTCGAGCCCCGGGCCTCGATGCTGGCGCCGTTCCACATGGACCCCAACGACGCGGCGGTGAGCCAGTGGACGTTCGAGCACCGGCAGGCCGCCGGGCTCGGCACCGACAACCTGCCGGGCGCGCAGATGCGCTTCGTGCCCCTGCTCGCCTCCCGCGGCATCGTCGGCGTCCTCGGCATGCGGCTGGCCAGTCCCCACCTGTTCGACACGCCGGACGAGCGGCACCTGCTGGAGACGTTCGTCAACCAGATCGCGCTCGCGATCGAGCGCGGACTGCTGGCCGACGAGGCCCAGGCGGCCCGGCTCCACGTGGAGAGCGAGCGCCTGCGCAGCACCCTGCTCAGCTCGGTCTCCCACGATCTGCGCACGCCGCTGGCCGCGATCACCGGGGCCACGAGCACGCTGCTCGATCCGCCGGCCCGGCTCGACGAGGCCGGTCGCCGGGACCTGCTCCAGATGATGCACGAGGAGGCCGAGCGGCTGGACCGCCTCGTCGAGAACCTCCTCGAGATGACCCGGCTGGAGTCGGGGAACGTGCGCGTGCGCCGCGAGCCCCACGCCCTCGAGGAGCCGGTCGGCGCGGTGCTGCATCGCTTCGGCGACCGCCTCCGGGGCCGTCCGGTCACGACCGCGATCCCGGCCGATCTGCCCCCGGTCTCGATCGATCCGGCGCTGATCCAGCAGGTGCTGGCCAACCTGCTCGACAACGCGCTGAAGTACTCGCCCGAGGGCAGCCCCCTCGGGATCTCGGCGTCGAGGGGCGGCGGCGACGACGTGGTGGTCGAGGTCGGCGACCGCGGCCCGGGGCTGGCGCCGGGCGACGAGGGGCGCGTGTTCGAGAAGTTCTACCGGGGAGCGGCGCCGCCGGCCCCGGGCTCCGGCCTGGGGCTCGCGATCTGCCGGGGCATCGTGGAGGCGCACGGGGGACGCATCGAGGCGGTCAGGCGTGCGGGCGGCGGGGCCGTGTTCCGTTTCACGCTGCCCACGGGAGGCGTCGAGGTGCCGCCCGGTGACTGACACGACCGGGCCCACGGTGCTGCTCATCGAGGACGAGCCGCCGATCCGGCGCCTGCTCCGGACCGCGCTGGCCGCCCACGACTACCGGCTGATCGAGGCCGCGACCGGCGAGGATGGACTGCAGCAGGCCGCGACGCGCCAGCCCGACCTGATCATCGTCGACCTCGGCCTGCCCGACATCGACGGGTTCCAGGTCATTCGCCGCCTGCGGGAATGGACGTCGACGCCGATCCTCGTGCTCTCCGCGCGCGGTCAGGAGCGCGACAAGATCGACGCCCTCGAGGCCGGCGCCGACGACTACGTGAGCAAGCCCTTCGGCGTCGGCGAGCTCGTGGCGCGCCTGCGGGTGGCCTGGCGCCACGCCACCCGCGGCTCCCGCCCCGACGAGCCGGTCTTCGCGGTGGGCGCTCTCAGGGTCGACCAGGCCCACCGGCGCGTGTTCGTGGGCGAGCGCGAGGTCCACCTCACCCCGATCGAGTACCGGCTGCTCACCACGCTGGTGCGTCACGCCGGCAAGGTGCTGACCCACGATCAGCTCCTCCGGGACGTGTGGGGCCCGCCGTACGTCGGCCAGACCCACTACGTCCGGGTCTACATGGCCCAGCTCCGTCGCAAGCTGGAGGACGACGCGGCGCGGCCGCGCTATCTGCTCACCGAGCTCGGCGTCGGTTATCGTCTCGCCGGCGACTGAGGCGCGTCGCCCCTCGACAGTTCCCGTTCGCCGTGTATAATTTCGCTCGCTTGACCCTCCCATGATCGACGTACAGAACCTGACCAAGCACTACGGAACCGTCACGGCCATTCGCGACGTGTCGTTCAGCGTCGAGCCCGGCCAGATCATCGGGTTCCTCGGCCCCAACGGGGCGGGGAAGTCGACCACCATGCGGATCCTCTCGTGCTTCATGCCGGCCTCGAGCGGGACCGCGCGGGTGGCGGGCTTCGACGTGTTCCGCGAGTCCATGGAGGTGCGGCGCCGCATCGGGTACCTGCCGGAGAACGTGCCGCTCTACACCGAGCTGCGCGTGGCCGAGTACCTCGACTTCGTGGCCGAGGTGAAGGGCGTCGGACGCGCGCAGCGCAGGGCGCGCGTGGGCGAGGTCATGGAGCGCTGCCGCATCGCGGACGTCTCGCGCCGCGTGATCGGCAAGCTCTCGAAGGGCTACCGCCAGCGGGTCGGCCTGGCCCAGGCGATCGTCAGCGATCCGGCGGTGCTGATCCTCGACGAGCCCACCATCGGCCTCGACCCGCGCCAGATCACCGAGATCCGGGCGCTCATCAAGTCGCTGGCGGGCGATCACACGGTGATCCTGTCCACCCACATCCTGCCCGAGGTCTCGATGGTGTGTGACTCCGTGGTCATCATCAACCGTGGATCGATCGTGGCCCAGGGCCCCATCGACCGGCTGGTCGAGGATTTCTTTCCGACCGCGCGCGTGCACGTGCAGGTGGTCGGGCCAGCGCCGGCGGCGGTGCGCGAGGGCCTGGCCCAGATCGCGGGCGTGGTCGGCGTCCACGAGGACCCGACCGGCGACGGGCCGGCGAGCTTCATCGTCGAGTCGCCGCGGGGCCGCGACGTGCGGGGCGAGATCTTCCAGCTCGCCGCCCAGCAGAAGTGGGAGCTCCGCGAGCTGCGGCGGGCGGGGATGACGCTCGAAGAGGTCTTCATCCGGATCGTGGCCGGCGAGGAGAGCGCGGCCGAGGTGCCGGTGGAGCCGGTGGCGCCCGCGCCGCCTGCAGAGGTCGAGGCATGAGGATCTGGCCCATCTTCAAGAAGGAGATGCGCCTCTACTTCACCTCCCCGGTGGCCTGGGTGGTGATGACGATCTTCCTGTTCATCGCCGGCTATTTCTTCTACAGCATCTTCGCCTTCTACACGATGGCCTCGATGCAGTCGGCCATGAACCCCCAGATGGGCCGCGACCTCAACGTCACCGACTCGGTGCTCCGGCCCCTCTTCTCGAACATGAGCGTGATCCTGCTGCTGCTCATGCCGCTCATCACCATGCGGCTGTTCGCCGAGGAGCGACGCTCGGGGACGATCGAGCTCATGCTCACCTATCCCGTGCGGGACGGCGCGGTGCTGATCGCCAAGTACATGTCGGCGCTCGCGCTGTACGTGCTCATGCTGGGGCTCACGCTGCTGTACCCGGGCATCGTGGTCTACTTCACCCGGCTCGAGTGGGGACCGCTGCTCACCGGGTATCTCGGGCTCCTCCTGATGGGGGCGACGTTCCTGGCCGTGGGCACCTTCGCCTCGTCCTTGACCGAGAACCAGATCGTGGCGTCGATCACCACGTTCGGGGTGCTGCTGTTCCTGTGGGTCGTCGGCTGGAGCGCCGAGTACGTGGGCGGGGGCTGGGGGCGCGTGCTCTCGCACCTGTCCCTGCTCGACCACTTCGACACGTTCGCGCGGGGCGTGCTCGACACCAAGGACGTCATCTACTACCTGAACGTCACCATCGTGGCGCTCTTCCTGACCCTCCGCTCGCTGGAAGCCCGCCGGTGGAAGGGATGATCCGGCGCTTCCTCGACTGGGCGGGGTATCTCGGCATCGCGGTGCTGGCCGCCGCCGCGCTGCTGCCGTTCCTGCCGCCGAAGTGGACGCCGGCCGCCGCCAACCGGGTGTGGTGGGGCCTCGTCATCGCGGGGATCCTGCTCGTGCTCGCGTCGTTCGTGGGCTACATCAAGGATCCGCGCGGGATGCTGGGCCGTCGCACCACCCGGTACGGCTTCAACACCGCGGTCATGGTGCTGCTGCTGCTCGGCATCATCGGGTTCGTCGAGGCCGTCTCCTACCGCCACAACTCGCGGCTCGACCTCACCGAGAACAAGCGCCACAGCCTCTCGCCCCAGACGATCCAGCTCCTGAAGGGCCTCAAGGTCGACATCAACGCGGTGGCCTTCTTCCGGAGCGATCAGCCGGGCAAGCGCGTGGCCGAGGACCTCTTCAAGCAGTACGCCCGCTACGCCGGGGGCAAGCTCACGTGGCGCGTGGTCGACCCCGACCGCGAGCCCGGCCTGGCCCGGCGCTACGGCATCGAGTCCTACGGCACCGTCGTGCTGGAGACGAAGGAGCGCTCGGAGAAGGTGACCGACGCCGAGGAGGAGAAGCTCACCAACGGCCTGGTCAAGCTCACCCGGCAAGGCAAGCGGGTGGTCTACATCGTCCAGGGACACGGCGAGCCCGAGATCACCAACACCGAGCGGCCGGGCTTCAGCGAAGCCAAGACCGCGATGGAGCGGGCCAACTACGAGGTCAAGCCGCTGGTCCTCTCCCGCACGGCGCAGGTCCCCGACGACGCCGCGGTGGTGATCCTCGCCGGGCCGCGCACCGAGCTGCTCGTCCCCGAGCTGGCCGCGCTCGACAACTACCTCAAGCGGAACGGCAAGCTCTTCGCGATGGCCAACCCGATCATCCTCAGCGGGTCGCCGGTCGATCCGCTGAAGGCGTATCTGCAGCAGTTCGGGTTCGAGCTGGGGAACGACCTGATCATCGAGCTCAACCCGATCGGGCGGCTGTTCGGCATCGGGCCCGAGGTGCCGATCATCCAGCAGTACGAGTCGCACCCGATCACCCGGGACATGAGCGGGATCTCCACCCTGTTCCCGCTCTCCCGGTCGGTCGGCACGGCCAAGACGCCGTCGCAGGGCGCCACGGTCCAGCCGCTGGCCCGGACCAGTCCCGAGAGCTGGGGCGAGACCAATCGCGACGAGCTCCAGCAGGGCCAGGTGAAGCCGGACGGGAGCGACCCCCGCGGCCCGCTGGCCGTGGCCGCCGTCGCCACCAAGGACAAGGCGCGGATCGTCGTCTACGGGACCTCGAGCTTCGCCGCCAACCAGTTCATCAACCTGCAAGGCAACCGCGACTTCTTCCTGAACACCGTGAGCTGGCTCGCGGAGGAAGAGGATCAGATCTCCATCCGCCCCAAGGACAACCGACAGGCGCCGGTGTTCCTGACGTCCCAGCAGGCGCAGGCGGTCTTCTTCCTGCCGGTCGTGATCCTTCCGGGCCTCGTCCTCGTCGGAGGGATCGTGTCGGTGGTCCGCCGACGCTCGGTGAAGTAACCCGCCCTTCGGCGACGCGATGCGCTGGCAGACGAGTGTCGTCCTGGCCGTGCTCCTCGCCACGGTCGGCGTCTTCTATTACGTCTACGACGTGCGGATGGCGCCCGACCGGGACAAGGCCGAGAGCCGAAAGGGCCGGGTGTTCACGGCCGAGTCCCAGGACGTGACCCAGCTCACGCTGAAGCGCCCGAACGGGTCGATCGAGCTCAAGCGGGACGGCGACGCGTGGCAGATGCTCGCCCCCGTGCAGGCGCGGGCCGACCGGGGGCCGGTCGAGGAAGTGGTCACCAACGCGCTCACCGCCAAGATCGATCGCGAGATCGACGCCGCGCCCAAGGCGCTGGAGGAGTTCGGGCTCGACAAGCCCTCCGCCGAGCTGACGCTCACGCTCAAGGACGGCAAGCAGCTCGGCCTCGTGATGGGCGCCAAGAGCCCGACCGGCGTGTGGGTCTACGCGCGCGAGCGCGACAAGCCCAACGTCTTCGTCATCGGAGACTCCGTGCTCCGGGACGCCACCCGTCCGGCCTCGGATTTCCGCGACAAGGCGATCCTCGCCTTCGACCGCCAGCAGGTGTCGGGCCTGGAGATCGTCACCCCGGACGAGACGCTGGCCCTGGAGCCCAGCGAGCAACGCTGGAAGCTCACCCGTCCCGTGGCGCTGGCCGCCGACGCCGAGAGCGTGGGCTCGTTCCTCGAGAAGCTGGGCGCGGCCAAGGTGAAGGAGTTCGTGGCCGAGGCGCCCCCGTCGCTCGAGCCCTACGGCCTCGACCGACCCTGGCGGGTGACGCTCCACACGGGCAAGGACAAGGAGCGGGCGAGCCGCACGCTGCTGATCGGCAAGGCCGATCCCGCCAAGGGCGTCTACGCGATGCGGGCCGGGGAGACGTCGGTGCTGCTGATCCCGGAGGACGTCTGGGGAGCCCTGCCGAAGAACGTGGCCGCGGTGCGAGACAAGTCCGTGGTGCAGTTCGACCGCGACAAGGTCACGCGACTCGACCTCGAGAGCCCCCAGGGCCCGGTGACGCTCGTGCGCGAGAACGACAAGTGGCGCATCACGGCGCCCCAGGCCCTGGCCGCCGACCAGGTCGAGGCGGGGAGCCTCCTGGTCAAGCTCCAGAACCTGCGCGCGCAGGCGTTTCTCGGCGAGGACGCCGCCGCGATCCCGAAGTTCCTCGGGCGGCCGGAGGTGAAGGTCACGGTCACCGACGCCGAGGGGCCCAAGGCGCTGCTGCTGGGCCCGTCCCCGGAGCGCCGGGGCGGTCAGCCCGCCGCGTACGCCGCCGTGGCCGGTCGCGGGCCCGTCGTGCTCGTCGACGGCTCGGCGATGCGCGACCTCGCGCGCTCGATCAACGACCTCCGCGACCGCACGGTGCTGGCGGGGCTGGAGCCGAAGGACGTCAAGCGGATGCAGGTCGCCATCGGGGGACAGACCCTGGTGGTCGAGCGCTCCGGCGAGACCGACTGGCGGGTGGTCGAGCCCGCCAAGGGCGCGGCCAAGGGCAGCAAGGTCGAGGACCTGCTCTACACGCTGCGGGGCCTCAAGTGGAAGGAGATCGTCGCGCCCGGGGGCGAGGACCCGGCCAAGTACGGGCTGGCGCCCCCCGGGGTCGACGTGCGGCTTTTCCGCGCCGACGGCACCGAGATCGGCGCCCTGCTCTTCGGCAAGCAGGACGCCGACCGCCTCTACCTCAAGACGCGCAGCGCCGCGCCGATCTACGCCGCCGACCCCAAGCAGGTCGGCACCCTGCCCAAGTCCGTCGACGAGCTGAAGGGCTGAGCTACAGCAGGCCGATCTCGCGGTAGCGGGGCGCGACCCGGTCCGAGATCAGGCCCAGCCGCTGCAGGCGCGGCATCAGGTTCTCCTGGAACAGGAAGCTGTTGAAGGCCTTGGTGGTCTGGGAGTTGGCCACCGTGTCCCGCCAGATCTTGTCGCCGTCCCAGCCCATCTCGTTCCACACGTTCTTGACCGACTGAAAGCCCGTGCGCTCGTCGCGCGCGTACATGACGTCGCACGCCCGGAACGTGAAGTCCTCGAGATACTCGCGCTTGGACGGCTCCATGTCGGGGACCGAGCGCCGCAGCGCGAAGTAGCCGAAGTTGACGTGCCGGCCCTCGTCCTGGAGCACGTAGTCGAGCAGGCTGGCGAGCGTGGGATCGCCGGTCTGCTTGCGCATCAGGTTGAAGGCCGCGATGGCCAGCCCCTCGATGAGCATCTGCATGCCCAGCAGCTTGAGCTCCCAGAGGTTGGTGGCCAGGATCTCGTCGATCAGGCCCTTCAGCAGCGGGTCGACCGGGTAGATCTTGTGGAGCTTCTTGACGTACTTCTCGAACACCTCGACGTGCCGTCCCTCGTCGACGACCTGCGTCGAGGCGTAGAGCTTGGCGTCGAGCTCGGGGATGGCGTTCACGAGCTGCCCGCACACGACCAGGGCGCCCTGCTCGCCGTGGAGGAACTGCGAGAGCCGCCAGGCCGAGAGCTTGATCTCGACCTCGCGCTGCTCCTCCTGGGTGAGGCGGGTGAAGAAGTTCGTGCCGGCGAAGGCCAGCTGCACGTTGAGGACCGGGCCTTCCTTGCCGACCGGGCGGCTCCAGTCGATCTGCGTGCTGCCGTTCCACTGGTTCTTCTTGGCCGTCTCGTAGAGCATCGACAGCTCGTCGTGGGTGGGCAGGTAGTCGTAGTCCCAGAGGGTTTCGAGCTGGTAAGTCACGCGTCGAGCGGCGTCGGCTTGCACCGTGGTCATGCGGCACCTCTGAATGAATGATGATTCAGTCGGGAGATTATAGCGTGGCCCAGGGCTCTGGGGTACCATCGGCTCCGTGAAAGACGACGTCATCTATCTCAAGCAGATGGAACTCGGACCGATGCAGAACTTCGTCTACCTGGTCGGCGACCCCGTCGCCCGCGAGTGCGTGGTCATCGACCCCGCCTGGGAGATCGACACCATCGTCGACACGGCCCAGGCGGACGGGATGACGATCAAGGGCGCGCTGGTCACCCATACCCACCAGGATCACGTGGGGGGCAGCCTCGAATCCTGGGGCATGCCCGGGCGCATCCCCGGGGTCGAGGAGCTGCTCGGCCGGGTGCCAGCCAAGGTCTACGTCCACAAGGCCGAGCGGGAGTTCCTGCGCGGGTTCGGGTCCGACCTCGTCAAGGTCGACAACCACGACACGCTGCCGATCGGGCGCCTGACGCTGACGTTCATGCACACGCCCGGTCACACGCCCGGCTCGCAGTGCTTCCTCGTGGACGACCGGTTGATCTCCGGCGACACACTGTTCATCGGCTCGTGCGGCCGGACCGATCTGCCCGGCAGCGATCCCAGCGAGATGTACTACTCGCTGACCCAGCGCCTCGGCGCCCTGCCCGACGACACGCTGCTGCTGCCCGGCCACAACTACGGCGGCTCGTCCTCCACCATCGGCGACGAGAAGCGAGCCAACCCGTTCATGCGCTTCACCTCACTCGGCAACTTCCTCCGCGCGATGGGCAAGTAGACCCGGAGCGAGCTCCGACCCTAGAAGTCCGTGGCTCCGGCCCTGGGAGTTGTCCGGCGAGTCCGCGTCACACCCCGGGCTCCCCGGGGTGTGACGCGTGGGGGGTATGGGGGGCCATTTCGGGGCCCCCCATCTCAAAAGTGGAAGTGGACGCCGAGTCCGAGGTAGTCGACCTTCTGGCGGTAGAACTGGCCGTTGGGCGAGTGGCCCCGGAAGTACTCGAGCAGGATCTGGAGGTTCCGGGTCGCCAGGATGCCGTCGAACTGGACGCCCGCGCGCAGCGAGACGTCCGCGTGCCAGTCGTTCTCCTCGCGGTTCTGGATGTCGGCGGCGGCGATCGGGCGCCACCGGGCGTCGGGACCCGGCCACGGGCTCCTGAACTCGACCCCGTACTGAATTCCGCCCGGGGCGAGGTCCGCGGGCTCGCGATGGAAGAGGTAGCTGCCGCCGCCGTACACGCGCCAGACGTCGCCGATCTCGTAGGACGCCCTCAGGTCGAGGCCCTCGTAGCTCAGGTTCACGCGATTCGGCACCCGGCTCGCCAGCACGAACTCGTCGCCCAGATGGCTGCTCTGGTGGAACAGCCGGGCGATCGCCGAGAAGTCGCCGTGGCGGTAGCTGACGGGGAGCGCGAGGAAGTAGTCGGCGTTGACGAGGTCCATCGACGGGGCGTCCAGATCGAACAGCGCGAACACGCCGGCCTGGACCCCGAATTCCCACCAACCCTGGCCAACCCGGTCGCGATAAAGGGCAAAGGTTTCGCCGAAGCTCACGGCCGCCGCGCTCCTGAGCTGCTTGTCGTTCAGGTACCCGTGATAGGCGGCGGAGAAGTGCGGCCAGCGAGGGTCGGCGATCAGCGGCTTGAACAGCAGCTCGCCGCCGGGCAGGAAGCCGGTCTCGAGATCCTTGAAGACCCTCGGCCGGGAAGCGGGCTCGGCGGCGGCAGCCACCGCCGGCGCCGTCGGTGACGTCGGGGCCCTCGGAGAGGTCGGGGACGTCACCACGACTCCGGCCGGCGCGTCGACCACCTCGACGCGGACCGCTCCCCGGATACCGGAGAGCGCGGTGACGACCTGGGCACGGTCGCGGCCGGCGAGGTCGCCCGCGGAGATCGAGACGATGCCGTTCTGCACGCGGAGCGAGGGGGCGGTCAGCTGGAACTCTCGCTCGAGGAGCGCCGCGGCGTAGCCCTCGATGAATCCGTCGGTGCCCGGGGCCGCGGTCGCGGGGAGGACGGCCGCGCACACGAGCAGAAGGGCCAGGGCCGCCGCGAGACGTGGCGGTCCGGGCCGGGGATGTCGGCCGATCATGGAGTTCTCCTTGGCGTCAGGGCTGTGCGCCGTCGACCCGTAAGATTTCGCCCGTGATGTACGGTGGGCAAGTCGCGAAGAACTGCACGGCGGCTGCCACATCCTCCGGCCGGCCCTCGTGACCGCGGGTGAGCGCCTTCCAGCGGGCGAGGGGGAAGCGCGGCGGGCGCAGCACGGCCCCGGGCGCGACGCAGTTGACGGCGATCCGCTGGGCGCGCAGGGCCACGGCGAGCCCCCGGGTCAGCGCCGCCACGCCGGCCTTGGCGACGGTGTAGGGCACGTAGCTCGGCCAGCCTCGCTCGCCGCCGACGTCGCCGATGTTCACGATGTGGCCCCCGCGCGTCATCTCGGCCGCGGCGGCCTGGCAGGCGAAGAAGACCCCGCGGAGGTTCAGGTCGAGGATCAGGTCGTACTGGGCGGGCGTGACCGTCGCGAACGGGGTCCGGAAGAAGACCGCGGCGCTGTTGACCAGCACGTCGAGCCCGCCGAGCCCCTGGGCCGCCTCCCGGACGAGTCGTTGCGCGGCCTCGGGCTCGGCGAGATTCGCCCGGAACGCGAGGCCACGCGCGCCCAGCGCCGCGAGCTCCCGGGCGGTGCGTCGCGCGGGCGCGGCCGAGCTGTGGTAGCCGATCGCCACGTCCATGCCCGCCCGGGCCAGCGCGAGCGCGATGGCCCGACCGACGCGCACCGCGCCACCGGTCACCAGCGCGCGCGGACGCGCCGGTGACCGGGCTTTCTTGGGGGTCCCCACCGCGTGTGGTGGCATCATCAAGGGAACATGGGTTCGACCTTGAAGAGCTGGCTCAAGGTTCGGCTGATCACCGGGTTCTTCGTCACCGTTCCTGCAGTCGCCACGGCCTGGATCCTCTGGGTGTTCTGGAGCGGCATCGACGACATCTTCGCCCCCATGTACGCGCACCTCTTCGGTCGCCCCGTGCCCGGGCTCGGCTTCCTCACCGCAGTCGCGATCATCTTCCTGATGGGCTCGCTGGCCCGGAACGTGTTCGGCCGACGCGTGCTGGCGATCGGGGACACCGTCCTGCTCAAGGTGCCCGTGTTCGGACGCGTCTACCCCTCGGTGAAGATGCTGGTCGACGCGTTTTCACCCGAGCGCCGTAGCAGCTTCAAGGCCGTGGTGCTGGTGCAGCACCCGCGCGAGGGGGGATACGCCTTCGGCTTCGTGACCAGCGAGGTGCTGCTCGAGACGCCCGCGGGGAAGGGGGAGATGGTGACGGTGTTCGTGCCCACCAACAACCTCTACCTGGGCGATATCGTCGTGGTGCCCAAGGCCGACGTCGTCCAGACGGGAATCTCGGTCGAGGAGGGCATCCGCATCATCCTCTCGGCGGGCACCGCCACGCCTCCTCGGATCCCGCGCGTCTAGCGTGTTCAAGACCGGCGGCCGCTTCGGTCGACCGGCGCGGTCGTGGGGTCTACCCCATCGAGAGGGCCGTGCCGCGAGTCCACGCGGCCACGGCTTCGCCCAGCGGATAGAGCTTGCCGAAGAAGAAGTGGTTGGCGCCGTCGATGATCTGGACGCTCGCCCGGGGTGTCGTCTCGCGCAGGCGACCGAGGGCGTCCAGGGGACAGATCTCGTCGCTGGAGCCCGCGACGATCAGCAGGCGGTCTCCGAAGCGGTCCAGCCCACCGAAGTGCGCGAGATCCAGACGGGCGAGGGGAGGAGCCACGAGCACCAGGCCTGCCAGCCCGTTGCGCCCGGAGGCGACGCGGGCCGAGACCGCGGCCCCGAAAGAGTATCCGGCGAGCACCAGCGGCCGGTCGGCGCCCGCGAGCACGGTCACGCGGGCCAGCGCGGCCTCGACGTCGCGCTGCTCCCCGGTGCCGCCGTCATGGACTCCCGTGGAGTCGCCGGTGCCGCGGAAATTGAAGCGGAGCGTGGCGAGGCCCAGCTCACCGGACACCTCGGCGAGCCGGATCACCACCGGATTGTCCATGTCGCCGCCGTAGAGCGGGTGGGGATGGCAGATGACCACCCCGCCGCGCGGCGTGGGCGGGGCGGAGCTCCAAGCCTCCAGTGTGAGGCCATCACTCGTGGTGAGCGTCTCGCCCGCTTCGGATATCATGACGGCCAGAGAATACAGGGGGCTCGCCGCTGCGTCCAACAACCGTGCTGATGTGCTATCGGACCCGCCGCCGTATCGGCGCGTATCTCGACCAGGCCCTCGACGAGAGAGAATCCTCGCGGGCTTCGGTCCACATCGCCTCGTGCTCGCGGTGTCACGCCGAGGTCGAGGGCCTGCGACGCCTCTCGGCGATGCTGCGTCAGGGCGTGCCGGCCCCCGCGCTTCCGGACTGGACGGGCTTCTGGGAGGGCATCAGGCGCGGCGTCGAGGATCGTCGGGTCGAGCGGCCGGCACGCTTCGGCCGGCGACCGAGGCTCGTGGCCGCCGCGGCAGGCGCGGCGGCCCTGGTGGTGGCGGCGGTGATGTGGCAATCCCAGCAGCCTCCGCTCACGGCGCGGGCCGCCGGGGTGATCTCGGTCAGCTCGGCCGACACCGACCACCCCGGGGGCACCGTGATGGTCTACACAGCCCCCGAACGCGATCTCGCGGTCGTGTGGGTCTTCGCTCCGGAAGACTGATACATCGGCCGGGCCGCCGGCCCGACCGCCGCTCCGATTTCCGGCGATTCCCCCTAGCTCAGCGCTGTCGAAGCGCGGCCAGGCGCTCGCGAGCCAGCGGGACTTCTTCGGCCTGAGGGAAGTTGTCGACGAGATACTGCAGCCGGGCCTGGGCGAGCGCAGGCTGCTTCAGCTCCACGAGCGTCATCGCTTCCTTGTAAAGCGCGGTGGGCACGCGATCGCCTCGCGGATAGTTGGCGACGACCTTCCGGAACTCCTGGACCGCGCGCTGTAGCGCCTCGTTCGATCGCTCGGTCTGCCCGGCGTTGGCGTGTTGCTGGGCGAGGGCCACGTAGCCTTCTCCGATCCAGTACTGAGCGCTGCTGGCCTGAGCATGGTCGGGATAGCGGCGCAGGAACTCGCGGAACCCATCGATGGCGAGCGAGTAGCTGCCCTTGCTGAAGTCGATGTAGGACGCCTGGTACAGATCCTGGGGCTGGATGACCGCTACCGAAGACCGGCTCGGGGCGGCCGCGGTGGCGCCTGGTGGCGCGGATCCCGAGCCGGGAGTCACGGGCGCTGCGGTGGCCGGTCGCGCGGTCGCCGGGCCAGCGGTCGCGGCTCCCGCGGCGGGCGGCGCCGGGATGGCCGGGGCCGCCGTTGCCGGCGGAGCGAGGACCGGCGCGGCCGTCACGGGCGCTGCGGTCGAGGGCACGGACGAGACCGCACCAGGCGTGGGCCCAATGGGCGACGGCGTGACTCCCGGCTGGCGAAAAGCCGGGGGGGCCACGGGTGCCGCGGTCGCGCCGGGGATCGGTCCGGGCCGGACCGCCGACGATCTGGCCTGACGGCCCAGCGCGTCTACCCGGGTCGTCAGCTCATCGATACGCCTGGTAAGGGTTCCGAGCGTGGTGGAGAGGCCGTCGAGCCGCTGGTTGATCTCCTGCGACTGGGCCGAGCGCTCGGCATCGATTGACGGGCCCTGCGTACGGCCGGCGAGCTGGGAGTTGAGCGCCTCGGTCTGGGCCCGAGTCTGCTGCACGGTGCGCTGCAGCGAGGTGACTTCGCTGCGGAGCCTCAGGAGTTCATCTTGAGTCGCGAGGCCGGCGACATCGGCGCTCGCCGAACAACCGCCGAGGATCAACGCGACGGCGAGGAGACGAGTGGTCCTCCTCGCCGTCGATCTCTCGGAGGTCGTTAGCGGGCCTTCGACAGGAAGTGGGCCCGCCGGTTCTTGGCCCAGCATGCTTCGTTGTGCTCGGTGCAGAGCGGCCGCTCCTCACCATAGCTGATGATCGTGATGCGGTTGGCCTGGACACCCTGCGAGACGAGGTAGTTCATCGTGGCCTTGGCCCGACGCTCGCCGAGGGCCAGGTTGTACTCGTTCGTCCCGCGCTCGTCGCAGTGACCCTCGATGAGCACCAGGTCGCTGTTGCCCTTGAGCCACGTCGCGTTCGCGTCCAGGACCTTGGCGTCCCCGGGACGGATGTCGTACTTGTCGAAGTCGAAGTTGATGTCCTTCAAGTTCGGGTTGGCCGCGAACTCCTGAGCCGGCGGTCGTGCGGCTGGAGCCGCCGTGGGTCCCGCCGCGGGAGCCGGAGCGGGGGCCGCGGGGGTCGGCGCGGGTGCGGTGGCGGCCGGAGCCGGCGTGGGGGCGGGCTCTGTCGCGGCTGCGGGGGCCGGCGCCGGAGGAGTTGTCGCCTGCGCGGCACCTGTCGGCGCTGGCGCGGAGGCCGCGGTCATCGCTGGCCGCTTGGCACAGCCCACCAGGACAACGGCACTGACCAGTAGGGAGACCATGAGTGCATTCCGACAACGACTAGCCATGATTCCTCCTTTTTCGCTCGCGCCACTCGCGCTGTCGGTTCACCTGGAGGCTGCGGGCAAGGAGCATCCTATCACGGCATCCGCGGCGACCACGAAGGACTTGTGAAGTCGCCTGGCCCTCGCGTGATCGGCGCCTGCTCGGAGCCATCGGTGAGCATCCTGAAGATCTGCCAGGCCCCGAGCCGGTTGGACTGGAAGGCGATGTGCCGGCCGTTGGGCGCCCAGGTCGCGCCCTGATTCTCTCCGGTGCCGCTGGTCAACCGTCTCGCGTTCGAGCCGTCGGGATTGATCGCCCACAGATCGTGAGAGCCCTGCCGCATCGTGTAGAGGATCGTGTCGCCTTTCGGTGACCAGCGCGGCTGGGTGTGGAAACCCGAGAAGGTCAGCTGGCGGACGTTGCCACCCTCGGTGTCCATCACGAACACGTGGGGGACACCGAGCCGGTCCGAGATGAACGCGATGTCACGCCCGCCGGGCGCCCAGGCCGGCTCGGTGTCGATGCCCGCGTGGCGGGTCAAGCGCCGGAAGGCCCCGGTGGCGAGCGTGAGCACGTAGATCTCGGGGTTGCCGTCCTTCGAGAGGGTCATCGCGATGCTGCGACCGTCGGGGCTGAAGGCCCTTTCCAGCACAGTGGGATCCGAAGCTTGGAATTCACGTGACTTGAAGTCGCGGC
>JADMIO011618359.1_pt1 | contig 106284 bp, 107 predicted proteins | sample 8958161 | NCBI WGS metagenome assembly JADMIO01 (sample SAMN16585339, study PRJNA669376) | soil metagenome | isolation source: Crop rotation soil | place: USA: Cullars Rotation, Alabama | collected 2011
GCCGCGACTTCAAGTCACGTGAATTCCAAGCTTCGGATCCCACTGTGCTGGAAAGTGGGCGCTTCTGCGTGAGCAACAATCAGCGCCCGATTTTCGTGGCATCTTGCCGAGCGTGTCCTACGCGCCCTTCGAAGGCACCGGACATCCGGACGTCGACAACATTCCCTCGCAGGAGAAAATCCGCGCCGACCTGCGCAAGCTCGCGCCGCTGTCGAAGGCGGTCCGGCTCTATTCGTCGACCGGCGGCGTCGAGCTCGTACCGCCGATCGCCAACGAAGTGGGCATGAAGGTCACCGTCGGCGCGTGGATCGACAAGAACATCGACCGCAACGAACGCGAGATGCAGGCGGCGATTGCGCTGGCCAAGCGCAACAGCAACGTCAACGGCATCGTCGTCGGCAACGAAACGATCTACCGCGGCGAGCAGAAGGTCGAGGACCTGATCAAGCTGATCCAGCGGGTCAAGCGCTCGACCGACGTGCCGGTGACCACCGGCGAAATCTGGAACATCTGGATCGAGTATCCGGAGCTCGCCTCCAACGTCGACTTCATCGCTGCCCACATCCTGCCCTACTGGGAAGGTTTCTCGGAGACGCAGGCCGTCGACCAGGCGATGATCATCTACGAGAAGCTGCGCAAGACCTTCCCCGGCAAGCGCATCGTCATCGCCGAGTTCGGCTGGCCGAGCTCGGGCTATAACCTGAAGGCCGCCAACCCCGGCCAGTTCCAGCAGGCGGTCACCCTTCGCAATTTCGTCTCCCGCGCCGAGCAGATCGGCATGGAGTACAACATCGTCGAGGCGATCGATCAGCCGTGGAAATATTTCGAAGGCGGCGTCGGTCCTTACTGGGGCATTCTGAACGCGTCGCGCGAGCCGAAATTCGCCTGGACCGGCCCGGTCGTGAACGAGCAGTACTGGAAGCTTGCGACCGTTGCCCTGCTGGTCGGCTTCCTGATGTCGCTGCCGATCTTCCGCATGCCGCGGCCGACCGCCATGCAGGCCTTCGTGCTGTCGGCGGCAGCCTGCGGCGTCGGCGCCTGGGTCGCCAACATCTTCTCCTACTGGACCCTGCACTACTTCATCTTTGGCTCCGCCTTCGCGCTGACGCTGGGCATCCTGCTGCTGATCCCGCTGATCTTCATCGCCATGGCGCGGATCGAGGAGATCGCCACCGTCGCCTTCGGCCGCGGACCGCAGCGGCTGATCAGCCAGCCGCTACCGCAGCCGGCCGAATGGGGCGAGAAGGTACCGAAGGTCTCGATCCACATCCCGGCCTACTATGAGCCGCCGGAGATGCTGAAGCAGACGCTCGATTCGATCGCGCGGCTGAACTACCCGAACTTCGAATGCGTGGTGATCATCAACAACACGACGGATCCGGCGTTCTGGCAGCCGATCCAGGATCACTGCCGCGCGCTGGGTGAGCGCTTCATCTTCATCAACGCCGAGAAGGTGCAAGGTTTTAAAGCCGGCGCGCTGCGGCTCGCGATGGCGCGCACCGCGGCCGACGCTGAAGTGATCGGCATCCTCGATGCCGACTATGCCGTGCATCCGGACTGGCTGAAGGACCTGATGCCGGCGTTCGCCGATCCGCGCGTCGGCCTCGTGCAGGCGCCGCAGGAGCATCGTGACGGCGACCGCTCGCTGATGCACCACATCATGAACGGCGAGTATGCCGGCTTCTTCGACACCGGCATGGTCGAGCGCAACGAATACAACGCCATCATCGTCCACGGCACCATGTGCCTCATTCGCCGCGCGGCGATGGAGCAGGCCGGCGGCTGGTCGAGCGACACGATCTGCGAGGACACCGATCTCGGCCTCGCCATCCAGGAGCTCGGCTGGACCACCCACTACACCAACACGCGCTATGGCCAGGGTCTGCTGCCGGACACCTACGAGGCCTTCAAGAAGCAGCGGCACCGCTGGGCCTATGGCGGTTTCCAGATCGTCAAGAAACACTGGCGCCGCTTCCTGCCCGGCGCGAGCCGGCTGACGCCGGACCAGAAGCGCGAGTTCTCGCTTGGCTGGCTGAACTGGCTGGGTGCAGAAAGCCTCGGCGTGCTGGTGGCGCTGCTCAACATCGTCTGGGTGCCGATCGTCGCTTTCGCCGACATCGCCATCCCCGACAAGATTCTCACGCTGCCGATCATCGCGGCCTTCGTTGTCTCGCTCTCCCATTTCCTGGTCCTGTACCGCAAGCGGGTGAAGATCGGCTGGGGCCAGATGCTTGGCGCCATGTTCGCGGCCATGTCGGTGCAGTGGACGGTGTCGCGCGCGGTCGCCAACGGTCTGATCACCGAGCACCTGCCCTTCAACCGCACGTCGAAAGGCGGCCTGTCGCGAATGTCGGTCGAATTCCAGGCATTCTGGGAGGCCGTGATCTGCGTGCTGCTGTGGGTTGGCGCGGCCGTGCTTGTGATGACCAACACGAAGGAGGTGCGCGAGATCTACGTGTTCGCCGCCGTGCTGATCCTGCAGAGCCTGCCGTTCCTGTCGGCGGTGGCGATTGCGCTGTTGGAGAACTCCCGAATCAACGAGTTCGCGTTCTGGCGCCTGGCCCGCATCCGCACGGCCGAGCTGATCGGCATCCGCCCGGTCTCGTTCCACCAGCAGATCGCCCCGTCCCTGCAGACCGACCGCCACCAGGACGCAACCTCGACGGCGGCGGGCGGTTGAAGCTGAGAATTAACAGTAGGCGCGGCCCTTATCGCCTTGCGGCGAATGCATAATTTAGGGTTGGCAGGCGCAGAGCAGAATGCGTCCGTCTCGCTTGACCCTGAAGGCGGCGCCTCCTACACAGCGCCCCGAGTGAGCGCGTAGCTCAGGTGGTAGAGCACGTGACTTTTAATCATGGGGTCGAGGGTTCGAGTCCCTCCGCGCTCACCAAGAAAATCAAATAGTTATCGCAAGTTGGATGAGTGGCCGCAGCGCATGGGGTCACACTGGGGTCACAGCTTTGTAGAGCGCCTCCCCAACACTCGTAGTGCGCTGGCAGCAGTCCGACCCAATGCCTAGCGATTGCCTCTCGGCGATGAACTCGCACAATCGCGGGCCATGTCCTGGACCCGCATCGACTACAACCCGCGCCCAAAGCATTCGGATCTCCGCAGCATGCGCGTCATGGGAGTGCGCGACGTGAACGTCTACTGCGGGAACCCTCCGCGCTGCTATCACCAGGCAAAGGTCAATTTGGACCACTGGCACGACGACGTAACCTTTGGAGACCTCGAGCGGCGCCTGGTCTGCGGGAAGTGCGGACACCTCGGCGCCGACATGCGGCCGAACTGGAACAACTGGAAGCCCGCGACCTGAAAGCTTTCACTCTGGCGGAACGACTTGGTTCCTAAGTTCAGTTTTGAACTAAACGTCGCTTGGTGCGTTATTGGAGGAACTTTGAGGGCATCAGATGATCGGCCGCGACTATCTTACGCTTCAGGCGATGACGCTGTTGAAACTGGCAAAGATCACCAGCACCCCTGCAACAGCCGCCAACCTGCGTGCTAAGGCGGCCGCACTGCAGGCCCGAGCAAGCGAGGCGAGCCCGACCGAAAAGCTGATCCCAGCGCTTGCAGGTCACCGAGCGAACTAGTTCGGGCCAAAGAAAAGCCCGTCCGACGGGGCGCGGGGGTTAAGTTGATCAGCTCGCTAGCGTCCCCTGAGGGAAGCGACGGCGGAGCTATCTTTGCCGCCGCCTGCGCACACGGCGACCGGCGCCGACGGTCGTCATAAGCACACTTCGCGGTATCACACCGGTGACGCTGTTAAATGGCAACCCGCGGGCTCCCGCCGCCCATTCTCTGCCGCAGCTGGTGGATTGTTGGGAAGCGGAGGCCTAGGTCCGCAGCGCGGGCGCGAACCGCCGACTGGCTGCGTTTGAACATTACCGACGCGCGAGCAGCAGACCCGCCTCCCGCAATGTGCGCCCGCAGACGCTCATCATCTTCGGGCGTCCAAGCGGTCTTGAGGGATGATCTCGTTGGCATTGCGCTGTAACCGTTTGCATTGCCACTCGTTCCCGAACTTCTGTGCGCTTTCCTAATTACGGTAACACTCTCCGCGCTACCACTCGGCGAAGCCCAAACTCGACCGCTGGCGCGCGGCCTCCCTTCCAGGCTTGTCCATTCACGGCTTATTAACCTAGGGAATATCCTCACAATCTTGCTGTGAAACTATATCCGCTAAGCGCGCTTGGTCTGGAAATGAGGGCGAGTATGGAAATGTCTGCCCGTTACGCGCTAGTAGTTGAGGATGATCGCAGTCAGCAAGATTTCCTTGCGATGCTTCTCGAAGACGATGGCTTCCAGGTGCTTAGGGCCGAGAACGCGGAGACGGCCCAGGTCGTGCTCGAAGAAGCGGGGTCAAGTCTATCGGTGATGGTCGCCGACAACAGATTATCAGGTGAAATGGAGGGATCGCAGCTCGCGCATTACGCGCATGCTCACTACCCGCGTATCAAGGTCATTATCGTCTCAGGCAAGGATGTACCATACCTACCCCCAGGTACGCAGTTCTTTCAGAAGCCGTGGCAACCGCTTGAAATGCTGCGCGCCGTTCATTGAAACAGGCAGCCGGCGCGGAGATCGGTTGCGTATTGGCTTTTGCCTCGGCGTCCATCGGGATCCCTGATCCTCCTGAAGACGCTTGTATGCCACTGCGAGTTCCTCGGGAGTCGCACTCCGCTAGCTAGAATTATCAACCGGGACAACTTAGCGTTAAGGCAAAGCTCATTCTAGATCTTCTAGCTACGTGAAACTTAGACGCTCTGATGTTCACGCCCGCCTAACCGCTCTGGTCGTTTGGCCGACGGCGTCACACTCACCTCGCTCGACTTGCCGGCGTGCTGCAGAAAATTTCTGCTCACCCCTTGAACTTTTTCTCTGTTTTATTATTCAAAAAAAGCCGCGATGAGCGGTTCGGACGCCTCGATAAGGGTCCGAAACAGGTGGGCGCCGGACGGTGTCCAGCGCCCTTCGTATCCATCTTGCTCCTTGGAGGACATGGTTATGAGGACTTTTGACTTCACGCCCTTGTGGCGTTCTACGATTGGCTTCGACCACCTGGCCGATCTCGCCGAAAGCAGCATGCGGCAGGCTTCCGACGATACCTATCCGCCTTACAATATCGAGCGCTCAAGCGAGGATCACTACCGGATCACGCTCGCCCTGGCCGGCTTTGCGCCCGACGAGGTGTCGGTGACCGCCGAGCAGAACGCTTTGACGATCGAAGGGAAGCAGTCGGACAAAGGCGAGCGGGAATATCTTTACCAAGGCATCGCAGCACGGCCCTTCCGCCGTGTCTTCAATCTCGCGGACTATGTTCAGGTGAAGAGCGCGTCGTTCCACGATGGACTGCTCACTATCGAGCTTGCCCGCGAGATTCCCGAGGCGATGAAGCCGAGGCGCATTGCCATCAATGGCGCCGAAGCGCGCCTTGAGCAAAAAAAGGCGGCCTAGCCCGTAAAGTGTTTATTGCCGGCCGACGGGATGTGGCTGCCAGCCCTTCCCGAAGGCTTTCTGATGACCCCGATGAAAGGAGATGAAGGAGGGTTCACAATGCACCTGTCTTCTCGTCTGTCTAATTCTGCGCCTGCGCTCGTCGCACTTCCCGATGCCGATCACGTCGATATATCCTTCGAATTCAGATGCGTGGACGATGTGGCTCAGCACAGCGACCTAACAATCGATCAAAAGCGAGCGATCCTCTCCTCATGGGCGTCCGATCTGTTCGCGGTCGAATCGTGCCCTTGGTTGCGACAGGTACCGGGGCTGGATACGCCGCTACTCATCACCGACATACTCGCTGCACTTCGTGCGCTTGATGACGAAGACGACCCGCCGCCTCGTGGCGGCGCGGCTCCAAGAGCCGGGGCCCTCGTTCAAGCGGCGGCCTAGTCATGGATAGCCAGACTGATGCCTTCCTTCGGCGAAGTATTCAGCGCGTCGTCAACCATTGCGAGCTGTTGCTGCGCACGCCCCTGACCGCGGTCGAAGAGGAGCGCGTTTCAGCCTTGCGCGCCCGTGCGAAGAAGGACGAAAATGCCCTGACGGCCGGTACCGCCCAACGCTTCGATTGAGCCAGATGCGAGGAACATCGCACGGCGCTCTGACTTGCTTCAGTGCAAGTGATACGGAGCATGCGAATGTTCGACTTCTACCAAGAAGGTTTTCCTTTTGTCGTCGCTATGTTTGCGGGAGCCGCTGTGTTGGGTGTGGCTTTGTTTTATGGCGTCACGCGAGCCGGGTGGCTTCGGCCGTCGGAGCGCGCGAAATTAGATGCGAATACGCGGCAGCGCCAGCGCACTGAAGATCCGCAAAAAAGGTAGTCGACGCGCAGGCCGGTGCGCGCATCGAGCACAGGAAAACGGAGGCGGCGTGAGCCGGGATCCTGCGCCGATGCTTCATCCGCCGGTTCGGCAGCTCGACCAGATCGCCGACCAGCTTTGGGAACGCGAGATCGAGCGGCGGACGTCGCGTGTGGCAGCGCGCTCGAGGCGCTATCAGGAACGCAGGCCTACGACGGCGATTGCGGCTCTATCAAACGCGGACGCGGCGGTTATCGCGTCCTTCCCAATGAAGGTCCAGAATGTCGCTGACCAGACCATTTCGGTTCAGCTCCTGCATACCTTAGCCGTCCTTCCGCGAGGCTCTGCGGCAACTGAGCGTGAGCGCACTAACTCAGATTAATGCAGCGGATTTCAGCCTTACGATATTTTGCGCCGGTCGGGGCGGCTCCCCTGTCGAGGTAAGCTTGAAAAAAATTCCAAAAGCCAACTACGAAACTCCGGAGCATTTGGACGCTCGGATACGTGCGCGCGAAGCTGAGGCCGAAGGTCTCCCTCCAGGACCTGCCCGGCATCCTAGTCGAGCGGCCTATGCTGAAGTGAAGCGTTGGGTTGCGGGCGGGCCACCGGTAGGTCCCGCGCGCCCGTGCAAAAATTAAGCTTATGAATGAAGCGCGACCGCCGTGGCCACGCGCTAACCGGGGTCGTGATTTCGGCACGAATTTTTGAAGGACTTTGATGCAGGGCTAGCCAGCATTTTTGCTATTGCCACTTTCTCCCGAAACCCCTCATTCTTAGGGTTCACCGATAAAAACAAGAAGACGATGAAAGAAGTCACCTATCGCGGCTACAGCATCCGGTTTCACAGCACGCCCCTTAGATGGAGCGCCCAGGTTCGTCGCCCCGGTGGCTACATGATTCTGAAGGACGGCTTCATCACGGCTACTCTTGACGAGGGCGAGAACATTTTGCTGGAGCGAGCAAGGGCGCGTATCGATGCGGAGGAAGGATGACCTCCAAAGCCGGCGAGCAACATGTGATGCATCTGAAGGTGATCGGATGAGGACCATCTTCGCGATCGGCGACTGCGTTAAGTTGAGCGAGCTCGGCCGCTTGAGCTTCTCAAAGAGCCCTGACCGTCGCGGTACGGTCGTCAGGATAGCTCCCAGTCAAACGCGATGCCGCGTGCAGTGGGAAGGACAAGTAACCGCTGAATACGTCCACTGGAGCTATCTGGAGCGGCTGGGCGAGCGGATTTACGATACAAGCTGCAACGTTATTGAAGCTGGCAGCAAGCAATAAGCGGCAGGCCGCATCACTGCGAGCGCTCGCTGCCGAACTTCAGCAGCACTCGCTTAGTGAAGATACCGCCCCCCCCGCCGGCGCTCCCTATCATGGAAATGCAGCGATCGAAGCCGTGACCCACCACGGGGATCTTGCACTCAGTTGTCGCGCGCCGACCGCTTTGTTGCATGGCTTACGATATCGATCAGAAGCGGACCTCGCAGCCAGCCCAGCCGAAGGCGGCAAACCTGCTGGACGCCCCCTTCTCAGATTGCGCGCCGCTGAGAATTTAATAAAAAGTATGTAAGTGAACATTCCCTGGAACCCCTGGGCCTGAGCGAGCTTATTTGGCGCGGCAGGGAGAGATGCAATGTCCATCGTACTAATCGTCGAGGACGAAGCAGTCCTGCTCATCCTCGCGGAATCGGTTTTGCAGACCGCAGGTTATCAAACGCTCAGCGCCAGTTCCGCATTGGAAGTGCAAGGCATCCTGGAATCGGACGACAAGTTCGACGTCCTGTTCACTGACCTGACATTGGAGGACGATCACAGCGCGGGATTTGAGGTGGCGAAACTGGTGTTGGAAAAGCGACCGAACACGCCGGTACTTTATACCAGCGGAAGGGAGCCTACTGACGGCTTGAGAGCGCTATTCGTCGAAAACAGCGAATTCATTGGCAAGCCATATACGGACAAACTGCTGTTGGACGCACTCTCGAAGCTATTGCGTCGCAACTAGGCGGCAGTCGCATCCTCAAAACCTCAACTGTTCAACCGGAACCTCGGCCGGCTAACTCGCGTTTTTTTGCGTCGTGACCTTTGGAAAGTCATGCCGATGCGCAAAATCCCGAAAGTCATTTACCTAACGGCCGAAGAAATCGAGGACATCCTCAAGGAGCGCCTCGCAGAGGCGGATCAGCTTCCAGCCGGTCCAGAGCGCCAGGCCCTCCTCAAAGAGGTTGCCCAGCTTCGCACGTATGCTGCGGCTAAGCGTTGGCTCGCGTCGCCTGGCCTGAAGCCAGGCACCTGAGGAACAGGACTTCATTAAACTACTTGGATGTTCATCACCGCCCACCTCGGCGACTATCGGTGACTGAGAGATGCTACTGCGCTCCCGCCGTAGATGCGGTGCGCCCAAGTGTGTGATGCGTGCGACAAGCTTGACCGACAAATTAATTACGTGCGGCAGATGATTGATTCATCGCTGGAGCCGCTGAGCCAAGCTTTACTGCGCGACGCTCTTTGCACTTTAGAAGCTGAGAAAGCCGTACTGCTTGCGGCGGAGGAAGCAAGCCAGCGCGCAAGAGTCGAAAAACCATGAGAATGCAGGCACCCAGACTTGGACGCTTTGGCCCTGCACCAGACAGAAGTAGCTCGGCCAAAGAAAAGCCCCGTCCGACGCTGCGGTACGGGGCTTGGGGGAGTTGATCGGCGGCTGAGGCTCCTTGGGGTAGCTGAGGGGCGGACAGGAGCATCAGCCAGCATCCGAACCTCGAACGCCAAAAGCAGTTCCTCATATTGGCACAAATTGCATAGCAGCCATGGCACAACTTGCTACAGTTCCGCCATGTGGACCGAGCGTTTGTTCGAAGCTGGCGTTGTGATGGTCGGGTTAACACCGGTCGCGCTGCTCGCTTTTGTTCTACTGCTTTGAGCCACCCGCCCAATTCTCCATGTTTTGAATGTCTTGACCGCGCCCGCTGCCGGGCTGCAACGGTCGTCGGGTGCTAGAACCGGTGAATGACCGACCGCCAAAGCCTCAAGCACCTCGATCCGGATAGCCAGTCCTTCGTCGCCCTCTATGACCATCCCCTACACGGTCAGATCGACGTCGGCCGCATTTCGACCAGGTCGCTCGGGAACATCCTCCATCCGTGGCAATGGGCCATCCATTGCACACTTGCGCCGGTCTACTCTCCCGAGCAGTCGGCCGAGCTTGGCGGCGGCTGGCCATTCTTCGCGCGGGCGCGTTCGCGCTTCTTGGCTTTTTTGGCCTAACCCGCCACGGCATCCCGCCCGCGCTCGTAGGTCTTAGTTAGTTCCATGCCGAAGTTCGACGCCAAACGCTTTGCGGTGTTCGCGATGGATTTCTTGGCCATACATTCCTCCAGACAAAGAAAAACCCACGGGGTTAGCCGCGGGCCTCTCAGTCATAACAGCAGGTTCTTGATGTCCCGCCTGACGATTGCTTAGAGAGCTGAGAGAGCCGGGGCAAGTTAATTAGACCATGCGTTGCAACATCGTTGCCAGCACCCCTAATGATGCGACAGCCTTCGGCAAGTGCTCCGCTCCTTTGTTGCAAATGGAAGCGCCCTCTCCCGCGGCACCCTGCGGGGGCGACCGACACTCACCCGAAGGAAGCCCGCCGCAAAAGAAAAAGCCCGGATCACTCCGGGCTTCTCGTTACCAACCGTTGTAGTAGCGCGGTCCCTGATACTAGCGCGGGCGCGGTTCATAGTAGTTGTACGAGTCATAGTAGCCACGTCGCGGGCCGTACCCGTAGCCGTAACCCCTATTGTAGGAGCTTGCAGCGGCTGCCGCGCCGAGCACGCCAGCGGCGATGCCAAGCCCAATTGCAGCATTGCGGTTTCCGTGTCGGCTACGAGCATCAGCCGGGTTGCCGTTGCCGCCGTCGCCTTAACCCCACATCCCTCGTGTGATTGTGTCCCTAGCGTCATGCTGCTGTCCTCGAACAGCGGCCGATCGAGCGAGACCGGATCGAAGTTTGCTGAACTCTCTGAACTCGCCGCGGATGTCCCATCGAAATCAGCCGAATCGTCAGTTAGCGATTCGAGAACCGGCCGCCTTGAACTTTTTGGCCATGCCGCGCGACCTCTCCCAACAGACTAAACAGGGGACTTTTAAAAATGCGCGTGCTGCCCGGATTGCTGCTTGCCGCCGTTCTGTTCAATCCCGCCCTCGCCGCGCCCCCAGCACCCAAAGATCCTGTCGCCTCTCCCGAGGTGCAGAAGGATTTCGAGGCCTACATCCTAAAATTCCGCGGCGCAGTGAAAGCCAATGACGCGAAAGCCGTCGCCGACCTGACCAAGATGCCGTTCATGAGCCATACCGACATGTATGACGCTGCGGCATTCCAGAACAAAGTTTACAGGAAGGAGTTCACGTCCAAGACCCGTGCCTGCATTGAGCGCAGCAAGCCGTTGTACGATCGCTCCCCGGACAAAACCGAGAGTTATTCCATTTTCTGCGGCGAAGAGATCTTCATGTTTACGAAAACGCCCACGGGCTTCCTATTCACGGGAATCGGCGCCAACGACTGATCGCGGTATCTCAAGCCGCGCACATACCCTGCGAAGGCATTCGTAGGCACATTCGCGGAGTAGCCGGAAATAGTTTTCAGCCCTTCAGCCACAGCACAAAAAGCCCGATTGTAAACGCTACCGTCCCCAAAAGCAGAAACGGGTGGTCGGCCTTCGTTGGAAGGTAGAGAAACAGACTGGCAATGTTATAAATCCATTTGAGTACTTTCGTCCCGCTGACCATAGCAGCGATTTCGGCTTCGGACTTGCTGGGGTTCTCATGTGGCTTTCGCCTTCCTCGGGCCAAGGAAGTCCCAAACCCGCTGATGCCAGCGGTCAATCTCACAGCGTCGCACCTTGTTCGCAAGGTGCGGCTCCCTTCTTTGTCCGACCTTCTTAGTCATTTCACGCGGGGTTCTCCCACAGTCATTTGATCGTGTTGAGACATATTGAGTATGCAAGTGGACAGACTTTGCTCTCCGAGAGGTGCTTTATACGGTATTCCCGGCCGTGGCTCTGCCCGTAGGCGCCGAGAACTGAGAGACCAATCGCGCTCCCGCCTAGTTTTGCAGGAGCATCGATATGTCCGACCCAACATCACGGATAGAGTATCTGGAGAAGCGCGCGGCAGAGCATGAGCTGCTTGGCGCGCTGGCTGCGGATCCAGTGACCCGCGACTCTAATCGCAGGCTGGCGCACGACCTCCGCGAGGAAGCCTTCAAGCTAAGGAACGAGCTTCCGTCATCCAACCTTTCCCATATCGCGCCGAATGCAACGCGTCATGCGTAAAATCCCCGCACGGAATTATCAGACAGTCGAACAGATCGAGCAGCGCGTGGCCGCCCTGGAAGCGCAGGCTTCCGTCCTGCAACTGGGTGCTGAGAAGAACGCGATCCTCGTCACTGCGCAGCAGCTCCGCTCCTACGCTGAGACGAAGCGGCTAGCCTTACCCAAGTCATTTTGATGCTCATAGACTTAAAGAGCATGGCGAGAGACGCGCTAGCGAACTGTAACGCGTTCGCCGAAGCGGCCAACAAGACCGACGATGGCAAAAGTCAGAGTTACAGGAAAATATCCGAGGCATATAACGACCTCGCACGCCTCATTATCGGGCAAATGAACATTGAAGCTGACGAGCGCCAGAAGCCCTAACCTGTTGATGCGCGCCGGCGCTCGATAGCTTTTAAGCGGCACTATCTAAATTGTGGGCCTCTCCGGTGATAAAGCCAAAGAGAAAGCCCGCCGCTTTCACAGCGACGGGCTTCACCATTTTAACGGGGAATGTCTCAGCGACCGCCGCCGCCCGCACTACCGCCCGCTGCGGTGCCGCCCTGGGCGTTCCTCGACCGAGAAAGGCAGGATCTCGGAGCGCGACGCCGAGGCCGGTACGATTGGAGGATAGTCACCGGCCCTAGCGTCGATATAAGCCTGATGTGCAGTGCGGCAACGACGTTGCCAAGACTTAACCGAAGCTTGATCTGCATCAGTCTCCGTTCCTATGCCTATTTTCCGCGAGTTAATGTTACAAGGAGGAACGGCAGCAATACGAAGTCATTGGCTCCATACATGTAATGGAGTTTGAAATGAATAAGTTTGCCATCGTATTTGCCGTCGGTGCAGCAGCCCTGCTCGGTGGTTCCGCTGCTCATGCCGCGGACAATTCGGCGAAGGCGAAAGCGTCGTCCAATCTGTCGCAGCAGTCTACGGACATGAGTTCACAGCGTCGGCACTATCGCCAGTATGGCTATCGCTACGCTCCTCGCGGGCGATACTACGCGCGACCCGCGTACTATGCTCCGCCCGCCTACTACGCTCGGCCGTATGGGTATGGACCTGGATATGGGTATGGCGGCCCAGTCATAAGCCTCGGCTTCGGCGGAGGCGGGTTTGGGTTCGGCGGCGGCCATCATCACCGCGGCTGGTAACATTCTGCAAAGCCCGCAGCAATGCGGGCTTTTTTCTACGTCGAGTTCCTTGCCATGACAGACCTGCGCTCTATGACAACGTTCGATCCATCGGTGCGGTGCAAGGTACACGACCAACTCAATGACTGCCTGTTCGATTGGAAGACAGAGTGGGCGGAGAACTACCGTCAGCATGCCTCAGCGTATGACACGCTGGGCGTTATCTCCTGGGATGGTCTGCTGCTTGACGGTTGGACCACCGAACAATCCTGAACGAGGCATCCCTCAACGAAACGAAATATTGGTTCCGTCCGGAACGTCTCTAGGCACCCATCATTGACAGAACAGACGTCGGTGACACCCCTCCCTTCGTCGAAACAGGCCACGCGGACAAGCCCCCTCAGGTCCGCGTGGCCGTATTTATTTCGATAGGCGAGCGATATTTGCCGTGACGATATTGCGGTACGTTTGAACAATTAGTTCGGGATGCCCACCGCGCGCGGCAATCGATGTTGCCTGGTTGAACGCTCCGAGTTTCTCCCACATCATCAAGAAAACCTCGTCAACGGTGCATTCCCCCTGAGCAATTAGCTGGAATCGCGCTTCGACTACCTTAGCTACCTCTAAGGCAAGCTGCGTTCCTGACCAAAACAACACTTGATTACCTCACAGCGAAATGCTGCGATTGCTAATCCCTGATGTTGGATGGCGTTCCTCCTATCTTAGCTTATCTGCAACGCACGCAGCGTGTCTCAAAAGCCAGGGTGGGTGACGTTACCACTCAATGACGAACGCGAAGAGCAGCCAGCAAAATACTACTGAGAGAGCGGCGAAACCGAGAGGCGGCTAGCCTAAATTCGCCCGATGCGTTTTTGATGCTGCAAATATTTCAGAACTTTTGAAAGCTGCTTTGGCTCCGGCTTCTTGTCCTCCTGTTTTGGAGTTTCGCCCGCAGCCTCCCGTTCAAGCCTGAGCGCTCGCAAGCGGGCCATATTCTTATTGACTGCCTCGGTGTGTTCGCGACCTTCAACAAGGGCTCGTTGGCCATCTCGTCGTCGTTCATCAATCAGGTCGGTTTGCTCTTTGGTCCGTCGCATGGCGTACTCCTACACAACCGCCCGCCGAATGAACGGCAACAGCGTGTGGCGGGTTCCACGCCTCATGCACGGCCGCGGACAAACGGAATCCTTGAGCCGCTGGTAGCGGAGCAAGCATTTAGCCCTCTGCGTCAGAACTTCCACGCAGACGGCCCCCTGCGCTCAGGCTAACCGCGAATCCGCGGACGGGCCTCGCTTCGGAGGAGATTTCAGTTCAAAGTGATTCACTCGCCGTTGGCCGGCTCACCAGGCGATTCGGGCTGGCTCCTCGCCGCCTCCTGCTGTTCCTTCACGCCGGGCTGCTGAGCCCGCGCTTTGTCTTTGGGCTGCTCCTGCCCTTTCTCATCTCGAACTATGCCGTGCTGATTTTTTTCCATTACTGGTTAAGTCAACGGGATGGTCGTCGTTCCTGCGACCTTTTCACTGCCAAGCAACTGGTACGCGCTGCTCCGCACCGGCACACAGCTGAGCGAGCACTTGGGGGGCGACGGCTCCGACATCTACCGGGCGGTCTGCTCACTGGGACACGAGGGCATCGTGGCGAAGCGGAAAAACCTACCCCACGAGAGCGGGCGATCGAAGCGCTGGATCAAGATCAAGAACCCGGACAGTGCTGCGGCGAAGCGGGTGGAAGATGGGAGCTTTTGACATGGAGCCGATGAGCAACGATGCCGGCGGAGCTATAGCGCCGCTAGGCGGCCTCTCGTTCAGTCCAGCCAAGCGAGGCCTCGCAATCTTCGGACCAATAAGCTTGCGAGCCCATCTGACCGGCCTCCCGACATTCAGGAGCGGAGTGGCACCAACTTCGTCACGGACGCTCCAATTCGCGCACCATCAGTTCGACTGCCGCTTCGTTCGGCAGTAGGCCCCGAAGCTCCCGCGCATATCTCAGCGCCTCCGCGCGTCGTCCCGCGTCGCGGTTGAAGGACATCAGCGCATTCAACACATCGAGGTCCTGCGGCTGCTTCGCGTTGAACTCTTCCAGAACCCGCAACGCCTCGTCGAGTCGTCCAGCCGATTGCAGCCCAACGGCATAGACGTAGGCATATCGCCCGTTGTCGGCGGCACCGGCGGCGGCCGTCGCCAGTTCGCGGAGTGCGTCGTCCCGCGCACCGCGGCGCACCAGCGTCAACCCCAGCGCGTGCCTCAGGTCGGCGGCAAGCGGCAGAACCGCAATCCCACGGCGCAGCACGGCTTCTGCGCCTGCCTCGTTACCGCTTTGCCGCTCGAGATCGGCAAGGTTGACGTAACCGGCGCCGAGCAACGGATCGAGCGTGAGCGCGCGCTCGTAGGCTTTGCGGGCATCGTCGAACTGTCCACGAGCGGCATGGAAGTTGCCGCGTTCGACATTAACGGCCGGCCAATCCGCGTTCAGGGCCAGCGAGTTCGCATACTCTTGCAGCGCCTCCACACGCGAAGCACGCAGGGGATCGGGAAACATCGCGTCCGGGACTGCCGCCAGCGCCGACGCGGCCGTGATCCTCACCGCGCGCACCGGATCGCCCAGCAGGCGGCCGGCGATGCCGGCGCGTTGTTGCGGCGCAAGCCGGTCGACCCAGCCGAGCGCCGCGATTCGCACCAGCGGATCGCCGTCGTTCAGGAACGACAGCAGATCTGCATAGGACTCCTGCCGTACGTGACGCCGGGCCAGCGAGAGCGCCGTCGCGCGGACGTTCGCGGGACGAGCCTTGTCCTTAGCGATTGCCAGCAACCCGGGCAGCGCCTTGGCGCCCTGCATTGCGCCGGCGTGCACCGCCAGCGCATCGGTGGGCCGATCCCGCCATGTCTTGCCGTACCAGCCGTCCATCGCATCTGCTGCCCACTGCTGGGATTTGCCGTTGTGGCAGCTCGTGCAAGCATCTGGTGACCCGACTGCCGCCGAAACGTCCGGCCTCGGCACTCGGATGACGTGGTCGCGTCGCGGATCTACGACCATGTAGGTGCGCTGCGGCATGTGACAGTTCACGCACTGTGCACCGGTACTTTGCGGCTCGTGCTTGTGATGTTTCCTGCTGTCGAACGTCTCGGCCTGATGGCAATGTCCGCACAACGAATTGCCCTCGACACGCACTTTCAGGCTGTGCGGTTCATGGCAGTCCATGCAAGTAACACCTTTGTCGAACATCCTGCTCTGGCGAAACGACGCCCAGACATAGACCTCCTCATTCTGCTGGCCGTCGGCAAAATAGTTCGGCGGCGAAGGCAGCGACGGGCGGTGGGTATTTTCCAGCACCTCACCCGAAGGCGCTCGCTCGGCGATCTCCGACCGCCGTGAATGGCAGTTGGCGCAAACATTCATCAAGCTGGCCGCCGCCGGCGTATCGCGTCGCGCGGATTTCGCATCGTCGTTGAGGAACGTCCACGCCTCCTGCCAGCGGCTGCGCAGCGAAATTGCCAGCCCCTTGTCGCGGTCAGTGGGCGAAGACGTGACTCTCGGCCCTTTCGCCCACGCCACGTGGCGCGCACCAGGCCCATGACAGGATTCGCACGCGACGTTGATTTCGGTAAACGTCGTGCTGTAGGCGTTGGTGACAGGGCTGTAGTTCTTGCGGAGATTGGTCGAGTGGCATTCGGCGCACTGCATATTCCAGTTCTGGTAAAGGCCGGTCCAGTGCAATGGATCGCTCGGCGCGATCCGCTGGTCCGGATAGAGATGAAACCAGCGTTGCCCCCCTTGCGCCGTCGGCCGCGAGTCCCATGCGAGCGACAACGCCTGCAACCGACCGCCGGGAAATGCGACGAGGTACTGCTGCAGCGGCGTCACACCGAAGGTATAGGCAATCTCGAAATCCGCGAGCCTTCCATCCGCCCCCTCCGTTCGAACGAAGAACCGTCCGTCACGCTTGAAGAAGGTCGACTCGATCCCGTGGTGGGTCAGGCTTACGCCCGAAAAATCACCGAGCACGCTTTGCTCGGTAGCTTCCAGCATCGCAAGCTGATGGTGCGAGCCTGTCCACGCTTTGAGCTCGGTCGCGTGACACTGCCCGCAGACGGCGGCGCCGACAAAATCCGGATGTTGTACCCGCTGCGGAGGACTGCCCTGGGCATGCGGCGCGGATAGCGAGGCGACGACGACAGTCGCGGCCACCGCTACAGGCGCGGCACTATTGACGATCAACCTGAAGGCCGTCCTGATCATCGACCCGTCCTGCGGCCTGTTCGAACAGATGCGCGCCGCGACACGACCATAGGCGACCTACAGGTACGCCGTGTAGGAGCTTACCCAGATCAGGATTCCCCCGATGATGCCGATGACGCCGGCATTGTCGGCGAATACCCTTGCCGTCCCGGGCATTCCAAGACGCAGGCGATCGCGGTCGAGCTTTTCGGGCATCACGATCAGTGCGGGGAACTCCTTGGCGCCATGTACCGATCCGGCGCGTGCGAGGTTGCCCGACACGGAAACCTGCCCCTCGCCCACGCCAAGCGGGATCTCACCGATCTTCGTGTCGAAGCGTTGTCCGGGAAGGAAGTCGAAGACCAGCGTCACCTTTGCGCCCGGCTCGACGACCTGGAATCCGTTCGGCGAAAACATCCCGACGATATTCAGTCCGTTGCTGGCAATGAACGACATCACCGAGCGGGTTGGCGTCGCCCGATCGCCGACCGAAAGCGTCAGCACGGTGACGTAGCCGTCCGACGGCGCGCGAACGGTCGCCTGCTCGAGCTCCCACTTCGCATCCTCGAGTTGCGCCTTGATTTGCGCCACGGCCGGATTGATTCCACCGATCTGCGCGTCCAGCGCGATTTTCGCACTCGACTGCGCGGCCTTTGCAGCCTGCAGATGCGCGCTCACCGTCTCGAACTGGACTTGCGTGTCCTGCTCCCTGAACTCGGACATCGCCTGGCCTGCAGCCAGTGTCTGCATGTCATTGAGGCGCTTCTGGTTGAAGGCAAGTTGCGCAGTCAGGCCCTGGACGGTCGCTGTCGCCTGGTCATAGGTCGCCTTGAGCTGCTTCGCCTGCTGTTCCGCCTGGACGAGCCCTGCCTCGAGCTGCTTGACCTTGTAGCGAAAGGGGGCTGGATCAATCTCGAACAATGTCGTGCCGGCCTTCACGAACGTATTCGGTGTAACCGGAATTGCGACGACCTGGCCGCTGACGTTGGGAGTGACCTCCACGACCATCCCGGTGACCACGATCCTGCCGGGCGGCGTCAGGTTGTTCAGTAGAGCCGAGAAGACCGCGAGGATGAATGCACCGACCGCAACCGCGATCGTTCCAGAGACCCAGCCCCAACGCACCAGTTGCAGCTTCGAAAACACGAGCCACAGGATGAAAAGATAAAGGACCAGGACGATGATCATGGCATCTCTCCGGATCTTGCTGCGCGATGTCGCTTCCCCTCATTGAAACGCGAACACGCGCTTCCAGTCCTTCTTCATGTCGATCACCGTCCATCTGTTGTCCTTCGCCGCGTCGAGAGCCTTGTCGAGCTTGCCGACGTGCGACTGTCGATCGTAGGCGTATTCGCGTTCGGCATCGGTATGATGGACGATGGCGCCGAAGCGCACGCCGCCGCCCGCGGTCGTCCACTGCAGCATCTCGAGGTCTCCGTCGGAGTTGCCGAACGCCGCGATCGGGCGTCGGCCGATGTGTTCGTTGATGCCGACCGGTTTTCCGGCCTTGTCATCGACAAAGTTGATCTCCGGCAGACGGAACAAGACCGGCTTGCCGTCGCGCACGTCGAAGCGCGTCTTGATCGAGGAGCCGACGACCTGCTCCGGCGGAATGCCGTAGGTCTTCTCGGCCCATGGGCGCATGAACTCGATACCGCCACCGGAGACGATAAACGTTTTGAAGCCGTTCGCGCGAAGATAGGCGAGCAGCTCGAGCATCGGCTTGTAGACCAGTTCGGTGTAGGGCCGCTTGTACTTCGGATCGCGCGCTGCCTTGAGCCAGTCGGAGACGATCTTTTCGAATTCCTCGATGGTCATGCCGGCGTGGGTCGCCGCCACCAGTTCCATCAAGCCCTTCTCGCCGGACGCGGCGACAGCCTGCATATCTCCCTGCAACACCCCCTGGAACGGCTGGGTGGTGGCCCATCCCGGGTTCAGCGGCGCGAGGGCCTTCACACGCTCGAAGACGAAAGCCTGCTGGACATACATCGGCTGCTCGATCCACAGCGTGCCGTCGTTGTCGAACGTCGCGATCCGCTGATCCGGCGGCACGAAATCCGCCCCCCGCGTCGTCACGCGTTTGACGAAGTCGGTGATGGATTTCCTGGCCGCACCGTTGTTCCAGGACGGTAGCGGATCGGATTGCGCGTACGCGGACCGCCTCGTCCACACCACGAAGCCGCCCGAGGCAACCAGAAACGAACGCCGAGCGATCCTTGTCACGCCAGGTTTCCCCTTCTGTCCGTGAGTTGGCGCGGCTCCGGGATTGCCCCGGAGCCGCAATGTCGAACTCAGTTGCCGGTCGGCATGCCGATGGTGATGCCTTCCTTCTTGAGCGACTCACGCACCCATTGGAATTTCTCGTAGTCGGAGAGCGTCACTGGTCCGGAGTAGCTCTCGCTCTGCAGCTTGCGCGGCGGATACTCCACATAAGTCTTCATGAGTTTCTTGATCGCTTCGGTGATGGTCACCATCGACCAGGTGCGCTCCGTGTAGTTGTTCATGAAGATGTCGTAGCGCTCCTGCGGGTCCTGCCACAGGTCGAACACCTGCGGCACGGTGGCGACATACTTCTGAGCCCCCTTCCAACCCAAGTTGGAGTCGACCGCGAGGCCGCCCGTCGATGCGCCATCGTCGCCGCGAAGGTTGAACACGGCCTTGTAGTTGCCGACACGGGCGGCGCCCGGCGTCAGCTCGTTCTCGGTGAAGTAGAACCATTCGTTGCGCGGCGAAGGCCCGCGGCCGAACAGCACCGGCGAGATGTCGTAACTGTCGAAGATGATCGGCTGACCGGCCCGGTCCTGAGTTGGGAGCGTCACGCCGCCAAGGGCCGCGAAGGTGGCCATCATGTCGAGCCCGCCGGCCATCTCATGGGTCTTCACGCCAGCGGCGATTCGTCCGGGCATCCACGCAAAGGCGGGAACGCGGTTGCCTCCCTCACGCACCGTACCCTTGGTACCGCGGAACGGCGTGTAGCCTGCGTCGGGATAGACATCCTGCCAGGCGCCGTTGTCCGTCGTGTAGAACACGATCGTGTTGTTAGCGAGCGGCAGCGAACGGATCTTGTCCATGATGCGGCCGATCCGCGAGTCGAGTTCGTGCACCGAGTCGGCGTACTTGCTCTTGGACATCGACTTATGGATGTAGTCCGGATGCGGCATGTTCGGCTGGTGCACCTTCATGAAGTTGATGCTCATGAAGATCGGCTCGCGCGAGTTTGCGTTGCGGTCGAGATACTCGATCGCCGCCTGCTCGACATAGCCGTCGAAGAATGGAATGCCGACCACGCCCTGCTGTGGCGTGTTGACATATTGTCCGTTGACCTTGAACTCCTCCTTCACCGGCCCGCCGGCGTTGCCCGACAGCGCCCCCTTTGTCACGCGCTGGAACATCGCACGCAGGTCCGGTGGCATGTCCGGAAACCAGGTGGGGTCGGCGTAGGTGTAGGCGTTGAGGTGATAGAGGCCCGCATACTTCATTTCGTCGTAGCCCTGCGCATTCGGCAGTGCGTAGTCCGCCTCACCCAGGTGCCACTTTCCGCTGAAAAACGTCTTGTAGCCGCCCGTCTTGAGCACTGACGCAAGCGTCCACTCTTCCTTGGGCAGGCCGCCACCTTGCCCCTGAAATGCCACGGTGGTCATGCCGCTACGGTTTGGAATGCGCCCCGTCTGCATGGCCGCACGCCCGGGCGTGCAACTCGGCTGCGCATAGAAGTTGAAGAACGTCATGCCTTCGTTGGCCAGCCGGTCGATGTTCGGCGTCGGCATGCCGCGACCGACGCCACCGCCATAGGGACCGAGATCCCCGTAGCCCGTGTCGTCCGAAACGATCATGATAATGTTCGGCTTCTGCTGCGTCGCTGGCTGCTGCGCCTGCGCGCCTGTCGTCAGCGCAAGCGACATGACGGCCGTCGCGCCGATCGTTGCTCGCATCAAGCCGCGTGAGAAACCCGGCGGCCATTCCTGGACTGTGCGACTTCGCATGATTGGTCTCCCTTGTTTGATGCAATTCGAGGCACCGCGCCCGCTGCATCCAGAGCCAGAGTCGCTCCGGCGGCTGGGTACTCTCACGCCAGCCTCGTGCCGACACCACTGCACATAGGGGAAGGTGACGACGCCTTTCACAACGACGTCACAAATCGCGTGTGCCTGTGCGCGCCAGGCTCAGGTACGGAGCAAAGCCGTGTGGATCGCGTCCATCAGATCCCGGGCCGCGCAGGGTTTGCGCAGAAAGGCCACGCACCCGGCCTGCATCGCCAGCATGCGCGTACGCTCGTCATCGAGCGCTGTCATGAAAATGACCGGGAGTGTCGAACCGATATCCGCAAGTCGTCGGCTCAACTCGATACCCGACATGCCCCCGAGATGAATGTCCAGCAGCAGGCAGTCGGGCCGTGCCTCTGCGCCGCGTTCGAGGAACTCCTCGGCCGAGGAGAATGACGAGGTCGCGACGCCAAGCGCGTCCAGCAGGTCACTTGTGGCCCTGAGCACGCTCAGGTCGTCCTCAACGACCGCTACAATGGTCTGCCGCGTTGTCATGCGAATTCGGTGTTCAGGCTGGCCAGGCGTGTGAATCCAGGACCAGGTCGGGCGTTTATGGCAGAGTAATCGCAGACTTTAACCTGTCCCCTAGGGGAAGGAGTCTTATCGAGCCCTCAGCACGACGATCGCGACAACCGAATCCCACGTTAGCCTCAACGCTACTGAGCGGATCCCCCAAAGGACCTCGCCAGGTTTTCCAGGTTCTCGGGATTGACATGGATAAGGCCATGTCGTGGCGTGTCGATATCTGCAATCAGGAGCAGCGATATCGAGGCGACGAGTGGCAGTACCAAAGCAAGGCGTCCCGAACTCCTCGCTCGATACCCGAGAAGCATTGCAGAGCAGATCGCAATGCTTGCCATGAGCAGCCATGCGGCAACAGGAATTCGGTTCAGGTCGGCGGCCTCGCTGGCGCCCTGGGCGTTGAACACGTCGTTCATACCCGAAAGGACAAGTGCGGCTACAGGTGTTGGATTTGCGCTGGTTGCGTCGCGTACAGAAATCCAGAGGTCGGCCTGCAGCCGACCGGTGCGCTCAGCGATCTGAATGCGAGGCCCCTTGCCCTTGTTGTTATAGAACAGGATGCGCTGATCCAGATAATCGCGAAGCAGCTTGCGGACTTTTGCCGCTTCATGCGGCGACAGGAGGTCGGCTAGCCGGAGTTCGGTGCCGATCGCATTAGCCTCCGCTTCCTCCAGATCCTTGCGCTGGTTGTAGCGATCAGTGGCCATCGAGAAGCTGAAGCCGATGATCAGTGCAAGCAGCGTCAAAGTAGCCGCAAGGATGATGCCGAGGTCGTCCCTGTGTTCGGTCGTGATTGCCGGGTATCGCCGGTGCAGCAAGGCACCAGCCTTCGCGGCGAGCGAAAGCAGGACGAAGGCCAGCGCGAATACAAGGACGGGATAATGTGTGGGGCTTTCCATGTCTCGGCTTCGAGCAAGTTCTCTGATGCAAGCGGATCGTGTGCCAATCCAGGGCCGGATCGAACATCGTGACTTGCGGCCCGAGGGTCACAGGTTTCCGGACCGCTTCACATTTCCCTTAGGGGAAGTCCGGCAGGCCGCGAGGGACTGTGGACGCGGACTGTGCGCGCCAACGAAGGCCTCAAACGCGAGCGTGGTGCCCGGACTGGCGCGGTTCAGGTTGCGGCAACAGGCCGAGCCGCTCGCCGAGCACCGCCAACTCCGCGAGTGAACGGGTTTCCAGCTTCTGCATCACATTGTGCCGATGCAGCTTCACCGTTCGTTCCGTGACGCCGAGCAGGTAGGCGATCTGCTTGTGAGGCCTGCCGCGAATCAACTGCTCGAAGACATCGTACTCGCGGGGTGTCAGTTGCGAGAGCTGCGTCCGCGCAGCGGAGATACGGCCGTCTCGCGCCCTTATGTCGTCGTATCGCTCAAGGCCCCGCTTGATCGCCGCGAGCAGATTTTCCCTGACTACAGGCTTCTTCAGAAAATCCTCCGCGCCGGACTTTATGGTCTGCACGATGATCGGTATTTCGTCGTGGCCGCTGACGAACACGATTGGCAGTTTGCATCCCGCTTTCACGAGCAGGTCTTGCAGCTGCGGCCCGCTGAGGCCTGCCATCGTCACATCCAGCAGAATGCAACCAGGTTCACTTGCCGGCGGCGTCTGGAGCAGTTTCTCCGCGGATTCGAACAGCGCAACACGGTAACCACAGGCGCTCAGCAGTTCGCCGACCGCAGTCCGGAAGGACCTGTCATCGTCGACGATGTAGATGGTCGGTTGCGTGCTGCTCATGTGGAAGCTGCCCTGGACAACGGCAGGGTAAAACGGAACGCCGCTCCACCACCGGGCCGATTCTCGGCCCATATGCGTCCACCATAGGTTTCGATGATCGTGCGTGCGATCGACAGCCCGAGCCCGGTGCCATGCCGCTTGGTTGTGTAGAACGTGTCGAAAATCGAATTCAGTTTGTCAGCCGGAATGCCGGTTCCGGAGTCGGCGACCGACACTTCGACCTGCGAGTCTCCCACCAGTGCTGTCTGGATCGACATCCTGTTCGTCGCGCTGTCCTGCATGGCGTCCATCCCGTTCACGGCAAGGTTCAGGATGACCTGCTGCAGGTGAACCTCGTCAGCACGCACGGGCAGCGACGTTCCGGCGTGGTTCGCACTGAGCGACACGCCCCGCTTGATCGCTTCGGAATCTATGATCCGCACAGCATTGCGGACGATGTCGTTGACGTCGAGTTCCTGCAGCTCGAAGGCCTCCTTCCTCTTCAGCAATCCGCGGAAGTGACTGATGATCTCGGCGGCGCGTTGATTGTCCGCTCGAATATTCGAGAGCATCGCTTCGACCCGCCCGATGTTCAACGGGCTGCCCTTGAGATAGACCTCCGCCGTGTCAGCATAGCTCTGGATCGCCGCCAGAGGCTGGTTCAATTCATGCGCAACCGAGGCGGACAGCGCGCCCGCCATTGCCGAGCGGTTCAGGTGCATGACTTCCAGCAGGCGCTGCCGCACTGCCGCCTGCGCGGCCTGACGCCGATGGCGCTCGACCAGCATCCATGCAAGCGCCGCGGCCTGCGCAAACACGACGAAAGTGGTTGCAACAATCTGCCACCGGTACTGGTCCCAAAGGCCAGGCTCTCGGAAGAGAACCTCGGTGGCCGCAGGCAGGCTGTTCTCGCTCATTCCCCAACGTCGGAGCTGACGCCAGTCGACCCTGACGCGGTCGCTGGCGGTTGGCCGTGGCGAAACAGCTGAGGGCGCGGTACCTGCAAGGATACTCAAGGCAAGATCGGCGACTTCATGACCAATCCCCTCGAATGAATCTGTGTGCCCGCCAACGACGCCGCTGCCAAGGTGCGACTGATAAGGGGAGTAGACGGGAGCGCCAGACGCATCAGCGACGTCCTTTACTATTTCAGCCGGAACGACAACGCGCCCGTCACCGGTCCGGTTGATCGTCAGCATGACCACGATGGTCTCGCGCGTCAGCAACCTCAATGCGCGCATCAGTTCGTCGTGTCGCATGCCTTCGAGAAACGTCATTTCGAACTTCCGGCTGTAGGACGCCAGCTGGCGACGGGCGATCAGGGCCCACTGACGATCAAAGTCACTCGCCCCCGAGACGACAACGATGCTGCGCGCATCCGGCTGCAGCCGCTCGGCAACCGACACAGTTTTCGCGAGTTCGAATTCGCTCAAGATACCGGTGACGCCATCGTCGGGATTTATGCCGGCGAGACGCTCCCTGGATGTCAGGGAAAAGACGATAGGCGCTTCGAAACCGAGATTCTTCCTGTTTTGAACGAGGAAACGAAGCGCTGTAGGACCATTTGCAAGGATCACGTCCGGCTTCTGATTCTGATATTTTTCTCCGAGAAGCCGCGCCATGCGGTCGCCGTGGCCGTCGCTGGCGAAGCGCTCGAAGTCCAGGAACTCGGTATAAAATTCAATCTCCGCCTGCCGCGCCATCATCCGCTTCTTCGCAGCCTCACCCGTTACGACACTCGCCGGCATTTGGCTGGTGTTCGAGTGAACCACGAGAACACGATCAGGGCCCAGCGCGTGCGCGACGGTCGCTCCGGACATCGCAAAAGCCGACAACAGCGATGCAAACACGACGCACGCGAGCGGTGCGGGTATAGGACTGCGAGACAACGCTGCGGCCGCCACGAAACCGCGGCCAGCGGAAAGGAACCAGCTTTCGGCGATACTCGCCCCGGTTCGCACGCCTTGCACCCCTTGTCGCAGCCGGGCGTCCTCGAAGGGGCGCCGTCTCAAGCGGGATAGCCGATGCGGACGCACCGTAATTTTGACGGTTGCGGCAGGCAATTGTACCAAGGGTCATCGTCGAACCGCGCGCCAGCCCCAACTGATCGGCGGATTCATCCCCGATTTCAACGACATGAATTGACCGATTACAACGACGGCAATTCGACGAGGACTTTGCAGCTCGTCGATCGATTGCCAGACGTCGACAGGTTGGAGTTTTCCCAACAATGGCGCCCCCCCCCCGGCGGAACAGAGCAAGGTCGGTGCGTGTCGAGCCGACGACGGTCCAGCCTTTGTGCACCTAGGTGCAGTTGGAATGCCTGAAGCTGAAGCCCATGATTTGAGTCGGGTCTCGACGATCTTGAGGGCGTCCATGAAGAAAGCAGACCTCGCACGCACTGGCATTCGGAAATGGCGCCGGGCGCTGGCTGTAGCTGCCTCGATGTTGCTTGCTACGCCAGCCGTCGCCGACGAAGGTGGCATCAGCTTCTGGGTTCCGGGTCTGTTCGGAAGCCTCGCGGCGGTGCCCCAGCAGCCGGGCTTCTCGTTTGCGATGATCTACTACCATACGGACGTGAACGCGGGCGCCGACGTTGCATTTGCTCGTCAGGTGTCGCGTGGCCGGATCACCACGAACTTCACGGGAAATCTGAGCGCGAACTTGGGTGCGGACGCACACCTTGGTGTAGCGATTCCCACCTACACGTTCGAGTCGCCACTATTTGGCGCCCGCGCTTCGGTCTCGGTGCTCGTCCCGTTCGGCCGCAACAAGGTGGATGCCGATGCAACGTTGACTGGTGCCTTGGGTCCGATCGGCTTCACGACCGGCATCGGCCGCAGCAATTCGATCAGCGGATTTGGCGACCTTGCACCGCAATTCGCGTTGCGCTGGAATATGGGCGTCCACAACTGGATGACCTATATCGCCGGCAACATTCCGGTCGGTTCGTACGACTCGAACCGACTCGCAAATCTTGGAATTGGCCACGGTGCGATCGACTGGGGCGGTGGCTACACTTACTTCAATCCAGCAACCGGGCACGAGTTCTCGGCCGTCGGCGGTTTCACCTACAACTTCGAGAACCCCGACACTGATTACAAGAGCGGCGTGGATTTCCATCTCGACATGGCCGCCTCGCAATTTCTGAGCAAGCAGTTCGCGATCGGCATCGTCAGCTACGCGTATCAGCAGGTGTCGGCCGATAGCGGCTCGGGTGACCGGCTTGGAGCTTTCAGGTCACGCGTGTTCGGCATCGGACCTCAGCTGAGCTACATCTTTCCCATCGGCGACGCCCAAGGCTTCCTGAACCTGAAGGCCTACAAGGAATTCGCAGCCGAGCACCGTCCAGAAGGCTGGAACGCCTGGCTCACGTTCTCGATCTCACCAGCGGCGGCCGCGCCGCTTCCGGTGAGGCCAGCAATCCGGAAGTAGACGCGAGCTCGATCTTGCGCAATGCAAAAAGGGGTAGCGCGATTAGCGAAATCGCCACACCGGTGGAGTAGCTATGTGCGAATACTTACGTCGCGGATTGGAGGCATGATTCCAATCGCGCGATCGAGCGGCGATCCACGATGGGACCATAAAATGGGACGCGTTCCGGGTCATATGGCCCCGGGAGTACCCCCTCGACGCCGTGTCAGATCAAGCCCAGGCGCTGTCGCATCCGTTGCACCGTCTCGTAGGACACCGTGCCTCGCCGCTAGTCCGCTTCGTGGGGAAAGAAGATGACTTGTCGGCGGAGCCGAACCATCTAGGACAGCATGTCGCAGATCGGGTAACTCACGCACCGTTCGCTTCGCTCAACTCCCCACAGCAACCCGCCCAGTTGGTGCGAAGGATCGGCTTGGAGGCACCGGGGTATACCCAGACTTGTTCCCTGGGCAGACTCTGCACTAGCCATCGATTTCGCTACTTGTGCAAATCGTCAAATCGCATTCTGCGATGACGTGGGGCACAAAGTTGCGCCTCGCGGGTATAAACTGCGTGGCGACGAGTCTACCTTGTGGACGTCTAGCCGACCAATGTGGGATCGAAAATGGCTGCCGCGGGGTTGATGTCTTCCCTAACGTCCTGGCTCTCCGGCGCTGTCTCCTCGGCGCCATCGAAGTTCGTTCTTGAGTGCACGGCCGGCTTTCATCGCGGCGTGCGCATCGAGCTGGAACCGGGCGACGTCCGTATCGGCTCCACCGGGGGCTCCGACATCGTCCTGCGGGACGCCGGTATCGCGGCGGAACATGCTGTGCTGCGGGTCGGCCCCCAGTCGATCGACCTTCACGCGACCGGCGGAGACGTCCGCGCCGGCGAGGAGACGGTGGCGAACGGCTTTGGCTGCGCGCTGCAATTACCTATCGATCTGACGATCGGAGAGGCGCGGCTGCATATCTCGGCCGAACAGCCTGAGGCGCCCCCGCTAACTCCGGCCGAGGCTGGTGAACCCGCCGCACGGCGGCGCATCTCCCCCGTAACCATTGTCGTCGCAGTCGCACTCCTGATCGCGGTTTCGGTGCTGGGGGTGACGGCCATGCGTCCTACCGCACAGAAGGCGCCCGACCCGCACAGGATCGCTCGGCTCGGGGCGCAGGGCGACGATAATCTGTCGAAAGCAGCCTCATCAAAGATGCTGGCCGATCTCCCCGCGGCCGATCGGCAATACATTGAGAATTGCCTGGCGAACCGGCCGGGCATCTCGGTGCGCGAGGCGATTGCGGAACTCAGTGGCTGCGGCGACCGACAACCGTCACCGGCCCTTGCAGCCGCGATCAACACCAACGCTCAAGAGGCCGCGCGCAAGCTCGCCGAGCGCCTCGGTACGTCGGGCCTGACCGGTCTGCGGGTGTCGACGGAGGCTGGACAAGTCGTCGTCGCAGGCAGCGTCACGAAGCAACAGGCTGAAGCGTGGACCGAGGCGCAACAATGGTTTGATACGTCCTATCGCGGGCGGATCGTTCTCGTCGCAAAGGTGGCATCGACCGACGTCAAAAAACCAGCGCCGGTGCTCAATGTGCAGGCCGCGTGGTTCGGGGAACGCCCTTACATCATTACGGCCGAGGGCAACCGCTATTACAAAGGCGCCCTGCTCGACAATGGCTGGGCGATCACGGAGATTGCCGACGGCCGCGTCCTTCTTGCGAAGGACGGCGAGACCATGGCGCTGGTCATTCGGCCGTGAAGTGCGCGCGGAAATGACCGATCAGCGCGTTGGGTTGGTCCCTTCCCTTCGTGACCGTTGATCTTCTCCGAGCCACTCCAGCCGGGTGCTGTCCTGGTTAGGATACTCAACGATTCAAATCAGGACGACACACATAAAAACCCCGGCACTTGCTGGAGCCGAGGGTTTTGCGTTGGAGACTGTCAACGTTTGGTCTGCGACTGCAGGTCGCGCGTGGGACGGTCGTGACCTACGTCACGGAATTATTTCGTGCCCTGGGCCAACATCGCGCCATAGGCCCTGAACGTTTCGGCATGACGCCGGCGCGGGTACCTAAGCAAAGGGAGAATACAATGTTCGGACTTGCTGGTCTCGCGATGCCTTTCGTCAGCCAGATGCTGGGCGGCGCTCTGGGTGGTCTCTTCGGCGGCGGTCAAGGCGCCCACGGCTGCCATGGCCACCATCATCACCACCACCACAGCCACAACAACAACCTGCGTGAAGCCGCTCAGGACTTCCGTATGGCCCGCCAGGACTATCGTGAAGCCCAGCAGGATTTCGCGCAGGGCGACGTGTTCGGCGGCTTGCAGAACCTGTCCGAGGCCCGCGAGCACTATCAGGATGGCCTGAGCCACCTGCAGGGCGGCCGCGGCTGGATCTGAGAGTTGATGACGCGCTACGCCGCAAGCCCGGGAACCCCGGCTTGCGGCTCGTAGCCCAAGTCAAAAGCCCCGTGCCGCAGCGTCGGACGGGGCTTTTTCTTTGAGCGACGGCCAGCTTGTGTGACAACGCTCACATATTTCTGGAAGCAACGGGGTTACCTTGTCGACGTCGAGCCCGAGAGGCTGACGCAAACGGCAAACTCAAATCCAAGGGGACGTATCATGGCAGTCGATCTTCAAGGCGCATCCGACCAGCTCACCAATCAGTCGCAGCTGGACAAGCTGGAGCAGGCGAAAAAGGACGCGGAAAACAAGAAGCAGGCCGACGCTCTGAAGGGCTTTCAGCAGGCGCTGCAGTCGCTCTAAGGCATCGGTCGAGCTGGCCGAAGAACGAGAGGCCGCCGACTGAGGCGGCCTTCCTTAGACCAACGGCCGTCTAGTCGTTCCAGATATCACGAGACGCGGCAAACCACGCGACGGGTTCGCGAGGACCGCAAATGGGGGACAATCCAATGAAGAAGCTGTTGGCCTTTGCCGTGCTTGCCTTCTTCGCAGGATCTCCCGCGCATGCTTTCAACCTCAACGGCATCAGGGGGCCTCTTTGCCCTCTCACCAGCTGTAAGCCAGTTAATGTTAAGCCGCAGAAATCAACGGGCAGCACGTATCGACCTGGTCGTCGTCCGTTCGTGAGCGGATGGAATGGACGCTTTCTCAAGCCGTAACCTACGCGCCTCTGAGACAGCGATTCAAGAAACCCAAGCCACACGATGGCTAAGTGTTGACCGCTCACTCACTGTGCCCCGCCATTCAGCTTTACCCTCGACAGCCACGAGCACACCGCGGCTGGAACGGCACCGACGAGGACCGCCATAAGGAGTGGAAAGAACTCCCCGGCTCCATCCCACAGGAAAACCGCGATCGATCCGGTCATCGCCGCTCCCGCCAAGGTCGTTCCCAAAATCCGAAGCTTCCAGTCCACCGCCATGATCAACCACGCGGGGATCATTGCGAGCAGGTAGGCATAGCCCAACCAATCGATGACGTGCTTGAGGCCATCGGGTGCTGTGAACACAACCAGAGCCAGCGGCGGATAAAGCAGCGTGAAGACCAGAAAACGCTTCATTCCCGCCCCTCCTCGCTAGTGCAGCGCGACGGCGAGGAGCAATCCGCCCCCGAGACTCCACGTGGCCAAGCCGACGACGAACTCGATGAAGAAATTTGAATGAACGTCGAAGGCCGCAAGAATCTCCTCACCTGTGCGCGTAAAGACATCGCTCACGTTCAGGAGGTTCAGGAGCAATTCCAGTAATTCGAGCATGCCGACACTCTGGGGGCTTCAGAAGCCCGCGAGAGCGGTGACTGTCACGACTGAGCAGATGGCCGTCGCGCCGAGAAGGAATCCGAGGACGACTCGCGCTGCCAGGCTCGGGACCCTGGCCTCGAGCCAGTTGCCCAGTTTCTGAAACAGCGCAAAGCCCTGGTCGGCAATGAAGGACCTGACAATCGGAGCCAGCATATCGTGGACGGCTTTTTCCATGCCGGTTAGTCGTCATGCAGCTGGCAGGGGTTCACACGCCCTTAACCCACTGAGGGGGCGAACCGCCGCCGACGCCGCGGGTTACTCACCCGCGATGGAGCGCGACGAGGAAGGCACGCTGGAGGCGCAAAGTTTAACCTCTTAATGGATTGCCGTAAATTTCAAGGGCGCCATTTCGCTCACCGGAAAATATCGAAGACCAGCCGTCCGCCGACCGAAATGGTGTCGGTAAATCCGGAGGTGAGCGCGATGGGCTGCCGCACCGGCGACGTCGGCACCGCGAATGATTTCATATCGCTCAGGTACTGGTAAGACGCTTCGGCCTGAATCCGTACGCGCGGATTGAACTGGTAGCCAACGAATCCGCTGACGCCGGCCATGAACGCGAAACCGCTCTCGCTGAAGTCGCGCTGAAGGATCAGATTGAACTCCGGACTTGCCGCGCCACAAGGGCCGCACCGGCTCGCCTGTCGCGCGCTCGCATCGGTGATGAGGGCGCCGGGTGCAATGAATGCTGAAGCGCCGCCGAAAAAGCCCGAAGGCAGTGGCTGCGTCGCTTCGAAGCCCAACGAAAAACTCGGGCCGATGAACTGCGAACGCAGATCGAGATTAATCGCGAGATTGAGATCGGGAAACGTGCTGCTCTGCTGCGCGATGTTGTGCTCGACGGTCATGTGTCGATAGCGGACGCCAAGGCCGTAGGTCCAGAACGCTCCAGTCGGGGGCGCGAAGACCTGGCCCACGGGCACGCGGCCCCCGGCGCCGACTGCAACATCCCAGAACTGCCCGCTGGTGCCGATCGTCACGCTCTGACCGGTTGCGGTCGGGCCGACGCCGGTTGAACCGCTGGCTGGATTGGGGACGATGTAGGTAAAGGCCGACGACGTCCCGACTGGCACGCTGGAATTGACGCTGTCGCTGAAGCCGTTGACGCTGGCGAGCGCGGTGAAATAGTCGAAGTTGAAGAACACCCGATCGACAGGAACAACGATGCCGGCCGAGCCGCTCGCGCCCGGAAGGGTTCGCTTGCTCTCAGCGGCTGCCACTTCGCCGATGCCGACGCCGCCAAAACGCGTGCCGCCGGAAACCTGCGGGATGCGCGTCCACGTTCCGCTGCCGGCCGCCGGCAATCCGCCGCCGCTCGGATACGAGTAGGGCGGCACCGACGCCGCCGGACCCGGCGTGCGCGATCCGGGACCTGCGGTCTGCGGCGGCGCACTCCCGCCGGGCACGTCGATTACAATCTCCGTGTTGATCAGTTGTGCCACATCGACGCCCGTGCGGGTCGCGGTCCCGCCATTCGCCGTCGTGACGGCAATATCCGCGGTCTTCGTGTTGTCGGGGATCGTGACCTTTCGCGTGCCGGTGCCGGGACCGGTACGAAGCGTCGGCCGCCTGACCGTCTGCAACTTCCTGCCGGACTGATCCTTGAACGTCACGGAGATCGTCGCCTGGGGAACCGGCGTGCCCGCGTCGACCACCTTGACGGTGGTTTCTCCGACGATCGCCCAAGCCTGCGGCATGAACGCGAGAAAAGCCAGGGCGAGGATCGCCAAACTTGTTTTGCGCATGTTGCCCCCAACAGTAACGCTAACCCAGATTGAGCTTGAATCGTGCTTCCCGCGCCGCGCCGTTCGTGTGTTCGACCACGACACGTATCTGCCAGACCTTCGCCCCCTGCAAAGCAGCAGCCGGGATTTCCCCGAGAACGGCATCGGGGCCTGCGCTTTTCTTCGCCGCCCCGACGCGCGTCCAGCTTGCCGGCGCATCGCCCTGCCCGATCTCGATCCGGGCACTTTTCAGGGCATTGGCGTCCGCCGTGCCGCGGACCCTGACCGCCACCTTGCCCGAAGCCTGCACCACTTCGACACGGTCGATACCGGCGAACAGGAAGTAATCCTTCGGCGCCTTGAGCGCGGCCACGGCGTTGACAATGCCGTAGCCGGTGTACTGATCGACCCCGGGGGTACCGGTATCGCGCGCCGTGCTCTTGATGATCGCCATCACCTGGCGGTTCGTCAGCGTGGGGTCGTTCGCCATCATCAGCGAGGCAAGGCCGCTGACGATCGGGGCCGAGAACGACGTGCCGCTGGCGCGATAGTGCCGCTTGTCCTCGCCGACGAAAGCCGCGCCCGCTTCGTATTTGACCCCCTGGATACCGAGCATCGTGTCGGTGCGGCGCGCCCGCGCGCTCAGGATGTCGAGGCCGGGGGCGGCGACGGACACCTTGCCCCAGTTCGAGAACACCGCGCGCTGATCGTTGAAGTCGGTGGTGGCCACGGTGAGCACCTTGTCGGAGCCTGTGACGCCATATCTGCCGACATCGACGCCCTCGTTGCCGGCCGCCACCACGATCACCGCGCCCTTGCCATAGGCGTAGTCGATCGCCGCCTGCTCGACCTCGCTGATCTCCTTGCCGCCGACCGAGAGGTTGATCACGCGTGCGCCGTGGTCGGCGGCGTAGGTGATCGCCTCGGCGATGTAGGATGCGCGGCTATGGCCGAAGTTGTTGAGCGCCTTCAGGATCATCAGCCGCGCGAACGGATTGATCCCGGCCATACCGGCCTTGTCGTTCCAGTCGCCGGCGATGATACCCGCGACCAGCGTGCCATGGCCGTCATGATCCCATGGCTTCGAGTCGCCCTTCATGAAATCCCAGCCGATCACGTCGTCGACATAGCCGTTCCTGTCGTCGTCGGTGCCGTTGTCGGCGATCTCCTTCGGGTTGCGCCAGAGCTTTTCGGGATCGATGTTGCGGTGATTCCAGTCGAGCCCGGTGTCGATGATGGCCACGATCACGGGCTGCGCGTCGCGCTTCACCAGGCGCCAGGCGGATTGCGGCGACGCGTCAAAGCCCACGCGTTGCAGCGCCCACTGGTCGGGATAAGTCTGCCCCCACGATCCCTTGCTGACGAAGTAGTGGTTCAACGGCGGCGCCAGCGCAGTTGCTTGCGGCAAATTCTGCGCGGCCGCCGGTGCGGCAAGTAGCGCGGTGAGGAGCGCGATCCGGCGGATCATCGCCGTAGGACTCCGCGACGCGTCGAAAGGCCAAGCGTTGCTTCGGGCAATTCGCTGTTCAGCGCGCTCAGCGAAACCGGGGTCATGCCGAGCGGCGGCCCCGGCTGCTTGTCGATGCACACGTCGATCCGCACGTCGGGACCGAACAGCTCCCGCAGTCGTTCGATGACCTTCGCGGTGAGCGCATCAGGCCCGGAAAGGCCGACGCGCGTGAGCGGCCGGTCACCGGCCTTGAAGGGAGACTTCACCATCTCGACGCCCTTCGGCGCCTCCTGCAACAACGCAAGCTGGGCGGGCGTGAACTGGGCTTCCGTCTTGCGGATGATAACACCGGTTGTCTTCGCCTTCGCCAGGTCGACGCGGTAGTTCTCAGCCGGAACGAAATCATCGTCGCCGTCGGCAACGTCGCTCGAGGCGACGTTGCTGCCGGGCGTCGCGGCATCACCGGGCCGCTTCAGGAGGTCGCGATAGAGCGCCTGAATGTCCTTCATCTCCTTGCCGGTGAGCTTCGCCTTGCAGCTGCCGTCGTTGGTGACGCAAGTGACCGGGGCTTTGTCGTGGCCCAGGTCGTCCTTCGCCGTCCGGGTCCGGCCGGGCTTGGGCAGCGCCGGCTCGGGCATCGTCAGCTTGGGCGACTCGGCAATCTCCAGGCCCGAGGCGCCTTCCTGCATGGCTGCCTCGGTGACCTTAAAGTGGATCGTGACCACCATGTCGGGTCCGGCAGGTCCGGGCATCGCCACTTCGGAAGAAGGCGCAGGCGGCGTCGCCGGCTTGTCGCCCGTTTCGGCTTTCTCTGTCGACTTCTCCGGGGCGGGTGCGCTTTTCTCTCCGGGCGAAGAGGAGCGCGGCGGCGTCACGGCCGGATCGGCGGGCTTTGCGTCGGCGCTTGGCTTCGGCGTAGCATCTGGTTTCCGGCCGGCTGCCTCCGCTGACGCTGCGGGGAGTTGAGGTTGCCAACCAGAAATCTCATTCTCATAGGTTCGCCATTCCTCAATCACCGCGTCCATTGCAAATGAGCGAGGCATGCTCTCGAGTTTGGTCTTCGCCCATCGCACGAGCGCTTCAAGCCCGCTCCGATAGGTTTCGAAGTTTTCCTTGCTGCCGCGTGCCGCCTCGGCCGACTTGGTGAGTTTATCGATCGCATCTGTAACAAACTGACCGTCCGGCAACTTGACCATCAGCAACACATCGTTTTTGGGACGCCTTGGCGTCTCCGATGGGTCCCGTTCCCAGCCGGAAACCTCCTTTAAGTAAGTTTTCCATTCCTCCGTAAGATTACCGACACCGATACCCGGCGAACTTCTATGTCTATCCACCACCCACTGCGCCGCCTCTCTGGCCTTTTCCCGGTGGCGCACAAAACCTTCCTTATCACCCCGCGCGAGCGCCTCCTCGGCGAGCTTGCTGGATCGGTCGATCACGTCTTCAGCAAATTCCCCGTTGAATTTACCCCCAAAAATCCCCGTGTCAGCTGGGCGTTTGGGGGGTGCCGCCGAGGCGGTTGGCGCCGGCGTCTCAGGAGGCTTCGCCGCGGGAGCGCCAGCGCCAGGAGGTGACGGGGCGCCCGCGGAAGGTGTTTGGCCTCCGCCACCCTCTTTTTGCGGGCCTTGCTGCGGCGCTCCGTCGGGATTGCCGATGGGAATCGGCGTCGTCGCAACTCGCAACAATGCGAGCGCGAGCGCCAGCCGGGGATCGAGCTCGACGGCGAGCGGATTGCCGTCAGCATCGGCAGGCTGGAGGGCGACCGGGCCCGGAGTGGCGTTGCCGTAGGTGCAGTGTTTCTGAGCGTCGGACGAGACATTGGCTGTCATTGGCCAAGACGGAATCAGCGCCGCAACGGTTTTGCTGGTAATTGGCTGCTCGGATCTTGTGATCCTTACACGGAGACGGCTCGCCGCCTGGTCGACCTCCGCATTAGCGTGACCCCGAACCCAACCCTTGACCACGGCCTCCAGCGTTTTCATGGCTAGTCTCGCGGCACGTCGTTTCGTCAGCGCCTGCCGGTATCGCTCCGCGCGTTGCTTATCGGCCTCGTTCGACTCGGTCGTTCGCGCATTGTCCGCCAGAATCCTCGCGGCCTCTTCGAGTTCTTTGGCTTTGTTGGCAGCATCCTTGGCCTGCTTGATCCTGTCGTCATCCTTCGCTGCCTCGGCAGCCGCAAGCGCCTCGTCTGCGTTCGTCCTGGCGCGCGACCTGGCATCGAGGTTGTCTTCCCGCCGCTTCAACGCTTCGCTTTCGGGGATGTTGTCGCGCGCCTCGTTGGTCGCGTCCTCGTAATCTTTTACGGCGGCGTCGATCTCTTTTTGGTTTTGCAAGTCGGCGAAGGCGCCGGCGGCTGGAAGCAGAACAGCGGCGAGCCCGATCGCAAATCCAAGAAGCAAGGCGCGCGGCCCAAAAAGCGAGGATAGCGATCGCCATGCAAAGATGGTGTCCATGATCCCCTCAAACCAAGTCGCCCCAATTAATGCTCGTCTCCGGGAACTATCGCGCAATCACGAAATCAAACCAGGCGTCTGTGATGCGCCCGTGCCTGATGAAGCCTAACGTCATCGGGCATTCTCGCCGCGCGTTGTTGAGTTTGGTAAGTGGGGCACAACGTCGCGCTTCGCGGGTACAAACCGCGTGGCGACGAGTCTACCCTGTGGACGTCTAATGCCGCCGATCTGAAATTCCTGCATCACCTGCCGCGGGCCGCGCCAGGATTTTCAGATCGAAAAGCGGCACTAGAATCATAGAGTTGCTAGTGCCCTTTGTCATTTCGAAGTTCGTGTCAGAGCTAGCCGCGCCGTACCACGCACTTCAAAAAAGAGGGCACTAGTGCCGCCGATCAGACTGTTCGGCGAGTAACTGGGCTATGGGCGTCAGAAGCCCGCAAGAGCGGTGACTGTCACGACTGAGCAGATGGCCGTCGCACCGAGAAGAAATCCGAGGACGACTCTCGCTGCCAGGCTGGGGACCTTGGCCTCGAGCCAGTTGCCCAGCTTCAGAAACAGCGCAAAGCCCTTGTCCGCAATGAAGGACCTTACAATCGGCGCCAACATATCGTGGACGGGTTTTTCCATGCCGGTTGGTCGTCACGCAGCTGGCAGGGGTTCAAAAAATGCCGCCAACCGCTGAAGGCGCGAGCTGACCGGTCACCAACGATCTTGTCTAGCGGGCGGCGGTCTGGACGACGCGCGTTGCCTTCACGACGGCATGGGCGTTCTGCTGCGGCTTCGCATAGAGGCAGATGCAGGCAACGACGGTCGAGAAGAACAAGCTCACGAGCATGATCTTGAGCTGGGTATTCTTGTCGGACATCAGAACGCAATCAACGCTGCAGCAACCCATCCGGCGGATGCCAGCGGGAGACCGACGACAGCTATAGCGAACGCCTTAAGAAACGTTTTCACGGGGCACCGGAGTTGGGTGGCCGCTGCCTCTGGGGGAAAAGACAGCGGCCGGGGTACATGTGTGTGTCTGGGGGAGACACGAAAACACCCTAGGCCGGTCTGGAGAGCGCGCAATCGAAGAGCAGTTTTAACCTAACCGCATAACCTTACTCGCTCTGTGAAAAGTCATTAACGGGGATTCACAAATCGGAATGTCCGGCGCAACTGTTCAGGCCTTCCCTGCTGCCGCACGAGGCCGGCTGGGCAATACATAGCGTGCAGCCATGGCCTGGGCGATCTCCGCCATCTTCTCGCGCAGATCGTGCGGCTCGAGCACTTCGGCTTCCGATCCCAAACGCAGCACCTCGGCGGCGGCATGCCATGACGTCTTGCCGACCGGCAGCACCGCGATGCGCCAGCCCTCGGCGTCGGCGACCTCCTCAAGCCGCATGCGCGATTTCACGTAAGGCACGCTCAAGGCATCGAGCATCTTCACGCCGAACGGCGACAGTCGCACTGTCACGGTGTTGGGATGCAGCTCGGCCTCCAGCCGCAGCGTGGCGTCGCGCCAATAGGCGGCAAGGTCGAAATCGGGCGGCCGGACGAAATGCTGTTCGATCACGCTGCAGTCGAGAATGCGCGCGACGCGATAGGTTCGCACGCTGCCGTCGACATGGCCTGCGAGATACCAGCTGCCGGCCTTCAGGATGAGCCCGAGCGGGCCGAGCGCGCCGGCAATCACACGCAGATGTCCGGGCTCCTCGGTCTCGCCGAACCAGTTCGGTGCGTCCAGGTGAAATCGCTCCTGCATACGGCCGGCGTTTTCGCGAAGGTTTTCCGGCAGCGCTGCCATCAGCTTGTTCTGGGCGGCCACCATCGCCGCATCGAGCCCGAGAGCTGCGGCAGGACCTGGCAATCCCGCCATGAACAGTGCTTCGGCCTCGGGCGGCGACAGTCCGTTCAGCCGGACCCGATAACCGTCCAGCAGGCGATAACCGCCTTCGGCGCCGCGCTCGGCGTAGACCGGGATGCCCGCGGCGGCCAGCGCATCGATGTCGCGATAGATGGTGCGTACCGAAACTTCGCAGGCATCGGCAAGCTCCGGCGCGGTGATGCGCCCCCGCGCCTGCAGGGTCGTGAGAATGGAAAGCAGCCGGCTCGCTCGCATTCATTCTTAAACCATACCTGACACGAGATGTCAGGTATGGGACTGCACAATGGAGCGCCGCGATTGAAAGGCCCAAGGAGAACTGCCGATGACCACGTCCGACCGCATCACGCTTTATTATTCGCCGCAGACACGCGCGACCGGCACACGGGTCCTGCTGGAGGAGCTCGGGGCTCCCTACGACCTGCATGTTCTCAACATGAAGGCGGGGGAACAGCGGCAGCCCGCCTACCTCGCGATCAATCCGCTGGGCAAAGTGCCGGCGGTCCACCATCGTGGCGCGCTGGTGACCGAGCAGGTCGCGATCTACGTCTATCTTGCCGACCTCTTCCCCGAGGCCGGTCTCACACCCGCCCTCGACGATCCCATGCGCGGCGCGTATCTGCGCTGGATCGCCTACTATGGATCGTCATTCGAACCAGCCGTGATCGATAAATTCATGAAGCACGAGCCGGCGCCGCCGACGCAATCGCCCTACTCCGACTATGAGACCATGCTCGGCACGCTGGAGGCGCAACTCTCCAAGGGACCCTATTTGCTGGGCGAGCGGGCGACCGCCGCCGACATTCTCTGGGGCATTGCCTTCAGGTGGACGATGATGTTCGGACTGGTTCCAAAGACGGACGTATTCGAGCGTTATGCCGAGCGCATCTGCTCGCGTCCGGCGTTCCAGCGGGTCAGTGCGGCCGACGACGAGATGGCGGCGCAGCACGCCGCGGCGGCAGGATAGTGATCAGATGACGAAGGCGGCGTACACAACCAACTGCTTCAATACGTTCATCCGCGTCGCAGCCGATTGTCCGGCGCGCGCCGGCGAGCAGCCGCCGCTGCGCGCCGGCGGCCCGACCGTGGCGCGCCTGCAATTCGAGATGATTTCAGGCGCACCGTACAAATACACATCCGACGATGTCGTGTTTGCGACGTCTGCGCCCGGCCGACAACTCGATGCGAAGGCCAGCAAGACGGAACGCAGCCTTGCCCGAAATACGTTCTTCTCGAAGGGACAGGCATGCTTGCGGGCGTCCGGTCTCGGCAAGCGTTTCGGGTGGGGCATTCACGCAGATGCCAAGGGACGCGTCGCACTCTACGCGATTGAAAGCGACCGCTACGAGGCGCTGGCGCGCGACCCGAAGCTCACCCAGACCCAAGCAATGCGCACGAGGCGTGCGTGATGGGTTATACCCGCCACGTAATGCCGCTCATGGCATGCACGCCAGCGCCTTCTCCGTCGGGTCGGCATTGAGCGCTTCCACCATGATCGGAACGAACGCCTCGGCCTTCGAGACGATCGCCTCCTTGGTGAGACCCGTCTCCTTGGCCTGCATCTCGGTTTCCCATGCCCTGTAGGCGGTGGTCTTGTCGTCGGCCGGACAGACCTTGTCGCGAGCGATGAGCTGGGCGACCAGGGTGATCGACTTGACGTGCTCCTTGCTCGTGCCGGCATCGATCAGCGCCTTCTCGGCGCGCTGGAATTTTTCCTCAAGCGTTTCAGCTTGGGCCGTCGCTGCGGTCATAGTCAGCGCAACGATCAATGCGAATTTTGCAATGTAGTTCATGATGTGCCTCGGGATGCAGTTCAGCGCCTGTTGTTGTGAGCCTGGATGCAGTAGTTCTGCGCGGCCTGAACCTTCGCAGGATCTCCGCCGCTCACGTATTTGACGCAGTCGCGGATCGGCTTCAGAGCCGACGACATTTCACCGATCTGACGTCCCGCGACGAGAAGGGCGACAGCGCCAACGCCCAGCTTGGCGACACCGACCGCTGCGTCGGTGAGTCTGCCGGCGTTTGCCGAGGTCGAAGCGCCGAGGCCGAGCGAGAGCCCGATAACAGCAACGGCAATGCTGCGAGAGATGTTCATTATTTTGGTCCCATTTGTCGGCTGCATGATCGCAGCTCGTGACGGGACGATGCGCCAGCCAACGACGCTTGTGGGTGAGGCACGGCACACAACTGGGACTTTCGTCTTACAGTTCGGCAACGTTGTTGAACGGACGTTCAGCGACGAACGACACGGCGCGCGCGGCGCACGCAGCCAGGCATCAGGACGACTTCGCACGTTCCGACGCCTGCTTGACCCGCTCCAGATCGGCGGCGATCTTGACGCCGGCGCGCTCCTGCTCGAGCAGCATCACCGCGCGCGAGTCGCGCCCTTCCCAACCGCGGTTGCACGCTTCCCTCATCTCGGCATAGGCGAGATTGCAGATCCGCATCGGCACGCCGAGCTCACGGCCGAGCGCGGTTGCCAGCGCGACGTCCTTGGTTGCAAGTTTCAGCGCGAAATCCGGCGGATCATATTTGCCCGGCAGAAACTGGTTGAGCAGCCCGTCGAAGGTGAAACGGCGGCCGGTGACGCCCTGGCGTACCGCTTCCCACAGCGCCACCGGGTCCATGCCGGCCTTAACGCCCATGGTGAAGGTCTCGGCGAGCGCACAGGTAATCGCATAGCCCGACATGTTATGGACGAGTTTTGCGACCGTCGCTGTGCCGATCGGCCCGATATAGGCCGCCTTGTCTCCCATCGCGTCGAGCACCGGTTTGCACTTGTCATAGGCAGCTTTTTCACCGCCGACCCAGATCGCCATCTTGCCTGACGCCGCGCCCGACGGGCCGCCGCTCACCGGCGCGTCGAGCATGTGCGCGCCCTTTGCTGCGAAGGCTTCGTGGATTTTCTTCACCGTGGCTTGCGCGTTCGTCGATAAATCGAAGTAGACCGCACCGGTCTTGATGCCTTCGATCAAGCTGTCCGTCCCGAGCGCGACGCGTTCGACATCGGCCGGCTCCGGCAGCGAGGTGAAGATCACGTCGCTCTTCTCGGCAAGCGCGCGGGGCGTATCCGCCCATTCGGCACCGGCCTGCAAGTGATGACCCGCCGCCTGCCGATGCAGGTCGTGAACCACGACCTTGTATCCGGCCTTGATGATGTTGGTGGCTATCTTGCCACCCATGGTGCCGAGCCCGATGAAGCCGACGACAACGTCACTGGCCATGGTCATTCCCTTTGTTGCTTATGTTTTGGCAACCGTAGCCTAACGGCAGCTCGAAGAAGCTGTCCATGGCGTTGATGTGATTGCGTTCGCAAGCCCGCGCGGGCAGCGTCAGGAGGCTGGACTCATGCTCGAGCGCAGGCAGTTCCACAACATGAATGCGATCACGGCCCATCGTGACGACGTCGTCAGCTGAGCCGGCTGCTATCGCACGATCAAATAGACGCTGACCATCACGAGGCCGAACGTCATGGCGCCGACCTGCACCCAGCCGGATCGCGCATCCCCCTTCCAGTCCGGGTTGAGGCTGCTGAGGACCGCGAGCGCGATGCCGATCGTTAAGGCGAAGCTGTCCATTTATCGCACTCGATGAGACCTGTTGGCTCAGGCGGGGGTCTCACTTCGAGCGTACCACCACACGCATCGTGTCGGCAGCAAAACTCCGATGCGGTCAGGATGGCTCCACAGCGCGTTTAACGCTCGCCTTCCCCGGTCCGGCGATTTTGACGAAACCGCCCTGAAACACTCCCGAAACCAATTCCCCCTGAACCGCCGCGTTACGTGACCTGACTAACAGAGCGAAACAGGAGACGGCCATGATCCAGATCGGTTCGAAGGAAGAAGTTGCGCTTTTGCTTGCCCTCTTTGGCACCCACACCAGCCAGCCCGCAAAGCCGACGAAGACCAAGACCTCCAAGAAGAACTAACTTTTCAAGGAAGGCGCTGCGCGCTGCGGGGATGACGCTTGCTTCGCCACCCGCGTCCTGAAAAGAAACACCCCGCCATTGCTGACGGGGTGCTTTACGAAAGATGAAGGATTACATCCGTCCTTCAACACCAGGAGCGGTACGCGTTACAAGATCCGCTTGCATTCACCCTAGGCGCTGAACGTTAACATTCGATTCCTTCAGTGCCTGCTGCGCGCGCAGTTGCACGATGAATGCGGATATTTCTTCGCGAAGGAAAAGTTCCTGCTGCGTGCTGAGTGTGCGCTGCTTCTTGTAGGCACGAACGATACGATCGACTGCATTTTCCATGCATGTTCACTGTCTGATTCAAGTTTGTTCGCAAAGAACGAATCGAACATCAAGCAGATCAACGCGACGCAGGTGTTAAGAAAAGATGGCGTCAGGCAGACGCCGCTTACCGACCTGCGTGCTCACCGCTCCCCAAATCCCGGCCGTTTGCTCGCCACCACGGGCAATTGCAGCGACATCTGGTTCAGGTTGCCGGCCTTGTCCAACTGCACGAACAGCGCGTAGCGCTGCGTGTCCCAGCGCATCAGCGGGATGAAGGCGGCTTCCACGTCCGGCGGGCCGAACGTTGCAATCAGTTTGTCCTTGCCGTCGCCGAAGCGAAGGCCGAACGGCAGATCGCCCTTGAACTCTGCATGGGTGCGGCTTTTGGGGCCGTACAAGCGGATGTTGCTCAGCATGAGCTTGTCGGGTCGCACGCGCGGCAGCATCACCTGGTACGGGTCCGCGTAGGCGAACGTCAGCTCGACGCCGAGTGCGTAGTTTTGCAGGAAGGTGGTCGCGTCGCCGCGCTGGGTGACGGGTTTTCCGGCAATGCGGAATGCGGCGACGAGATCGCGCAGCTCGCCCTCGCCCCAACGGCGGCCAAGCGCCGAAGCCAGGTCAATTCGCGTGAGCTCCGCACCCGGCAGGCGCACCTCTGCGCCGGGCGGCGCGATGCTCCCCGCAGGCGCGGCCGACGCGCGCTCGGCCGCAAGCGCTGGGGTGAAGAGGTACAAGCACACGCAACTGATCGATGCGATTGCCCATGCGGCAATGGTGCGGCGGCCCATCGTGGCTCCTGAAATACCCCTGGTAGTGACGTGCCGTGCCCGGGCGGTTCACCGTTCGGACGGCCGGCTCGCATCGACCGCCAAACCGGTTCGAACCAGGAGCCGCCTTGTGTGACCTTTCTCACATCCGTGCCTGCGACTCTGCGGCACAAGCCCTGTGACAAACAACACAGGGGAAGCCCATATGCGCACGCACATCCTGATCGCCACAGCCCTGGCCCTTTCCGCAACGACAGCCGTGGCGGCGCCGCGCAGCCTGAGCGCTCCGCAGTCGAGCCCGGTGCCCTCCGCGCCTGAGGCCGCGAAGCCGGCCGACGCGCCGGTTTACAAGGTGCAGTCCGCGCCGGCTCCTGCCCCCGCGCCGGCCCCGGCCCCCGCTCCGGTTCGGGCGACGGCCCCCCTCACCATCCCGACGGAAACCACACGCACGGCCGAAACGGCCCCTGCGGCAGCCAGGGTGACGCCGGCGACAAGGCGGAGCAGACACGCCCAGCGCCGGACTATGGGGCACAGCGTAACCGTGGGGCAGCGGGTCAACCGCAACCTGCGCTCGATTGAGCGCAACATCGGCGGCATTAGCATTGCAGTCGGCGCCATCGCGGCAGCGGGCGCGCTAAGCGCGATCCCATACACTCTTCCCAGCTACTCCTACTGGTGATCGGTCCGCAGCGCAGAACACGCGCAGTACGGTTTACAAACGCCCCGGGCGGACTAAAAAGTCCCGCTTGGGCGCTTTGCAATGCGAAACGGACTTTACTCGATTCACGTCGACCTGCTTGACGGCCGCTCCGGCAAGGGCAGCGGGGTCATCGTGTTTTGCGACGGCACGATCCGTGGCGGCGATGCCTTCCTTTATTACACCGGCAGCTACGCCGTACAGGAGCAGACGGCCACCTTTCGCGGCGAAGTGATCGTAAACCAGCACACGCCTTCGCGCGACGTGAATCCGCTGTTCGGCGGCGGTGACGTCAGCATCGGCGTCTCGGGGACCTACACCGACACTGCCGGCACGATGAACGGCACCGCGCTCGTGGGCGGCCGGCAGAGCCTGATGTTCCGCGCGACGCTGCGCCGCCTTGCTGACACCGAATAAGCCTGCGGTACTTCACGACCCCAATAAACGGGAGGCGCTGTTGCCACCGCTGGAGATCACCGTCCCGGTCATCATGAGCTGCGCGCTGTTGTGGTGGGTCAGCCGCGGCATGAGTTGGGGCACGCGCCTTGGGGTGGCGGCCGTTACCCTCGCCTTGATCGTCGTCATCGTCGCGCTCGAACGCGCCGGCTTCTCGGTGAAATAGTCCTTTCGAAAACGGTTCATCGATGCGGCACCGTGACTGTGATTTAGATCACGGTACGAGCTGGCCGAGAGAGGCTACGCGGGCGTGCTATCTTCCCCTCATAGCAACCCTCGGAGTCGCGCGGTGGACGCAAACAGGATCATGCCTTTGGTTTCCCGGCCGGCACGTGCCCGCACGGCCTATCTCACCGCAGCCGGTTGCGCGCTGATGATCGCGAGCGCTGTGCCCGCGCTCGCGCAGGGGCAGAACTACGACTCGATCTCCACCCCCGATCAGCGCCGCGCCTGCACGCCCGACGTCTATCGCCTGTGCGCCGGCGAGATCCCGAGCGTCGCCAAGATCACCGCCTGCCTGCGCCGCAAGAAGGCGAGCCTGAGCGATGCGTGCCGCTCGGCGATGGGCGAGTAGGCGCAAAAGCACCAAGAGCGACAACAAAAACGCCGGCCTCGCGGCCGGCGTTTTCGCGTGTCGACTTGAAGGTTCGTATCAGCGCTTCTTGCGCCGGCCGTGACGTCCGCCGCCGGTGTTGATCATGCTCATCATCTGCGGAAGCATCGCCATCATGCCGCTGCTGCCCATCATGCTCATGAAGTCACCGCCACCGCCGGCGCCCATGCTGAAGCCGCCTCCGCCGAGGCCACCGCCACCGAAGCCGCCGCCTCCGCCGAGCATGCCGCCAAGGCCGCCACCGCCGCCTTCCATCATGTTCGACATCATCGGGCCCATGGTCTGCATCATTGACGCAAACCGCTTCTTGCCCATCTTGGCTTTCATCATCTCAAGCATCGGGGCCATCTGGGTCATCATATCCTGGCCGCCGCCGCCTCCGCCGAACTGCGCCTTCGCAGGCGCAGCCGTCGCGATGGCAAGCAGCAGCGCAAGCGCTCCCGCCTGGCACATCGCTTTCATCGTGCCGGTCATTGTCTTCTCCTAATGGATGCGTGCCCTGCGGAAGCGGGGCAAGTCTGGACGCATGGCGGAAACGCTAGCGAGCTTCATGAGTCCGAACTGTGATCCTGGTCACGTGCTTGGTCACCACAGGATAGCCCAGGTCGACAACACGGACTAACTGCAACAGCAGTCGTCCCTGTTGCCGTCGCAGGCGCCTGCCGCTATTTGCGCCGACAGACCGAAAGGGGGATTTGTAATGCTGAGCGGAGAGGCGCTGGACATCGCATTTGCGCTGCGGGCGCAGATCGGCCCGCTCGCCCAAGGCGACGGGCCTGAAGCGGCACAGTTGCGCGCCGCGACCGGCCTCCCGCAGGCCGACTTCGATCGCGCGCTCGCCGAGCTCGAGACAGTCGGATTCGTCTCGCTGGCCCGCCCTCAGGCGGGCGACATTATGATCGTCGTTCTCGCGCCGCTGCAGATCTATCTCGATGACCTGGAGAATCAGGGCTCGGACGACTTCTAGGATTGGCTGCGGCGATCCGCAGCGGGCGCTCGGAAAACGGTAATTTCGATGCGCAATCAGCGCTTTTCGGCACCTTAAGGGTCCAAAGAACAAGGCGGCCGGGCTTGCAAATCCCCCGTCGCAGGTTTGTAATCGTTCCAACCGTGGCACCTTTGCGCGAATGACAACGCATCATTCAAAAATGTCTTGCTTGAACGGCGCTGAACTTAGCCGAGAAGCGACAAACCGTTGTCATCCAAGGGTTTTGCGCTGATCCTCTTGAAGATGCTGAGCAAGCCGTAGGAGCCGATTTCCCTCGCTATAGGGACGGTCCATGCGATGCCAACCCAAGCATCCCAGGAGCTTACCACCGTGCCCCGGAAGCCCGCCCCGACCCTCACCGAGGCCGCGCTGATCACCACGACCAAGCGCAAGATCTACTGCAACGAATGCACCGGCCTGTTCGCCAGCAAGAGCAGCAAGGGCGTGGTGACGTTCTACTGGAAGTTCACCGACCCGGATCTGCCCAAGGGCACCAACCAGCTCACGCACGCCATCGGACGCTACTGCGCCCAGACGCTGGACGTCGAGAAGGCCCAGACGGAAGCCCGGCGGCTTTACAAGGACCTCAACGAGCGCGGCATCAAGCCGGTCCGGCCTGATCGCGCGGCGGCACCCGATGAGACCCGCCTGACGGTCGCCGATATCGTGGCGCGCTACGTGGCCCACATCTCCGCCGAGGTCGAGAAGACGGTGCTCACCGACGGCGTGCCGTACGTCTACACCGAGCCGCGCCTCGCCTCCTGGACCAAGACCCGGAACTTCCTGCTGCGCTTCACCAAGGTGTTCGGCCGCCGCGCCGCCGCGACCCTGGAGCCGACCGAGATCGCCCGCTTCCTGTCCACCATCGAGAGCGACAGCTCCTGCAACCGCCTGCGGGCTGCGCTGTGCGCCTGCTTCAAGTGGTGCTGCCAAACCAAGCAGTCGTTCCTGACGCTCAACCCCATGCGGTCGATGGAAGAGGAATGGCGCCCGGAGCGCAGCGACGAGGACACCCAGCGCGCCCTGAAGCTGCACGAGGTGGCGGCGGTCTGGCAGGCGCTCCGCGACGACCGTTGCCCCGGCAGCACCACGGCCGACGGGTTATGCTGCTGACGCTGGCGACCGGCTTGCGCCTGAAGGAATGCCGGATGGCCAAGCGAACCGACTTCGTCGACCTGGACGGCGACGCACCGATGTACATCGTGCGGCCGGAGGTCGTGAAGAAGCGGCGCTGGATCAAGATGCCGCTGAACCGGTTTGCCGTGCAGATCGTCAAGGACGCGATGGCTGCCCACGACGGCGAGTACCTGTTCCCCGGCGATGACGGCGAGCCGGTCACCGACAACACGCTGGGCGAGATGGTGCGCGGCAAGTCAGATCGCGTCGGCGTGCTGGAGTTCATGGGCTGGCACACGGATCCGGCGAAGAAGTGGACGCCCTACGCGCTGCGCCGGACAGCCGCGACGCTGCTCGGCAAGCGCGGCTACACTGACGATGACATCAAGGTGCTGCTCGACCACAAGAAGAAGAGCGACGTGGGCCGGTACAACAAGGCGGATGACGCCTACGAGCAGGCGAAGCTCGAGTTGCAACGGGTTCTCGAGGAGCAGCTGCACGCTTGCCTTGTCCTGCCTGTTCGGCTGGCGGCGTGAATGCGCATCTTTTCCGTCGAGCCAGTCGACCCGAAATACGAGTGACATTCTTACGGACGCTGCAAAACGTTGTACGTGCCGGGTTGGTGCCGGAGCGGAGAGACAAGGGCGCTGCCGGGAGGGGCTGGACCTCAGCTAAGCACCCATAGCGCGCCGGCTGGCCCGCGCTTGACGATTAGCTGATGTCGCTCAAGGCGTAGATGTGACGTCGTCCGCAGTTCGGGCAAGCGACGCCGAACTCCTCAAGGTTCGCCGGCACAGCCCGGAGGATGTCGATACCCGTGTGGCAACTTTTGCACGCGACAGTCTGAACTCGCGTTTTCACTGACGTTGTCAGCGCGTTTGGCCTGAGCGCCGCCTTTTTCCCAAACATCTATCAACCCCTCACCGTTGTCGCGGACGCTAAGATTGTTGATTTAATGAGTTGTGAAGGAAGCTGGGAAGGCTCCTGTAATCGAAGAACCCCGCCACGGGCCCGAACGTGACAGGGCTCCGGGATTAGGACCGCCAAGTTGACGTGCTTGACGACCTACTTCTACGCTCTTCGAGCGTGCCTCCTCTGTTAAGGCGGAGGTTGTCGCAGTTGGGAGCGACTGCCATACGATGATGCATGCCCCCGAGAGATCCGATGCTTCCGTCAGTTTTTGAGCGCGATGTGCTCCAGATCCTGCGCGATCAAGCTTGGAGAACTTGGGCGCAATTGAAACACCCCAGCCTGAAAACGCTGAACAAGCTGGTTTCTAAGGGCTGGATTGAGAGCGGCGGCGCCTTTTCGCGATTTCGGATTACTGAACTCGGCCACGGCGCCTTGAAGGCCAAACTACCTGCGTAGATAACATCCGCAACACCTCGTCCTCATCCGATTAGTTTCGTAGGCGCCAACTGAGGGTGTTGCGCCAGCACGGATTCCCGGACGATCAAAACTTCCACGGTGTTGAAAAGCGTCTTGGCCAACTCCTCATGACCTGCCGCCATGAGGAGGTCGTGATTTGGTGAACCGCGCTGGCCTTGAAAAACTCGTCCTCGACTTCCTTCACTAGTGCTATCGCGTCCCTTAGGAGGACTTTATAGCGTCGAAGTTCGAACTTCCTGCTCTCGTCCAGCATCTCAGCGCTGGTTCGACCAGCGAAGGAACGAGCGCTTTCCCGACCCAGCCGGCAAACAAGCTTGATTTTGTCAAGCCTCAAAGAGTCAGCTTGTGCGCTGAAATACCGATCGATGTCTTCCGCGGCCCACCCCATGAGCGCCCCCATGGGTTCCATAGCGTTGGCCAGCTCTAGAGACAAGACCGACGACGACATCAAGGTGCTGCTCGATCACAAGAAGAAGAGCGATGTCGGTCGGTATAACAAGGCGGGCGAAGCCTATCGGCAGGCGAATCTTGGGGTGATTTCCTCCGCGCCGCGCGCTACCATTCTCGTGGAGGGACTCAATTGGTGAATTCACTGCGAGTGGGCGGAGGCGTCCAGCCGCGTAGCGCGATATATGTCGCAATCTCCGCTCTGGCCCTTTTGGCTGCTTCAGTCAGCTTGGCCGCTACCCCAGAGGAGATGGCTCAGCTTCGCTCCTGCCTTTCGATCGACAACAAGACGAAGGAGCGCATCGATTGCTACGACGCGGTGATCAGACCCGCACCATTCTTTCCCCCGCCACTTGCGAAGGTAGTCGACGAGTGCAGGTTCATTGACGAAAAAGACGTTCGGCTACTGTGTTTTAACCGCTTTGTAGCGACGACCTCCGCGCCGAACCCACCAGCCCGAACCATGCGGCTGAGCAACGCCTCGCGGTCGAAGCCGAGCAAGCCTGTTACCTCTCAGAAGCAGATTGCCAAAGGCCAGGATGGCTGTTGGGCGCTAGGCAAAAACGGGTACAGACGATCGGACGGCACGTGCGCGAGCCACCGAGGTAGAGCGCCTGCCCGTCGTCGAGCATCAGGACCGCCGGCGCCGCCGAGTGCGCAAAGCCCCTCGAATTAAGCACGCCACGAGAAAACCCGGCGAGAAAATGCCAACGATGTCTCTGACATCACGGAGCATGAGCGCGCCGACGTAGCTGATTCAGTACAGCGTTTTTCTTATGCGTCGCCGCGATCGCCGAGGAGCTGCAGCGGCGTGCCGATCTGGAACAGTGCAATCTGGAAGGCACCGCCCTCACCGCCTTCATTTAGGAGAACACGCGACCGGGGCAGCAACTGTCGTTGCGGTTGGCTTGATATCTCGAGCGCACGTTATCAGACTCATCGTCTGGGCGCGCGTGGAGGAACACGTGCCGCCACCTCTTTGGCTTCCTCTTCATGAAAATATATCGCTTCGGTAACGCCCTCAACGATATTGAGGGCGGCATTGAGGTCGTTCTCGATCGGTTTATATCCGCGATGAATCGCGGCATGACCAGAATCTAGTATGTGCTCAATCGCGCTCTTCTGAATTTTGGCAATATAGCCGTGCTCAACGAACTTGTTCAGATTGGCTGTGAAGGAGTGATGATCGCCAACCTTTGCGATCATAAGCTGTTCAAGAAATGCTCTCACACCCATGAGCGCGAGCCGGTGCTGCTTCCCCTGTACTGCTTGGTAAATTTCCTGGAGTAACTCCCCTAGATTAGTATCACTGTCACGGAATAAAAAGCGCAGCCTCCACAGCCAGTCGGGCGGCTTGCGAGAAATTGGCGATGGATAGTATAGCGCCTCCTCATCATTTGTGCCGTAACAGTGACGGTTGGCCATCGAGACATGACCACACCCCGCGCAGCTAATGAAAAAGTACTTGTCATACCCTTGGCCTTAAGGGACAAGCGGCCATACGGGAAGGGACCGGCGTCCAGTGACGAGTTACTCCCGTCGCTAGATCCTCAGCACCTGGCTGACATCCGGCTCCTCGGTGCCTTCAGCTATATCACGGTTCTTGCGCTGGCATTGGCACAACATGCCCGCTCCGCAGATGCAGCCAATGTCTTCACTCCACGGCTGGTCGCGGCAATTCTCGCACACCCAGCCAACGCCTTTACAGATTGGGCAGTCATGTTTCATGCAGGCCCTTAAACGTACTCTGCCGCAATAAACCGTCAGCAGTGATGTCGCGGTATTCCACTTCGGCGACGAGCGTTGGTTCCACCCACTTCGCCTTCGGCTTACGGACCTTGCGTGTCAGCCGCTGTTCAGGAGCGACCAGCGCCTCGAGGTTCTTGCGAACCGACATCGAGGTCTTCTGCGAGAAGCCAGAGCCGACCTTTCCAGCGTAGACCAGCTCCTTGCCTTCCTTCTTGCCAAGGTAGAGCGCCGAGACGCCGCCGACATCGGGTATGAAGCCGACCACCGGGAAGCGCGCCTTCTGCACGCACTTGACCTTCACCCAGTCGTCAGTTCGGCCTGACTTGTATGCGCCGTTCTTCCGCTTCGAGATGATGCCTTCGAGGTTCATCCGTCGCGCGCTCTCGAACAGGTCGTCGGCATCCACCTCGAAGTGCTGGCTGTAGACGACCGGCGGCCTGAATTTCTTGCAGAGGTTCTCCAGGATGGTCTTGCGCTCGATCAGCGGCTGCTTCGTGAGGTCGCGCCCGTCCAGGAAGAGAATATCGAACAGGTAGAGCGAGAGGCGATCCCTGCGGCCATCCGCGAGGTCCTGCTGTAGCAGCGAGAAGTTGGTGCGGTTGTCTTCAACGACAACGATCTCGCCGTCGAGGATGGCGCCGACATCGTAGTCGAGCGCGTCAACAATCGGCCCGAAGCGGCGCGTCCAGTCGAGACCGCTGCGCGTGAGGATTTTCGCGCTGCCTCGAACCACGTGCACCTGCGCGCGGTAGCCGTCGAATTTGATCTCGTGGAGGTAGTCGCCCTTCGGCGGCGGCTTCGCCTTCAATGTTGCCAGCTGAGGCTCAATGAAGCCTGGCATTGGCGCTTTGACGCCGATCTTACGCATACTCAACTCGGGTTACATAGGAATGTCCTCAAGATAGGAGCAAAGCCCTCGGGAAAAAGGCGCAATATTGGTTGCTATGCGCGCTCAATACTACCTTCCCGTCCTCCAGCTCGCGACATTCCACGGCGCTGATCAATGACCGCCTGAAGGCATACCGGCTGGCACGGTAGACCCCGCGTCAGATTGGCTCAATGTCCCTTGGTGCAGGTCGGTATCCCACCGGTTGGTATGTTAGCGTTGAGCTTGGCTCTGAGCGCCGGAGATTGCCCATGGCTGATGCCACGCGATTCCAGTTCACTAATCCATCGGTGCCAAAAGCGTATGACGAGTTCTTCGTTCCAATGTTCCTTGAGCCGTGGGCAAAGTTATTGCTCGATGAAGCCGGCCTGCGTCCGGGCGAATCTGTCCTCGACGTAGCGACCGGACCTGGAACAGTTGCACGGCTTGCGGCCATGCGCCTCGGCACGCAGGGACGCGTCGTTGCGACCGACATCGCACAGCCGATGCTGGACATTGCCAAAGCCAAGACTCAGCCGCCGGCCTCGGCTTCCATTGCATACGTGCAGTCTCCCGCCGCCCCGCTCGCGGTTTCGACCGAAGCATTCGACGCCATCCTCTGTCAGCAGGGCCTCCAGTTCTTTCCTGATCGAGCCGGTGCGCTGCGAGAGATGCGACGGGCATTGAAGCCAAATGGCCGGGTGGCGATTGCGGTGTGGGCGGAGCTCGAACGCAATCAGATCTTCGCTGCTTTCCACCGCGCACTCCGCGCAACAGTTCCCTCCGAGTTAGCCGAGTTGATCACCGTACCTTTTAGTTGGGCAAGCGGCGCAGCACTGAAAGCTGCCGCAGAAGAGGCCGGCTTCCGCAACGTCCGCCTGTTGACGCCGACGCTGCCGTGGGTGTTGGAGCATGGCGTGGAGCAGGCGGTTCAATCCTTCGCTGCCACGCCGGTGTCGCCTGGGGTCGCCCGCTAAATAATCAAGAAGCGTTCTTCAGCCATGTGCGGCAAGAGATGACCCCGCTGTTGAAAGACGGCAAAATTATTGGGGAAATGACTTCAAACATAATTGTCGGCAGTTGCTAGGTTGCAGCCTCGCCTCTGACGCTACCGCGAGCAGTAGCCATCGCTTGGCCCTCGGCCGATGGCCCACCGCGAGCGCGGAAAACACCCCGCCATTTGCGGCGGGGTGCTACGGCACGCAACAAACACCAGAGGCGGTACGCGGTACAAACCGCCTTGCGATCACGATGACTGAAACGGATTAATAGGCGGTGACCGATCTCACCGAGGCGTGGTCCGACGCTGCGTCAGGTGATCAACGGCGTCCTAAGCGCCCGGGTAACGTCCAGCTCAAAACGCTCGACGCAGCGCAGCATCCGTCACTATACTAACGCGTGTGTCCTGCGGGACGACATCATCCTGAAACGAAACGAGATTGGAATTGGACCACGGAAATTAGAAGGGGACAGCAATGCCGCAGGTTCTCATCGTTTTCGTCACAACGCTGATTTTTGCAGACCTCGCGTACCGGGCTTGGCGGTTGTCGCGGTAGACGCTCGCAGCACAAACAACCAGCCCCGCCTGCGTGCAACTGCTGTTGTGAGTACTGAGCCGCAGGTTCATCCTTCATCAGTCTACATCATGGGGATTGGGATGCAGTATACCTCGAGTCAGCAATCGCTGGCCAGCAAACCGAGTGCGCAGCGGTATACGGAAACCAATCAGTGGGTTGCGACCGCACTTGGCGTGGCGTCTCTGGCGTTTTTGTTTGGAGTACTAGTCTTCAGTTTGTTGCTTGAACGTCCGCCCGGCCCTCACCGCTTCGGCAGAATACAAACATCGGTGCCTGTTTACGAGCGCATCGAAGCCGACTCCTATCGTCAGCCGAGCGTCTGCGGTGGTATGACGTTTCGACCAACGATAGCCAGCGTCTTGTCCATCTCCAATAAGACGGCATGTTTGGTTGGGCCGTCACCAGCGATGCGCTGGCCAACAAGGGCGCGGGCCTCACGAACTGCATTCGCCACGTCTTGAGCCGGCGCGAAGCCGCTTTCCGTCACGCCGATCCTCCCAACTAAGGCCGCGAGCGCCCGTGCAATGGCAAGCGATAGCTGATCGCGCTCCGGCGCTTGGTCAAGAATTTCCTCGATGTCCGAAACAAAGCGCTCGACGTGATCCATCGTCTGGCTCTATTGATGATACAACATTCAAATCACCAAGAACCTCGTTAAGAGGTCACTATTGTATAGTGACATTGCCGATGAAGTGGCGTCCGGGCAAGGCTTCCAATACTGATCCGAAGATCGCGCTCATGCGGGCGGCTACATCGGCAGCAACCACTCAATACAATTCCGGCGGCGGACTGAAGCGGCGCGGACCGCGTGCCAAGTCCGTCACCCTACCGAGCTTGGACGCCGACGACTACTCGGCGAAGGCTCGCCGATACCGCAACAAAGCCGAAGAGGCGCGGCAGATGGTCGATATGACTGCCAACGTTTCCCGGCGGGAAAGCCTTTTTTGCATCGCGGCGAACTACGAGGCTATTGCTGAGCAGTTCGAGATGATTACGAAATTCCGACATAGCTAAGGCGACTATTGGCGGTCGACGCAGCTTGACGCCGCCAGGCAGTTGCCGAATTATCCCGAGACGGCTGCCATTTGCATTTGAGGCGGTCGGACAATTGGGACGACACATATTAACAAATCACCGGTTGTGAAGCGTTCGGTCGTTCTCGCCGGACACAAGACGAGCATCAGCTTGGAAGCGGCATTCTGGACCTGCCTCAAAGACATCGCTCGCGCTCAGGATTTAACGGTTCAGCAGATGGTCTCCAAGATCGACAGTGAACGCAGGCAGGGCAACCTCTCTTCGGCAGTGCGTCTATTTGTTCTTGCGCACTACAAAAGCAAGGCGACACTCATTGGGGTTGCCGCACCTACGCTTGAACGGCAGCCGTAAGAGTTGCTTTAATCCTGTAGATCCAAAGTTCGGCTGATCTCAGCCATTGGATAGTCTCTACGCCAGGTCAGTCGCCCAATGATCTGCCCTCCCGGGAAGAGCGTCGGGCGTGTTTGTGAAGCCGTACGAATGTGCAGCACGTCGCCTTCTAGGGCAGCAAATCGAACTTGCTTTCCGGCACCCACCCAGGCCGGTGCCCACGACGCATCAACCTCTATCTCGAGCCTGTCACCTTGCATTGTGAAGCGTCCGGTATCAGCATCATCGTTTGGTACAGCCTTTCAGGAGCGTCAGACGCGGCACGGTCGCCGCTCGTTAAGATCGCTGTCATGCGACGATCAGCAGTGAAGAGAATCGAGCCTCGCGGGTTGCCCCGTACATATCTTCGGTCGAGCCGTCGCTTAGTTCGAATTTTGCTGCTGCGAGTGACCACCCGCCAACGATGTCGTTCAGATCAGCCATTGTCGATGCTCACAGCTTAAACTGCGTGCTGAAAATGTTCTGCGTCGATCTCGACCCAGGTGGTGCTTTGATCGCTCGTACACCGACCGTTGCGGGGGCGGATGAGTTGGGTCTGCGATGCAGCCGACCGCGACGCCGATCACGCCCGGAAACTTGTCTGCCGTCCAGTACACGGTCGAGCCGCAGTCGGGACAGAAATAATTGCGGAGCTTTCCGCCGCTCGATCCGGCACGCTCATACGCTTTCGCCAACCCCCTGCTCAGCGACTGCGTCTACCAGATAATACGAGCCAAGACCAAAGGGTGAGCCAGTGCGGCGTTGGCAGTCGATACAGTGGCACGCCATCCTGGTCGCGGGAGCGCCGGGCAAGGTCAGTCCAATTGCACCGCAGCTGCATTGAGCTTTCACTATTGTTTAGTAGTCCTAGCGACCAAAGTCGGAGCAGCCATCAAGGCAGATGTTTTCAGCCTACACCAGGTACGATGACCATGTTGTCTGGTCCCTTCGCATTGAGCCTGATCGGCAGCGGCGCCTGGTACTCCGGCGAGCTATACCAATCACGCGCGGCCGCCACTGATGGAAACTCGATGATGAGCAGGCGTGCCGGCTCCCAGGGCTTGTCGCGCCTGACTTCTCGGATCTCGATCTCGTTTGTCCGAGCAATCACCTTGCCTCCGTACGGGGTCAAGGTGTCGAACGCCTTCTCCCCATATGGCTTCATCGCCTCAAGATTGTACGGAGGTGGTGCATCGAAAATCACGTAGGCAGTCATCACTGTTCTCCAATGCTACAGGTTCCCGGCCGCGCCGGAGGCCACGTTAGCGGGATCGACCGCTTCTCGCCGTACTGCCTTCAGCGCCGCCAGCGTGCCCGGCCTTGTCATTCGCCATCAGCCGTGAGTAACCCGCGACGTCAGCGGCGAGGATGGCTGCGAGGCGGCGGGTCGTGGTCATTCGGCGAGATCCAGAAGTTCGATTGTGCGTCGCTGCATCTCCCGGTCTTCCGGACGGTGAAGGCTGTCCATCAGAGAATGTGCGAAATGGCCTCGCATCATATTGGGGTAAAGACCGCAAATCTCTTTTGTGATCTGTTTGGCTTTATCTGGTTTTCCGAGGTAATCTGCACTCCTTGCCAGAATGAGCATTCCGAAAAAGTCCTTCGAACGATACATCAGCATCTTTTCAGCCCAGACGATTGCCTCTTCATGTCGTCCAAGGAAGCCGCTCAGGGTCGCATTACCCCAGAGGATATTTGGCACCATTACGGGATCGAGCAGATTGAGACGCAGTGCATGCGCGAAGTACTCTTGGGCGCGTACATGATCGCCTATTATCCATGCCCGGACATTCCAAACCATTGACATGTTGGCGTTGAGTTCGACCGCGCGCTCGACAAGCAGAAATGCCTTGGGATGATCATTTACGAGCTGCTCGAATACCCAGACAGTCGAAATGACCGCCTCTGCATCGTCAGAGGCGAGCTGAAGAGCCTTTTCGGCATGTCTAATTGCTTCGAGGCGCTCCTGCTCGCTCACAGGCTTGAGCGAAACGTTCGGCTGCGCCCAAATCGTCCAAGCCGCCTTCGCATAAGCTAACCCAACTCCGGGATCGAGATCGATGGCTTTACGGAACATAGGCACAGCTTCGGTAAAGGCTCGTTGATTGCGCAGCATCATTCCGCGCATGTAGCAATCGTATGCGCTGAGGCTTGGCAAAATCGTTCGTTTTCGCTGATCCAGATCAGCCTGAATAAGGCGCGGTGCTATCGCGCCGACAACATTGGTTGTGATGTCATCCTGAAGTTCGAATACGTCTTCCAACGCTCCATCAAATCTATCCGCCCACAAGTGCGCCCCGGTCGCCGCCTCAATCAACTGACCCGTGATGCGTACTCGTCCGCTTGCCTTCCGCACTGAACCTTCCAGCACATAGCGGACACCAAGCTCGCGTCCCACCTGCTTGATATCGACGGCCTTACCTTTGTAAGTGAACGAAGAGTTCCGCGCGATGACGAACAACGACTTGAACCGAGACAGCGCGGTTATGATGTCATCGACGACGCCGTCGGCGAAATACTCCTGCTCGGGGTCGCCTGACATGTTTTGAAACGGCAGCACCGCAATGGATGGCTTGTCAGGCAGAGGCAGAGGCGTCACCGAAGCAGGCACGCCGCTCGGCGACACTCCGGTCCGCACCGCGTAGGCGCGCACAGGCTTCGACATGTTCTTGACCTGCTGCTCGCCGCGATCCTCGAACGACGCCTCGATCTTGCCTTCCACCTCGCTGTGCATTACCGGAGATCAGGATGCCTCCCGGTTCGGCGAGAGCTTCGAGCCTCGCAGCGATGTTGACGCCTTCGCCGAGCACGTCGCTGCCCTCCTCGATGATCACGTCCCCGAGGTTCAGGCCGATGCGCAGCTGCAGCTCACCCGCGTCAGGACGGCTCTGGATAGCCAGCGCGCAGTTCAGAGCGGCTATCGGGCTTGCGAACTCGGAGAGGAAGCCGTCGCCGGTGGTCTTAATGAGGCGGCCTTGATGCTCGGCAAGCTTCGGCTCGATCACCTCGCGCCGCAGCGCACGCACCGCAGCCGCCGTGCCTTCCTCGTCGCGCTCCATCGCCGCCGAATAACCTGCAACGTCGGCTGCGAGAATTGCGGCGAGTGGTGCTCATGCACTGCCTTCCACGCAATCAATCACACGGTCAAGAATTGACCGGTGCTCCTGCTTCCGCAAGGGATAGAGGCTGGTGATAGTCCCCCGGTTGAGTTTCGGGTACGCGTTACGAATTTTTGCAGCGGCAGCAGCTGCCTCAGCATCTCGACCAAGCTGCAGCGCATTGCCCGTGAAGGCGATCAAGCCGAGTAGGTTTAGCGGGCGATGCGCCAACACCTTCTCCGCCCAGACAATTCCCTCGTCGTGAGGCCCACTCAGCATGCGGGCGCAGGATAACCCGTTAAGAACATTGGGGACAAGGATTGGGTCAATCGGATTGAGCCTGATAGCGCGGGCAAAAGCGTCGGAAGCAATGTCAACGTTACCCAAGCAGAGGTTCATCCAACCGACAGCGTTCCAACCGTTTGCATAATTTGAGTTAATTGCTATGGCCTGTGAAGCCAGCGCCGCGCCTCGCTCAAACTCGTTATTGAGATTTGCCAGAACGAAAGCAGCGTTCGCCAAGACCCCTTCATCATCACCTGCCAGAGCGAGCCCCGTGCCGATCATCTGTAACGCTTCGGATCGCAATTCCTCGGTGATCGGAAGGTTAAAGACATTTCTGATGGTGTAGATGCAAACGGCAGCCCCCGCCCAAGCGGCTCCGAAGTTCGGCGACAATTTGATCGCGACGCGAAATTGCTCCAGCGCTTGCCGCGCTCCTTCAGGCGTGTGCTGACGATGTAAATCGTTCGCGCGCAGGAAATGATCGTAACTGTCCCAAAGTTCAGGTGGTCTCTGCTTCGTTCGTTCGAGAGCGGCGCTCGTGAGGCGCGGCACAATCGCACCTACCACGCGCGTGGCTACGTCGTCGTGCAGGTCAAATATATTCGCTAGAGAGCCGTCGAACTTGTCGGCCCAGAGATGCAATCCAGAGCCTGCTTCAATCAACTGCCCAGTGATGCGTACGCGATCACCAACTTTGCGCACTGAGCCTTCGAGCACGTACCGGACACCTAGCTCACGGCCTACCTGCCGAACGTCGATGGCCTTGCCCTTGTAGGTGAATGACGAGTTGCGGGCGATAACAAAGAGGGCACTGAACCGGCTCAAAGCCGTTGTGATGTCCTCCACCATTCCATCCGCGAAGTATTCCTGCTCCGGGTCGCCGTACATGTTCTGGAACGGCAGAACAGCAATTGAAGGCTTGTCGGGCAGCGGCAGCGTCCTGCCTTCGCTCGGGATCGCAACAGACGCCGCTTGCGTTGCGCCGATCGCAAACGCCCGCATCGGCTCCTCGATGTTCTTGACGCTCTGCGCGCCGAGGTCCGTGTAGGCGAGCGGCAGTATCTTCTTGACCTGCTCATGCGCAGCCGCCGACAACACGATGCCGCCCGCTTCTGCCATCGCCTCCAGCCGCGCCGCTACGTTGACGCCTGTCCCGAGCAGGTCGCCGCCGCGCACCATCACGTCGCCGACGTGGATGCCGATACGAAACAGGACGCGGCGATCCGCGGGCGCGGCCTCGGCAGCGTCGCGCAGCGCCTGCTGCACCTCGACGGCGCACTGGACGGCGTTCACGGCGCTCGGAAACTCGGCCAGCACGCTGTCGCCCGCCGTATTCGCAATCCGTCCACGGTGCCGCGCAATGGCGCTATCGAGGATCGCCCGCTGTGCGGCCAGCAGCCGCATCGTGCCGACCTCGTCAGCCTCGGTCAGGCGGCTGAACCCGGCCACGTCGGCAGCCAGGACGGCAGCAAGCCTGCGTTCTATTCCAATTTCTTGTGACAATGCGCAGCCCCTCAAACAGGGCCATTCTTGCGCAAGCTGCGGCATTCCGTCCAGCGGCTGTTAAGCTGCCTTTGACGCCTTATACGGGCACGCGAAAACCCCGTCGTCTCCGCTCAGAGAGTGCCGTTGCTTCTCTCCTGCGCTTCCCCTCGGGACAATAGTTCCGGTTTGACGCAATGCTTAAGGTGAAGCCGGCCCGGCTCGGCTGGGCCGTTTTTCCCCAATTCCCCGCCGTTCGCTTCCGGTGACGGCGGGGTCTTTTTGGGGATGACGATCAACAGACGTGTGAAGAGGACCCCCATCATCATCCTGGGGGAGGACGAAATGCCAACGTTCATCACATATGCCTCGTATTCTCAGACCGCCGTAAAGGGAATGGTTGTCCAGCCAGGAGATCGCACTGCGGCGATCAGGGGGCTGATTGAGAAGGCCGGTGGCAAACTCGTCGCGGCCTATATGACGACCGGTGCAAACGACATCGTAATCATCTCGGAAGCGCCAGATGGTGCAGATATAGTCGCGAGCGGAATGGCCGCAGCAGCGAGTGGAGCACTGGCAAAGGTGGAAACGGTCCGAGCTTGGAGCCTGCCCGAGTTTGCAAAAGTTATGGAGAAGGCGGGCGTCGTGGCCGAAGGGTTCAAACCTCCGGGCACGTGACCTTGAGAGTCGTCGCAGCATCGAAGTAACGATCAAGGCGCCTGAGGCGACGGCGTAGACACGCGAAGTCGTGCCGTCGTGTGAGCGCACCGCTGATTGTTCGCCTGCCCCACACGCTGGATCGACATGGATTATCGCAACTTCACCAACGACAGCTTGCTGATGATGTACGCGAGCATCCGAGGCGCGCTGGCGTCAGACGATGCTCAACGTCTCGCCATGCAGGAGCCTCGGTTCCGCATTCGCGAAACGGCTGATTGAAGGAGCACGCAGGCCTCGAAGCGGAGATGCTTCGTCGTGGAATGTCGTTCGATCTCATCGACTGGTCGGAGGCTCAAGGGCGATTGCCCTTGTGAGGTGCAAGCCTCTTCCGCTGCACAGAGCCGCCGCTGCCGGATCAAACTACAAGGCCCCCCGCCCGCCGGGGCTCTCCATTGAATGTTGTCGTTGTGCTCCGACGAGAGCAGATGCGTCGTCGATGTGTCGATTAAGCACCTCTATACCGTGACTGTCGTTCTGAAGCGTCCAATCGAGGAATGTGCTGGCTATCGCCTCCGCTAAACCGGCAGCCGGACCTGAGACTAACCGATCATGAATTTGGCGGACCTCACCGACCACATGCGCACCCTGCTCAACAGCGCGCGACTCAAAGAGCCAGATTGGCATCGCGAGCAGCACCCTCTCGAAGCTTTCTCCGATCTTTTCGGTGGCGCACTCAGCCGCAATGATGCCGAACCACACCAGCGCTAATTCTTTGTCGGCCAGCAAATGCTCCGGCTTCAGCCTTTCCCCCTTGTTGATGGTAACCGCGAACAAGCCAGCCAACGACGAACAGAGATGGGTGCGCCAGAGGGGGCCAGGACTGATCTTGATTCCCAAGCCGACCGCCCGGCGCTGGAACGCGACAAGGTCATCGCTTAGTTCTGACATCGACGATACGGCCACTGTGGCGCGCGCCCATACTCTAAGGTTATCAGACTAACTATTCAGCCATTCGGAGATTTCGCTCCCCGTGCCTTGCCTGACCTTGCAAATCTTGCACGGCTTCCGGCGGCTGCACAATCACGTCCCCTGGCTCGGATCCTTTATCGGCAGATCGGCGAGCGTCGAGCTCAGTTGCAAGTTTATTGAGACTACTCGCCACGCTTCTAAACTGCGCGGCCAAAAGCGGAGACGGAGTCTCGCTGGCGCGAGCTCGATACCATTTCGCAAAATCGCGACATTCGGCGGCTGTCATCATGGGCCGAACCCATCGAGGGTGCGATAGCGAATGGTAGCACCGCCCCCCATCAGCAATATTGTCCTGAAGTACAGTAGCGGGCGCAGCTCTGCGTCACGACCGCGCCCGCTCCGATGCACCCCCTGTTTTGCCGAAGAGAGTGCAGCAGCCCAAATTGAAGAATCGCGTGCTCGTCGGGGCCATGGTTTGGGTCTCAAGTGCCAGTTCGTGGGCGGGATTAAGTTCAACCCGTGGCGAGCAACCACGAGTTGCCGGTACGGTCAACTGACTGGGGAAGCCGCCCCCACGAGGTCTTGGCAGACCCGGCCCGGGCTTCCACTGCGCGACTTTCTCCGCGACACGCTACGCTTTCGCGCTACCAAGGCGGCGTGAAGGCCTGCAGCCCAACCTTCCGGTGCAGGACTGCGTATCGGTTGCGGCTCGCGACCTCGCGGCGCAAAGAGTTCGTCGAGCGCTTACGTAGGGCTCGTCCAAGACCCCGACTCGAATTGAGCGGGGCCGCTCGATGTCTCCTAACGCCAAGCGGACGCTTCTTCTGATGGAGCTGGACGGGAAGAACTGCAGCGTCCATTGCCGCGCTCATCGGCGGCGCGTTAAGGCTTTTTGGCAAACGCCGTCGCGAAGGCAGCAAGTTCCGTCGGGTTGAGATCGGACGCAGCCCAGTAGGTCAGATCTCCTGATCGCCAAACGACGAAATTTGTACCGTTTATAGTTCGAGTATCCGCGCTTGGCCCTCGCGACGCATTAGCCAGCCAGACGCTAATCTTGTGCAGGCGCCGACCATAGACTAGTGCCGGCACCGATACTCCCTGGATCACGTCCAGGCGACCTCCCAATAACGGAAACCCTTCAGCGGCCAGATCGGGCACCTTCGGGGCGAAGCTCGACTTTCCATTGAACCACGGCTTGACAACGTGACGCTCGCTCGAGGCGACATCCACTGCACTGGGCGCCATCAAGGCTCGTATGTGACTATCAGCGCTCTCGACGTAAAGAGCATCGCCTCTTAGCTCGTATAGAAACTTTGCCGTGAGCGCGCTCGAAATGCCCGCAGCAAGCACGATCGAGGCAGCGAGCGCGGCCCACGAGGGTGGCCGTCGGGCTGGTGCGCTGATACCAACATGCCGGATGACACGAGCCACGAAGTCGGCTGACACCGGCTCCAGTGGTAGGCTTTGCAAATCGGCTTTGAGCTGGCGAACCGCAGCAGCTTCCTTGGCGAGCGTATCGCTCCCGCTGATTAAGCGCTCAGCATCCAACGAGTCGGAGACGCCTAGCTCTCCATCAAGATAGGCGTGCAGCAAAAGTGTATCGCGTTGGTCCGTTCGCAATTCAGATGCCTTCTCTAAGCGTTTGAATTAGGCGCCGACGGCCTCGGGCCAATCTCGACATCACCGTACCGATAGCAATTCCAGCGACAGCGGCGATCTCTTGGTAACTGAACCCCTGAATATCGCGCAGAACAACAACCTCTCGAAAAGGCGCCGGTAACGACGATATTGCCTGTTCCAAGTCAGATCTTTGCGCCCGCGCTATCAAATTGGCCTCTGGGCTCCCCGGCTCGGCTTGGGACAATGCGCCACCCAGCTCCGCTTCTGCCATGCTCTCGGAATCCAGTTCCTCAAAGGACACGAGCACGGAGTTTCGATGCTTTGTCAGCCACGAGTACGCAGAATTGCGAACTGTCATCAAGAACCAAGCGCGAGCATTCTCTCCGCGGAAGGTGTCGATGCTACGGTAAGCTCGCAGGGAAGCCTCCTGCACGATGTCTTCGGCATCAGAGCGGTTACCCGCAATCCAGCGGGCTAATGTCATTGCATCTGCGAGGTGCGGCAGAACCACCCTGGAAAACTTGTCCTCGCTTTGCGGGCCCGTGCTCAAACTTATGATGACCGGTAATTTGACCGGGTTATTCCCGGTCGCTCTTGAAATCTAAATTTACGATAGCGGGAATTTATTGGACATCAAGCCGGTCGACATCAGAGGGAGCCTCGGCTCTCGTTAGTCGCGCGTCAGGGCTAGAAAACAACACCAAAAACCAGGGGGCCACATGCTCGCTCTCACCGCACCAGAGGCAGGATTCCTGCTGACTTTCGTGTGCCTGGCGCTCTCCCCGCTCCTCATTTGGGCGTGCTACGACGCAGAACAACCGCGCAGGCCATTCTGGTTCCACACCCGAAATATCACCCGACGCAGGCGGTGATCATTCAATAGGTAACCCACAAAAGAGCAGCGGGGGCGGCATGATCAACCAACGGCTCATCCTACTCGAGTCGATTTCCCTCTTGCTCTTGATTGCCATTCTGTTGCCACAACTGAAGGCAGAAGAACGAAATATCTCATCTGAGAAGTTGTCCGAAATTGCAGCTTGGGTAACGTCCAAGTTAGAAGTGCCGCCCACGAGCGTCATGCCTAGCGTGGTATTTACATCCCAAGCGCAGCTCGAACTGCGACGATACGGCCGGGCCTTCAACTCGGTGCGCGAAGGAAGCAGCCCTACGCTCTCCGCGCCTACCGGCGGAGAAACAATCCCCGAAGCACGCAGAGATCTCGTTGCCATCTATGACGACGCCACAGAAACGATCTATCTCTCGGAGCGATGGACGGCTGAATCCATAGCGAACCAATCAGTGCTCGTGCACGAGATGGTTCATCATGTTCAAAAGCTGGCGGGCTTAAAGTACGCTTGCACCGGCGCTCGCGAGAGACCGGCGTATCTCGCACAGAAAATGTGGCTGGAGGATCATGGGCTGGACTTGGAGCAAGAGTTCCAGGTCGATATGTTCACGATCGTTGCAATGTCCGCATGCATGTAGCCCGGGGCAACGTGGCGTCGAGATCTCCAAGGCGCAAGTCACGACATCGGTGGGATACAACTCTTGGCCCACGTGCAAGCGTCGGCTCGATATTTAGCTCGACCGCTCGACAGCTAAGTTGTTGACGACTGTCAGCGACAGAGAGAATCCAGGAACTGGCTGTCATTCCTGGGTGGTGATCTTTATCGGGCGCGCATGGCGGGTGTGACGGGTCTGCGTGTGATCGAATACGGCCACCCACATGTAGAGGTCCTTGCCCGGCAAGAAATCCTGATCGTACTTGCTGCCAGTCTTCAGGTCTCGGCTTGCGATCAAGGTCCAATAACCGTTTGCCCAGTGTGCCGTTGCCTTCACGTCATAGCGATCGCCTTCGCGCTTGCCCGTGATCAGCACCGCCGGAATGATCGTGCCAATCGGAATCTTGGCGTCGGCTTCCTTAGAGTAGGGCACGGTCTCTTCCGGATACATCCACCACACCGAACCGTCGTCGACGCTACCGCCGGGCTCCGGGTTCCAGCTTCCCATCTTACGATTCATTTCGTTGTAATCCTTCGGCAGACGAAGGATCTCGACCGGCATGTCCTCGGTGTACTCGGAGGGCTTGTAGAGCTTGAAATTGTAGGTGTACGGCGTATCGCCCGGATCGCCCCAGTAGCCGGCCTGATAGCGGTTCACCTGCGCGATTTCGGAGGGCGTCGGCGGGCGTGGCGGACCGATATACATATCGTCGACTTCGCCGAGCAGTCCCCCGCGCGATGCCTTCCACTGCCACATATCGACCATGTGGCCATCCGTGTAGTGGAGGCCGCGGCCATTCCGGGAACCCTGGTAGTCGGCGAGCGGCTTTGGGCCGAGATGAGAAACGCCTCCGGCGCCGAAATCGTTCACGGTTGAAAAAATGACTGCAAACTTGTCCTCATAAAACGTTGTCACATCATCGGTGAAGGTATTGTTGGCAACGATGTGCCAGCCGTCTTCCTTCTTGATAAGTGGTTCGCGGCGTAGCGAGCGGGTCGGATCCTCCCAGCGAAATGCGAAATAGATTTTCTCTCCGTCGTGAAGCGCACGCACCTCGACCAGTGAGTCACCGGTGCCGCCGAGGTTGATACCCTGCTGGGTACGAATTTGAACCGGCACAACGCTCGCCCAAATTGGATCGTCGAGCAGTTTCCTGACGTCGGGCGCAACGGCGACACGACGGATCAACAGCGTGTCACGGAAGATCGTGTCGGAAGCTGCGATGCCTGCGACCACCGCCACGCCTGTCACAGCCGCAATCAACAACGGCTTCGGCTTCATTGCCGCGGTGCGCACAAGCTTGGCTGGACGAAAAACGCGAAACACCTGCCACCAGCCACCGAAGAGATAGTGCGAGAGTGCATGCACGAAGATGTAGAACAGTCCGATGAACGCCACGTAAGAATGGATTTGCACAAGCCAGCCGCCGTGACCGAGGTAGAGAAAGATGCCGGTCACGGTCATAACGCAGATAATCAAATAGGCGGCCCAATGCAGCACGACGTTGAGACCGCTGAAGCGCATCCTGGCGGCGACGGGCATTACCATGATGCGCGTCTTCTTCAGCGCGTTGCGGTTTCCGAGGCCTGAGCGTCGCATGTAGATGAAGTAAGTCGCCGAGCAGAAGAACAGCGTGAGCCCTGCATAAAAGTGAACGGTCCAGATTTCGCCTTGCGGCAGGATGTGACTCAACCATTTTGAGACCGGCGCGTGCAACGCATCGGCCGCAATCCGAATGCCAGTAATCAGGCTGGCGGCGAACGCGATAGCCGTGACTAAGTGCAACGTCAGCGTTCCGATGTCCGTGCGCGGCGGCTCGACCAGGCGCCCCGACGCCGAAAACGCCGCGTCTGTTTGCGCATCTCTTGATTTAGTCAGGCCCGGACCAGAAGCCCCTGCCCCATCTCGCCCATGCACTATTTCTACCATTGCTCCCCCGAACGGCTAGTACCTCCAAAAGATAGCCTATAGGTTGTTAAAGTCACAGTGGCAGAAGCCGAATTGCCTCCGCCTGTATAATTACCGGCCTTTGGCCGCATACCGCGGTCGTCGAAGAAGGGTTGACGACATTTGGACTACGCGCGCATCTATCCAGGACGGCAGCCAGCGACATTTGGATTTCGAGTCGCGGCTAGTCGGGGGACACTGGCAACATTTATGGTTCGATCTGCACAGCCAGCTCCTCACGGGCGTTCGCAACGGTGTGAGGCGTCGTTATGAAGAGATATTGCCGGCTCATCGTCAACGGCAAGCCTATCGAAGCAAGAGCGGGTGAAACACTGATTGACGCGGCGCTTGGCGGCTCGATTCTCATTCCACAAGACTGCAGATCCGGACAATGTCAGAGCTGCCGCGTAACGCTTGTTTCGGGTTCGGTCAACGACAACGGCACGGGGGATGGCAGAACCATACTCGCGTGCCAAGCAACGGTTGCAAGCGATGCGGAGATTCAATTTGAGGAGTTGCCATCACCGGTCAGACGAACGGGCGTAATCACGGAGATTAACGACCTCTCGCCCGAGATCGCTGAACTCGTGGTGACGATCTCCGCTCCGCTTGAATTTCGGCCGGGCCAATATGTGCGTCTCAAATTCTCCGGGTATCCTGCACGAGAGTTAAGCCCAACCTTCAGGCTCGAAGGTTTACACAAGCAGACTGAACTCGTCTTCCACATCCGGCGTCTGCCCGATGGCATCGTATCGGGACAACTCGGCGCGGCGATCAGGCCGGGTCATACCGCGCATGTGCAAGGTCCTTTCGGCGGAGCCTATCTTCGAGCAGGTCAAGGCCCGTTGGTCCTGGTCGCTGGCGGAGCAGGCTGGGCACCGATCTGGGCGCTCGCATGCGCGACGCGCGCAGGCCAGCGCAATCGCGAGCTGATCGTTATCGCAGGCAGTCGGGATGTCGACAACCTCTATATGCTTCCCTCGTTGCAGTGGCTATTGGACGACGGCGTCCGCGACGTCATTGCGGTGACCGAGATAGGAGCCATTCCGCCAATCAAACCGGGCCGACCCTGGCACTATCTACCCCTGCTCGGGCTGGAAGATACGGTGTATGTCGCTGGCCCTACCGGTCTTGTCGAGATCGTGCAGAAAAAGGCGCGCTCGGCCGGAGCGCAATGCTACGCCGATCCTTTCCTACCGAGCTCTCAGACCTTACCTCTGAAGGACAGGATCACGCGTCTATGGCGAGGCCAGTCACGGTCTCTTTCCCACTCGTAAGCCGATGCGAAGCTCACAAGCGCTGACGCGACGGCCTGTAGCTACGGCTTGGCAGGAAGGCTACCGAGACCGGTGATGATGTCGGCCGCCTGAGGCGTGTCGGCAAAACGCAGGAACGCCAACGCGTCCCGATCTTGCAAGGTATTCAAGTGGATCAGCGCCAGCACGACGCTTGAGGGATAATCAGCGTCCGTCGGGTAGTGGCCATCCACACGAAGCACCGTGAGCCCCTGTTCCAAGGGGCGCGAGAAGGGACCAAAGCCGATCGCGCCTGGAACATCGCGAACCGTCTCGATCGCTTCCTGTGTGGTTGTTGCCATTTTGGATTTCTCTGTGATCACGAGATCACGCCAGCCAGGCATGCTCGTCCGCAGCACCGTGAGGGTACTGTCCTGATCCTCGCGGCGTACGACGCGAATCCGCATATCGGCGCCGCCCACGTCCTTCCAATTGGTGAGCTGACCAGAATAAATGCCAACGAGTTGATCGCTCGTGACGGCTTTCACCCCGCAGGCAGGATGAACAATAAAGGCCGAGGGAAGGCGGGCAATGGGTTTGTAAACAATGCCGGAAGCTGATTCCGCGGCGGTTAGGCCGCGGGCGACGCGCCCCAAGATCGCTTTGCCCGAACCGACGGCAGCAATCCCTCCTCCCGAGCCGATACTCGGTGAAATCTCGATCTGAGTTGTTTCTTGCTGCTGCATGAAACTGGCGGCGACGGCCCGCAGAACATCGATACCGTCGCCAGTACCAACAATGTCCAGCCTACGCGTTTCCGCGCTGCCGGCGTTCACACCTATTAGGCAGAGGGCGAAGAAAATAGTCGCTCGCTTGAAGAATCTCATTTGACCCACCTCAAAGCTGATAGGGAAAATCTGACGCAGGGATGTAAACGTTTTATTGTTCGGTCCGCCTATTCGGCCACGGGAGGTAAAAAACCGAAAATTTTATGTATTCGGCCAATTCTTTTCTAATCAACCACCTGCAAATATACGATTTTACCTAATCCGCCAGCGACGAATAAACGCTTTCAATGGTCCGCGCCTCTAAGGTCGGCGCCTGAAAGACTTTCAACTGGAAGCATGCGTGGGTGCGTTCACCGGCGCACGGAGCGCAGGGCGGCAGCGTTGTTGGCAATCGACACACATTCAACAGATCCATCTAGGACTCCGCCCTGGTGGCGCCGTTTGTCTAGGATGCTGCCGTTTCCTTCGTCTATCGCAATGCGCCTTGTTGCCGTTGTGCTCGCGACGGGCATCCTTGGGCTCGGCCTTATCGGAGGCTCAACAGCCTTGCGCCTGCAGCAGCAGTTGAGCCATCAGGCTGCGGCATTGGGCGCACTTTCGGAGGAGCAACTGGCCCGTCGGCTCGACGGAGAGGCGCAGTTGGCGCGAGCACGCATTGAAGTGTTAGGGGCGGATACAGCATCTCGCCTGCGTCAAATCGCGCAGCGCGCCGATGTCGCCAGAGCGGTTGCCTCAAACAACGATGTGACCATCCGTGACTTACTTAGCATCATTGCTTCGACAACCGGTTTCGAAAGACTCATCGCTTTTGACGAAACAGGCCGTGTGATTGGTGCCAACAAACCGCTCGACCTCCTTGCCCTCAATCGGTCGCTGGAGGGCATAACAGTCGATCTCGGAACTATCCTCAAGGAGAATAGTCGCGCGCACCCGCGGGGCCAGGAAAGTACCCTTGAGCTTAAATCGCATGAACTATCAGCGCTCGGGCTGCCGCAGCGGCATACGATAGCACACACTGCGCTCGAACCCGTATTTGACGACTTCGGCGACCTCATCGGCGCGGTTGCCGCCATCCGGCCGCTCGCGCGCATGGAGCGCACCCTCGAGAACTTCACGTCGCTGGCCAATGCCGGCGTGGTTATCATGACGGGCAACAACGAGATTGTTTCTTCGGCAGGGCCTAAGGACGTAAGTTTCAGCGACGCCACGACGCGCTCGGCGGGGCTGCATCGTGCGGATGACGGGAACTATGTGGCTCGTTGTGTCGAGTACGAGGCGACGCTCAAGGTGTGTACGTTCGCAAGCGCATCCCTTGTGACAACGACACGCGATCAGATGTTTCAGATCGGGGAATCCCATACACGGTCGCTTATGTGGCAGTTCCTCGCATCAGCAGCGCTGACGCTCGCTGCCCTGATCGTCGCGATGCTAGTCGCCGTGAAACACTTCACAAAAGGACTTTCGGAGCTGGCTCGGACGGCCCAAGAAATTGCAGGTGGCAATCTCGATGTCGCGTTCCAGGCGACGGGCATCGGAGAAGTCCGCAGCCTCGGGCTGGCCTTTGAGCGAATGCTTACACACTTGCAAGCCAGCACTCGTAAAATTCGTCAGCTCGCCTTTTACGACGCGGTAAGCCGCATTCCCAATCGCGAAAAGATGCGCATTGATGCGCCGGCTCTTATTGGCGCGACAACCAGCGGAGCCCTATTCTTTCTTGACCTCGACGGATTCAAATCAATCAACGACACTTTCGGACACAAGGCTGGAGACGAACTGCTCAGTATGGTTGCTGATCGCCTAAGCAACCTACTCACGTCTAAGAGTCCCACCAAGACTCTGCTCGCGCGGGTCGGAGGCGACGAATTCGTCGCCATTATAGCTGGAGTGGACACGCTCGAAGCCGCAAGGCTGAGCGCCAGAGAGATGATAGAAACGCTACAATGTCCGTTCAAGCTGCAGAGCAATCATGCGACGATCGGCGTCAGCATCGGCATTGCAATCTATCCAGCGGATGGAAGGAGCTATGACGATCTTCTGATCCGCGCCGATCTCGCGATGTATGTCGCGAAGAATGCCGGACGCAACACCCACGCCTTCTTTACTTCAGATTTGATAGAGGATGCGCGTGCCCGCCATGCGCTCGAAGCCGATCTCGCGCTGGCGATCCGCAATGAAGAACTTAGTGTACGATACCAGCCTAAGGTATCCTGCTTGGACGGCCGCATAGTAGGGGTGGAGGCGCTGGCGCGCTGGCAGCATCCCACACGCGGTGAAATTCCGCCTCACCGCTTTATCAAGATCGCCGAGGAGATCGGCCTTATCATGGAGATCGACCGGTTCGTACTTAGGCGCGCACTCGTGGAAGTCGGAGATCTGATCCGGGCCGGCTCGAAGATCGTGCTGGCCGTGAATGTCGCGGCGACGGATATTGAGGACGCTCAGTTCATCAAGAGCATTGTCACCGTTGTACGGGAAACCGACTTTCCGGCAGAATACCTCGAATTTGAGGTGACCGAATCGATCGCAATGCGCAACGCTGAGGTTGTGCGCGAACGAATAAGCCTGCTGAGAAAATTAGGTATACGCTTCGCGATGGATGATTTTGGAGCCGGCTATTCAAATCTTTCGACGATGGCGAGTCTGCCCTTCGACACCGTAAAGCTTGATCGCACACTTGCCGCGGGTGTCTCGGCAGACCGTGAAAAGCAGACGATCCTCCGCTTGGCGCTACGGCTGGCAGATGAACTGGGCTTCGAAACCGTCGTAGAGGGTGTCGAAACGGCTGAAGACCTTTGGTTTGTGGCTGAAAATGGCGCGACCATGGTCCAAGGTTATATTTTTTCCCCTCCAGTATCGCTCGACGAGTTTGCCGCCCTACTCCAGCCGAAGCTCCTGCCCTTGGCGCTCCAGATGGCACTTAAGCGAGCTTACGCAGAACGTCAGACAGGGGCCATCAATGGGCACCACATGACATCTTCGCGGAAATCAGGTTAGGGTCTTGCCGCGACCTGAGTTAAAGTCGGTCTTGAAGATTTACAGTGAACACGGATCTGGGTCCGTTGACGTGTTCCGCGATCTTAAATTGACATTTCGATAGGATCGTACTGTGGCCGAGGCCCCCCTTGAACACGAACCCGATGCCAATGGCCAGCATGTTATGATCGGGCTAAGCTGGGACGAGACACGGGAGTTCAAGGCGCTAGATCTCACCCTTCCCTTCAATGGCCAACACGTGTGGCCCACCGACGGTGTGCCGCAGCTTCCAATGGAGCGACGTTGGCATGAGCTTTGGACGAAGCATCGAGCCGCGCTCAGCAAACAACGTCGAGCGTGAATAGCTTAGTAGTTCGGTCTTTGGGTCGAAGTGCCGACCTATCGCAAAGCGGTCAGGCTAATTGAACGGGCACATCGTCTAAAGTTCCAACGTAGCTGAGGATGCGACAAGTCGGCTTCGGGTGAAATCGCACTCAAACATTTGAGTCTGCGTCCTCCCGCTTAGTGGCCGTGAAGAAGCGCCATCGCAACGTCTGCTTCGGCCAGCTGCGCCGTCTGTTGGCTGTTGAGCCCCCAATGCAAGTCGCCGCGATACATGCTCAAGGGGTATCCGTCCGCCGAAATGCTGGATAAAGTTTGCGCCCGGAGGGCTGGGACGGGCAGTTGATGAGCGGCGATACGACAAACTTCCTAAGCGGCGGAGGTCGGATGGGCGAACTTATCCGCCTTTTCGACTGGAGCACAAATCCACTCGGGCCTCCGGAGTCGTGGCCGCAATCCCTTCGTTCGGCACTGTCCATTTGCCTGTATTCGAGCTTTCCAACGGCGATTTACTGGGGGCCGGACCTTAGGCTCCTTTATAATGACGCGTGGTCTGTAATCCCGGGCGAGCGCCATCCTTGGGCTCTCAGCCGCTCGGCAAAGGAGGTTTGGTCGGACATCTGGCACGTCGTCGGCCCGCAGTTCGAGAACGTTGTGGCCACGGGTGAAGGCTTTTCCACCTATGACGAGATGCTGCCAATGATGCGTGGCGGCAGCCAGCAGGAGACCTACTGGAACTACAGCATTAGCCCGATCCGCGGCGAGGATGGCGAGGTTGCGGGCATCTTCAATCAAGGGAACGAAACAACTGAAATCGTCCTGGCGCGGCGTAGTGCCCAGCAGGAGATTGCGCGTCTCTCTCTTATGTTCGAACAGGCGCCGGGCGCGACGGCCATTCTGCGGGGGCCCCGTCATGTCTTTGAAATCGCGAACCCCGCTTACTTGCAGTTGGTGGGCCGTAACGACGTCCTCGGCAAATCGGTGGATCAGGCCCTGCCCGAGGTGGCGTCGCAAGGTTTCATCGAACTCCTCGACACCGTCTACCAGAGCGGAGTGCCTTACGCGGGGCGCGCGATTCCGGTCGTCCTGGATCGAAGTGGAATTCGCGAGCAACGGCATCTCGACTTCGTCTTTCAGCCGATAAGCGACGGCGCGGGCGATCGATACGGCATTTTCGTGCAGGCGACCGATGTGACGGACACGATCCGGGCGGTGGCTGCTCTTCGCGAGAGCGAGGAACGTTACCAGGCCATTGTGAACTCCATTGACCAGATGATCTGGTCGACGCTGCCCGACGGTTATCACGACTATTACAACGACCGTTGGTACGAATACACAGGCGTGCCCAAAGGTTCGACCGATGGAGAGGCCTGGAACGGAATGTTTCACCCCGACGACCAGGAGCGAGCCTGGAAAGTGTGGCGCCACAGCTTGGCTACGGGCACCCCGTATCACATCGAGTATCGGCTGCGGCACCGCTCGGGCGAATATCGCTGGGTGATCGGACGTGCACAGTGCATCCGCAACGAGACGGGCGAGATCATCCGCTGGTACGGCACGTGCACCGACCTGCATGATTTAAAAATGGCCGAGGAGGCTCGCCAACTGCTCATGCAAGAGCTGAATCACCGGGTGAAGAACCTGTTCCAGCTCTTCAGCGCAATGGTTTCCATGACGGGCCGGTCGACCAATACGACGGCTGAAATGAGCGCCGCGCTTAACAAGCGTTTGCAGGCGTTATCGCGGGCACATGACCTCGTCCGGGTCGGCGGAGCGGATTCGATGCCAGCGCATTCGGTGTTGCTGGTCCGTCTTGCTGAACAGATATTGGCACCGCATTTGAATGACTGGCAGCATGGCAAAGTGAGTCTGACCGGACCAGAAATCCTGCTCGGCGAGAAATCAGCCTCCGCTATGGCGCTCATCCTGCATGAGCTTGCCACGAACGCTATCAAGTATGGCGCACTGGGTCATGCGGACGGGAAGGTGATGATCGGCTGGGAATTCGCTGGAGACGTTCTGGTTCTGACTTGGAGCGAGCGCAATCCCTCTGCTGCGATCACCAAGCCGACTTCGACCGGTTTTGGCAGCAGGCTCATTAAGTCTGCAGTCGAAGGGCAGCTCAGCGGAAAAGTCGATATTGCTTGGAAGCCTTCTGGCGTACAACTCCGCCTGGAACTAAGCCGAGCACGGCTGCGCGACTGATCTGGTCAGCCCCCTTAGCAACGCAGCAGTGGGTCACGAACGTTACGCGTTTCAGCGCGACGTTCGATGTACTCCAGTTGCATCCATAGCCCGACTTTATCTAATTTCTCAAAGAGGTCAGAAGCAGAGATACGTCACTTACATTTTTGACGTAGGCTTTCGAGCGGCTAGCCAACATAGCATTGAGCATCGCAGCCGACCCCTTCGTCGCGGGCGAGCGCCTGTAACCGGTTCTATATGAGACCACGATGCGACCCTGGGCACGGTCCCCGAAGACGCCGCCTAGCGATCTCGCCGCTCGGACACGACAGAAGCAGGCGGAGCTTTGCTTGCTGGGCACGTCCTGACTGCCGAGCACGCCGACAACCTGAAGTCGAGGTGCGTTTCAAAATAGTCGAGCAGATGCATCCGCTCCGCCATGCCGCGATATTCCATGGCAAGTTGAGTGAACTTTTGCCTGATGCTGACGTCGCGCGCGGTCAGGGACATTTCTTCGCATTCCAAACTGCGCCGCTGCAGGAGATCGTAAGCCTCTTTTCTGAACATGGGCCCCTCCTCGGAAGGTCTCAAGTTCAGCACCGCGTTGTGACCGGCGATATAACACATGATCACGTTGCTTACTTTTCCCGCGGTTACTTTCGCAACAGTGCGTGCGCGCATAACCGGCTCTATATGAGACCCAGATGGGACCCGTCCCTGGCATTAGCCTCCTGGAGGTCCCTGCCGGCATGCACGCTGCTTAGTCCGCAACAGCTCACTGCACTGCGCAACGCGCTAACTGCCAGGCCGCCGACTTCGTAGGCTTTCGAATTTCAGCCTGGTGCTTTCTTGCCGCTTATAAGGATGGCGGGACATGGAATTTTTCCGGCGCCCTCAGCCAGCGCCTTCGCGGCATCATCAATGATCGCTTGCTCGATCCGTGATTGCACTTCCTGTGTCTGACGCTCAAACACATAAGCAGATCGGACCATGCTGTTGCGCATCATATCGAAAAGCGAACGCGGCGAAGCTGGTGCAAAAGAGCTAGGGAGCTCTTCTATCTGCACATCCGAAAAGCCTGCCGCCTCCATTAAGGCAGTGACCACCCACGGATCGCTCAGCATGAACATCCCAGGGCCAGCCGGAAGCGTCACGGACTTGTCGGCGTGCCGCTGTGTGGCGTCCCCGATTATCATGAGTACCCTGGCCTTCGGTGGTCCGCACCACACCGTGAAAGCGAAGCGTCCGCCAGGACGCAGAACCCGGAACGCCTCTGCCACGGCCTTGCCGGGCCGAGGGAAGTGCAACATTCCGAACGAACATGTCAATGCATCAAAGCTCGCATCCGCGTAGTGAAGATGCTCGGCATCGGCAACTTCGTACTTCGTTCCGGCAAAGCGACGCCGTGCTTCATCAACCATCTCGCGAGTAATATCGGTACCCGTCGTGTCCGCACCTCGTCGCGTAGCTTCGGCCGCGAGGTAGCCGGGCCCGCTCGCTACATCTAGCAGTCTGGTACCCCGCTGCAAAGCAATCGCCGACAACATTGCATCGACTGTTTGCCGACTCACCTGACCTACGAGGTCCTCATAGGACTCGGCCTTCGTACTCCAACCGGCCTTCTCGAAATCCTTAAACGCCTGCGTTTGCCCATCGGTAATCGTCATGATCATTCCCCGTTCGCCATCGTCGTGGATGCTTTCGAAGGTTCTCACAATACGCCACAACCTCTCGTCGCTTCGGAACGCTTTGTCGAAATTCAGGTGCCGAAGGATACGTATTGCGCTCGAGGACGGTGACTTTGTCAACGAAGTCGCTCAGCACGCTGGCGGCAAACGTCCCCGCCAAGCTGCCGCCCATCACCAGTCCGCTGCTAGCGGTCATGGATCCGGACTCTGCGCTATGAGGTTCGACACATCATTGTGCCTGGCTTAGTACGTTCTCGCTTCCCTCGCCGAAGCCCCGGCAAAGACCGCTGCGCTGCCAGACTCCGCTGCTCAGCGCAGTTGTGTAGGTGAACCTGCTGGAGATCTTGTCGATTGAGACCATAGAAAGGGCGACATTCATCTTGTTAAGTAACGTATCCAGCTCGCCTGAATGATCTTCCGCGATAAGCGCGTATGGATTGTTCTCAAGTACTCTGAACTGCGTGATATTGGACGCTTGCTCGATTGTTAGTGTGCCGTCTAAGGCCATAATTACCAAATGGCCGGAAGAGGCAGGGCTCGCGTCGGTGCATATCCATGTTTCGGAGAGCGTCCTTGCGGGAGCCGAGTCTGGCGCGCTGGGAGCGATTAAAGTATGGCTCAGACTTTTACCGCTATCGGGTTCTGACGTACGTGCCTCCGCCCGCATCACGGAGAGCAGTCCGTCCCTCGATTGGTCAATGACCTCTTCTGTTGTCAATGTGTAACGGTGCACGGGCGACTGAGTGACATCGCGCGCCTGGTCTGCAGTGCCGTGGTCCGCTCGGCCGATCGCAGTTTCGATGTGGCCTGCAGCGCCAGCGCGCATGACGTCGTGTCGTGCGACACCAAGCGCGATGTCGACCTCATCGTTATGCAGTGCCCGAACCGCGGTAACGGCATCACTAAACGATCGCCATGTCACCATGAATCCACCGCGGCGCAGTTCTCGCATCAGTGCGTCGTCCGATCGCAGTCGATCGCCGCTCAATTCGGTGTGGACATAACCAATCCTGAGCGGCTTGAACATCGGTCGCTCCTGCGCCGAGCATGGTAGGGAAAGCAAAGTGGCGACGATCGCCAGAAAGGGAAATGAATGCCGCATGTAGCCACCCAAGCATTGAGATAGGTGTCGCTCTTGAGCCTAGCGAGACGAAACGTCCCGTCTTCATCTGAATGGAGGAGCGGGCCTCCGCTGGAAGCCGCTTTTTCCGGCGGCGGCCGCACCGGACCTTAGCTCGCCCCCGCCAAAAGGTCTCCTTCAGAGCTGTAGGCGGAGATCGCACACCGGGGGCGTCCAGCATCGAGGGCGCAGCCCAAAAACCGGTTCTACTTGGACCCGTTCTGGACAATGCCTGCGTGAGCACCCTTGTCCGTTTGCACACGTAAGGCACAGCACGTCCACTTAGTTCGCAACAGCTGATCTGCGCTGCGCAACGCGCTAATTTGGCTGTGGGCACGAACGGGCTCATGCGCCGCAACACGCTGCGGCTTCGGAAGATAGATCCTCAATTGTGCAGTTTGTCCAGCAGCGCCTTCGCCTCTCTCAAGTCAAGCGTGTCGAAGCCTTCCGTAAACCAACCGTAAATCGGCGCGAGGAGATCGTACGCCTGCTGGCGCTTCCCCTGATTCTGCCACAGCCGCGCCAGGCTCATCGCCGCGCGCAGCTCCCACGTCTTTGCTTGCTGCTGATGCGCGACAGTGAGTGCGCGATCAAAATGCTTTTCTGCTTCTTCCGTATCCGGCGCGGGCGAATTGAGTGCGATTTCCCCGGCGATGCGGTGCACCTCGGCCTCGCACCATTTCTCCTTCGACCGCTCTACCTTGTCCATGGCTTCGTCGATGCAACGCCGCGCATCATCAGACTGGCCCAGTTTCGCGTACGCCATCGCCAAATGCCAGAGATGCAACGGCTCATAAAGGCTGGCTCCAGTTGACCGGAGCGAGGTCAGCCCCGTGGTGATCGCCTGAACTGCATCCGAGGCGTTACCGCTCTCTGCGATCAGGGCACCTCGAAAAGCAATTTCAGTCGCCTTCCAGAACAAGGTGGCGTCTTTTTCGTTGGCCAAGGCCGCAAGTTCATCAAGGAGTGTCCGTGCTTCGGCATAGGCTCCATAGTACATGTATACCCACGATGTGTACCACAGCGCATACATCAATGTGGCGGCGTGGCCGAGCACGCGCGCCTCGTTGACAGCGCGCTCGCTATCATTCCGGGAAGCTGTGGTAAGACCGAGCATCCAGAGATTTTGCGAACGAACCGACAAGAGGGTCACACCGATATCTCGACCGGTGCGCGTCGTAAGCGGACGATGTTCGGCAGGATCGAAAATCGCTAGTGCCCGGTCGTAGTGCTCTTTGCCATCCACAAAGCGGCCCATGAGCGAAAGAGCGTTCCCGAAGGCGATTTGAAGCTTGATCTCTTCGCGACGCAAAGCCGGCGTCGCCACCAACGTCTCGATCTGGTCAAGCGCCCGTTTGACCTGCTCAGTCCCTTCGAGCAGCGCGGATCGCGCCAGCGACCTTTGTCCGGCGTTGCCCCACCATTCGATAGCAGCTTCGGTCAGCCCTGCCTGGGTGAAGTGATGCGCCAGCAACTCCGGCTCGGTTGCGGCGGTGTTGCCAAACTGATCGCGCAGAACTTCACCGGTGCGGCGGTGCAAAGCCTGGCGGCGGCTTCTGAGCAAGTTCTCATACGCCGCGTCCTGGATGAGCGCATGTTTGAAGCGGTACTCGGATTCCGGCGGAAGGCCCTGCACCAGGAGTATGTCGGCCTCAGCTAACAATTCCAGCGCCGTCTGTAGTGCTCGGTTTTCCATGTTGGCGACGGCGCGAATGAGCTGGTAGGAGAAGCCCCGCCCAATTACTGCAGCGATCTGCGCCACCTCGCGCGCCGGTCCAAGCCGGTCCAACCGCGCAGTCAACGATTGCTGCAGCGTCGGCGGGATTGCCTGGATCCCGCTTTGCTCGCCGCGCTCCAGAAGGAGTCGCGTAACTTCTTCCACGAAGAGCGGTACGCCGCCGGTGCGCTCAGTTACGTCCTCGATCACCTCCTTCGCCAGCGCATGCCGGGCGGCAAGCTCCTCCACCATGTGTCGGACCTGATAACGGTCGAGCGGCACCAGGGAAATCACGCCGTGATGAGAGCGTGTGCCCCAGGGGGGCCGAAACTCGGGTCGGGCAGTTGCGAGTACCAACAACGGCGCCAGCGCGCCGCGTTCGGCGATGCCGCGTAAAACATCAAGCGTTGTCGGATCGGCCCAGTGCAGGTCTTCGAGGACCAGAACGATTGGCTGCGCACGCGCGCCAGCCATCAGCCAATTGGTTAGCGCCGCCAACTGGCGCCGGCGCAATTCCTCAGGCGCCAGGACTGGCCTGCGTTCCGGCGGAACCGGAATGTCGACGAGCGGCGCCAGCAAGGGAGCGTTCTCTGCCGGATCGAGCTTGATCAGAGCCAGAGTGTTCTCCAGGTCCGAGAACCGCCGCTCCGACGGTACATCGGGACCGCCAAAGCGCTGTCGCCCCCATTCCGCAATCGGATGCAGCGGCGTGTTCTGCAAAAGCTGCGAGCAACTCCATTCGACCCAGCTATGCGGAGTGTCGCGAAGCCGCGCATGAATTTCCTCAACAAGGCGCGACTTACCGATCCCGGGCTCGCCAACGACCAGCACCAACTGACCGTCGCCCTGCTGCGCCCGCTCCCAGCGCCGCATCAGCATGGTGCTTTCCTCGTTGCGGCCCACCAGCGGTGTTAGACGGCGCTGCCTGGCGCGGCGCCCGCCGCCGCTTGCCCGCACAAGCCGGAACAGTGTCACCGGCCCGGGTACGCCCTTGAGTTCATATCCGCCGCGCTCCTCGGCGACAAACAAGCCGGCAATCTCCCGCTGGACCCTCGCTGTCACAACGACGGTGCCCGGCTCCGCGAGCGCCTGCACCCGCGCCGCGATGTTAGGCGCATCACCGTAAATCTCGCCCGCCGCGTCGATCACCACCGGGCCTATTTCAATCCCGATGCGTGCTTGCAGCGCCGGCTTGCCAGTAGCGATATTCTCGCGATTGACATCACCGAGTGCGCGTTGGATCGAGAGCGCGGCCCGTGCCGCGCGTTCCGCGTCGTTTTCCTGCGCCACCGGATAACCGAACAATGCCATGAGCCCATCGCCCAACTTTTTGGCGACATGGCCGCCCATGTCCTTCACGGCGGTAGAGGCGGAGTCGAGATATGCTCCGACCAGGTCGCGCCATTCCTCGGCGTCGAGCCGCCTCGCGATCTCCGTCGAACCGACGAGATCGCAGAACATCACCGTGAGAAACCGGCGCTCGCCGGCTCGTTCTGCCGAGGTACCCGCCGCCATAGTCGGGCGCGCCGGCGACAACATCGGCTCCGGTATGACCTCCGGCGACTTGTCGTTGATGTTGGCTATCGCTCGCAGCAATTTTCGGCGGTCGCCAAGGACGATGCCCAAGTCCTTCAAATCCTGATCTGTCAGATCGCAAAGAACCGAAAAATCGATGCGGTTTTCTGCAAACGCCCGGGCGTACTCAGACATGCCGAGCTTTTCGAGCCAGTCTGCAATTTGCTGCATGGCGGCTCCTTTCGGATCGCTATCCGCTCTAGACCGCAGGACAAGCAATCTAGCACATGAGCAAACCTATTGTAGCGCCCGCGCGAAAGGCGCATCTCGATAATGGGATGTCCGGCCGTGCTCCTGCGCCAGCATAGAAGCCGGCTTGGGTCAGCGCACTGGCATGATCAACCGGCTTGGATCTACTAGCACTCAACGCAAGCAGTCAGCATGCGAGTATGGTCCAGCCGTGCCCATTGCCTTTAAAGTCAGCGGCTTACCGGTGCTTATTGAGGGTCAAAAAACCGTCAGTTCAATTTTTTTGTCTGCTTTGAACCTGCCGGCGGACATCGCGCGAGCGTTGCGACCGAGCTAGGCAAGCCGCTGGCAAGGGCGCGCGGCAATAACGCCTTCTAAGGAGGCCTCCCGCGAACAGTGTCTTTCGGGCTCAACCGGCCCCAAGGGCACCGCCGCTTATCCGGTGGATGGGACCCGTTCCACCGCGCGAGATTGCATTCCACGTCTTTAGGTCGTCCGCGCAATCGCACGCTGAACCTGTGTTGCGGTCCACTCCCCTCTGCCGCTGGCCGTTGGAATGCCCGCGTCGTTCAAGCCGTTCGCGATGGCCCTCAGCGTCGTTGCGCCGCCCGCCTGGAGCCGCTTGATCGTCTCCGCCACATCTTGTGCGCGCTGATCGGCGCGCGCCTGCAGGGCTGCTATCGCTTGCTTGCGCGCCTTAGCCGTAGGCTCAACTCCTCTATCACCACCCAAAGTAACCCCGCGGCGCTTGGCTGCGGCCAAGGCGGCCTTCGTCCGGGCGCTGATCATGCCCGCCTCAAGTTCTGCGACAGCCACCATCTGTTGAAGCAAGAAGCGGCCTGTTGCACCTTCGATTTGCGGAAGGTCGGCAAATCGCACGTCAACTCCAGCCTCAAGCAGGCGCGACAGAAACGCCACTGACCTTGTAAGCCGGTCAACCTTGCTGACGACCAGCGGGCAGCGATGAAGCCTGGCGGCAGCAAGGGCCTTGTCCAGTTCGGGGCGGTCGGAACGCCTGCCAGACTCGACCTCCGTGAACTCGTCGGCGATCCGCCAGTTGCCGCCATTCAAGTAGGTGGCAACGGCAGCGCGTTGTGCCTCAAGGCCAAGGCCGCTCCTGCCCTGACGACCTGTAGAGACACGGTAATAGCAAACGAACTTGCCGTTCGACACCATAGGAGGCCTCGTTACAAACCGGTCAACGACCGTTGAATGATCTGTAACAGACTGCTTTTGTAAGAAACTGAGTCAGGTTGTCGCACGGCCCACGAAATCCGATGCTGATCATGGTTGGGCGTTCGTGAGCTTGCTGATCAGTGCTCTGACATCAGCGTCGGTCGTGCCGCCGAGTTCCTTAGAATACCGATACTCAGCCAACGTCATTGAGACCCCGCCAAGTACGGCGTTCAAGTCACGGAGCGTCGCCGCCTCAGCGTCGTTCGGCTCGACATTTTCCCTTGAATAGGTCGCACCGGATTTCGCTGTCATCCGGCTACTCCATGCCGTTATCTTCGGAGCCGCGGTCGCAACGCTCTTGGGAGCAGCCCTCGTCGGCCACTTCATCGTCCAGAAACTTGAAGATCAGGATATCCGCATCACGGTCCTCCGGATGGGCTGCGTAATGACGCTCTCGCGCTGCGCGGGGCTCTTCGTCGAAGCCGCGACGAACCTTCACGATCTTAAGCGGGCGGTGCTGGCGTCGCCGTTGCTCAATCTGGTCAATTGCTCGATGGAGCCGGTCGATGAACGAGGTGGTAACCATTGAGGTTGTCCATGTTCAGGTCTTGCGACAACAACGCCAAGCGACGTTGCACATCGGACAAAAGTTCACTCTCCAAGCACGCGCGAATTTCCTTCAGAACGTAAACAAGCCGCGTAAGTTCATCAGACGGCAGCTTTCCATTTAGCGACATCCTATAGAGGCGGCCCATTTCGCGACGGACGCCGGCAACCGTGTCGAGCGCCATCGCGTTGCGGGGTGATAGGACCTCGGCTTTTGGTTGGTCTGACAACGTCATCCTGCGGGTTCGTTGGGGTACCGTCGAGCTCGAGCGAGTATAGCACCTTGGTAAACGCACCGCCCCGGCATACGTGCGTGATGGTGATGAAGGTGGTCGAAGGGCATGTTTCGCTCAGTACAAATCGAATCGATCACGCCAATCTGGTCGACGAACAATGTGAGCACCGTTCGAAGTGTCACAAGTGTCATCGACGGTCCGGAACCGGCATGCGCATTGATCAACCGCTGCCGACGTCTGCCCTCGCGTTCCTGCTTGTCAGCTCCGCGCCTGGGAAGAGTTGCTTCACCGCGCCTACTGCTGTGAACTGCGATGCTTCCGCCATCAGCGTCGCGATCTCATCCGGCGTTATCCAGATCACCTTGTCACCGAACAACTCACGCACGCGCTGAACCGCCGCCCTGTTACGGCTGATCGCGACCGTCGTGCCCGTCGTCGGACAGCGCCCGATGATGTAAGCGTCGTCGTCGGCATTCGCGGTCTGCATTTTTGCCGCCGCCAGCGCATAGCCCCGGCACAGCGCCGCGCCCTCCCCCTCGATATCCTGAGCGGTGCCGGTCAAGCATGCATGGTTGAAGGAATTCCGCTGTTTGTGCAGCCGCTCCGCAAGATCAGCATCGACGCGACGCAGCCCCAGCAAGGTCCAGCGGCTCTCGAACGCCAGTGCCGCGCCTGCCGTTTCGTCATGCCATTTGCGCACAGCTTCGTCGGTTGCATTCAAGCGTCTAGCAGCCTCCGGTAACGGATGCCGTGATCGTGCGGTTTCTGTTTTGCTGCCAAAAAGAACCACCCTCTCATCGCCCATCTACGGTCTCCCTGTCCAAGAAGATCAGGCCATTCGTTTCTTGCAGTTCCGGCTAATTGTGTCGTTCCGCCGAATGATGGTGATGGAAGGTGATTGATGGGGGTGCACCGCCCGATCAAAGTTCAGATCGCACGAGTTGCCTCAGCAAGATCGACCCCGGCTGGGATCGCCATCTCAACTCCGACCGGGGCAAACACCCCCTTCAATCACCATCGATCACCATCACCACGAGCATCCCAGCCCGACCATCGTCAGACGATCGCCATTATTTCTTCTCCTCGACCCACCAGGTCGCTGCCCCGCCGCGCTTGCTCGGCTTGTTCATCAAGCGGAGTCCGTCGACGATCCGGCCCTTGTTGCCCCTGCACCAGATACCGAACTTCGTGGTCTCGACCTTCACATTCCCGATTGCCTTGGCCGCCGCGCGCACGGCGGCATTGAATTCGGGATATACGGATGTGTTCTCGTAGCCCTCTGCATTCGTCTTCATCGCCGTATCGACGATGACGTTGAGCGTGACGTCGCTCCCGGAACCGACGCCGTGGTGCTCCGCCCATTCCCGCAAGACAGCGCCGAGCAGCTCACGATCGGGATCGTCGGCGCGAATGTCTTCCATCGTTTCGAGCGGATCACCGCAGCCGAGCCAAACCAGTGCCGAGCGCACGGTGTCCGACCAGGCTTCGAACGAGGCCAGCTTCGGCAACAGCCCCGGCCGGCCGGCCACGATGTAGGCGCGGCAGATCGTCAGACATGCGGCGATGTACTTGCCACGGTCGTCCAAAATGGACTGGATAGGGTTGTACTTGAACTGCCGCAGCTGCGGCTTTTCCATCTCGGCGTCGAGCCGGGCCATGATCGTGCGCCGCGAGAGGTCGGCTCCGGCGATGATAATGTTGTTGCCGGTGGCGAAGATGGTCACGCCGCCGGCCTCGACCCTAACGACCTTCGACGCGCCGAGCGGACGCAGATCAAGAAACTGCTGCTCGATGGCCTGGGCCAAGAACTCACCTTTGAGCTCGCGGTTGACGTTGTCGATCGAGAACAGCGGCTGGCCTGTCAGCAGAATGCTGACCAGCCGCTTCTCCATCTCTTCGTCATTGCCGGCGGCCATCACCGGGATCCGGCGCTGGCCGGTGGACACGGCAGCAGATAGGTCACAATGAAAGTTCTTTCCCGTGCCAGCAGTCGGCGCGCTGAATGCATGCATCGGCACCACCGGCATCGCCCCGCGCACCACCGGCGTGATGATGCCGGACAGCGCGGCTGCCCTGGATGCGTCATCAACGAACGGCGACTCACACATCAGGTCTTCTAGAAGTGCCAGCGCGTAGAGCGCGTCGTCGCGCGTGGGCTCGTCTGGAATCGGCGGCAACGGCGGCGGTTCAACCAACAGCAGGCGCGTCGCCAAATCATAACCCTGCTTGACGAGCAGCGAGCCGTCGGGCCGCATCGTTGGACACGAGATCACGCCGATGATTTCCGGAAATTCCCAGAGTCCGTCGCGCGCCAACAGCGTTCGAGCGACGTCAAGAGGCGCCTTAGTTTCGACCCATCCGCTTTTCGCAGCAAACCTCAACCAATGTGTGTGACGGCACATCGTGTCCCGCATGTAGGTCACATCAACGGCCTTCAACTGCGCCGTCTTGGTCGGCTGACCGTGCGCGGCCTTCACCCTGCGGATGATCGGGCGCACCAACTCGCCACCGCGCCGATAGAAGGGCGCCCTGGCCTCGATCAGCATGCGCTGAGTGGCCGTTGTCACCAACGAAATGCGCGGGCCGAGCTGGATCGTCGGCAGCTCGTGCGCGACCGGCGCCTCGTTGGCAGACCGCTCATCGCCTTGACCTAGGTCATCATCGGCCTCGGCATACTGCGCAATGTCGGGATCAGGCTTGCTCCATTTCTTGCGCGCGCCGTCGATCAGTGCGTCGAGATCAGGGTCATCAGGCCCACCCTTGCACTCGGGCCCACACGCCAGTCGGATCTGAAGATCTGACCACCCGCGACCGATCATGGTGGCGATCGCATCACGCATGGAGTTGTGCCAGTTTCCCGGCAAGCGGCTCGCTTCGAGCAGAGCAATCAGCTCGTCGTCGGTCCGACTACGCCTGCCCGTTAAGCCGCCGGAGTCATCGCTCTCCAAACCAGCAAACTTAGCCAACTGTTCGACGGTGCACGGCCTCGCGGCCAAATTGATATGCAGCGTGACCACCTCTGCGACGTAGCCGCGCTCGAGCTTGCTCTTGGTCGGGTAGTTGATCGTTCCGGCCAAACGCATCAGCCGATCAGGGTTCTGGACGTTGTCGCCGCCGAGCCACATCTTCGCATGTGTGTTGCCACGCTCCAGCTGCTCCGGCGTCAGGTTGCCGGTAACTTCGAAATATGCCTGGAACCTGCAGTGCGGCACGTTTCCTGTGACAACGACCTCGGACGGCTGGAGGCCAGCCTCCTTCACAAGAGCGTCGACCCGCGCTCGGTCGCCTGGCTGATCGAAGTCAGTCCAGATGCGCGACGCCCCGACGACGTCGTTCCTCCCCGCTCTGCCCTGCACTTCGGCCTGTCGAAGCGCCGGAGCGACATAAACATTGCAGCCTTCTCGGTTCTTTCGCTCCGCAAAGTCTCCCGCCTTCGACAGTTCAAAGACCGAGAACGTTCTGGCGGAGCTGATCTCGCCTGTGGCGGGATCGGCATACGCAATCTCAATTCTCGCATCGGGATAAGGATGCACAAACGTTGGCGAGAAAAGCGCGGCCAGGTGACGATCGATGTCGGCCCTGTTCGGATACAGCGGCGCGTTCATCTCCTTGGACTTCTTGGACAGATCAAGCGTGGTTGGATGGCCAACTTCGTCATTTGCCGTGTTCGCCGCCTTAACTTCATCGCTATCAGATTGAGGCTTGCCTTGCTCGGAGCCACTGGCTTCGCCTGCATCATTCGCCAGCTTCGACGGCAATGCATCGCCGGGAGCACACGCCGGGCCGGCAGCGGGCTCACCGCAAGCGTCAACGCGAGCGCTGGAATTCGCTGCCCCGCAACGGCGGCACAGGAATTTTGGAAGGCCATGCTCGCAGTCTATACTCAGCATCACGGACTCCTGCATGCTTGACCCACATGGCGCGCCCACGAAAGTGCAGTCACATAATGCTGATCGCCGTGCACATGGCTCTGCACGAGCACCCGGTTGTCGTCCGCGCTCGGGGTCCAAGAATTTGGCGTGGCGCTATCAATCCCCGGGCACAGCGACGCCAGCAAATTGCCGCCCGCAATCTTTCTCTCCGCAGGCGTCTCCGCTTCCTTGCTTTTCACCGACGCCGCTTTCGTGCCACCTGACAACAACTTGTTTTAGCAGCGGTGTGTCGTTGCCGATGCGCGCCCTGCACAGAGTTCTTCGCTGACGTGGATCGGACAGCAGGGCCAATCCTGCTCAAGACCCAGGCATCGAGATCAGCGCGTGCGTACAACGGGAAACGTCCCGCGAGCCGAAACATCGGCCCATCCGAGCTGACACACGCCAACTTTGCCAACGTTTTGGGTGAGCAAGGCACGTTGTACGTTTCGACAACGTATTTCGCGGCCTCTGAGCGCCGGAGATGCCGCTCGAGGGTAGTTTCGTTCGGTGGAATAATCATGGGAGACCTCGTTCAATGCGAGGTCGATTTGGGCCACTATCGAAATACAAGTCGCCCGATTAGTACCGATCGTTTCCGATTTTTGCCGAGCGAATTGGAGCCGCTAGTTTCGGCGCGGTTCCTGAACCGTTTTGCTAGGCGCTCGCTTTTACTTTCCAAGGTGCCCGCGCCGTGCGCCTTGGGTGCCAGCGTCCTTGCTGCTTCCTCCGGGGACGCAGCGGTGCCTAAGGCGATAAGCGCTTTCATTTCGTCCAAAAGGGGAAGGTCCACTGACTCAAATGAGCCCTGACCTTTCCGCCGCCCGCGTCGCCTTTCCCTCGCAACCGAAATTGATACCTCGATCGGCGAGGCCTTCTCAGATGAATCGGGTTTCGCCACTGGCTGGGGCGGCTGCGAAGGGTCGTGTGGCACGAGGGATTCCTGCTTTGCCATCAGGCGCTGCAAATCGGACTCGGTTACGAAAATCTTGACGACGGGGTCTTCGCTAAGTCGGATGCCACTCCGATTGTAGACGAGACCGTTGGTCAACACACACTTGCCTTGCTCGAGCCAATTCTGGGCTTCTTTAAGAGCCCAACGGTCCGGAACAATTGCGTAGGCTTTCCCCGAGTCGGGGCAGATGACCGTCGCCGGCATCAACCCACCGTAAAGTTCGGCCCTGAGCGTCGCGCGGGTCGCGTCCTTCCCGTCGTTGTTTGCCTGGTCCGCGGACCGTCTATGTTTAGCAAGCCGATCAACCGCTGTAGTCAGCGGCACCCAGCCGTTGGGGACGAACTCCATGCGCACCTCCGCAAGGTGCTTCCGCAAGTAACGACGCGGCAGGCTGGTGCGGTCCAGCTTTTCGGAACCCTAGCCGCGTTGGCGCTGCTTCCTCGGCTTATACCAGTAAACTTCGTCAACCTCGATCAATCTCGATCGTTCACAAGAGATCTGGATCGCGGCTGTACCGCTTTCGCTCGTCGCGTCATCATAGGAACAGGCCCGAACTTTCTTCGACAGGGACGCGCGTCTACGATGACCCGCCGGATCGAATCCAACAGCGACACCGAAACACAAGCAAACAACGACCAGCCACAGCCGATGATCGGAATCGAGGCGGTGCTCCGTTTGGTTCCGATTTCGAGGACGACGTTGTGGGCTCTGGAGCGGCAGGGCCGGTTTCCGAAGGGCTTCTACATCTCGAACAATCGGAAGCTCTGGCTTGTCTCCGAAATCCGCGATTGGCAGCGGGCCTTGCCACGTACGGCTGAAGGGTACGTTCGACCGAGCCGCGCCGGAAAAAGACAAGCCTGAACAAGCCTAAACCGACCCAAAAGGGCCTCTGGCAGGGACCGAACGCCCCCACCAAGTCGTCGACGCCGCGAAAAACCTAGTGTAATCTGGGCCTTGTGGCGCAAGACTCCGATCTTGACGAATGACAACGCATCATCCGGGGGCCACGCGAACCGGATGATCGCTAGCGGAGCAACACCCCAATGCATGGCACGATCAGGCCGGCGGATGAAGAAGCGCGCGAGCGCGCGTATGCCACGCCTCTGGAGAACATCGACGTCAGCGATCCGGACCTGTTCCGCAGCGATACGCACTGGCCGTATTTCGACCGCCTGCGCAAGGAAGCACCGGTTCACTACTGCAAGGAGTCGATGTTCGGTCCGTACTGGTCGGTGACCAAGTACAACGACATCATGGAAATCGAAACCAACCACGCGGTGTTCTCCTCCGCCGCGTCGCTCGGTGGCATCACCATCCGCGACGTTGAGCCGGAGCTGCGCCGTGAAAGCTTCATCGCCATGGACCAGCCGCGGCACGGCCCGCAGCGCAAGACCGTGGCGCCGATGTTCACGCCGACGCATCTCGACGAGCTCGCGATCAACATCCGCAACCGCTCGGCCTCGTGTCTCGACAACCTGCCGCGCAACGAGACCTTCGACTGGGTCGACAACGTGTCGGTCGAGCTCACCACGCAGATGCTGGCGGTGCTGTTCGATTTCCCGTGGGAGGAGCGGCGCAAGCTGACGCGCTGGTCGGACGTCGCCACCACCCTGCCCGGCCCCGAAGGCCTCGTGGCGACGGAAGAGGCGCGCCAGGCCGAGCTGATCGAGTGCGCGCAGTACTTCAAGCGGCTGTGGGACGAGCGCATCAAGCAGCCGCCAAAGAGCGACCTGCTGTCGATGATGGCGCACAACGAAGCCACGCGGAGCATGGATTTCGCCAACTTCCTCGGCAACCTGGTGCTGCTGATCGTCGGCGGCAACGACACCACCCGCAACACGCTGTCGGGCAGTATCTACGCGCTGAGCAAATTCCCCGATCAGTACAAGAAGCTGCGCGAGAACCCGGCGCTGCTCGACAGTTTCGTGCCGGAAGTGATCCGCTGGCAGACGCCGCTTGCGCATATGCGCCGCACCGCGCTCGAGGACATCGAGTTCAAGGGCCACCAGATCAAGAAGGGCGACAAGGTCGTGATGTGGTACGTCTCCGGCAACCGGGACGAAGAGGTGATCGACAATCCGTACGAGTTCATCATCGACCGCAAGCGTCCGCGCACCCACATCTCGTTCGGCTTCGGCATCCACCGCTGCGTCGGCCTGCGCCTCGCCGAGCTGCAGCTGAAGATCATTTGGGAGGAGATCCTGAAGCGCTACGACAGGATCGAGGTGGTCGACGAGCCGACGCGCCCCTATTCCAGCTTCATCAAGGGCTACGATCACCTGCCGGTGCGCATCGCCTAACAAGCAGCCCTATCACCGCACCCGCCGCAGGGCGGGTGCCGATCAATCAAGGTTCTCAAGACCGGGAAGTATCGACATGCACGGCACCGTGATGGGAATGGACCAGGCCAGGCTCGAGGCTTACTCGATGCATCTGGATGACATCGATGTGAGCCAGCCGGAGCTCTACCGCTCCAACACCATGTGGCCGTACTTCGAGCGGCTGCGGAAGGAGGCGCCGGTCCATTACTGCCCGCAGAGCCGCGCCGGCGACTACTGGTCGATCACAAAATACAAGGACATCATGCAGGTCGAGACCAGTCACTCGCTGTTCTCCTCCGACGTGCATCTCGGCGGCATCGGCATCCAGGACGCCAACCCCAAATATGCAAAGGAAGCCTTCATCACCATGGACGAACCTGGGCACATGGCCCAGCGCAAAACCGTGCAGCCGATGTTCATGCCGACGAACCTCAACACGCTCGCCCAGACCATTCGTGTCCGCGCCTGCGAAATCCTCGACAACCTGCCGATCAACGAAACCTTCGACTGGGTCGACAGGGTTTCGATCGAGCTGACCACGCAGATGCTGGCGATCCTGTTCGACTTCCCTTGGGAGGAGCGCCGCAAGCTGACGCGCTGGTCCAACGTCGCGACGGCTGCGCCCGGCAACCGCGAGATCATTGCCTCGGAACCGGCGCGCGAGGCCGAGCTGCAGGAGTGCGGCGCCTACTTCGCAAAACTCTGGGACGAGCGGGCGAAGCAGCCGATGAAGACCGACCTGCTGTCGATGATGGCGCACAGCGACGCCACGCGGAACATGGACCCGCGCAACTTCCTCGGCAACCTGATCCTGCTGATCGTCGGCGGCAACGACACCACCCGCAATTCGCTCTCGGGCAGCGTCTACGCTTTGAACAAATTCCCGGACCAGTACGCAAAACTGCGCGCCAATCCGGAGCTGGTGCAGAATCTGGTGCCGGAGGTGGTGCGCTGGCAGACGCCGCTGACGCACATGCGCCGCACCGCGCTTGCCGACGCCGAGATCGGCGGCAAGACCATCAAGAAGGGCCAGCGCGTGGTGATGTGGTACGTCTCGGGCAACCGCGACGAGGAGATGTTCGACAAGGCCGACGATTTCATGATCGAGCGGCCGAACGCGCGCAACCACATTTCGTTCGGCTTCGGCATCCATCGCTGCCTGGGCTTGCGCCTTGCGGAGCTGCAGCTGCGCATCACCTGGGAGGAGATCCTGAAGCGGTTCAAGACCATCGAGGTGATGGACGAGCCGAAGCGGATCTATTCCAACTTCGTCAAGGGTTATGAGACCCTGCCCGTTCGGATTGCCGCCTGACCACCATGCGCGTCTGGACTCTCACGCTCGCTGCGGCGGCGATCGCAACCGCGAGCATCGTGACCGTGCCGCCGGCGGCCGCAGCGCCACTTCCGTTGGCGCCGCTTGCGTCACAATCGGCCGATCCGCTGATGATCGAGGTGCAGCGCCGCTTCGGCGGCCGTCGCCTGGGCGGGACAACCGCCCGCCCCCGGCTATTGCTGGTTCTACACCGACCCGACATATCGCGCGGGTTTTTGGGACATCTGCCCACCGTAACGCGCAGGTCGCATCCGTGATATCCGTCGCGCTCCGGGAACTCTGCGCGATGTCGCGCGCCTCACGCGACGCTGAGTTCAACCGCTCGGGCGTGCGTGCTAAGACTGGCAAAATTCCGGAAGCGCCATGGGGAGCTTCAATGCGAACGACCGCTGCTTTTCTATCCGCTCTGTTCTGCGTGCTGTTTTCAATGACGGCGGCGCTGGCCGACAAGCGCGTCGCCTTCGTGGTCGGCAACAGCGCCTACAAGACGGTGCCGATGCTGCCCAACCCGACGATCGATGCCAAGGCGATGGCGGTGGCCCTGCGCAACGTCGGCTTCGAGGTGGTCGAAGGCAGCAACCTCACGCGCGACACCATGACCGCAAAGCTGATCGAGTTCGGCCAGAAGTCGCAGGGCGCGGATACGGCGGTCCTCTACTACGCCGGCCACGGCATCGCGGTGAACGGCACGAACTACCTGCTGCCGATCGACGCGGACCTCAAATCCGAGATGGACGTCAAGCTGGGCGCTGCGATCAACGTCGACACGATGCTCGAGCAGACCATGGGCGACGCGAAGGTGAAGCTGGTGTTCCTCGACGCCTGCCGCGACAACCCGTTCGCCAACAAGATCCGCGCGGCGGCGAAGACCCGCAGCGTCAACGTCGCCTCCGGCCTTGCCGAAATGAAATCCGCCGAAGGCACGCTGATCGCGTTCGCCACCGGTCCTGGCCAGACAGCGCTCGACGGCCAGTCCGGCACCAACAGTCCGTTCACGCGCGCCCTGCTCGCCCACATCACCCAGCCCGGCGCCGAGATCCAGCAGGCCATGACGAAGGTCCGTGCGCAGGTGCATGAGGAGACCAACAAGGAGCAACTGCCCTGGGGGCACACCAACCTGATCGGCGCGGTGTACCTCAATACGGCCGGGGCCCCGGCGGGTTCTGGCGCTGCATCGGCGCAGACCGCAGTTGCGCCTGCGGCGGCGACCGAGGCCGAGCTCGAGTTCTGGCGCTCGGTGAGGGATTCCAACAAGGCGGAAGAGCTGAACGCGTATCTGACCAACTATCCGGGCGGCCAATTCCGTTCCCTGGCACTGGCGCGCATTGCCTCGCTGCAGAACGGCGCCAGCACACAAACCCGCGCACTGACCACCGGCGCCGACCCGGCGATCTACACCGAGACCGGCTCGCAGCTCACCGAGGACCAGATCGGCCTCACCAAGAAACAGCGTCGCGACGTGCAGCGCCGGCTCACCGGCCTCGGCTTCGACAACAAGGCCACGGGCGCGTTCAATGAGTCCACGCGAGGGGTGATCAAGCGCTGGCAGGCGGCGCGCGGTTACCCGGAAAGCGGCTTCCTGACCAAGCACCAGTACAGCGCCCTGGTCGGCGAGATCGGACCCGAACGCACCGCATCGGCGGACGACGAGCGTCCGGCAGCCGCGGCACCCCGGCGCGCCAGCGCGCGCGCCGCTCTGGTGGTGGCGGGCCGGGCAATCCGATGCAGGTCTTTCAGCCTGTCGGCCGGGCAATCTTCGGCCGCTGAGGGCGCAGAATCACAAGTCGTGAAAGGCCCGGCGTCGGCTGGGCCTTTTTGTTGCACGCACCGTTCCGTCCGCTGAAACGGCCATGCGTGATCCAGCAGGGCTTACGCCACGCCAGCAATCCTCAAGTGCGACAGTTTGGCCTAAACCTCGTTCGTGCAACGAGAACAACTCATCGCCGTCATTGTCGCCGTCGCCCTGTTCATGGAGCAGGTCGATTCGACCATTATCGCCACCGCGCTGCCAGCGATCGCCGCCGACCTTGGCACAACGCCCCTCAAACTCAACGTCGCGGTGACCGCCTATCTCTTGGCGCTGGCGATCTTCATTCCCGTCAGCGGCTGGGTGGCGGACCGGTTCGGGGCGCGCAACGTATTTCGCGCCGCGATCATCGTGTTCATGACCGGCTCGATCTGCTGCGCGCTGTCGAACTCGCTGCCGGCCTTCGTCGCCTCGCGCATCCTGCAGGGCATGGGCGGCGCGATGATGACGCCGGTCGCCCGCCTGATCATCCTGCGCACGGTCGACAAATCGGAACTGGTCAAGGCGATGGCGTTCATGTCGGTGCCGGGGCTGGCCGGGCCGATGTTCGGGCCGCCGCTCGGCGGACTGATCGTGACGATCGCCACCTGGCACTGGATCTTCCTGGTGAACATTCCGATCGGCCTGCTCGGCATCGTCATGGTCACGAAGTACATCCCCGACATCAAGGTCGACAAGGTCGCGCCGTTCGATATCGGCGGCATGCTGCTGATCGGTTTCGGGCTCGGCGGGCTCGCCTTCGGCCTGTCGCTGACGCGCAACGCGTCGGTGCCGCTGTTCGTCGACCTGGCGCTGGCGGCTGCCGGCGCCGTGCTGATGACGATCTATGTGCTGCGGCTGCGGCGGGTCGAGAATCAAGTGCTGGATCTAAAACTGCTGCAGCTGCGCTCCGTGCAGGTCAGCGTGTTCGGCGGCTTCATGTTCCGCACCGCGATCGGCGCGATGCCGTTCCTGCTGCCGCTGCTGTTCCAGCTCGGCTTCGGCATGACACCGCTGCAGTCCGGCTTCCTGGTGATCTCGACCTCGGTCGGCGTGCTGGCGGTGAAACCGTGGGCGCCGTTTCTGCTGCGCAACCTCGGGTTCCGCAGGCTCTTGCTCACCAACGGACCGTTCGTGTCGCTGATGATCGGCCTGCTCGCGCTGCTCACGCCGGAAACATCGCTGTACGTGATCGTGCCTCTGCTGATCGTGAATGGCTTCGTCCGCTCGCTCCAGTTCACCACGCTGAGCGCCATCACCTTCGCCGATGTGGTTCCTGCGAAGCTTTCGCACGCAACCTCGCTGCTGGCGGTGTCCTCACAGCTATCGATCTCGACCGGCGTCGCGATCAGCGCGTTTGCGGTCGAAATCGCGATGCAATGGCACGGCCATACGCGGCCAGCGGCAACGGACTTTCCTCTCGCCTTCATCTGCATCGCGGCCTTCACCGCGCTTGCGTTCTTCGTCTGCCTGCGCCTGCCGGCCAGCGCCGGCAGCGAGATGGCCAACCGCGCCCCGGCCGCGAAGCCGGCGGAGCCCGCCGAAGCGCAGCAGGAAGAGCCACGCCGCAAGGCGAGCTGAGCCCGCTCAGACGGTCGCGACAGGCGTCAGCGGCGAGCCGGCGCTGCCCGGGAGCCGCAGCGGCGGCGCGGTCAGGAAGAAGTGCGTGCGCTTGTTCGCAGCGAGCCACGCGGCGAGGTCCTTCAAGTACCAGAGCTCGCCCAGATGAATGCCCTGCTTGAACAGGCAGTGCGCGTGCAGCGGCAGCAGCGCGCGCGGCCCCGCGCCGCGGCGTTTTGAGGGCAGCAGCTCGACGGCCGTGTTGTCGGCGATCACGGCCACCACGCCGGACTCGCTGATCCATTGCTGCAGCCTTGGATCACCGCCGTCGAGGCCGCTGCAGGTGCCGTGCAGAACCTTTGCATCAGGATCCTTCTGCATTCCCAGAAGAACCTCATCGAAGCCGGTGTAAAGGCAGAGGAAATCGCCCTTCGCCACCGTGACGTTCTGCTTCTCCATGATGGTCATCAGGTCGTCGAAGCCAATCGAGACGTGATCGCGGCCAACGACCGCATGGAGGTTGACCATCACGCCCCGGCCCTGCGCGCAGGTTTCAGCGAGGTTCTGGATGCCGAGCGCTTTTGCGCGCGGCTCGTCGCTGCCTTCGGCTGGCGAGACGATGTGCTCGCCCGCGCGAAAACCATTGTAGTAGACCATCTCGCCGAGGCCATCGCCGTCGGCGTCGAAGAACTGGCCGTAGTGGCAGAGCGCGTCCCACTGGGTCGAGTACTGCGTGAACAGCGTCACCGCGTCGTCGCAGGTGACGTCGAGATGATCGTGCTGGCAGGTCATCGCGCGCCAGGGAAAATTGTAGTTCATCTCCTTGCCACCGTCGCGCGGCACCGTGAACAGGCGCGGCGCCTGTCGCGACTTGATCAGCGCGTTGCCGCCCGGATAGTCGAGCGGCAGGCTGAGACAGAAGGACGTGCCGGTCTTGATCTCGGCCGCGGCCTTCAGCCGGATCTCCGGCGTGACCAGGTTGATCTTGCCCTTCTGATCGTCCTCGCCGAAGTCGCCCCAGCTCGAGCCCTCCGGCCGCTGTTTCCACCTATTCATGCGTGCCTCCGCCCTTTGTGATGTTTTTGTTTCAGCGCTACGCCTGCAACGTCTTGATGGCTTCCTTCATGCCGAGGTCGACGACGCGCTGACGCATCTCGCGTGCGCCTTCGCTGAAGTGACACAGCGTGTCCCACTCGGCGCCGCCGATCATCGCTTCGCGAAAACCCTGGCGCTCGACGACGCGGTTGATCGCCATCTTCTTCAGCCGCAGCAAATCCCCCGGCGTCTTCGAGATCGCAGTCGCCATCCGCTTTGCCCGCATCTCGAGCTCACCGGCCGGGAAGGCGCGGTTGGCCCAGCCCCAGTCGACCGCCTCCTCGCCGCTGATCTCGCTGCCGGCGACGAAATCCATCTCCTTGGCCCGCTTCGGCCCAACGAAGAACGCCCAGAACGAGGAGACGAAACCGCCGCCGATCGGAATGCTCGGGAAGCGGATCCGGCAATCACTCGACACCAGCGTGATGTCGCAGGCCAGCGCCAGCATCGAGCCCGCAGCGACGCAATAACCATGCACCTGGCCGATCACGGGCTTTGGAAAGTCCCAGACCCGCAGAAAGTCCTCGATGTGGCTCTGCAGCCGCTCGCGGTCGGCCGTGACGCCGAGTTCGGCCGGCGATTTGCCGCCCTCGAGGTCCATGCCGACCGAGAACGCCCGTCCCGCCCCCTTGATGATGACCACGCGGATCGCCGGATCATGCTCGGCCTTGTCGAGCGCGCGCCCGAGCTCCTCGAACAGTGCGAGATTGAAGGCGTTCATCTTGTCGGGACGGTTGAGGATCAGCGTTGCGACCGGTCCATCGGTCTCATAGAGCACTTCATCCGACATGGCGTTTCTCCCTGACGCTTGTTTGTTGTTGTTATTCGGCACGGGAAAGCGCCGTCCGTCAAATCCCCTCGAACAACGCCGTCGACAGATAGCGCTCGGCGAATGACGGCACGATCGCCACGATCGTCTTGCCCGCATTTTCGGGCCGCTTGGCCAGCTCGATTGCGACCGCGACGGCAGCCCCGGACGAAATGCCGGCCGGAATGCCCTCCATCCGCGCCAGCGCGCGCGAGGTTTCGATCGCGGTCGCGCCGTTGACGCGCATGATCTCGTCGATCACCGAGCGGTCGAGGATGTCCGGGACGAAACCGGCACCGATGCCCTGGATCTTGTGCGGCGTGTGCTGGCCGCCGCCGAGCACTGGACTTTCCTCCGGCTCGACCGCGATAATGCGCAGCGACGGTTTTCGCGGCTTCAGCACCTGGCCGACGCCGGTGATGGTGCCGCCGGTGCCGACGCCGGCGACGAACAGGTCGATATTGCCTTTTGTGTCGTTCCAGATCTCTTCGGCGGTGGTGCGACGATGGATTTCCGGATTGGCGAGGTTCTTGAACTGCTGCGGGATCACCGAGTTCGGCGTCGAGCGATTGAGCTCCTCGGCGGTGGCGATCGCGCCCTTCATGCCTTGCGCCGCCGGCGTCAGCACCAGCTCGGCACCCAGAAACGCCAGCATTTTCCGCCGCTCGATCGACATGGATTCCGGCATCACCAGTTTCAGCCGATAGCCTTTTGCGGCGGCAACGAACGCCAGCGCGATGCCGGTGTTGCCGGACGTCGGCTCGATCAAAACCGTGTCCGGATTGATGATGCCGGCCTTCTCCATGGCCGCGATCATCGCCGAGCCGATGCGGTCCTTCACGCTCGCGGCCGGATTGAAATATTCGAGCTTTGCCAGGATGGTCGCCTTCGCGCCGCGCTGCTGCGGCAGCTTGTTCAGCCGCACCAGCGGCGTGTCGCCGATGGCGTCGGCGATGCTCTCATAAACGCGGCCGCGTCCTGGCACGTGATCGGACATTGGAATCTCTCCCGAATTTTGGATGAAGCGAACTTAGCCGAGACAACGGCGGCATGTCGAAGCGCGACGTCCAGTGCGCGGCGCGGCAATGTGCCGAACTTTCAGCAAAATCGCGCCGAATGTCCGCCGACAGGCTTACCAATTTTTCATCTCACGATCAGATCACGGCGGAGTTGTGCTCGCACCGCAACAACGTCGATTGCGCTTGTATTGCAGCAAGCGAGTAACGTCCGACACACGAACGCGTGCGCTGCAAAATGTCTGGATCGCCAAATTAACTTATTTGTGTCGCGACACCGTCAATGAAATCGGTGATAAGCTTCAACTTAAGTAGCGTTGGGGATGGCTCACACTAGCTGAAGAGGAGGCACGATGTCTGCGCTTGTTGAAGCACTCTCGTCCGATACCCCTCGTCCGGCTCCTCGCGCCAGCGATATGCCGGATTGTCCCATCTGCGCTGATTCACTTGTAGCGGCCGAAGGCTCGGCGTTTTCGGCGGATGGCGAACTGCACTACCTGTGGAGTTGCGAAACCTGCGGTTACGGTTTCGTCACCAGGCATGCGATCAAGAAAGCGTTCGTCTGCAACTAGCGTAAATCGTCGGCGCTGGCCGATCTGAGCTAGCGCGGAGCGAGGTCGCCTCGCTCCCATTCCGCGCGCACGTTTGCGCGGAATGCCTCGAACGTGCCGCGCGCGATCGCCTCGCCCATGTCGCGCATCAGCCGTTGATAATAGGCGATGTTGATCTCCGACAGCAGCATCGCGCCGAGCGCCTCGTTGGCCTTCACCAGGTGATGCAGATAGGCGCGCGAGATGTTGCGCGCCGAAGGCCAGTCGCTCTCCTCGTCCAGCGGGCGCGGATCGTCCGCATGCCGCGCGTTGCGCAGGTTGACCTGGCCGCGGCGGGTGTAGGCGACGCCGTGCCGGCCGTTGCGGGTCGGCATCACGCAGTCGAACATGTCGATGCCGCGCGCCACCGCCTCCAGAAGATCTTCCGGCGTACCGACGCCCATCAGGTAGCGCGGACGCTCTTTCGGCAGCAGCGGCGCCGTCTCCTCGATCATCGCCAGCATGACGGCCTGCGGCTCGCCGACCGCAAGGCCGCCGATGGCGTAGCCGTTAAAACCGATGTCGGTGAGCTTTTGCGCGCTCTCATGCCGCAGCGCCGGCACGTCGCCGCCCTGGACGATGCCGAACAGCATGTAACCTTCGGGCGCGGTCTCAAAAGCGCGCTTGCAGCGCTCGGCCCAGCGCAGCGACAGCTGCATGGCGCGGTCGATGTCGTCCCGCTCCGCCGGCAGCCGCACGCACTCGTCGAGCTGCATGGCGATGTCGGAGCCGAGCAGCCGCTGCACCTCGACCGCGCGCTCCGGCGACAGCACGACGGTCGCGCCGTCGATGTGGGAGCGAAACGTCACCGCCTGCTCGGTCACCTTGCGAAGCTGCGCCAGCGACATCACCTGGAAGCCGCCCGAATCGGTCAGCATCGGCCCGTTCCAGCCGGTGAATGTCTGCAGGCCGCCCAGCGCCGCGATCCGCTCTGCGCCAGGCCGCAGCATCAGGTGGTAGGTGTTGCCGAGCACGATGTCGGAGCCGGCCTCGCGCACGTCGCGCCAGTGCAGGCTCTTCATGGCCCCTGCCGTGCCGACCGGCATGAACGCAGGCGTCCGCACAAAACCGTGCGGCGTGGTCAGGCGGCCGGCGCGGGCGCTGCCGTCGGTGTGCAGGAGCTCGAAATGGTTGGCAACGCTCATCAACGTCCGCCTAATCGGCTTGAGCGGGCCTGTAAAGCATTGACGAAACGGGGTGTGGAACCTTATGGTCCGCGCCGATGAACCGGACCACGACCACCGCGACGACGAAAAAAACGCCCCCCCGGGTGGAGGATCGCGCGCGCATCTAGGTCACGACCAAAATCGCACAATCCGAAGCCCCGCACCGTCCGGTCCGGGGCTTTTTTATTGCCTGAAGGAGATCCAACGTGAAGAGCAATCCCACCGTCGCCATCGTCGGCGTCACCGGCGCCGTCGGCGCGGAATTCATGGCCACCATGGACCGGCGCAAGTTTCCGGTCGGGAAGCTGAAGGCCCTGGCCAGCGCCCGCTCCGCCGGCAAGACGCTGACGTTCCGCGGCCAGCAGGTGGTCATCGAGGAACTGACCGAAAGCTCGTTCGAGGGCGTCGACATCGCCCTGTTCTCGGCCGGCGGCGGCATTTCCCGGAAGTACGCGCCGATCGCGGTGAAGGCCGGTGCCGTCGTGGTCGACAACTCGTCGGCGTTTCGCATGGCCGCCGACGTGCCGCTGGTGATCCCCGAGATCAACGCCCGCCGCATCAAGGAGCACAAGGGCATTCTCGCGGTTCCGAACTGCGCGGCGATCACTGCGCTGGTGCCGCTCTGGCCGATCCATCAGAAGAACCGCATCAAGCGGCTGATCCTTGCCACCTACCAGGCCGCCAGCGGCGCCGGCGCAGCTGCGATGGAAGAGCTCGTGCTATCGACCCGCGCGTATCTGGCCGGCGAAACGTTTGTGCCGAAGGTGCTGCCGCATCCCTACGCATTCAACCTGTTCAACCACAACACGCCGGTCGACCCCGAGACCGGCTACAACGAGGAAGAGAGCAAGGTCATCAAGGAGACCAGGAAGATCTTCGAGGACGACCGCATCGGCGTCGGCGTCACCTGCGTGCGGGTGCCGGTGCTGCGCACCCATTGCGAAGCCGTGACCATCGAGTGCGAGAGGCCGATCACCGAGCACGACGTGCGCGAGATCCTGAAAGGCGCGCCGGGCGTCAAGATCGTCGACGACCGCGCCAACAACTATTTCCCGATGCCTGTCGACTCCACGGGCCAGGACGAGGTGCTGGTCGGCCGCATCCGGAAGGACCTCAGCGATCCGTCCGGCCACTCGGTGACGATGTTCGTCGCCGCCGACCAGTTGCTGAAGGGCGCGGCGCTGAACGCGATCCAGATCGCGGAGTATTTGTTGCCGCGTGATGCGGCGTCGCCGAGGAAGCTCGCGCACGAGATGGCGTAAATCACTGTCGTCCCCGCGAAAGCGGGGACCCATACGCCGTGTCGCCAGTAAGTCGGCAGGCGCCAGTTGCCTTTCGAGAGTCGGAGGCTATGGGTCCCTGCGTTCGCGGGGACGACACTGAGTGTGGGTTAGGTCCGAAACAACAAGCTCGCGTCGCCGTATGAATAGAACCGATACCCTGCGCCGATCGCATGCGCATAGGCGGCCTTCATCGTATCGAGGCCGGCGAAGGCCGAGACCAGCATGAACAGCGTCGAGCGCGGCAGGTGAAAGTTCGTCATCAGCACGTCGACCGCGCGAAAGCAGTAGCCGGGCGTGATGAAGATCGAGGTATCGCCGCTGAACGGTTTTATCGTGCCGTCCTCGTCGGCCGCACTCTCCAATAGCCGCAGCGCGGTGGTGCCGACCGCGACGATGCGGCCGCCATTGCTGCGCGCAACATTCAGCGCCTCGGCGGTCGCCTCGGAGATCACGCCCCACTCCGCGTGCATTTTGTGCTCGTCGGTGTCGTCTGCCTTCACCGGCAAGAACGTGCCGGCGCCCACATGCAGCGTCAGGCGCTGGATCTCGACGCCCGTTGCGCGGACGGCGGCTTCGAGCGCGGGCGTAAAATGCAGGCCGGCTGTGGGCGCTGCTACCGCCCCCTCCTCCCGCGCGAACATGGTCTGGTAGTCGTTCGCGTCCTGGTCGTCGACCTCGCGTTTTGAGGCGATGTACGGCGGCAGCGGCGTCGCGCCCATCTCGGAAATCGCCTGGTCGAGCACCGGCCCGTGAAACGTGAAGGCGAACGTCACCTCGCCGGCCTCGCCCTTCGCTTCCACCGTGGCGTCGAGCTGGCCGAGGAAGCACACGCGGCCTTCGGCGCCGAAGCGGACGATGTCGCCCTCGTTCAGGCGTTTTGCCGGTTTCACCAGCGCCTGCCAGCGCGAGCCGTCGACGCGTTTGATCAGCGTCGCCTCGATGCGGGATTCGATGCCGCGGCCGAGCCGGCGCCCGGTAAGCTGGGCGGCGATGACTTTCGTGTCGTTGACGACGAGCTGGTCGCCGGCGCGCAAAAAGGCCGGCAGATCCCGAACGGTGCGATCGTCGAGCGGCGCGCCGGGGCGCACCACCAGCATGCGCGCGGAATCGCGCGGGCTCACCGGCCGCAGCGCGATCCGTTCAGGCGGAAGGTCGAAGTCGAAGAGGTCCGTGCGCATCAAACTGCACTCGGCAACAACCCCTCATCCTGAGGAGGCACGGAGCACTGTCTCAAACCCTCATCCTGAGGAGGCGCGCAGCGCCGTCTCGAAGGATGCAGGCCCCGGAGCAGCGCCGGGGCCACATGGTTCGAGACGCGTCGCTGCGCGACGCTCCTCACCATGAGGAGTTAGGTTCAGGCGTCCGCCATGTGCGCCTTGATGATCTTGTCGGGGTCCTGCACCGGCTCACCGCGCTTGATCTTGTCGACGTTGTCCATGCCGTCCGTCACCTTGCCCCACACCGTGTACTGGCGGTCGAGGAAGCGGGCGTCGTCGAAGCAGATGAAGAACTGGCTGTCGCCGGAGTTCGGGTCGGCCGCACGCGCCATCGACACGGTGCCGCGCACATGCGGCTCGGCATTGAACTCGGCTTTGATCTTCTTGCCCGAACCGCCGGTGCCGGTGCCGTGCGGGCAGCCGGTCTGCGCCATGAAACCGTCGATCACGCGGTGAAAGACGACGCCGTCGTAAAAGCCCTTCTTCACGAGGCCCTTGATCTGCTCCACATGCAGCGGCGCGAGATCGGGACGCATCTCGATCGTCACATTGCCCTGCGTGGTCTCGAGGATCAGCTTGTTTTCCGTAGCCATGTCGTTACTCCTCTGATGGCCGAATTCCCGAATTGCCGGATTTACTTCTCGATTGTGGCCTTCTTGACAAAATCCAGCCTTGCAAAGTCCTTGGCGAGATAGGTGTTCCCTTCCGTCTGCATGCGCATCTGGTCCGGACCGCGGCCGCGCGGCGCACCCTCGCCGTACTCGGAATTGATGGCTTCGACCACGTTCATGCCGGAAACGACCTGGCCGAACGGCGCAAAACCTTGCTGGTCCAGCGCGGCGTTGTCGCCGAAGTTGATGAACACCTGGGTCGTCCGGGTGTTCGGCCCCCTGGTCGCATAGGTGATGTAGCCCTTCTTGTTGCTCTGGGTCACCGGGTCGTCCTTGATGCTCGCCTCGCGCCATTGCCCCGCAATCTTGGGGTCACCATGGATGCCGAACTGCACCATGAAGCCGGGAATGACGCGGAAGAAGCGGACGTTGTCGTAAAAGCCGTTGCGGACCAGGTTGTAGAAGCGGTCGGCGCCATTCGGCGCCCAGGCCCGCCGCACCTCGACCACGAACGCTCCCTTCGAGGTATCGAACTTCACCTTGTAGGTGTCCGGCGCCTTCTCGGTCAGGTAGGCGGGCGTGGAGAGCGCCGAGGTCTGGGCGACCGCAGGCGCGGAAAAGCCCGCAATAGCAAGTGCGGCGGCGAAGCACGACAGCGTGTGACGAAGGCTCATGCTGGATCCTGTTGGGCGGTGATGGTCGAGAAACAAAGCGAGCCGCGGTCAGCCTGCAAGCTTGGCTTTGAGGCTCTTGGCGACGGAAACGGGCACGAACGGCGTGACATCGCCGCCCATGGCGGAGATCTGCCTGATCAGTGTGGCAGTAATCATGCGCACGCCCACCGAAGCCGGGGTGAAAACGGTGTGGATGTCGGGCGCCATCGTCTCGTTCATACCGGCGATCTGCATCTCGTAGTCGAGATCGGTGCCGTCGCGGAGCCCCCGGATCATGATGGTGGCCCCGACAGCCCGGGCCGCGGTCACCGTCAGATTGTCATAGGTGGAGCAGTCGAACTGGCAGCCGGCCGTCTTCGCCACCGGCTCGAACACCTCGCGGACCATCGCCAGGCGCTCCTCGGTCGTAAACAGCGGCTTCTTGCCCGGGTGGATACCGATCGAGACGATCAGCTTGTCGCACAGGTGGACCGCGTGGCTCACCACGTCGAGGTGGCCGTTGGTTACGGGATCAAACGAGCCCGGATAGATGGCGATACGAGGCATGGGCCTTCGTCTAACCCGGCCGTCCGGCACGCGCAAACAGATTTGGTTCCGTCCGTCTGTGCGCTGAATCGCGGATTATTTTCAGCCTTCCCAAGGGAGCTAAAACGCCGTTCGGACGTTTCCTTTCCAGCCGGGGCAATTCTTTGAAAAACAAGGATTTTTCCCAAGCTTTGTTTCGTCGGAACCGCCACCGCGAAACAATACGCGCCTGTGACGAAACCGTTTTCCGAACCCCACGCAGACATCCTGAAACCGTGGCTCGGTAAACCCTTCATCAACAACGGCGCAACGAACGGGCCAACGAGCCCATCGGGTTAACAGGGGATTTTCATGATCAAGGCACTCTCAGCGATCACCGTCGCGGCCTTCATCGCAGCCGCACTCACCATTCTTCCCGGCTTCGCTCCGACAGTGGAAGCCAGCGTCAATTCCAGCATCGCGCTCAAGAAGGCCGACCGCATCGACTACCGTGCAATCGGCACGGATTGCTCGCAGCAGGCCTGGCCGAATTTCGAGCCGTCCTGCCTGCGCAACGCCGGCACCCGGACCGCTCCGCAGCAGGTGCGCATCGTTTCGGTGGTCCAGCGCTGAGCTGACCACCGGATTTGAAACGGGGGATGCCCCCTCCGCTTCGTCTCTCGACCTCCTCCAAGACTGACACTCAGACGGCGACCGAAAGGTCGCCGTTTTTTTCGTTGACCACGCTCACCTGCTGCGGCTGATGCGTCTTGACCCAGGTCAAGGAACACGATGACGTTTTCCGTGGATTTGGTTCTCCATGGCCGCCCGGGACCGCATGTTTCGCCCCTCAATTCAGAGAAAGATCGTCAGCATCGCCCTTGGGCTGATCGTGCTGATGGTGATCACGTCCGTCCTGTCGATCGTCCTGTCCGCCAGGGTCAGCCACCTGCTGGATGAACTGACCAATCGCTACATCCCCGCCTACGGCAACCTCGCCCGCACCAACATCCGTTCGCTCGAGCGAAGTCTGGCGATGCGGCGGATGATGATCACGAAGATGCAGGCTCCGGACGACCTGGAGACCTACGGCCGCGTGCTGAAGGCTTACGAAGCCGCCGGCGCCGAGGTCGAGCGCGAGGCAAATGCCGCCCGCCAGCACATCCTTGCGATCATTGCCGACGAAAGCACCCCGTCCGACGTCGCCGGCCTCACCCGCATCGAGACCCGGATCGATGCGGCGCTCACCGATCTGCGCGTCCACCTCGATCGCCAGAATGCGATCCTGCAGTCGCATCTCGAGCGGCGCGAGGTCGACAAGGCACGCGTCGTTCTGGATCAGGTCGATGCCCTGCGCGACGAATTCATGGGCAGGATCGAGGGCATCCGCGCCGACATGCTGACGCAGGTCTATGCCAGCGCCAAGACGGTCATGGCCAACCAGCAGCGCACGATCTTGATCTCCGCCATCGTCACCGGGCTTGCCGCTGCCATCGGTCTTGCCTTCGCCATCGTCATCAGCGGCGGCATCACCCGCCCCGTGCTGCAGCTGCTCGAGCGCGCCCGCGACGTCGAGCGCGGCAGGCTCGACACCTCGGTCGTCGTCAGCGGACGCGACGAGATCGCGCAGCTCGCGCAGGCGTTCAACAGCATGGTCATCCAGCTGCGCGAGAACGCCCGCATCCGCGAGACGTTTGGACGCTACATCGACCCGCAGATCGTCAAGGGACTGATCGACCAGTCGAGCATCGCCGCCGAAGGGCAGCGCCGCGCGATGACGGTGATGTTCTGCGACATGAAGGGTTTTACCTCGATGAGCGAGGGCATGACGCCGCGCGGGCTCGTGGAGGTCATGAACCGCTATTTCTCGACCATGTCGGAGCCGATCCGCGCCCATCGTGGCGTCATCGACAAGTATATCGGCGACGCCATCATGGCCTACTGGGGGCCCCCGTTCGTCGGTGCGGACGAGGAAGCCCGCCTTGCGTGCGAGGCGGCGCTGGAGATGGCCGACCGGATCCCGGCCTTGCGCGCAGAGATGCCCGAGCTGCTCGGCGTCAAGCTGCCGGACATCAATGTCGACGTGCGCATCGGCATCGCCACCGGCGACGTGCTGGTCGGCAGCATCGGCTCCGAGCTGATGATGAGCTACACCGTGATGGGCGACGCCGTGAACCTCGCCTCGCGCCTCGAAGGCGCCAACAACGTCTATGGCACCCGCATCCTCGCCTCCGATACGGCGGCGGAGACGCTTGCCACGGCGTTCGAGCTGCGCGAGATCGATCGTCTGCTGTTATCCGGCCAGCGCCGCATCTGCACCACGTTCGAGGTCATGAGCCGTGCTGGCGAATTGACGGAGGAGCAGGAGCAGTTGCGCAAGAGCTATGCCGCAGGGCTTGCCGCCTATCGCGCGCGGGACTGGGACGGAGCGCGCAAGGCCTTCGGAGAGGCGCTCGAGGCGGTGGCGGATGACGGCCCGTCACTCGCGATGCTTAGCCGCCTGGAGCACATCGAGCGCGATCCGCCCGCGGACGACTGGGGCGGCGCGTGGAGTGTGGCGAAGTAGTGGGGCGCCAGCCGCCTACTCAGTGTCGTCCCCGCGAAGGCGGGGACCCATAGCCACCGAGTCTCGAAAGGCAACGTGCGCTAACCGACTTAACTAGCGACACGGCGTATGGGTCCCCGCCTTCGCGGGGACGACAGCCGCGACGCTTGAAGCCTCACCCCCCGTTGCCGTTCTCGCCTTCCTCGCCGATGTGCTCGACCGAGACGACGCGTTCGGCCTCGGCGGTGTCGAACACGATCACGCCCTGGGTCGAGCGGCCGGCGATGCGGATGCCGTCCACCGGGCAGCGGATCAACTGGCCAGCATCCGTCACCAGCATGATCTGGTCGCTCTCTTCCACCGGGAACGAGGCCACCAGCTTGCCGTTGCGGCTGTTCACCGACATGGCGACGATGCCTTTGCCGCCGCGCCCGGTCGTGCGGTACTCGAACGACGACGAGCGCTTGCCGTAGCCGTTCTCGGAGATCGTCAGCACGAACTGCTCGGCCGCCGACATCTCGACATAGCGCTGCTCGCCGAGCTCGATGGCGCCGTTCGCCGTCTCCTCCTGCTCGGTGCCCGCCTCGTCCTCGGCGCCGCCGCGGCGCACCGCGCTGGCGCGGCGCAGATACGCCGCCCGCTCGTCGGCCGTCACGTCCACATGGCGCAGGATCGACAGCGAGATCACCTTGTCGTCGCCCGCGAGCGCAATGCCGCGCACGCCCATCGAGGTGCGGCCTGTGAACACGCGGACGTCCGTGACCGCAAAGCGGATGCACTGGCCGCCGGCGGCGGTCAGAAGCACGTCGTCATGCTCGGTGCAGATCTGCACGTCGACGATCTGCTCGCCCTCCTCCAGCTTCATGGCGATGATGCCGGAGCGGCGCACGTCGGAGAAGTCCGACAGCTTGTTGCGCCGGACGGTGCCGCCGGAGGTGGCGAACATCAATTCGAGATTGCCCCAGGTGTCTTCGTCAGCCGGCAGCGGCATGATGGTGGTGATACGCTCGCCCTGCTCCAGCGGCAGGATGTTGATCAGGGCCTTGCCGCGCCCCTGCGGAGGCGCTTCCGGCAGCCGCCAGACCTTTTCCTTGTAGACGCGCCCGAGCGACGAGAAGAACAGCACCGGCGTCTTGTTGCTGGCGCTGAACAGCTTGACGACGAAATCCTCTTCCCGCGTGCTCATGCCGGAGCGGCCCTTGCCGCCGCGCTTTTGCGCGCGGTAGGTCGACAGCGGCACGCGCTTGACGTAGCCGGCATGCGAGACGGTGACGACCATCTCGTCGTCGTCGACCAGATCCTCGTCCTC
>JADMIO010838840.1_pt1 | contig 106222 bp, 110 predicted proteins | sample 8958161 | NCBI WGS metagenome assembly JADMIO01 (sample SAMN16585339, study PRJNA669376) | soil metagenome | isolation source: Crop rotation soil | place: USA: Cullars Rotation, Alabama | collected 2011
GCGACAACTTGTCCACGTGGAATTCTAAGCTTAGGATCCCAATGTGCTGGAAAGGAAGTCAGTACAGTTAGTTTAATCAATTTCATGATTTGGTTGATTTGTGGTAAAAATAAGAAGTTTTTGCAAACGGTGGTACTTTTTAGGGAAAGCCTAAAATGGTGGGTATAAACTGTTTATTTCAGCTTATTTTTTATTTCCTGAAGTTTTAGAAGAGCCTCAACCGGTGTAAGCTGGTTAATATCGAATCCCTCCAGCAATTTCCGTATTTCATCAAAGGTTTCGGTATGGGTATCAAAGATGGAAAGTTGCATTTTGGGAACGCTGAGTTTCTTTACCGCATCGCTGGTCTCTTCGTCTACATGTTTTGTTTCCAGTTGCTTTAATATCTCGTTGGCCCGGTCAATTAAGGAAGGAGGCATACCGGCCATTTTTGCCACATGTATACCAAAACTATGGGTACTGCCGCCTCTTGCCAGTTTACGGAGGAAGATGATCTTATTGCCGACTTCTTTATTTGTTACATGGAAATTCTTTGCCCGTGAAAATTTCTCCTCCAGCTCGTTCAATTCATGATAATGGGTGGCAAATAAAGTTTTTGGCTGGTGTGGCGAGTTGTGCAAATATTCGGCAATGCTCCAGGCAATGGAAATGCCATCGTAAGTGGAAGTGCCCCGTCCAATTTCATCCAATAATATTAAACTGCGATCGGTGATGTTATTAATAATGGAGGCGGTCTCATTCATCTCTACCATAAAAGTAGATTCGCCGCCACTTAAATTATCAGATGCACCGACCCTTGTAAAAATTCGATCCGTTAAAGAAATCTTTGCATCCGCTGCCGGAACAAAACTTCCTGTATGTGCCATTAAGGTGATCAGGGCAGTTTGACGAAGTAATGCTGACTTACCGCTCATATTCGGCCCGGTAAGAATGATCAGTTGCTGATCTGTTTTATTTAATTCAAGGTCGTTGCTGATATAACTTTCGCCGGCAGGCAGGTTTCTTTCAATTACCGGGTGACGACCATCCTTGATGATCAATTCATCGCCGGGGTGCAATTGGGGTTTTTTATACTGGAACTGAATTGCATTGTTGGCAAAGCAGCAAAGACAATCCTGTATCGCCAATAAATTACCATTGGTTTGAACAGGAGCCAGGTAATCGGACAGTTCATTCAGCAATGCTTCGAATAACTCCAATTCGATTTTCAGGATTTTTTCTTCCGCGCCAGTTATTTTTTCTTCGTACTCCTTTAATTCAGGAGTTATGTACCGTTCTGCATTCGCCAGTGTTTGCTTGCGCATCCATTCTGGGGGTACTTTATTCTTTTGTGAATTGGTTACCTCCAGGTAATATCCAAACACATTATTGAAACCTATTTTTAGTGAACCAATGCCGGTGCGTTCAGCTTCTTTTTGTTGCAGCTGGGTCAAATAATTTTTACCGCTGGATGAGATAAGACGCAGTTCATCCAACTCATTACTTATACCGCTGTTCATCATTCCGCCCTTGGCGGCTAATGCCGGTGGATTGTCGACGATCTCTTTTACAATTTTATCTGCGATATAAGGACAAGGATCCAATGCACCGGCCAGTCGTTTTAAATAATCGTTGGATGATGTTAAACAAAGTTGTTTGACGATCTCTACCTGTTTTAATCCTCTTGCCAGCTGCAGTACTTCCCTTGGATTGATCTTCTTCATCGGGATCTTGGAAACCAATCTTTCTATATCACCACATTGTTTGATGTGCTGACCGATCTTAGTTCGCAGATCGGTCTCCTTTACCAGGAATTCAACAGTGTCTAATCGTTCATTTATTTTATGAATGTCTTTTAAAGGGAATACGATCCAGCGTTTCAGTAATCTTGCTCCCATCGGAGAAACGGTATTGTCTAACACGCTTAATAAAGTGTGATTGCCATCCGAATTTCCGTATACTAATTCCAGGTTGCGGATGGTAAACCGATCCATCCATAGAAAATCATCCCGGTCTATGCGTTGCAACGAAGTAATATGCTGCAGGTTGGGATGTTCGGTATCTTTTAAATAATGAATGATCGCCCCTGCGGCTATTAATCCGTTTTTTAATTCATCAACACCAAAACCTTTCAGCGAATGAGTTTTAAAATGTTTTAGCAATGATTCTTCTGCATAAGCGGCATCGAATATCCATTCGTCCAATGTGTAAGTATAGATTTTGCTGTTAAAATATTCTTTGAATTTCTTTTGCTGGTGACGTTGAAATACGACCTCAGCAGGTTTAAAACTTTGTAACAGCTTATCTGCATACTCTCGGTCGCCTTCGGCAATAAAAAATTCGCCGGTAGAAATATCAAGAAAGGCCAATCCATATTTTTCATCTTCTGCAAAATGGATGGCTGCTAAAAAATTATTGGTATGATGTTCCAATAATTTATCATTCACTGTTGTACCCGGCGTTACCATATCGGTCACACCTCTTTTTACAACACCTTTTGCCTGTTTAGGATCTTCAAGCTGATCGCAGATGGCAACACGATGCCCGGCTCTTACCAATTTATGGAGATAGGTATCAAGGGAATGATGCGGGAAGCCGGCTAATTCTGCAGAAGAAGCAGCCCCATTATTTCTTTTGGTCAAGGTAATACCCAGCACCTGCGAAGCAACAACAGCATCTTGTCCGAAAGTCTCATAAAAATCACCGACACGAAACAGCAATATAGCATCCGGGTATTTTTGCTTGATAGCCCGGTGTTGCTGCATCATTGGTGTATCACTGCCTGCTGTTTTCGCCATTGGTTATTCCGATTTTGTCGGGAGGCGACAAAAATAAGGAAGCGGGGTCAATGGTAATATTTTAGTTATTAAGCATAGTAATGGGAGCTGATCTTGCATTTCTTTCAGCGTAATTCAACATTCCGATCCGCCAATTGGCGAATTGTAACAAAACGGGTAATAACAATACAGCCGGTCAAATAATCTTTTTCTACTTGTGTAACATACCCTCTTCCCGCATCTGATAGGAAACAAAAAATTAGCCATGAAAAAAATCTTCCTGATGATCGGGCTGGTATTCTTTTGTACCATCACGAAAGCTCAATCCACGGCGGCCGTTGCGGATACAGTAAAAGTAGATGCAACCATTACGAGTGCCACAGTCTATTTTGGCTATGGTGCAGAACTTACCCACGATACAAAAGCTAAAGTGGATGCCAATACAAGGATCATTGTCATTAATCAATTGAGTACGAAAATCGATATTAACAGTTTGCAGATAAGTGTGCCGGAAGATGTGGCATTGCTCTCGCAACGTTATAGTGTGTATTACCCGGTAACTCCACCCCTTGCTAAAACAAAGGAAGTGGAACGATTGGAGGATAGCATTGTACTGGTACAAAAAGAAATAGGACGTATTGATAACCTGATAGCGATCGAGCAGGAAATATTGACAAAAACCGGTTTGCTGATCGAAACTACCATTACTACCAGTGGTAATAAAACGGTAACAAGTGATGAAGTATTGAAGTTGCTGGAATATTATAACAACAAGATCGAAAAATCGAAGACCAATATCTATAACTACAATCAGAATATTGCGCAGCAGAATATCCGCATTGCTGAAATAAGAAAAAGAATTGCTGCTATAACAATTGTAACACCGGTAAATCAAAAGCCATACGGACAAATCTTCCTGCAGGTAATGTGCAAGAAGGCGGGTGAGATCCCTGTTGAGTTATCTTATTATACCACCAATGCCGGCTGGACAGCTGTATATGATGTACGGGTAAATTCGAAGACCAATAAAGTGAAACTGGTGTACAAGGCATCATTGACTCAAACAAGTGGCGTGGATTGGAAGAAAACAAAACTGACACTGAGTACGGGTACGCCAAACTTTGGTGTAACAGCCCCGGTGCTTACTCCCTGGTACCTGCAATTATATGTTCCGGGTATTTATACCGATCTGCAAAGAAGGGCAGCGGCCGGTAATGCACAAAGAAATATGATACAATCCTTTAAAGATGACAGAGTACTGGCGGATGAAGTTGTTGTAACAGCAATGGGTCTTGATCGTAAAGAGAAAAGTGTTGGATATGACACACAAACAATTGATCCAAGCACATTGCAACAATACACCACGTTGAACGAAGGTCAATTGAATACAAATTTTGAAATTGATCTGCCTTATGATATTGCCAGCGATGGCGAATTGCATAGCGTTACGATCAAAGACCAGGAGATAGCCTGCACGTTAAAAAATTATGCAGTGCCACGAATTGATAAAGATGCCTACCTGCTGGCTGAAGTGGCAGATTGGCAAAATCTGGATCTGCTGCCCGGTGATGCGAATATTATTATGGATGACACTTATATTGGTAAATCTGTAATTGATCCCAATACAACAGCAGATACATTGAACCTGTCATTAGGAAGGGACAAAAGGGTAGCGGTAAAACGTTCGCTGGTAAAGGAACTGAGCAGCATCAAAACAAGTAGTAAAGAAAGCAAACAGGTATTTACGTATGAGGTATTGGTAAAGAATAATAAACTGACTGATGTGAACCTGTTGCTGAAAGACCAGTATCCATTGAGTAGTATAAAGGAAGTAGTGGTAACACTTGAGGATGGAAGTACTGCAACCGTAAATGCAGAAACAGGAGTGTTGACGTGGAAAATTGACCTGAAGCCCGGGGAAAGCAAGAAAGTGCGGTTTAGTTATAGTGTGAAGTATCCGAAGGATCAGAAGATAGTGAACCTGAAGTAGCATTACCGGAATAGTAAATAGGGTATATAGAGCAGGGAGTCTTAAAACGTTCAAAATACTTTATATCCCCTATTTACTTTTTACCGTTTAACGGCTTCACTTACCTTTGCCCGATGCGAAAACTAAGCATGGATGAACTGGGCCGGAAATCGGTAGAAGAATTTAAACGATCTGATAAAACTCCCGTTATTGTCGTGCTGGAAAATATCCGCAGTGCGTATAATGTAGGCAGTGTGTTCCGAACATCCGATGCTTTTTTGGTAGAGGCCATTTATATTGTTGGGTATACTTCACAACCTCCGCATAAAGAAATAAAGAAGACTGCATTGGGTGCAGAAGAGTCGGTAGAATGGAAACATTTTGCCACATCTGCAGAAGCTATTGACGAATTAAGAACAAAAGGATTTAATGTATATGCTGCGGAACAGGCTGAAGGCAGTTATAAATTAAATGCTATCGGTTTTGAAGTGGACGAAAAAATTGCAGTAATATTTGGCAATGAAGTAGCAGGAGTGGAGCAATCTACTATTGCATTATGCGATGGATGTATCGAGATACCACAATTGGGAATGAAACATTCGTTGAATATTGCAACGGCGGCCGGGGTGTTGTTGTGGGAATTAGTAAGACAAAGGATATAACGGAACTCCCGCAGTTGAATATTGAACATTGACAATTGAACATTCATGAGTAAAGTAAAAAGTTATTTAAGTCTTATAAAATTCTCTCACACCATTTTCGCAATGCCATTTGCGCTGATTGGTTTTTTTCTTGGCTTGCTAAAATTCAATTATACTACATCGGTCGTTCCGGGCTGGCATACCAGGGTTTATACAACTGAAACAGGGCAATGGAATCTGAATAAGACCTCAAAATGGGATGCTGATCTAGATGCTTATGTTTCATTTTCTCAGGATTCATTATTAGGGAAAATTTTTACCGGAAGTAAAACAGTGCCGACCATAATCTATTACTTGAGCCTCGTTATCCTCTGCATGATATTTGCCCGCAGCGCAGCAATGGCCTTCAATCGCTATCTCGATAGACAATTCGATGCAAAAAATCCAAGAACAGCCATAAGAGAAATTCCATCAGGGATCATTAGTGCAAAAAACGCTTTGGTCTTTACGATCGTTGCATGTGTCTTATTCCTTGTAACCTGCTTCTTCATTAACAGGATCTGCTTTTATTTATCACCAGTCGCATTAGCAGTTGTGTTGGGTTATAGTTATACAAAGAGATTTACACCGCTCTGTCATTTGATATTGGGATTGGGGTTGTCATTAGCACCCATCGGAGCATATCTCGCAGTAACCGGTCAGTTTGCTTTATTGCCAATACTTTTTTCATTAGCTGTTATATGCTGGGTAAGCGGCTTCGATATTATTTATGCATTACAGGACGAAGAGTTCGACAGATCGCAAAAGCTCTATTCCATACCTGCATGGTTAGGAAAAGTAAAAGCATTAAGGCTATCGGAATTTTTACATTTATTAAGTGCCGCTGCTGTTCTGTATGCAGGTATTTATGGACATTTTGGCTGGTTGTATTGGATCGGTGTAGCTGTATTCGTTGGTATGCTGGTGTATCAGCATTCAATTGTGAAGCCAACTGACCTAAGAAAGGTAAATATTGCATTTATGACTGCCAATGGAATAGCTTCCGTTGTTTTCGCCATCTTTGTCATTGCTGATTTATTTATAAACTAATTAAAAATCAATAAAGAATTATTGAAGAGCGGACATTCGTACTTCATACTTCTTAGCCCCGAAATGGCCAGAATACTCAGTATAGACTACGGCCTCAAACGTACCGGCATTGCCGTTACCGATCCGTTGCAGATAATTGCAACAGGATTGACGACTTTACATTCAAAAGAACTGATCCCTTTTTTAAAAGAGTATTTCATAAAGGAACCAGTTGAATTAATAATCATAGGCTGGCCTACCAACTGGGATGATTCTGCTACGCATGCCACACCATTGGTAGAGAAAGCAATAAAAGAACTGCAAAAGAATTTCCCGCAAATGCCTTTAAAAAAGGTAGATGAACGATATACCTCCAAAATGGCCAAAGATGCCATGCTCGAAATGGGGATGAAGAAAAAAGACCGCCGGAACAAAGCTTTGGTGGACGAGATTGCGGCTACTATTATGCTCCAGGAGTATCTGCGGTCGGCCGGATAGTCGTAAATTTGCACTCAAATTTTAAAGGAATGATTTTACCCATCGTGGCATATGGCACACCGGTATTAAGAAAAGTTGCCGTTGATATTCAGGCAGATTATCCCCAGTTGGAGAAATTTATTGACGATATGTGGGAGACCATGTATGAAAGCAATGGGGTAGGATTAGCCGCTCCACAGGTCAATAAGGACATCCGCATTTTTGTAATGGATACCGAGCAGATGTTTGCAAACATGGAAGAGGATGAAAAAAGTGACTATCCTGATGCGCCGGGTTATAAGGGAGTTTTCATTAATGCGCATATCGTGGAGTTGAGCGGGGATAAATGGTCGTATAATGAAGGTTGCTTAAGCATCCCTAAGATCAGGGAAGATGTATCCCGACATGCAACAGTGACAATTAAATTCTTAGACAGGGATTTTAAAGAACATACACAAAGCTTTACCGGACTTTCCGCAAGGGTTATTTTACACGAGTATGATCATATTGAAGGAAAACTATTCATCGATCATATTTCCCCGCTTAAAAGAAAATTAATGAAAGGGAAGTTGAATGATATCTCCAAAGGAAAAGTAAACGTAGATTATAAGATGATCTTTCCGGGGTAATGATTTCTTAATAAAAAATACCAGTTCGTGGTATTTTTTATTTAAAAACATTTTGTAATATTGTTCTGTCAAGCCCCACTACTTGATATAGTAATACAAGCACTATTTGTATTGAAGAAGGATTCAGAACTCCACCTAAGTAGCACATCCCTGGTTAAGAGAGTATTTATCTCTGCGTAGCATTTTTTTGTTAAGAAGTTTTGTATTGCAGCAACTGTAAAAGATGCTGTTGGCATATCTATCATTAACCATTAAACACTTATGCTTATGAGAAGAATTACTCTATTCTTTCTTGCAGTATTTCTCGCACTTTCATTTCCCAGCAAGGCTCAGATCCCATCGCTTAACCCCAATAACGGAGTTGTTCCGGCAGTCTTGAATGCTGCTGGTGGCAGCTATGATAATGCGTCCTCGTATTACCGTTATGAATGGAGCTTTGGTGAGTTGGTGCTTGTCCAGGCAATGGCTCCCGGCGATAGTGCAGTCCTGTTAACACATGGAGTATTGCAACCTTGCACTGACAAACTTGGCGTATCGCCATACATTACTGTTTTTGAAGCAGGTGATTACAAACTGTTTCCCAATCCCACAGCAGGAAAGTTTGAAGTAGACTTTTTTGTACATACCCCGGGAACGATGACCCTTCAATTGATCAATTCAGTAGGACAGATACTTAAATCCAAAAGTTATCATTATGATGGCTGTTGCCGGGTTGAGTTGTTCGATCTTACCAATTATCCCAACGGGTTATACTTTGTTGTGGCCGATCTTAAGCCTGATACTCCGCGGCCAGGTGATAATATCGAGGTTATCCGTCACAGCGGTTTGAAAGTTGTAAAAATCAGGAACTAAAAAACAGTACATCAAAAACTATAAATAATTTAAGTATGAAAAAGATCTTATTACTAATAATGATAGCGATGCTTGGGGCTGTAGCTGGATATAGCCAGGCGCCAGGTATATTTAACTACCAGGGTGTTGCCCGTAATTCAGTAGGAAATGTGCTGATCAATCAATCTATTACACTTCGATTAACAGTGCATGATGGAACAGTGGCCGGTCCCACCGTATACCAGGAATCGAGATCAGTAACAACAAATCCATTTGGGTTATTCAATGTTCAGCTAGGCAGCCCTGGGGCTACGGCTGTAACCGGTACTATCCCAAGTGTAGGATGGGGTGTCGGCAACAAATTCCTACAGGTTGAGATCGATCCGGCCGGGGGCACAAGTTTTATCAATATCGGAACAGCCCAGCTTGCATCGGTGCCTTACTCATTATATGCAAATTCGACGGGTGATATAGTGTTGCCATTTAATAAAACACAAAATGATGCGGCAACATTATTTAAGATCACCAATAGTGGGAATGCAGCAGGTAGCACAGCATTGGAAGGGTTAACAAATTCAACAGCAGGGAATGCGAATGCAATTGTCGGAACAGTAACATCCACTGCACCAGGTGGATTCTCCTCGGGTCTAAGAGGTATTAATAATGGAACAGGTGGATTAGGTATTGGAGTATACGGTTCCCAGGCCGGTAATGGTTGGGGAGTATATGGAACCACTCCATCCGGCATTGGTGTTTATGGTAATTCTACATCAGGTACTGGTGTATTTGGATTAAGTAATACAGGAAGCGCAGGTATATTTTCAAACACCAATACTGCAAACACTGCGCTTACAGTGGATGTAAATAATAGCGGAACAAATAATGCGCTGAATGCGACTAATACGGGAACAGGCCGCGCAGGTTTTTTCCAGGTAAATAATGCTGCAAGTACGGCAGATGCTTTAAGCGCTGTCACCAATGGCATCGGTGCCAGTTGGGCTATACGTGGAACCAGCACAGGTGCCAATGGAGCAGGTCTATTTATTTCTAATAATGCGGCAGCTACCAACAATAACCTGCAATCCAATACCAATGGATTGGGACGTGCAGGTTTATTCAATTCTACCAATGCAGCCTCCGCTTCCAATGGACTTGAAACAAATGTAGCTGGCACAGGATTCGCATTGAGGGCAGCCAGTAGCAATGCAAGTCCTAAGGCATTACAAACTGCAGGCGGTGTACAATTAACCGGGATAGGAGAAGCCGTAAACAGGATCCTGACCAGTGATGCGGCGGGTAATGCAACATGGCAAGCCCCGGCACCTGCGGGTTCATTAATATTACCATTTACTGCTAACGAAAATAATCCGGCGGATCTGTTTACTATTAATAATGCAGGCGATGGTACTTCTATTGTGGGACGCAATTCGAGTACGACTTCAAGTATAAATGCTGTAAGAGGTGAAATTACATCAACAACACCGGGAGGGTTCTCTTCTGCTGTTCGTGGTATCAATAATGGAACAGGTGGTTTGGGAATTGGCATCTGGGGTTCACAAGCTGGTTCTGGTTGGGGCGTCTATGGTGTTACTCCAAACGGAATAGGGGTATATGGAAATTCAAGTGCTGCTGGAACAGGCGTATATGCAAATAGTAATAACGGAACTGGTCTTACTGCGATCAGTAATAATGGTACAGCAAGTAGTTTTGCCATCTTTAATAATGCAAACAGTAATAATGTTATTGATGCAAGTTCAGTGGGTAATGGAACAGTTGTAAATGTAAGTTCAAGTGGTAATGGAACAGGTGTGTTTTCCTCAACAGGAAGCGGCTTTGCCGTGCATGGTGTTACCAGCTCACAATCATCAGCTGGTATCATTGGAGATAATAATGGTGCTGGTGAAGCAGTGGTGGGAAGGACCACATCAGACATTGCGGGCGCAGTAGTTGGTCGCAATGATGGTGGTGGATATGGTGTAAGAGGCTTTGTCGCTACTGATAATTCCGGAACAGCTGTTGGCGTATTTGGACAGATCGGTCTTAACAACAGTACAGGCCGTGCAGGTCGTTTTGAGAATTTAAATCAAACCAATACACAGGGAAATACGTTTGAAGTAGAAACAAACAGTAATGGAAATATACCTGACAATACGCAAGGTAATGCTGCATCGTTTCTTGTTGATAACACGAATAGTGTGTCCGCTGCCGTTAGAGGCGAAGTAAAAACGATCTTTGGTAATTTCGGCGCTGCCGGAATATTTGGTAAATCTTCCGGTACAGGCGGTTTTGCAGGTTTATTTCATGCATCTAATGCAGCGGGAAATGGGGCTGCATTGGTATCCATTACAGATGGCAATGGTAATGCCATTACAGCTAACGCCGGTAAAGACGGGAATGGTGTGGAAACAAATATTGATGGTGACGGTAATGCGCTGTATGCATGGGTTCCCAGCTTTGCAACAGGAAGGGCGGGAAGATTCAATATTTACAATGAAGATAATACCAGTGATGTTATTACTGTAACAACAATAGGTAATGGTATTGGAGGTAATTTTAAGGTGGATAATACACTGGGCACTTCAGCCGCTGTCAGGGGAGAAGTAAATTCCATTTTTTCCAACTTTGGTACGGCAGGTGTGTATGGTATTTCTTCCGGAACTGGTGGGTTTGCCGGATTATTCCATGCATCAAACCCGGCGGGAAATGGGCCTGCCCTGATAGCCATTGCTGATGGTAACGGGAATGGCGTTACTGCCAATGCTTCCAATGGCGGGGATGGAGTAGAAGCAACAGTGGATGGAACTGGTACGGCAGTGTTCGGATGGACACCAAATTTTAGTGATGGAAGAGCAGCAAGATTTGTCAATTTTAATATGGCTAACACCAATTCTGTTCTGACCGTGGAGCAACATAGCGGCGGTAATATTGCATTATTCAAATCAGGAAATCCGGGTACGGTGAACGTTGCAAGAATTGATGCAACCGGCAAAGGCTTTTTTAATGGCGGTACGCAAAACAGTGGTGCAGATATTGCCGAAGCATTTGATGTAATTGGTCAAACCAATCAATACGAACCAGGAGATATATTGGTTATTTCAACGGATAAGGACAGGGCGGTAGAAAAATCATCTACTCCTTATTCAACATTGGTAGCAGGGGTATATGCTACCAAGCCAGGTGTATTGCTTACAGAAGAAAGTATAGACAACGAATTATCGGATAAAGTGCCAATGGGTGTGGTAGGAGTTATTCCAACTAAAGTCTGCCTGGAAGGTGGTGTAATTAAAAGAGGAGATCTGCTGGTTACTTCATCCACTCCCGGTGTTGCAATGAAAGCCGATCCTGAAAAAGTAAAAATAGGCCAGGTGCTTGGTAAGGCATTGCAGGACTATTCTGCAAATGAGATCGGAAAAATAAAAGTATTAGTTAGTATTAAATAAACCCGTTTAAAAAATAATTATGAAAAAATATATCATTGTAAGCGTACTCCTGGTTGGAGCAATAACTACACAGGCACAGGTGTTTAAAACTGACGAAAGCATCAGTAGCCAGTTAAAAAACAATAATCAACCTGGTATGAAGTATGCAGCAGAGGCAAAACCGGCAAAACCCGTTTCATCAAAAGCAACGGAAGAAAACAGTATGACACTGGTGCAAAAAATAAAGGAGGGTAAATTAGGAATGCCGGTAAAAACCGGTGGAGCGCTTACTCAATCGAAGCCGGTTGCAGTTAGCAAACCCGCAGGAGTAACCATCGCCAGTGAGCAAAGTGCTGCTGAAGCCAACGCTAAACTTGAAGCAGCCGCCAAAGCAAAAACGGCAGCAACAGTTGCTTTACCCTCACAGGAGGAAAAGTCAAAAGAAGCAAAACCTGTTGTAGAGAACAAAGAACAATAATCGTTTCATACAGCACAAAGATCATTTATAGAATGAAAAGAAGGCTTTCGGGCCTTCTTTCTTTTTTTAATTTAAGAAGTTCTGCTGATAATATCGCAAGGTGTAATAATTTGCAGCATGAAGACGAAAGTCATAGTGACAATGATATTGCTGTGTACTTCAATTAGCGGAAAGACACAGGAGCAGGACTCTTTGGATAATGAACGACTCGCAAAACTGGTGAATCTTTCTGAAGTCGTAATTCGTACTGATCTTAACATTGCCCGTTTTATCAAACAGGTAAAAGAGGATACTACTTTCTATAAAGCATTCCGGAATCTTCATGTATTGAATTTTACTTCCTGGAATGATATACGGATAAAAGATAAAAAAGGTGCTATCAAAGCATCGTTGCAAAGCAAAACAAAGCAGACGCGTCAAAATGGATGCCGGACCATGGAAGTAATAGATGAGAACAGTTCCGGAGATTTTTATGATGATGATGGCAGTTATAATTACAATACGGCCGAAATGTATGCAGGGCTATTCTTTACCAGGGGAACTGTATGCGGGGAGAATAATATTGTAAAGGGAATTGACTTTGATCCCAGGTCATTGAGTGGGATGGCAAAGCATAAAGAACAACTGAAGATGCTTTTCTTCAATCCTGGGAAAAAAATTCCCGGGATCCCGTTCATAGGTGATAAGATCAACATTTTTGAACCTGATCATTCGAAGTATTATGATCTTGCCATTGATTATGGCGATTACGAAGGGCAATCCTGTTATATATTTTCAATAAAGGCAAGGACCGATCTTACCAATGGTGAAAAAAATAGTATTGTTATAGACAGTATGGTTACCTGGTTTAGTGCTAAGACAATGGAAGTGATGGCCCGTAACTACGATATGAGCTATGATGCAGGTGTGTATGATTTTGATGTACATATGGAAGTACAAATGACAAAGTTTGGCGAATACCTTGTGCCAAAATTGCTTCGCTACATTGGTAACTGGGACGTAATGTTCAAGAAAAGAGAGCGGGGATTATTTACAGCAACCTTATTTGGGTTTAGTAAATAGCTATTTGCCCACCGACTGCGAATATTTTCTCCATTTATCTATGACCTGTGCCATGTCTTCCGGCAACTCAGTTTCGAAAAACATTTCTTCACCGGTAGATGGATGGACAAAGCCTAATGTTTTTGCATGTAATGCCTGCCGTTGACAAATGTCAAAACAATTGTCAACAAATTGTTTGTATTTGGCATAGATGGTTCCTTTTACAATTTTATCGCCACCATAAAAATCATCATTGAATAGTGGATGGCCAATATGTTTCATGTGAACTCTTATCTGGTGTGTACGGCCTGTTTCCAGGATACATTGCACCAGGGTTACATAACCAAACCGTTCGATCACTTTATAGTGAGTAATTGCTTCTTTACCATGATCGCCTTCAGGATATGCTTCAAATAATTTGCGGAAACGTAAATGACGGCCCACATGGGCAACAATAGTTCCGGCATCTTCCACTACATCTCCCCATACAAGAGCTACATACTGTCGTTTTACGGTGTGGTCAAAAAACTGTTTGGCCAGTGTCCGCATGGCCTTGTCTGTTTTTGCCAATACCAGTAAGCCTGTTGTATTTTTATCGATACGATGTACCAATCCGAACCGGGGCAATGTGTCCTCTGAAATGTTCGGGTTTTGTTGCTGCAGATAATAGGAAACCCCATTTAGTAAAGTGCCTGTGTAATTTCCACTGCCCGGATGAACTACCATGCCAGCCGGTTTGTTGATCATCATGATGTCCGCATCTTCATACACAATGTTCAGCTCCATTTTTTCGGGTACCACATCTGTTTCATCCGGGTGCATATCTGAAAAAACGATAACCGCATCAAGCGGTTTTATCTTATAATTGGATTTGATCTCTTTGCCATTCACCGTTACCATTCCCAGGTTAATGGCCTGTTGTATCTTATTACGGGTAGCACCTTCAATACGATTGACAAGAAATTTGTCTATGCGCAGCGGATCCTGCCCTTTATCGATCGTAATAGTGAACCGTTCGAAGAGTTCGTCGTTATTATCCTGTACCTCGATATTATTTAATTCTGATTCGTCCTGCATAGCGGCAAAGGTAATGGATGGGTTTTTGTTGGTAAATTTGTATTTAATAATGGAAAAGCAAGAAGTATTATTTAAGGATCTGGGTGTAATGGAATACCAGGCCGCATGGGATTACCAGGAGCAGTTATTAAAAGAAAATGTAAAAAGAAAGTCGTTGGTTCATGGTCCTGAGCCAGGAGTGATACACGACCCGACCCGGCACTATCTTCTTTTCGTAGAACATCCTCCTGTTTATACGCTTGGGAAAAGTGGGAACAAGGAAAATGTATTGTTAGATGATGATGGCCTGAAAGAAAAGAATATTCAATTCTTTACGACCAATCGCGGCGGGGATATAACTTTTCATGGTCCTGACCAGATCGTGGGTTATCCGATTTTGGACCTGGAAAAATTTTATACCGACATTGGTAAGTACCTCCGCAATCTTGAAGAGATCATCATTATGACGTTGGCAGAATATGGTATCAAAGGAGATCGTTCATCCGGTGAGACAGGAGTATGGATAGAACCTGGTGTGCCGGGCAAAGAAAGAAAGATATGTGCCATTGGTGTTCGCTGCAGCCGCTGGATAACCATGCATGGGTTTGCTTTCAATGTCAATACTGATCTTTCTTATTTCAGTCACATCATACCCTGTGGTATCGTCAATAAGCAGGTCACGTCCCTTGAAAAAGAATTAGGTCACAGGTCAGATGTGGAAGAAGTAAAAGAAAAGATCAAAAGGAATTTTGAAAAAGTATTTGATGCAGCATTGAAAAGCTGAACTAAAAATCCTTCTCCAGGTAGAATTTATGTTTCTCCAATAGTTTTCCATCCTCATATAATTCGAAGCGGAACCAGCCTGCATGATAGAAAACTGTTTTGTCCAATTTGAATTCTCTCTCTTTGATATCCTTTAATTCAAACAGGAAATTCTGATTGTCCTCAAAGAATTTGATGGAATATTTTTTTGGCTTCTCATCATCCGGTAAACTGATACGAACGTAACCATCCCGGTAAGTATATACATAGAGCGATGGAGTAAATGCATTGGGCCTGTTCTTGATCACAGTTGGATTGGGTACAGCAACAGAGTCTGTTCCGGGGAAACCATCCATCTTAACCACAACCGGGTTAACAGGGTTGATAACCGGGTAAGTAATAGTAGGATTTCCGGCAACAGCTTTGCTGGTATCACGAACAGGACGTTTAGCAACACTAAAAAGATACATTCCTTTATCAAGCATAATGTATAAGCGATAGAACATGTGGTCATTCGTTGCTTTTACATCCATGTATCCATTTTGTGGAATGGAGGGATCCGGAACGGTAAGGATCGTTTTATAACCTGTCAAACTATCAAAGGATCGTTGAATACTTATTTGCCTGATCTCTGTGAATTTGTTGGCCCATCCGATGATGATACGATTATTGCCAACATTTCTTAAAGTAAAATTTGGAAGAGTGTCCTGCGCCTGCAATATGTTGCCGCAAACAGTTGTAAGGATCAATAAAGGAAGGATCAGTTTCTTCATGTTGGTATTGACGGGAAAGGATTGGATTCTTTTAATTAATTAAAACAAAGATAAGGTAGCAAGCGAAGAATTCTAGAATATTAACGTTCCTTTCTTAAGGCCGTTATTACCTTGTAAACCACCACTGTGAATCATTAATATGCTGCTACCTGCAGGGAAATAGTTGGTTTGAACCAGATCGTTGACAGCATAAAATAATTTTCCGGTATAAACAAAATCAGATGGAATGTTCGTCTGGGTATAAAATTCATTCATGAATGTGATCAAGGCTGCATTATATTTTGCATAGCCGCCGAAATGATAGCCGTGATGGATATCCAGTCTTTGTTTACTGCCCGGAGCAAACTGACCAATACATTTTTCTAACTCTATGTTATTCTTCAGTACACTGATACTGACGATCTGATCAGGAGGTGATGAACCCAGCAATAACCCGGCTGTCATCGTTCCTGTTCCTGCAGCACAACAGAAATGTGTGTACGTTTCTTTATTGCAATGTTCCAATATCGATGCCGCACCCATGGCACCCTTTAAGCCATATCCACCTTCAGGAATAAAATAATAATCATCGCCGGTTAACTGTCCCGGTTTTTTTTTATGTTGATAATTATCACGGCTGATAAAGATCAGTTGCATTCCCAATTCCTTTGCCTGGCTAAGGGTAGCCGATAAATTCGCAGGCTCCTCACCACGGATGATCCCGATAGCGTTGAGACCGCTCCTGTTACATGCAGCAGCTGTTGCAAGGATATGATTGGACCAGGCACCACCATATGTTACGATCGTTTTCTTTTTTTGATTCACCGCATCCTCTAAATAATACCTGAGCTTGAACCATTTATTCCCGGATACCAACGGATGAATTTTGTCTAAGCGTGACACCGATACTTGCAGGTCTTTAGAAGTGTAAAGCGGCAGCGATAATTTATCGGTCGAAATAGTATGGAGTAATAAATCCGTCATATTAAAATAGAATAACCGGCTTGGCGAATTTACTTTAATTTCGTCCGCAATTTTATACAGTAATATATGAAACCTACATTGGTAATATTGGCAGCAGGCATGGCCTCAAGATATGGAAGTATGAAGCAGGTACAGGGCTTTGGCCCTACCGGTGAAACGATCATGGACTATTCCATCTTTGATGCGATGCGTTCGGGTTTCGGTAAAGTAGTTTTTATTATCCGGGAACAATTTGCCGATGATTTCAAATCCATTTTTGAACCGAAGCTGAAAGGCCGGATGGAAACAGCCTATGTCTTCCAGGAATTAAATTCGTTCACCGATGGATATGATATACCTGCTGACAGAACAAAACCCTGGGGAACTGCTCATGCAGTTCTTTGCGCAAAAGATGCAGTAGATGGTCCGTTCGCTGTAATTAATGCGGACGATTTTTATGGTTACAATGCATTTAAGAACGCAGCCTCCTTTCTAAACATTGCAAGTAATGAAAAGAACTATGCCATTGTCGGGTATGATCTGCTGAGTACATTATCAGAACATGGAACCGTGAACAGGGGAGTATGCGGATTGGATCATGATGGGAATCTCGCAACGATCACTGAACGAATTAATATAGCAAAGAAAGATGGCGTGATAGTTTGCGATGATGGATTGGAGCCCAAAGAACTTTCATTGAAGACAAGGGTATCAATGAACTTCTGGTGTTTTGATCCTTCTTTCTTTGCCTATACACAAAATATTTTCAAAACATTCTTACAGCAACATGGTAAGGAATTGAAATCAGAATTCTTTATTCCGCTGGTAGCAGATCAGTTCATCAAAGAAGGCGGAAAAGTTGAGATCGTACCAACCAGCTCTTTATGGTTTGGGGTAACATATAAAGAAGACGCCCCGTTTGTACAGGAGAGTCTTGAAAAATTGATTGCAAGCGGAGAATATCCATCGGATCTCTGGGCATAAGAAAAAAAGAAAAAGCTATCCGTTGGGATAGCTTTTTCTTTTTGTATCTGTAAATCTCTTTAGTTCACTTTTACCATAAACACATAATCTTCTATCCTGTTCACCTGCTCGGTTCTGTCAATACCGGCTATAGAAGATTTTGAAGATATTTTTATACGTTGATACGAAGTATCTTTCTTCAGGTCATCCAGTACCTTGTAAATATGTTTTCCCTGTATGGCGAACGCAAAGCCTTCTGTATTCTTTTGTCTGCCATTCAATATCCCAATGATCTCTCCGTTCTTATTCAGGATCGGACTTCCGCTGTTACCACGGTTTGCGGCGATCTCGATCTGACAACTAAGTGTATCACCGTTAAAACCGGTTTTAGCACTCAGGTAACCTTGTCCGTAAACAATCTCATTTCTTGGATAACCCAATGTAAAAATAGGGTCTGCTAAATTACCTGAAGTTTTACTGATAGCATAGGGAATAGAAGTATAGGGTTTAAAGCTCTCGTCTTCTATTTTAAGGATCGCTATATCTTTTTCCCTGTCCACAAAAACAACTTTAGCTACAAAATCTCCCTTCTTATTTTGTACGGCCACATTATTAGCACCTTCCACAACGTGGGCATTGGTTACCAGGTAGCCTTTTGTATCAATAATAAAACCAGTACCACCTGTTGTATAAACAATAGGATTGCCAGAGCTGTTAAGCCTGTTATTTACCTTATTGATCTCGTTGTCCTGTTGTTTTGTTTTATTTACAAGTCCGCTAACCTGTCCTTTCAGATAATCTATTTCAGAAGTAGGGGCCTTGGGGGCAAATGCACCAGTCAACGCGCTTATTGAAAGCGTCGTTACCAATGCTATCGAAGCGGCAATCGCTGCCACTCTTCTATAACGCTTCCATAAATAAACAACCTTTGCTTTGCCAACAAGTCTTGCAGAATCGATCTTGCCCTGTTCGGCCAGGTCGGTATGCACATCGTTCAAGGAAGAACGGAATTTCTTCCATTCGCCAAAACGGTTCATCTGTTGCAAGAACAATGTATGTTCAACAACCAAAAGATCGATCTCTGAATCTGTCTTGCGAAGATTCTCGAAATACAATCTCTCATCAGGGTTCATCTCACCTCTGATATAGCGTTCAACAGCATCTAAGATTTTAATGTCATTCATCACTGTTCCCATTTTTATAATGTGCGAAAAATATCTTTTTTAGCCTCATCAGGCATTTGTACTTCTGGTTTTTCGCATTATCGGCATTGGTATATCCAAAATTGGCAGCAATTACCTGCATATTTTGCTTTTGAAGGTAATAGGCCTCTAAAAGACTTTTACAGGGTTCGCCCAGGTTGCTGATGGCTTTTTCCATCATTTCAAACTCGGTATTGCGGCGCTCATGTTCTTCCAGGTCCTCTTCCACGGCCACTATTGCTTCCATGCTGTCACCGGGAGCCGAATACCTGTTCTGTTGTTGCAGCCTTTTCAGCCAGATCCTCCGTGCAACAGAGTAAACAAAGGTTTTTATCTGGCAATTCAGCTCAAAAGTCCCTGATCTTACCTTTTCATAAAGAACTATCATGGCTTCCTGGAACACATCTTTTGCGTCATCCGTTGCGCCGTTGTTGTTGATTATCAACGACTGAACCATGTTATAATTGTCCCGGTATATTGCTTCTACAGCCTTCTTGTCGTTGGCGGCTAATCCTTCCAAAAGCTCCTTTTCGTCTATCAGTGGTTTCACATTCCTTCGTTTAATACAGAAATTTAAAAATAGTAACCCTAGCCCACCTGAAAAAAAATATTAAAAAATCCGGGTTACCTTTTTCCATTCCGGGTATTAACAGCGAAATATTTCAACAAATAACAAAAAATCGAAAATGAAAAAATTCTTAGCAATCATCGCTATCGCTTCTTTAGCAGTAGCTTGTAACAATGGTACTGAAAGCAAAACTACAGCTGATTCTACAGCGAACGTTATTGATTCTACAGCAAACGCTGCTAAAGATTCAATCGGTAATGTAGTTGATTCTGCTACAAAGACTATTGATTCTACAGCTAAAGCTGTTAAAGATTCAATCACTAAGTAATCTTATTGTAACGCTTTTATAAGGCAAGCAATCTTAAAGGCCTTCCCCAATTGGTGGAGGGCTTTTTATTTACCGCAGATTTAGGCGGATATTTTGAAAGGATTTTACTGATAATAACATTTCGACGCTATTTTTTTCCGGGCTCCTGTGCTTTTATGATCGCCATTTGCGTCGCACTCTTCATCGTTCGGTTCGGTACTGGGCATTTGCAAAGAGTATTGAATGCTCAATCAGTATCAGAGCGGCTGGTTTTCAATAACAGGTCTTCTCAGCTTAAATAAGTTACCTTTGCTCCCGCAATCTGCGAAACAATTTAAATCGCAAAATCAGTGATCACATTCGAATCATTAGGCATTGAAGAAGGCCTTCTAAACTCCATCAAAGTTCTTGGATTTACAGAACCGACCCCTATCCAGGAAAAAGCTATCCCCGTACTGTTACAGGGAACCAAAGATTTTATAGGACTAGCCCAAACCGGTACTGGTAAAACAGCTGCTTTTGGTCTGCCACTATTACAACTAATCAATAAGGAAGATCGTTTCCCACAGGCGCTTATCGTTTGCCCAACACGAGAGTTGTGCCTGCAAATAGCCAGCGACCTTGAAAAATTCAAGAGCAAAAAAATAAGTGTGAACGTAACGGCTGTATACGGCGGTACTTCCATCACTATGCAGATCCGTGATCTGAAAAGAGGCACCCATATCGTTGTCGCTACTCCCGGCCGTTTGATCGACCTTATCGAAAGAAAAGCGATCAACCTTGAAAAGATACATTATGTGGTATTGGACGAGGCGGATGAAATGCTGAACATGGGTTTTAAAGATGATATAGAATTCATCTTAAAGAATACACCTAATCGTCAGAGTACCTGGTTATTCAGTGCTACCATGCCAGCGGAAATACGGCAGGTAAGTAAGAAGTACATGGATAAACCGTTTGAAATTACCATAGGTAAAACGAACGAAGGCTCTGCCAATATCGATCACCAGTATTATGCTACACAACATCATAACAGGTACGAAGTATTAAAAAGAATCATCGATTTCAATCCCGGTATTTACGGAATTGTATTCGCAAGAACGAAAGCCGACACCCAGGACATTGCTGAAAAGCTGACCAGGGAAGGATATGATATTGATGCCATTCATGGCGACCTGACTCAGCAGCAGCGGGATAAAGTAATGGGTCTGTTCAGAGATAAAAGTGTGAAGCTGCTGGTAGCAACAGATGTTGCTGCAAGAGGTATCGATGTAAAAGGCATCACCCATGTGATCAACTATGAACTTCCAGATGATGTAGAAGTGTACACACATAGAAGTGGCCGTACAGGCCGTGCCGGTAGCAGCGGGATTTCTGTTTCTATCGTTACGCCAAAAGAAGTATACCGCTTACGCCAGGTAGAAAGAATAGTAAAGACACAATTTCATAAAATGGATATCCCAAGCGGTAAAGATGTTTGCCGCAAACAGTTTTTCCATTTCATCGATAAAATGTTAGGGGCCGATATCAGTCATGGTGAATACGAAGCATACCTGCCTACACTAAGAGAAAAATTTGCATCAGTAGAAAAAGAAGAGATATTACAAAGAGTAGCCGCATTGGAGTTCGATCGGTTCCTGAAGTACTATGAAAATGCTGCTGACCTGAATATGCGGGGTGCCGATAGAAGGGATGACCGGAGAGGTGAAAGAAGAGGAGAAAGACCTGAAAGATCTGGCCCCGCAAGAGATAGGGACAGGGATACCAGCGGAAGAAGTTTCGGTGGAGGCGGTAATTACCAACGCTTGTTTGTAAACCTTGGAACCAAAGATGGTTTTTACAAAGCAAGTTTCCTTCAATTCATATTAGATATGAGTGATCTGAAAAAAGAGGTACTTGGTCGTATTGATATGAAGGAAATGACGAGTTGGATAGAGATCGAACCATCGGCAGGTAAAAAAATGATAAAGGCGATCGATGGAAAGAACTATCGAGGCCGCAAGATCCGCATGAATGATGCGGAGTCTGGTGGTGGCCGCGGAAAATAAACCTGATTTAACTTTGTATTACTAAACAGGAAAACTATATTTGTTCAAGATGACAGCAACGAAGACATATTTTGGTTTCTATTTTTACTATTACTTTTTTAGTAAGAGGCCGGGTATGCTTTTGTTGAAATCAAACTAGAACAACTAAAAATCAACATAGAGAATCCCGGCCAAACTGGCCGGGATTCTTGTTTTACAACTATGGCAAAAATCTCAATACAGGGTTACGAAGGCAGCTTTCACCAGGTGGCAGCACAACTGTTCTTTGGAAAAGCAGTTGAGGTGATCACCTGCAATACTTTTAAGGACGTCATAAAGATCGCCGGTAATAAAAAAGAAAGCGATGGTGGTATCATGGCGATAGAAAATTCTATTGCTGGAAGTATCTTGCCTAATTACAATTTGTTGCAGAAAAGCAGTTTGAAAATTGCCGGAGAAATTTATTTACAGATACGGCAAAACCTGCTGGTGAATCCCGGGGTAAAATTAGAAGACATCCGGGAAGTACACTCGCACACCATGGCATTGCAGCAGTGTTATGATTTTTTAGACAAACACAAATGGAAACTGGTCGAAACAGATGATACGGCGTTAAGCGCAAAACATATTCACCAGCACAAGAGCAAACATGTGGCGGCAATTGCAAGCAAATTGGCTGCAGAGTTATACCACCTGGATATGATCGCACCGAACATTCATACCATGAAAAACAATTATACCAGATTCCTTGTGTTGCAAAGAGAAGATGCAGCAACAGCAGTGGAAGGGGCTAACAAAGCATCCGTTAATTTTCATACGGACCATTCAAAAGGAAGTTTGGCAAAAGTGCTGACAGCGATTGCTGCCGGTGGAATTAATTTAAGCAAACTGCAAAGTTTTCCCATACCGGGTAGTGATTTTAAATACAGCTTTCATGCTGATATGGAATTTGATTCCTTGCCCCAGTTCAATGAGGTGATAGCTCAGATGAAAGAGTTGACCGCAGCGACAAAAATTTATGGTGTTTACAAAAAAGGGATTTGGAAATAGAGGATATGCAAAACGGGATAATGTGGAAATGGTAAGACCCTGAAGGGGTTCAACAAACAAAATAACATGAAGACCAGTAAAAGATTAGAAGGCATTGGCGAATATTATTTCTCTCAGAAATTGCGGGAGATAGAAGAATTGAACAAAGCCGGAAAGAATATCATCAATCTTGGTATCGGCAGCCCTGATCTGCCGCCACACCCGGAGGTGATAAAAACATTGCAGGAAGAAAGTGCAAAGACAAATGTTCATGCGTATCAATCGTATAAAGGATCAGCCGTTCTGCGAAAAGCGATCAGTGATTGGTACAGGCAATGGTACCGTGTTGAATTAGATCCTGATGCAGAAGTATTACCATTGATCGGAAGTAAGGAAGGCATCATGCATATCTGCATGACTTACCTGGATAAAGGAGATGAAGTGTTTGTGCCAAATCCCGGTTACCCAACGTATAGAAGTGCAGTTAAATTAGCTGGAGGGAAATGTGTTGACTATAAATTGACCGAGAAGAACAACTACGAGCCTGACTTTGATAAGTTGTCAAAAAACAAATTGAAAAAAGTGAAGCTGATGTTTGTGAATTATCCGCAAATGCCAACAGGACAATTACCAACGAAAGCATTGTTTGAAAAACTGGTTGCATTTGGTAAAAAACATACTATTCTTATCGTTCACGATAACCCGTATTCTTTTATTTTGAATGAACAGCCGGAAAGCCTGCTTGGTATCGATGGTGCAAAAGATTGCGTGATCGAATTAAACTCCTTAAGTAAAAGTCACAATATGGCTGGCTGGAGAGTAGGAATGCTTTGCGGGGCAAAAGAAAGAATAGCGGAAGTATTGCGGTTTAAAAGCAATATGGATAGCGGGATGTTCCTGCCGGTGCAATTAGCAGCAGCAAAAGCATTAAGCCTTGGTAAAGAATGGCACGATGAAGTAAATAAAGTGTACAGGGAAAGAAGAGAAAAAGTATTTGAGTTGTTACAATTACTCAATTGTGATTTCTCAAAACAACAAGCTGGTATGTTTGCCTGGGCAAGAATACCGGAATCCTATAAAGATGGGTATGTATTAAGCGATGAGGTGTTGTACAAGTCGAATGTGTTTATAACACCCGGAGGCATTTTTGGAAGTGCAGGAGATAGATATATAAGAGTTAGTTTATGTGCGCCGGTAGAGAAATTTGAAGAGGCTATCAATAGAATTAAAAATCAATAATTATTAAGCAATAAGTATGTCACAGAGAAAAAGAGTTGCAATAGTCGGTGTCGGTCTTATTGGTGGTTCATTGGCCATTCAACTGCATGAAAAGAAATTATCATCCAGGCTGATCGGTGTGGATGCCAATGCAGAACATGCAAGAAAGGCATTGGAGCTTGAGCTGGTGGATGAAACAATGCCATTGAATGAGGCCATTGAGCAATCGGATGTGATCGTACTGGCGATCCCGGTTGATACATTAGTAAGCCTGTTGCCATCCATCATGGATAAAATTGACCAGCAGATCGTGGTTGACCTTGGCTCTACAAAAAGTCAATTAATAGATGCGATAAAAAATCATCCAAAAAGAGGACGATTTGTAGCCACGCATCCGATGTGGGGAACAGAATACAGCGGTCCGGAAGCCGCGGTGCGCGGAGCCTATGAAAACAAGGCCGTAATTATCTGCAATGCAGAAGAAAGTGATGCAGATGCATTGGAGTGGGTAAAGCATATGTATAAGAAAATTGGCATGCACTTATTGGAAATGGAAGCCAAAGCACACGACCTGCATGCAGCTTATGTAAGTCATATTTCTCACATCACTTCGTTTGCATTGGCCAATACGGTATTGGAAAAAGAAAAAGAAGAGAATGCCATCTTTGAACTGGCCTCAGCAGGTTTTGAAAGTACGGTGCGATTGGCAAAAAGTAATCCTGCCATGTGGGTACCGATATTTATGCAGAATAAAGAAAATGTGCTGGATGTATTGAAAGAACATATTGCACAGCTGTCAAGATTTAAAGAAAGTATCGAGAAGGAAGATAATGAGTATTTGATGAAGTTGATTGAAGATGCGAATAAGATCCGCAGAATAATAAAATAAGAGAAGCTAAATAAATTAAATTTGTACAAATGCAAACACCAGAGCAAGCAACAAACGAAACAGTCCAACAAGCATGGGGCAAACGTCCGTTGATCATCAGCGGGCCATGCAGTGCGGAAACAGAAGAGCAGGTAATCGCAACAGCGCAACGTTTGGCAGCAACCGGAAGAATAGATATGTTAAGAGCAGGTATCTGGAAACCCAGGACCAAACCAGGCATGTTTGAGGGCGTGGGTGCAAAAGGATTGCCCTGGTTGCAACAGGCAAAAAAGTTAACAGGACTACCCACAACTGTAGAAGTAGCAACCGGTAAACAAGTACAGGATGCATTAACATTTGATGTGGATGTATTATGGATCGGTGCGAGGACAACCGTAAATCCGTTTAGCGTACAGGAAGTAGCCGATGCATTGCGGGGTACAGATGTTCCGGTGATGATAAAAAATCCGATCAATCCTGACCTGGAATTGTGGAGTGGTGCGGTCGAAAGGGTTGCCAGGGCCGGTGTAAAGCAAATTGGTTTGATACATCGCGGTTTTAGTTCGTATGGCAACACTGAATACCGCAATGCACCCATGTGGCATTTAGCGATCGAAATGAAATTGAAGTATCCTGATCTGCTTTTCATCAATGACCCTTCACATATTTGCGGCCGCAGGGATATTTTGCTCGACACGATGCAAAAGGCAATTGACCTTGACTATGATGGCCTGATGATCGAAAGCCATATAGATCCTGACAATGCCTGGAGTGATGCGAAACAACAGGTAACTCCTGAACGTTTGGCGGAAATGCTGGGTACTATCATCTGGAGAAAAGAAGATGTTAGTTCAGAGGAATACCATGCGGCATTGGAAAAATTGCGTCAGCAAATAAACCAATTGGATGATGAGTTGATGCAGATATTGAGTCAGCGGATGAAAATAGCAGAGCAGATCGGGAAGTATAAAAAGGAAAACAACATCACGATCTTACAGACCAATCGCTGGAATGAGATCATTGAAAGAGCAACAGCAAAAGGAGATAAGATCGGCCTGAGCAAAGAATTCATCACCAAATATTTTGATGCGGTACATATGGAAAGTATCAATCATCAGAAGAAAGTGCTGGACTCCTGAGCCAGGAGTGCGGAATCCAGGTAACCTTTGCGAGAAATAAAAAAGAATGGCAATACAGACATATAAATTCTCAACAGCTTCAACCGAAATGCACTTTGCTTCAGGCATCAGTCATCTTAAAAGGATAGCTGACCCGAAAGCAACTGTATTGATAACGGATGAAAATGTTTTTACTGCTCACACAAAGCGTTTCAAGGGCTGGAATACCATTGTATTAAAACCCGGTGAAGAGTATAAAGTACAGGCAACCGTTGATGCAGTAATAGAGAAGTTGATCGAAATGGAAGCCGACAGAAAAACGACCTTGATCGGTGTTGGCGGTGGGGTGGTCACGGATATTACAGGATATGTGGCATCCGTTTATATGCGGGGGATCCGGTTTGGCTTTTTACCAACTTCGATATTAGGATTAGTTGATGCATCCATCGGCGGAAAGAATGGGATTGATGTTGGGCTGTATAAGAACATGGTCGGCATCATTCGTCAACCTGCATTTATTCTGCATGATATGGTTTTTCTTAATTCACTGCCACAGCATGAATGGGAAAATGGTTTTGCAGAAGTAATTAAACATGCCTGCATAAAGGATGCGGCCATGTTTGCGGAGTTGGAAAGCAATTCATTGAAAACTTACCGGGGCAGACAGAAATCAATCTGCCAATTAATACAACGCAATGCTTTGATAAAAATCAGGGTGGTGCAGAAAGATGAGTTCGAAAAAGGAGAGAGGCGGTTATTGAATTTTGGTCACACGTTAGGACATGCAGTAGAAACACAATATGAGTTGTTGCATGGACAAGCGATCGCTATTGGCATGACCTATGCCTGTCATATTTCCGAAAGACTTGCCGGTTTCAAACAAACTGAAAAAGTAATATCTCTTTTAGAAAAATATAATCTTCCCACTTACGCTGATTTTGATAAACAAAAAGTGTTTGATGTTTTGAAGATGGATAAGAAACGGGAAAGAAAAGAAATCAATTATGTGTTGCTGGAAAAAATAGGCAAGGGAGTAGTGAAAAGCATTTCGTTGAAACAATTGGAAAAACTAATCAGTAATCTATAGCGATGGGCATGGTTGTTTTATATCGTCCAGTTAGTTTGGCAGAGTTGGAGTTGATAAAAGATTCAGGTTGGAAGAGGTTCCCTCCCCGGTTGCCAGAACAACCAATATTTTATCCCGTAATGAATGAAGAGTATGCCATTCAAATAAATGTTGAATGGAATGTGCCTGCATACGGTTCAGGATATGTCACAAAATTTCATGTCGCCCAGGAGTATATCAAAAAATTTGAGATTCAGAATGTTGGGGGCGATATACATAATGAATTATGGATTCCGGCAGAAGAACTGGATGAATTTAATAGAAATATTATTGGGTTGATAGAAGTAACCAAAGAGTTTCACAAAGAAGAAAAATGAAAGTAATAATACATCCGTCTAAATTAAAAGGAACGATTCAGGCTCCGGCTTCCAAAAGTTCAATGCAAAGGGCTTGTGCTGCAGCATTATTAAGCAAAGGGGAAACGACGGTATTGAATCCTGGCCATTCCAATGATGATAAAGCAGCATTGGGAATAATAAAAGCTCTTGGAGCAGAACTAATAATTAATAATGGACAGTTAGTGATTAATAGTTCAGGAGTCAACCCTGTTGAAAACGAAATCAATTGCGAAGAATCAGGATTAAGTATAAGAATGTTCACCCCGGTTGTTGCTTTAAGTGATAAAGAAATCAGTATCAATGGATCTGGAAGTCTTGCTTCAAGACCAATGGATTTTTTTGATGAAATACTTCCGCAACTTGGCGTGAAAATAAAAAGTAACGAAGGTAGATTACCAATGACCATACAAGGCCCATTGCAACCAGCGAATATTGAAGTAGACGGTTCACTCAGTTCACAATTCCTTACAGGGTTATTAATGGCCTATTCAGCTGCTGAGGCAAAGGATGTTTCTATTAAAGTAAAGAATTTGAAAAGCAAACCATACATTGCTTTAACGCTTGACGTGATGAAACAGTTTGGTATGCAGGTTCCTGAAAATAAGAATTATGAAGAGTTTATATTTCACGGAGCCTCCACTCACGACTCCCTACGCACGACTCACAATTATACTGTTGAGGGTGACTGGAGTGGTGGCGCATTCCTATTGGTAGCAGGTGCTATCGCCGGTCCAATAACGGTTCGTGGGTTAGACCTGGCTTCAACACAGGCAGATAAGGCAATCGTCGATGCATTAATGGCAGCGAATGCAGGTATCGCAATGGATGCAAAAGGAATTGTAATTCACCCTGCAGCAATGAATGGGTTTTATTTTGATGCTACGGATTGTCCCGATTTATTTCCGCCCTTAGTTGCCCTCGCAGCTTATTGCAATGGAAAAACAACCATCAAAGGAGCAAGCCGTTTAACACATAAAGAAAGCAATCGGGCAATTACCCTGCAGGATGAATTTGATAAAATGGGAGTGACGATAGAGCTGGAAGAGGATGAAATGATCATTCACGGGGGTGCAATGGTAAAAGGTGCTGATGTACATTCGCATCATGACCATCGCATTGCCATGGCCTGTGCGGTGGCGGCATTGAAAGCAACGGAGGAAACAGTTATCGAGGAAGCGCAGGCAGTAAGAAAATCTTACCCTGATTTTTATAATGATTTGAAAAGCCTCGGTGCAGCTGTATCTTTACCTGATCAACAATACAACGTATAAACCTTGAATTCATTTGGGCGCATATTCCGTATTTCCATTTTTGGGGAATCACATGGTGAATGTGTAGGCATTACTATTGATGGTTGTCCTGCTGGTTTATCGTTACGGGCTGAAGATTTGTTGCCAGACCTGGAAAGAAGAAAAGGCGGCAAACAAAAAGGAACAACGCCAAGACAGGAAGAGGATTACCCTATTTTCAAAAGTGGTATTTTCAATGGAAAGACAACAGGGTTCCCGATCACTATCTTATTTGAGAATAAAAATACCCGTAGCGAAGATTATAATAAGCAAAGAAGTATTCCCCGTCCCGGTCATGCAGATTGGGTGGCACATCAAAAGTTTGGTGGCAATGAAGATTACAGGGGTGGCGGACATTTCAGTGCAAGATTGACAACCGGTATTGTTGCTGCAGGTGCTATTGCAAAGAAATTAATGAATGCATTAAGCATTCATGCGGAGGTAACAGAGATAGCCGGAGAGAAAGATCTGGAAAAAGGGTTACAAAAAGCCATTGATGCAAAAGATTCTGTTGGTGGCATTATTGAATGTCGTGTAAATGGTTTGCCTGTTGGTTTGGGAGAGCCCAGCTTTGATTCTATGGAGTCTGTATTGTCTCATATTTTATTTGCGATCCCTGCAGTAAAAGGTGTTGAGTTCGGTGCAGGCTTTGCTGCAGCAAGAATGTTTGGCAGTCAGCATAATGATGCCATTGAAAATATGGAGGGCAAAACAAGAACCAATCATGCCGGTGGAATCGTTGGTGGGATCAGTAATGGCAATGAATTGGTTTTTCGCTTAGCTGTAAAACCAACTTCATCCACACCCAAAGAACAAAACAGTTTGAATTGGGATACCGGTAAAACAGAAGATTTCTCTATAAAAGGTCGTCACGATCTATGCGTGGCATTAAGAGCACCGGTAATTGTTGAGGCAGTCACAGCGTTAGTGCTTGCGGACCTTATGTTGTTAGAACAAAAAATTAAACGAGTGTTATAATGCCTGTCATCTACCATGTAACCACCAATTCAAATTGGAACGAAGCCAAAGCCAATGGATCTTATGTACACTCATCATTAAAAGATGAAGGCTTTATCCATTGCTCACAAGACCACCAGGTAGCTGGCGTACTCGAAAGATATTTCGCCGGGCAAACGGATTTGGTAAAACTGGTTATTGATACTGATAAACTAACCAGCAAGCATGTTTTTGACTGGTCACCTTCCAGTGCCGATACATTTCCTCATGTATATGGGCCGATAAATATTGATGCAGTGATGGATGTGGTCCCTTTATAATTAATCCTTGCGGAATTTTTTGAAATCAATATCCAGTATTTCAAACTTTGCAGCATTTTCCAGCGAATAATGCCACCACTCTTCATTGTAAGATCTGAATCCGTATTTCTCCATCGTAGATCTTAGCAGTAGGCGGTTTTGTAAAACCTCTTCGGGTAGTTTGGTAAACGAATGATGAGCTGTATCAGAAAAATCATCAAAGCCGGTTCCCATATTTAATTCAATTCCGGTTCTTGCATTAATAATTGTTAGATCAACGGTTGTTCCCCTATTGTGCCCGCTTCCTTTTGATGGGTTAGCAACATAACGTTCATCTTTTACCAACTCCCAAAACAATACTGTAACTGAATAAGGCCGGTAGGCATCAAAGATTTTTAATCCCAGGCCTGCATGGTTCAATTCGGCCTGCACTTTGAGCAATGCAGTTGCCGCAGGTATTCGTAAAAAAGTAAAATGGGTGTTTGCAGGATACATCAACCGGTGCATGAAATTATTGGTAGTTGCATAACGCAGATCATACACTATTCCCGGTATCTGTGTTTTCACCTCCACCATTTTTTTACTGGCATCATCTTTTACCTGCTTCTTATATACGTCCCATTTGTCTGTAACAGGCGGACGGGTAAAACTACTATCCTGTGCATTCACTGTTATCAACAGAAATGTTGAAAAAATAAACAGGACTGTCTGCTGAATGTAGAAACGAATGCTTATTTTGTTAATCATAACCTGGTTAGAGAATGTGAAAGTAAATTAGTGATAAAACAGGAGATGCAGCTTCCGCCACTTCACCATTATGCATATAAACCGACTGTTGTACCCCATCATTACAAGCATTACGCTATGCTTCTTTGTAGCGATCGCCTGCAATAATAAAAAGCAACCGGCGGATAGCATCGCTTCCACTCCGCAGGAATTACAACAAAAGGCCACAGATCTTATCAAGGAGCAGATAGAGACTGCTGTTGCTAATAATGGGCAGCTGGAAGATTCTTCTATCGTATTGAGTCAATCAAGGATCGCAAAATTATTGTACGAAAAAAATACTTTCACGCCGGCATGGTGCGATAAGGAACAATGGTTGCCGGAAGGAGATTCTTTATTTCAATTCATTGAACAATCAAAGCTCTATGGATTATTCCCCGATGATTATCATGCAAAAGAATTAAAGAAAATACGCCAGCAATTTTTGGATGATAGTCTTGCAAAATCAGCCCGTAAAAATGCCGCACTATGGTCTGCGGCAGATATTATGCTTACCGATGCTTTTATCCAGATCGTAAAGGATGTAAAGCTTGGGCGACTTCCAAATGATAGTGTTACACTCCGGAAAGACTCTGTATTAAAAGATGAATTTTATATCAGTCAATTTGCTGCATTGCAACAGCAGGGGTTAACAAGAATTGTTCAATCCCTTGAACCAAAACAAAGAGGGTATCAATTATTAAAAGCAGGGATAAAGAAATTTCTCGATAGTGCGGATCACAAAGAATTCACCATTGTGCCCTATCCCGAAAAAGATAAGAACAAATTTGAAAAAGCTTTACAAAAGAGATTATATGAAGGTGGCTTTATCGCCTTTGATAGCACCGCAGCAGATTCAACCCAATTGGCGGAAGCTATCAAGACATTTCAAAAAAGAAAAGGGATCACCGTTGACGGAAGGGCGGGAGAGGGTACTGTCAGAATGTTGAATGTGAACGACAGGGAAAAATTTATCCGCATTGCGATCAGTATGGATAAATATAAAATGCTCCCGGAAGAAATGCCATCAAAATACATTTGGGTAAATGTATCATCCAATTATCTTCAACTGATAAACGATGGAGATGTAAAACTCTCTTCAAAAGTGATTTGCGGTAAACCAAAGACACAAACGCCTTTATTAACGAGTAATATCACAGAACTGATCACCTATCCGCAATGGGTGCCACCGAATAGCATTATCCTGAAGGAGATCTTACCCGGGGCTAAAAAGAGTCCGGGTTATTTTGCCAGAAAGGGTTTCAGCTTAGTGGATGCAAAAGGTGAGGAAGTGGATCCCTATACGGTTGATTGGTCAAAATACAGCAAAGGAATACCCTACCGGGTAGTGCAGGGGAGTGGGGATGCAAATGCATTGGGCATCATGAAATTTGTTTTCAGTAATAAATATTCTGTCTACCTGCATGATACTAACCAGCGATACCTTTTTGCAAATGCAATGCGATCCTTGAGCCATGGTTGTGTACGGGTACAGGAATGGGAAAAGCTGGCCTATTATCTTTTAGGAAATGATAGCCTTGGTACAAGCGGGAAACTTAATGCAAAAGCTGATTCAGTGAAAGCGTGGCTTCAGCGAAAGGAAAAAAGAAGTGTTGCACTGAGTAACAAGATGCCGGTATTCCTGCGCTACATAACCTGCGAGGGGCAGAACGGAAGGATCGTTTTTTATGACGATGTTTATGGTGAAGACAAATTCTTACGGGAAAAGTATTTCGCCCTGAAATAGACAAATTAACCCAAAGTAGAAGCAGTTAAAAGATGATACTTGCTGTGGGAAAAATAATCCTCTCCAAACCCGTGAATATGAAGTAAATAATTTATTTTAGGATATTGAACTTACCCGCTATTTTTGTTCAGTTATAAAACCAAACTATCTCTTTATGAAGAAGATATTATCAGCATTATTTGCGCTGTATCTACTTGTTCCATCCAGTTATGGCCAAAGTGATGAAATAAGGCCTAAAGCTCTCGGTATTAGTTTCTTTCTTAACGACTTTGTTACTCCCAATAGGATTCGCACCACTTCTCTTAGCCAGGTTCTCAGCGATAAGAAATTTGCTAAAATGAAGGAAATGTCCCCAGGGTTAGCGATCACTTACTTTAAGGGGATCTCAAAACATGTCGATGTAGCGACTACACTTGGTGGATCTTTCGTAAAGTATCCGATGCCAAATAAAACCTTCAGCGATGATAAATTTTTATTAGAAGGTAACGCATCTTTAAATCTTAAGATGACAACTGAAAAATATTGGGTACAACCTTATATTTCTCTCGGTGTCGGCGCGCATAAGTACATGAAATATTATGGGGCTTTCTTACCATTAGGTCTTGGTTTAAAAGTGAACTTCTTTGACGAAGCTCATCTTTTCATCACCTCTACTTACAGGGTACCTATAACGTTGGAAACCTCAAACTATCATCTTCAGCATAGCATTGGATTTGCCGGACGTTTAGGTAAAAAGAAGGAACCAGTTAAAGTGATCCCATTACCACCACCGCCACCACTTGATACGGATGGTGATGGTATTATTGATAGTCTTGATAAATGTCCGACTGTAAAAGGTTTAGCTAAATATGATGGTTGTCCTATTCCGGATACTGACAAAGATGGTATCAATGATGAAGAAGACAAATGTCCAACCGTTCCGGGATTAGCCCGTTACCAGGGTTGCCCAATACCAGATACGGACAAAGACGGTATCAATGATGAAGAAGATAAATGCCCAACCGTTCCGGGATTAGCCCGTTACCAGGGTTGTCCAATACCGGATACAGATGGTGATGGTGTAAATGATGAAGAAGATAAATGCGTTACCATACCTGGTCCAAAAGAGAACTTCGGTTGCCCGATCATTCCGGAAGAAGTGAAGAAGAGAGTGAACACAGCGGCTAAGAATATTCTGTTTGTTACCGGTAGTGCCAAATTACAAAAATCATCTTTCAAAGGTTTGGATGACGTAGTTAAGATCATGTCTGAAAATGCCGGAATGAGTCTTGCTATCGATGGTCATACAGATAATGTTGGTAAAGACGATTATAACCAAACATTGAGTGATAACCGTGCTAATTCAGTTAAAGCTTACCTGGTAAGCAAAGGAATTGATGAAAGCCGCATCACCGCAACTGGTCACGGTGAAACAATGCCAATTGCTGATAACAAAACAGCGAAAGGCCGTCAGCAAAACCGTCGTTCAGAATTGACATTGAGCTATTACAAATAAGCCATTCATTTATAAATGAAAAGTCCCGGTCAGATGACCGGGACTTTTTTATGGGGGATGCCGCGAAGCGATCCTCCTTAAAATTTTACATACTGCTCAGTAAGTTTCTTGTCAATTCCTTTTGCTCTTGCTTTTGTTGCCTGTTTTCTTAAAATAAATTCGAACAGGCTCATCCATCCCGGAAGATTACTTTCACTAATATCGAATAGCCATGCAAGCGCCAGTTTGTCTTTTGGAAAACCATTTGACCTGGTAAGACCATCATTGGCAAGTCCATAACCGATCTGCAACGATTGCTCAAATCCACGACAGGCTGGTCTTAATTCCACCAGGAATTTACAGGGCTTCCCACTTCGGTTGCGAAACAGGTGGTTTACGTTTTGCGCGGCAGTGGCAGATTGCCCCGGATACAGTTTATGAATGATCTTTCCCAGCTGGACCTGCACCTCACCTTCAAGGCAGTCAAATTTTTCCGAATATGTTTTATGGTAATGTAATCCCACACCGCCCCCATCGGCCAGTTCCACTTCTACCAATGTATATTCCCCATTGGTATCAGCATGTGTTTTTAGAAAGACCACCTGGTCTTTTTGAATCGGGTTGTATATCTTTCTTTCCATATCAGGATAAATACGAAAAAATGCTGCCGGCGGCTTTCCGTCACCCAACCAGGCTTGCCCGGCATAAAGTACTAGAGGCCAGTCCTAAATTATCGTTTTTTACGTTGAAGTGCATTTTTGCCAGTATGAACATTAAGAAACAAAGAACCTTTTATTTTTCAGCTTTTCCCCGTACCTTTGCGCCGCCATTAGGAAAAGCCAATAGTTGATGTTCTCGGTTTTTTCTTCAAGTGGCGGTCTATGAGAGTCTAATCTACATATCAGCTACTAATTCCTTCTTACAGGGATCATTTCTTATTTATAGCTGATCTTTCCCCGGAAATAGCTGAATAACATACAGGATAGAATTTAATAAATAAGGGAGGTTGCTTCGGGCACCTCACAGGAAATCAACAAAATTCAAAAAACAAAAATATACAATCAAAAATTAAACAATAGTCATGGCTGATTTAAAATTTCAAAGAAACTTTGGTATTGCGGCTCACATTGATGCCGGTAAGACCACTACGACGGAGCGTATCCTTCGTTATACCGGTATGATCCACCGTATTGGTGAGGTGCATGATGGTGCTGCTACTACAGACTGGATGGAGCAGGAAAAAGAAAGAGGTATCACTATTACTTCTGCAGCAGTAAGTTGCCAGTGGAATTTTCCTACTAATAAAGGAAAGGAATTCGCTGATACAAAGAAGTATTCTTTTAATATTATCGATACTCCGGGTCACGTTGACTTCACAGTAGAAGTTGAACGTTCTATGAGAGTATTGGATGGTCTGATCGCTTTGTTCTCTGCGGTGGATGGTGTTGAACCACAATCGGAGACTGTATGGCGCCAGGCTAACCGTTATGGTGTTCCGCGTATCGGGTTCGTAAACAAAATGGACCGTGCCGGCGCTGACTTCCTGATGGTGGTTAAGCAGGTAAAAGATATGCTGGGTTCTAAAGCCGTTCCTCTTCAGTTACCAATTGGTGCAGAAGATGATTTCAAAGGGGTGGTTGACCTTATCAAAATGAAAGGTATCATCTGGCACATGGAAACAGAAGGTATGACCTTCGACGAGATCGATGTACCTGCTGATATGCTGGAAGAGGCACAAGAGTGGAGAGCCAGTCTGGTAGAAGCAGTAGCTGAATACGATGACAAATTGATGGAGAAATTCTTCGAAGACCCTAATAGCATCACAGAGGACGAAATGCATGAGGCCATTCGCAAAGCAACTGTAGATCTTAGCATCGTTCCAATGATGTGTGGTTCTTCTTTCAAGAATAAAGGTGTACAAACAGCATTGGATGCAGTTTGCCGTTACCTGCCTTCACCAGTTGATATTCCTGATACCGTAGGTACAAATCCGGATACCGGCGAAGAAGAAACAAGAAAAGCAGATCCTAAAGCTCCGTTTGCAGCGTTGGCATTTAAGATCATGACCGATCCTTTCGTAGGTCGTCTTGCATTCTTCAGGTGCTATTCTGGTCACCTGGATGCTGGTTCTTATGTATTGAATGTAAGAAGTGGTAAGAAAGAACGTATCAGCCGTATCATGAAGATGTTTGCCAATAAGCAAAATCCTATCGACTTCATCGAAGCTGGTGATATCGGAGCAGCGGTTGGTTTTAAAGAGATCAAAACCGGTGATACATTGTGTGATGAAAATCACCCGATCACCCTGGAGAATATGTTTATTCCAGAACCGGTTATCGCGGTAGCCATTGAGCCAAAAACTCAGGCTGACGTTGATAAAATGGGTATGGCTATTTCTAAATTGGTGGAAGAAGATCCAACGCTTCGTGTAAATACAGATGAAGAAACAGGACAAACCATCCTTCGTGGAATGGGTGAGTTGCACCTGGAGATCATCATCGATCGTATGCGTCGTGAGTTTAAAGTAGAAGTTAACCAGGGTGCACCACAGGTTGCTTACAAAGAAGCATTCAATATTACTGTTGAACACCGAGAGACGTTGAAAAAACAAACCGGTGGTCGTGGTAAATTCGCTGATATACAATTTGCATTGGGACCCGTTGATGCAGAATGGAAAGCAGAAAATCCTGATAAGCATTACCAGTTCGTAAACGGTTTGTTTGGTGGATCGATTCCCAAGGAGTTTGTTCCTGCCATAACAAAAGGTTTCGAGCAATCAATGACCACAGGTGTATTGGCCAGCTATCCGGTTGATAACATGAAGATCCGTGTATTCGATGGTAGCTTCCACGCAGTTGACTCTGATGCGATGTCATTTGAACTTTGTGCCAAACAAGGTTTCCGTGAAGCAGCGAGAAAAGCAAAACCAGTTTTGCTGGAGCCGATCATGAAAGTAGAAGTTATTACTCCTGCGCAATACATGGGAGATGTAACAGGTGACCTGAACCGTCGTCGCGGTATGCTGGAAGGTATGGATACCCGTGCCGGAGCAGAAGTTATCAAGGCTAAAGTTCCGTTGAGCGAAATGTTTGGTTATGTGACCCAACTTCGTTCATTGTCTTCAGGCCGTGCATCTTCTACGATGGAGTTCTCTCATTATTCTCCTGCACCAAACAATATCGCTGAAGAAGTGATAGCGAAGGTGAAAGGAAAAGTGAATGCATAATGCTGATTGAACATTCTCATTATAGATACCCCGGCAGCAATGCCGGGGTATTTTTTTACTCCCGGTCAGCAGGGATCAGCGATCAGCACCAAAAATCAGTGATAAGGCTATTTACTTAGTATCATCGCTTCTTAATCCAAATCAATTCAATCTTGACCCCTTGGCACCGAGTTTGCATAAATACAGGGAAATCCGTCCTGTTTTTAGATAATCCGGTATCGCTGAAAACCATTTCATGAAAAACACAATGCTCCAAAGGTTATAAGGGCTCATTTTTGGGCCCTTATTTTATGCCGCTGACCGCCCATTTAGCTTGAAAAACAGGAGCGTAGGACACTTTTTTAAAAACAATCCCAAGTTTGTCCACAAACACTAAAAATATTCCACAAGTATTTGGAAGGTATTGGCCTCACCCTTACCTTTGCACTCCCAATAAAAAATTGGGTTTTCACATATGTCACAGCGAATCAGAATCAAATTACAGTCTTACGATCATAACCTGGTTGATAAATCAGCAGAAAAGATCGTAAAAACCGTTCGCAGTACAGGCGCAGTAGTAACAGGTCCAATTCCTTTACCTACCCGTCGTAAAATTTTTACAGTACTACGTTCACCACACGTTAATAAGAAAAGCCGTGAGCAGTTCCAGTTAGCTACGCACAAGCGTTTGCTGGATATCTACACGTCAAGTTCAAGAACAGTGGATGCACTTAGTAAATTGGATCTTCCAAGTGGCGTGGAAGTAGAGATCAAAGCGTAAAAAGAAGTTCGGCTTCTTAATAGTTCTTATAAATTTTTAAATATTGCTATCTCTCAATCGATGTTGTTTTACAACTAGAAAAAAGAGCTCTGGCTGACTAACATAAAACAAGCCATTCAGGGTTTGTTTACTACCGGTACTTCCCCAGAAAGGAAAAGGTCGGTGGCAAACGGGGATTGAAATGCCTTGCTTCGTGTCTCCACGAAACAAGCCAATGTCCCAATAACCTTGAAGGCACAAACAGAACAACCATGAAAGGTATTATTGGGAAAAAAATTGGGATGACCAGCATCTTCGATCCTTCAGGCAAACAAACTGCTTGTACGATCATTGAAGCAGGTCCATGTGTAGTTACCCAGGTAAAAACAACCGATACAGACGGGTACAATGCACTTTCGCTTTCTTTCGGAGATAAAAAAGAAAAGCACTCCACTAAATCTGAGGTTAATCACTACGCAAAAGCCCAGACAGCTCCTAAAAGATTTACAAAAGAATTTCGCAACTATTCCATCGACAAAAATATTGGTGAGACCATTACACTTGACATTTTCGCTGAAGGCGATTCTGTTGAGATAGTTGGTACAACTAAGGGTAAAGGTTTCCAGGGTGTTGTAAAACGTCACGGTTTCCATGGTGTTGGACAACAGTCGCATGGTCAGCATGATCGTCAGAGAGCTCCGGGTTCTTTGGGTAACTCATCAGATGCTGCCCGTGTAATGAAAGGAATGAAAATGGCTGGCCGTATGGGTAACGACCGGGTAAAAATGAAAGGCCTGAAGGTTGTAAAGATCTTCGCTGAAAAAAATTACATCCTGGTTAGTGGTTCTGTACCTGGTTATAATGGTTCAATTGTTTTAATTCAGAAATAACGGACGACGGAACATTGTTCCGTTATTAAATAAGAAGCAAAATGAAAGTTGAAGTTTTAAATACAAAAGGAAAAGCAACAGGCAGATCGGTTGAGCTTCCAGAAGAGATTTTCGGAGCGGAGCCAAACAATCATGTGATCTATCTTGCAGTTAAACAATACCTCGCAGCACAACGCCAGGGTACTCACAAAGTAAAGACCCGTGCTGAAGTACAGGGTGCAAGCCGCAAGCTGCACAAACAAAAAGGTACTGGTGGTAGCCGTAAGGGTAATATCCGTAACCCATTATATAAAGGTGGTGGTACGATCTTCGGTCCAAAACCTCACCTGTACGATTTCAAATTGAATCGTAAAGTAAAAGACCTTGCCAAGATCTCTGCATTGTCTTATAAAGCAAAGGATAATGCTATTGTAGTGGTAGAAGATATCACGCTTGATGCACCAAAAACAAAAACATTTGTTGACGTATTGGGTAATTTGAAAGTGGCTGATAAAAAAGTAATGTTCATCACTCCTGAATACAATGACAATGTTGATCGTTCACTTCGCAATGTTCCATCTGTATTAGGTGTATTACTGAGCGACATCAACACATACGATATCGTGAATTCTGAAGTGCTGATCCTGACTGAGAGTGCTGCAAAGATCTTTGCAGATGACGAAAAAGCGGAAGCATAATTAAAAACATTCAAAAGAGTAAGCAATGAAGCCTTCTGAAATACTTATAAAACCCATTTTGACTGAAAAAGCAAATGCTCAGCAGGACACACTGCGCCGCTATGCTTTCAAAGTGGCAAGAAAAGCAAATAAACTGGAGATCAAAAAAGCAATTGAAAGCTTTTATGGTGTTACGGTAACAACTGTAAACACTTCTGTATCTCCGGGTAAAACTAAAAGCCGCTTTACAAAAGCTGGTGTAATCTCTGGCCGCAAGCCAGCTTACAAAAAAGCTTATGTAACTGTAGCAACGGGTGAAAGCATTGATCTGTACTCAAACATCTGATCACCCGGAGTCAAGTATGGCAATCAACCGCCGCGAAGTGTTGGAATTGAAATAAAAAATTAGAATTTAAGCAATGGCATTAAGAAAATTTAAACCTATTACCGCTGGTACTCGCTGGAGAATCGGTAATGCGTACGCTGAGGTTACTACGAACGTTCCTGAAAAAAGCTTGTTAGAAGCAAAACCAAGAACTGGTGGTCGTAACTCTTCTGGTCACTTATCTATGCGTTACAGAGGTGGTGGTCACAAAAAGAAATATCGTATAATCGATTTTAAAAGAAATAAAACCGGGCTTGCAACTGTAGAATCTATCCAGTACGATCCAAACCGTACAGCATTCATCGCTTTGTTGAATTATGCGGATGGCGAAAAACGTTACATTCTTGCACCACAAGGTCTGCAGGTGGGTGGACAAGTTGAAAGCGGGGCGGATGTTGCACCGGAAGTTGGTAATGCATTACCAATGAAAAATATGCCGTTGGGTACGAATGTGCACAATATAGAAATGCAACCTGGCCAGGGTGGTAAATTAGCCCGCAGCGCAGGTTCTTCAGCACAGTTGACCAATAAAGAAGAAAAATATGCCATTCTTAAAATGCCTTCTGGTGAATTAAGAAAAGTATTGATCAATTGCTACGCAACAGTTGGTGTTGTAAGTAACAGCGATCACTTCCTTCAGAGCATGGGTAAAGCAGGTCGTAACAGGTGGAAAGGTATCAAACCAAGAAACCGTGGTGTGGCAATGAACCCTGTAGATCACCCGATGGGTGGTGGTGAAGGTAAAGCTTCAGGAGGTCAACCTCGTTCTAGAAACGGTCAGTACTCAAGAGGTCTGAAAACCAGAACGAAAGGAAAAGGAAGTGATAAGATGATCATCCAACGTAAGAACGGAAGCAAAATAGCGAAGTAAAAAAACTCATTTAATAATACAACGACATAAATCATGGCTCGTTCGATTAAAAAAGGTCCTTATATAGCTTCTCATCTTGAAAACAAGGTGAATGCTATGAATGACGGTAAAAACAAAAAGGGTGTAATCAAGACTTGGAGCCGCCGCTCTACTATCTCACCTGATTTTGTAGGTCACACTTTTGCTGTGCATAATGGCAACAAGTTCATCCCCGTGTATGTAACAGAATTCATGGTAGGTCATAAACTTGGTGAATTTGCACCAACCCGCCAGTTCAAAGGACACTCTAAAAAAGAAGGTTAATAAAGAAATTAATAACAATGGAAGCAGTAGCTAAACTGAGAAATCACCCGACTTCACCCCGTAAAATGCGGTTACTAGTTGACCTCATCCGTGGTATGAAAGTAGAGAAAGCATTGGCAGAATTGGAGCACAATCCTAAGGATTCTGCAGTTCCTCTTCGTAAGCTGGTATTGAGTGCTATCAGTAACTGGAAACAGAAAAATGAAGGTGGTGATGAAAGCCAATTGATAGTAAAAACTATAATGGTAGATGGCGGAAGAACATTGAAACGTATGCGCCCTGCACCGCAAGGCCGTGGTTACAGAGTTCGCAAAAGAAGCAACCACGTAACAGTGATCGTTGATACAAAAGAAAATAAAAACTAAACGAATTAATAAACCAATAACATGGGTCAAAAAGCAAATCCGATTGGTAACAGATTAGGCATCATCCGTGGATGGGAATCTAACTGGTATGGCAGCAAGAAAGACTATGCTGGCAAACTGATCGAGGATCATAAGATCAGAACTTACCTGAATGCCCGTATCAATAAAGGCGGTATTTCAAAGATCGTTATTGAGAGAACTCTTGGTAAACTGATCATTACGATTCATACCTCTAAGCCTGGTATCATCATTGGTAAAGGTGGTGGGGAAGTAGATCGTATCAAAGAAGAGTTGAAAAAATTAACCGGTAAGGATGATGTTCAGATCAACATTCTGGAGATCCGCCGTCCTGAACTGGATGCGATGATCGTAGGTGATACGATCGCCCGCCAGATCGAGAACCGTATCAACTTTAAAAGAGCTACCAAAATGGCTATCGCTTCTGCTCTTCGTATGGGCGCAGAAGGTATCAAGATCAAATTGGGTGGCCGTTTAGCTGGTGCTGAAATTGCCCGTAGCGAAGAATTCAAACAGGGCCGTGTGCCATTACATACATTCCGTATGGATATCGATTATGCCAATGTGTTCGCACAAACAGTATACGGTAAGATCGGTATCAAAGTATGGATCTGTAAAGGTGAGGTATTGGCAAAGAGAGATCTTAATCCAAACTTCATAGCAGGTGGTGGAAAGAATGAAGGCGGTGGACAAGGTGGTGACCGTCGTGATGACAGAAGAGGTGGTGGCGATCGTCGTGATGACAGAAGAGGTGGTGGTGATAGAAGAGGCGGTGGTCGTGGAGAGAGAAGAAATTAAAAAAGCTGTTGGCTATTAGCTTATTGGCTAGTGGCTACTCAAACAACGAACAAATTTTGCTGAAAGCTGGTTAACGGCTGACAGCTACAAGCTAAAAGCTCAATAAAATGTTACAACCGAAAAGATCGAAGCACAGGAAGATGCAGAAAGGTCGCATGAAAGGCGAAGCCAAGAGAGGATCAACAATTGCGTTTGGTTCTTATGCATTGAAAGCTCTGGATCAGCATTGGATCACTGATCGTCAGATCGAAGCTGCACGTCAGGCATTGACCCGTGAAATGAAAAGAGAAGGTAATGTATGGATCCGCATTTTCCCTGACAAACCAATTACTGCAAAACCTGCAGAGGTGAGAATGGGTAAAGGTAAAGGTAACCTGGAGTTCTGGGCTGCCGTGGTAAAACCAGGCCGTATCTTATTTGAAGTGGATGGTGTAGATGAAAAAGTTGCCCGTGCTTCATTAGCATTAGCAGCAGGTAAGTTACCAATCAAAACAAAATTCATGGTACGCCGTGACCTGGTTACAGCGTAATAAATAAGTAAATCGAATAGAAGATGTCAAAGAAATCTGATTTTGTAAAAAGCATCCATGGAATGAACGAGCAGGACCTGAAGGCCCGTCTCGAAGAGGATAAACAACGATTGAAAAAATTGGAGTTTGCTCATACTATTTCTCCGTTGGAGAATCCTATGACCATCCGTGGATTACGCAGGGATATTGCCCGCCTGATCACTGAATTAAAGTTGAAGCAACAGTCAGCATAATAAAGCTAATAACAATGGAAGAAAGAAATTTAAGAAAAACAAGAACAGGTGTTGTTACCAGCAACAAAATGGCAAAGACCATTACTGTTGCCGTGGAAAGAAAAGTAAAGCACCCTATCTATGGTAAGTTCGTAAAGAAAACATCTAAGTTCCATGCTCATGATGATAAGAATGAGTGTAGCATCGGTGATGTTGTGAAGATCATGGAAACCCGTCCGCTTAGCAAAACAAAGCGCTGGAGACTGGTGGAAGTAGTAGAGAAAGTTAAGTAAGAAAGTTACGGGTCGTGCGATTTGCGTTACGAACCGTTTCCGGAAGATTAATAAACGTTTTAACTGCTCGATTCGGCAAATGACGAAAAGAGCTAAAAGCAAAATAAAATGATTCAGCAAGAAAGCCGGTTAAATGTAGCGGACAACAGTGGTGCCAAAGAGGTGCTTTGTATCCGTGTACTCGGCAACAGCGGTCAACGTTATGCCAGGATCGGCGATAAAATAGTTGTAACTGTAAAGGATGCAATACCAGCTGGTGGTATCAAGAAAGGTACTGTTGCAAAAGCAGTGATCGTTCGTACCACTAACAAACTGCGTCGTAAAGATGGTTCTTACATCCGCTTTGATGATAATGCGGTGGTGATCCTGAACCAGGCAGATGAACCAAGAGGTACCCGTATTTTCGGGCCGGTAGCCAGGGAACTGCGTGACAAAGGTTACATGAAAATTATTTCATTAGCACCTGAAGTACTGTAAGAAAGTAACAGGCAGCAGCTGGAAAAAAAGTAAATCAATTCCGCCAAAACGGAGTAAAGAATAGAAAAAATGAAAGCAAGATTTAAACTCAAGTACAATATCCGCAAAGGAGACAATGTGGTTGTTATCACAGGTGATGATAAGGATTTATCAAAGCCCCGTGCTGTAAAAGAAGTGCTGGTAGAAGAAGGTAAAGTGATCGTTGAAGGTGTTAACATCATCACCAAGCACAGCAAGCCATCTGCTCAAAATACCAAAGGTGGTATTATCAAGAAAGAAGCTCCTATCCATATCAGTAATGTAATGCTTTGGGATGCTGCTCAAAAAGCAGGCGCAAGGATTACAAGAGTGAGAAAAGAAGGAAAAACGGAAAGAGTTTTCAAAACTAAAAAAACTCAGGGAGGTAAAAAATAATGAGTACAAAACAATATACCCCGAGACTGGCAGATAAGTACAAAAATGATGTTGTACCTGCTTTGGTAAAGAAATTCAGTTACGGCTCAGTAATGGAAGCTCCGAAATTGGAGAAGATATGTCTGAACCGTGGTGTTAACGGTGCTGTGACTGATAAGAAATTAGTCGATATCGCTTTGGATGAACTGACTACCATTTCAGGTCAGAAAGCGGTAGCAACAATGTCTAAAAAAGACATCTCTAATTTCAAGTTGCGTAAGAATATGCCGATCGGTGCAAGAGTAACGCTTCGTGGAGTGAAGATGTATGAGTTCCTTGATCGTTTGATCGCTGTTGCTTTACCTCGAGTACGTGACTTCAAAGGTGTAAATGAAAAAGCATTCGATGGCCGTGGTAACTATACATTGGGTGTAACAGAGCAGATCATTTTCCCGGAAATAGATATTGATAAAGTGAATAAGATCACTGGTCTTGATATCACTTTCGTAACTACTGCATCTACAGACGAAGAAGCATACGAGTTACTGAAAGAATTGGGAATGCCTTTTAAGAACGCAGCAAAAACTAGTTCAAACTAAAATAAAGTATAAACAATTATGGCTAAGACATCAATAAAAGCCAGGCAGAGGAAAAGAGAGAAAATGGTTGCCCAGCATGCAGTTAAAAGAGAAGAACTGAAAAAAGCTGGTGACTGGAAAGCTCTTGACGAAATGCCAAGGAATTCTTCTAAAGTTCGCTTGAAGAACCGTTGCCAGATAACAGGTCGTCCAAGAGGATACACCCGTTATTTTGGTTTATCGAGAATCATGTTGAGAGACATGGCGCTTAACGGAAAGATACCAGGTTTGAAAAAAGCAAGCTGGTAAGAAACAATTTTTAAAATTAAACTATCCAATTATCCCGCTGAAGGGCGGGACGTAGGAGGGCAAATAATATGGTAACAGATCCTATAGCAGATTTTTTGACCAGAATTCGTAACGCACAAATGGCTGGTCACCGTGTGGTAGATATTCCTGCTTCTAATTTGAAGAAGCGTATGACAGAGATCCTGTACAACCAGGGTTATATTCTGAAGTACAAATTTGAGGATGATAACAAACAAGGCGTTATCAAGATCGCTTTGAAGTATGATCCGAATAGCAAACAACCTGCTATTCAGAGTATGGAAAGAGTGAGCAGCCCTGGTTTGCGCCAGTATGCAAAGCCAGCTGAGTTCCGTCGTGTAAAGAACGGATTGGGTGTTGCTATCCTGTCTACATCAAAAGGTGTAATGACAGATAAAGAAGCAAAAGCTCAGAACGTTGGTGGCGAGGTACTTTGCTACATCTACTAATTGAACGAAAAGTTACTGATACATTAAGCTGAAACTATACTAAGCTGACCGGTCAGTAAACAATAAATAAAAAGATAAACTAAGAAATTATGTCTCGTATAGGAAAACAACCGGTAATCGCTCCAAGTGGTGTTACCATTTCAGTTGGTAAAGACAATGTGGTTACTGTAAAAGGACCAAAAGGTGAATTGAAACAGGCGATCGATCGTGATATCACAGTGGAAGTAAAAGATGGTACTATCACTTTTGCCCGTCCAACAGATCAGATCCGTCATCGTGCAATGCATGGTCTTTATCGTTCATTGGTATCTAACCTTGTAAAAGGTGTTACTGAAGGATACGAAAGAAAATTAGAATTGATCGGGGTAGGTTTTAAAGCAGCTAATCAGGGCAACGTACTTGATCTTGCTTTAGGATACTCTCACAATATCATTTTTGAAGTACCTAAAGAATTGAAAGTGGCAACTGCACAGGAAAAAGGGCAGAACCCGATTATCACTTTAGAAGGTATCGATAAACAATTGATCGGGGCAGTAGCTGCTAAATTAAGAAGCCTTCGTAAGCCTGAACCGTACAAAGGAAAGGGTGTTCGTTATGTGGGTGAAGTGGTACGTAAGAAAGCAGGTAAAGCGGCTGGTAAATAATTAAACAAAATCTGACCCTGGCAGCATCAGGGTTGAAAATAAAAAGAGATGAATCCAAAAGTAAAAACATCAAGAAGACAAAACATCCGTTATCGCATTCGCCGTAAGATCGGCGAAGGATCGGCTGCAAAGCCACGGTTGTCTGTATTCAGAAGCAATACTGACATTTATGTTCAGTTGATCGATGATGCAAATGGTCAAACATTAGCGTCTGCGTCTTCAAAGGACAAAGAGATCAAAGCTCAAACAGCTAACAAAGTTGATAAAAGCAAAATGGTTGGTGAGGCTATTGCAAAGAAAGCAACTGCACTGGGTATCCAGGATGTAACTTTTGATCGTGGTGGTTATCTCTATCATGGTCGTGTGAAATCAGTAGCCGATGGTGCAAGAGAAGGCGGCCTTAAGTTCTAAGCAAAAACATTCAAACTTTAATTACAAGTATACATGTCAAAGTACAACGTAAACAGGGTAAAAGCAGGTGACCTGGAACTGAAAGATAAAGTAGTTGCCATCAACCGTGTAGTGAAAACTACAAAAGGTGGCCGTGCCTTCAGTTTTTCTGCTCTCGTAGTTGTGGGTAACGAAAATGGTATAGTGGGTCATGGTTTGGGAAAAGCCAAAGAAGTGCAGGAAGCAATTACTAAAGGAATTGAGGACGCAAAAAAGAACCTTATCAAGGTCCCTGTGATGAAGGGTACTATCCCTCACGATCAGTGGGCTAAAGAAGGTGCTGCGAAAGTTTTGATCAAACCAGCTGCTCATGGTACTGGTGTGATCGCCGGAGGCTCTATGCGTGCCGTCCTGGAAAGTGCTGGTGTAACTGACGTATTAGCTAAATCACTTGGTTCTGCTAACCCACACAACGTGGTAAAAGCTACTTTCAAAGCATTGGCTTTGCTTCGTGAACCAATTGGTGTTGCTAAGACCCGTACACTTGGCTTAAAGAAAGTATTTAACGGGTAAATCCCAAATATAAAATCGCATCCCGGTGAATATCGGGATGGTATTTACAAACTGGAATTTTATGAAGAAGTTAAAAATAACATTAGTTAAAAGTTATATCGACAGACCTGAACGTCAGAAACTGACGATACAGGCTTTAGGTCTTAACAAGACTAATTCCTCAAAAGAAGTAATAGCTACTCCTCAGATATTAGGTATGATCCGTAAGGTGACTCACCTTTTGAAAGTAGAAGAGGTAGCGTAAGAAAGCTTTAAAAAGATAGATCCCTAATTCCAATTGGGATGAATATCGGAGGATTTGGTTTTTTAAAATTGGAATTTATTAAGCGAGGGGAATAAACCCCGATGAGTAAAAATTAAACAAAATGAAACTACACGAATTAAGACCTGCAAAAGGTTCAGTACACAAAGACAAAAGAATTGGCCGTGGTGATGGATCAGGTCATGGTGGAACTTCTACAAAAGGTACAAAAGGTGGACAAAGCCGTGCCGGTTATAAAAGCAAAATGGCACATGAAGGTGGTCAGATGCCGATCCAGCGTCGTGTTCCTAAACGTGGATTCACCAATATTAATCGTATCGAATATAAAGTGCTTAACCTCGGACAAGTAGAGCATATAGCTGAGAAATATAGCATCACAGAATTTACTCCCGAAAATCTTTATATCAACGGACTGATCGCTCAGAATGACAGAATAAAAATTCTGGGTAATGGTGAGTTGAAAGGCAAATTCACTTTTAAAGTGAATGCTGCAAGCGAAAAAGCTAAGGCAGCGATCGAAGCAGCTGGTGGAACTATAGAAATAGTAAAGTAAATTCCCTAAATTGCAACGACGCATTAACCATGCGTCTTTTATGTTTTAAGGCTTTTTAAACTTTTTAATTCCAGTGAAGAAATTAATACAGACACTTAAGAATATCTGGAGCATCGAAGAGCTACGCAGCAAGATATTGTTTACCCTGATGATGATCGCCGTTTACAGGGTAGGTACACATATCGTATTGCCAGGTATTGATCCAAACTCGATTGCTAATGGGACCAAAGCAAGTAACAATGGTATCCTTGGATTGATAGATGCTTTTTCAGGAGGTGCTTTTAGCCAGGCATCAATTTTCGCATTAGGTATCATGCCTTACATCTCTGCATCGATCTTTATGCAGTTGATGACCGTACTTGTTCCCCGTTTTCAGAAAATGCAGAAAGAAGGTGATAGCGGCCGTAAGAAGATCAATCAGTACACAAGATATCTTACCGTTGCAGTTACCGTATTACAAGCATCAGCATACGTTACTTATTTACAGGGAATGACCCGTGAAACTGGTGGTATCATGGCTGCTTACCAGAGTTACTTCTGGCTTTCCACCGTGGTGATCCTGACAGCAGGCACCTTGTTCGTAATGTGGATGGGTGAAAAGATCACCGATAAAGGATTGGGTAATGGAACATCACTGATCATCATGATTGGTATCCTTGCCCGTCTTCCTCAATCATTCTTACAGGAGTTGAGTGAAAAATCTGTTCGTAACGGACAAATTTTGATCTTCATCGTTGAAATAGCTATTCTGATCGCTATCATCATGGGATGCGTATTGTTGATACAGGGTGTAAGAAAAGTTCCGGTGAATTATGCTAAGCAAATAGTTGGTAACCGCCAGTTTGGTGGTGCAAGACAATTCTTACCGCTGAAAGTTAACAGTGCTGGTGTAATGCCAATCATCTTTGCCCAGGCGATCATCTTTATTCCAACGTTATTTACATTAGGAAAAACGAATGGCGTATCGGGTATATTGACAGATCATAGAAATCTATGGTACATGTTGATCTATTCTGTTGTAGTAATTGGTTTTACCTTCCTGTACACTGCCTTGATATTTAACCCTAAACAAATAGCGGATAATCTTAAGCAGAACAATGGTTTTATTCCAGGAGTAAAACCGGGTCAACCTACTGCTGATTATATCGGTTCAATCATGGATAAGATCACCTTACCGGGTGCCGTTCTATTGGCTTTCGTTGGTATCCTTCCTGGTATAGCACAACGATTTGGGGTATCTCCACAGTTCTCAACATTCTTTGGTGGTACGTCACTGTTGATCATGGTAGGGGTAATCCTCGACACACTTCAGCAGATCGAAACACAATTGCTGATGCGTCAATATGATGGACTGATGAAAAGCGGCCGCATACAGGGAAGACAAACCACTTCAGCGATTCAAATGTAAACTGAGTTTCTTACGATATAACAACCCGGTAAGCTACACTTGCCGGGTTTTGTTTTTTTTAAAGATATTTGCAGTATGATGATACTTAAAACAGATGAACAGGTAGAGCTAATGCGGAAAAGTGCTTTACTTGTAAGTAAAACACTGACAGAGGTGGCCAAGATACTCAAGCCGGGTATTACTACTTTAAGTATTGATGTAATGATCGGCGAATTTATCAGGGATAATGGCGCTGTATCCAATTTTTTAAATTATCATGGCTATCCGTTCAACTCCTGCATTTCTGTTAACGATGTGGTAGTACATGGTTTTCCCAATAAGAATGAATTGAAAGAAGGCGATATTGTTTCCATTGATACTGGTGTGATCTTGAACGGTTGGCATGGGGATCATGCTTATACTTTTGCTATTGGTGATCCGGGTGAGGAAATCATGCAATTGATGCGGGTAACAAAAGAATCGCTATACAAAGGAATTGAAAAAGCAATTGCAGGAAATTATACCGGTGATATTGGATTCGCCATACAAGAGCACACAGAAAGAAAAAATGGATATGGTGTGGTGAGGGACCTGGTGGGACATGGGTTGGGAAGAAGCCTTCATGAAGATCCGCAGGTACCTAATTATGGTAAGAGAGGAAGCGGAAAGAAATTGAAGGAAGGATTGGTATTGGCTATCGAACCAATGATCAATATGGGCAAAAAAGATGTTTACACGGAGGAAGATGGCTGGACAGTTCGCACAAAGGATGGCAAACCATCTGTTCACTTCGAACATGATGTTTGTGTTCGTAAAGGGAAAGCAGATATTCTATCAAACTATAGTACGATTGAACAGGCGGAAGAGAACAATCCTAATTTATTTACAAACCGGCAGATAGCTAGTTTAGCCTGAGGGGGATAGAAAGGTTTTACAAGATCCTGTATTTCATTTCAATTCTATCGTCTTTCCATATTTCATGGGGGCTGATATAGGTATCATTGAACTTGAATATGACACCGGCTTTTGCAAAAGCATCCCGTACTAATTCAGAGCAGATGTAGTTCTTATTCCTTTCTCTTTTACCGATCTTAAAAAGTATACGGGTCATAATGCGGATGATCTCCCAGTTATCATAAGGCCTTGTCAATTCATCTAATCCAAAACTGATAGCTTTATTTAGTTTTTCATGCTCCAGGTCAAAGTTGAGTTTAGCCAAAACGATCTGTCCTTTATACGGTCGTTTCGTTCCACGGTAGTCTTTAATGTATTTTGACAAAGGGATCAGCCGGATACCAATTTTTGGTTCGGCTTCTAATATCATTACCCTGCCAAGTTCCTCATCTTTGTAAACGATCGCAACATGACTCCATGCACTTTTCGTTAGTCGTTGAATTATTCCTGAGAAAGTATAACTACCGGAAGTAAAAAAGATATGACCGGTCTTTAACTGGTCCCGGATTTTTTCATAGTGAATAACGGGCAGGTCTTTAATTTGTTTTTTTGTAATTGGATTGGCCATTGCCCAACGAACTTAATAAAAATTAGTCTTTCTTTGAACAAAACTTCGATGTGCCAAAACATTTAATAGTCGTGGGTGGTGGAGCTGCAGGTTTCTTTTGCGCGATCAATGCGGCAAGAATGAATCGTTCATTAAAAGTTACGTTGATAGAGAAGACAACCAAACTTTTATCGAAAGTAAAAGTGAGCGGTGGGGGACGTTGCAATACTACCCATGCGTGTTTTGATATGGTAGAAATGAGTAAGAAATACCCGAGGGGTGGAAATTTTGTAAAGAAGACATTTCACCAATTTTTTACGACTGATACCGTCGAATGGTTTAAGGAAAGAGGAGTGGAACTGAAAGCAGAAGCGGATGGAAGAATGTTCCCGGTCACCAATTCATCGCAAACTATCATTGATTGTTTATTGGCGGAAGCCAGCAAATACGGTGTGGAGATTCTAATGCATACAGAAGTGAAGAAAATAAATGTTCAACAATCAATGTTCAATGTTCAATTTTCATCCGGGAAGCATTTAGAAGCCGATAGTCTTTGTATTGCCTGCGGGGGCTATCCAAAATCTTCCATGTTCGAATGGTTACGGGAGCTGGGCCATTCAATTGAAGAACCCGTGCCTTCTTTATTCACATTCAATATGCCCGGTCATCCTATCAGGGAATTGATGGGAGTAAGCGTAGAAAATGCAAGGGTAAAAATTGCTGGTACAAAACTGGAACAGGAAGGTCCGTTGCTGATCACACATTGGGGATTAAGTGGTCCTGCGATATTGAAATTAAGTGCATGGGGTGCAAGGCAGTTGGCAGTAAGCAATTGGCAATTCGCGATCACGGTAAATTGGTTGCCCGAATATAATGAACAGCAACTGGCAGAGAGATTTCAATCAATTCGTATGGGAATAGCTACGCAAAAAATTGTCAATAAAAATCCATTGGGATTACCGGCAAGACTTTGGGAATTTCTATTGACCTATTCAGGTGTAAATGTTGAAAAAAGGTGGGCAGATATTCCGGCGAAAGAAGCAAACAAATTGATCAGGAATTTATGCAATTGTGAATTTGAAATAAAAGGGAAGACAACTTTCAAGGAAGAATTCGTAACAGCCGGTGGTATAAAACTGAATGAGATCGATCACAATACAATGATGAGTAAAAAGGTTCCCAACCTTTTCTTTGCCGGAGAAATAATGGATGTGGACGGTATTACTGGCGGCTTTAATTTTCAGCATGCCTGGACAAGCAGCTTTATTGCTGCCAAAAGTATTGCCGGATAATTCAATCCTGTTGCGGTTTCCGTAGTATATTCAACCTTAAAAAGAATTGCTCTACAATATCCTGAAAATATGGGTCTGGTTTGCCGCAAAAATATTTTGTAGAAAGATCATCATTAATCATCCCGGTCGGTTAAACATGGAAGGCCCATTATTATTGGCCGCCAATCATCCCAACTCATTTTTAGATGCTATTATCCTGGATATACTTTTTAAAAAACCAATATGGTCATTGGCAAGAGGCGATGTGTTTAAAAAACCATTCTATATAAAGTTGCTTACGAAGATGAAAATACTTCCTGTGTACCGCACAAGCGAAGGAGTGGAGAATCTTGAAACGAATTATACCACCTTTGATCAATGTAAAGCGATCTTCAGGAGGAATGGGATAGTATTGATGTTCAGCGAAGGCAAATGTATCAATGAATGGCATTTGCGGCCATTGAAGAAAGGCACAGCAAGATTAACGATCAGTAGCTGGCAGGATGGGATCGATGTAAAAGTATTGCCGGTTGGGATCAATTATAGTTCATTCAAAAAATTCGGGAAGAATGTCATTGTAAGCTTTGGTAACATCATTGCTAAAGAAGAGATCCTGGGTAATGAAACAGATGGGAGAAGAAATCTTGCTTTCAATGACACGCTCCGGAATGAATTAGAGAAATTGGTTTTTGAGATACCCGCAACAGAGGTAGAAAAGAAAAAGGAATTACTTTCTGTGAATGTTGGTATTGCCGCAAAAATAGTATTGGCCATTCCTGCATTGACCGGTCTGTTATTGAATGCGCCACTTTATTTACCTATTCGTCAATTTGCAAATGCAAGAACAAAGGATACTGACCATTATGATTCAGTCATAACTGCCTTACTGATCTTCACCTACCCGTTTTATATAATGCTATTAAGTTTAGGTACTTATTTTCTTACGCATAGCTTTTTTAGTTTCTTACTGGTGCTGCTATTGCCATTTACTGCATGGAGTTATGTGCAGTTGAAAGAGCAGTTGGATTGAGTAGAATGGTTGCTGCTGAATCAAAGCGACAGTGAAAAACAGCCAGAAAACGACATTGGGTTTTACGGATCGTCCTTGCAAAATGCCCAATAGGATCAGGGGACGATGAAGTGTGCGATCCAGGGGGCGATCATAGCAGCAATTCAGCGGGCTAAAAAATTGATTCCGACTTTCTAAAATGCTGAAAAACAGCATGCTGGAGCGGTTATATCGGCTTTAAAAAACCCGAAACCGTAAACCAAAAAGCCGAAACTAAATCGTATCTTTGCTCCCCCGAAATAAAACCCTTCGGGAACATTGAAATGTTTGAAAATATAATTAGAAAACAACTAAACGCTGATGCACAGGAAGGGGCGACTGCTGAAATAGCAGAAGCAACTACAGCGACACCAAACTATCCTGCAGCTACGCCTCACGACGATTTCGACTGGAGTGTTGACAAACGTAACGTTACATCTTACACAAAAGAAGAAAAAGAAAAGTATCACACAGTTTATGACAACACTTTCGTACAACTGAATGATGGACAAATGATGAGTGGAACTGTTGTTGGTTTAACAAAAACTGACGTTGTTCTTAACATCGGATTTAAAAGTGATGGTTTGATTTCTTTGAACGAATTCCGTGACCTTCCAAATCTTGCCGTTGGTGATGAAGTGGAAGTAATGATCGTTGAAAAAGAAGACAGGGACGGACATTTGAATCTTAGCCGTCGTCAGGCCCGTATTACCCGTGCCTGGGAAAGAATTGTTGAAGTTCACAAAACTGGTGAAGTCATCACCGGTACTGTTACTTCTAAAACGAAAGGTGGCTTGATCGTGGATGTATTTGGAATGGAAACATTCTTACCAGGATCTCAGATCGATGTGAAACCTGTAACTGATTACGATCAGTTTGTAGGTAAGACAATGGAATTTAAAGTAGTTAAGATCAACGAGACTATTAAGAATGCTGTTGTATCTCACAAAGCACTTATCGAAAGCGATATCGAAGCACAAAGAGCAGAGATAATGAGCAAACTGGAGAAAGGACAAGTATTGGAAGGAACTGTGAAGAACATCACAGACTTCGGTGCTTTCATGGACCTTGGTGGCTTAGATGGTCTGCTTTATATCACCGATATTTCATGGGGACGTATTTCTCACCCAACTGAAGTACTGAAACTTGATCAGAAGATCAATGTGGTGGTGCTTGATTTTGATGATGAGAAAAAACGTATCAGCCTTGGCTTGAAACAATTGACTCCGCATCCTTGGGATGTACTGGCAGAAAATATTGTTGAAGGCAATGTTGTAAAAGGTAAAGTAGTGAATATTGAAGACTACGGTGCTTTCCTTGAAATTCAACCTGGTGTTGAAGGTCTAGTACACGTATCTGAAATTACATGGGCTAATACTCCGATCAACGCTAAAGAATTCTTTAAACTTGGTGACGAGCATGAAGCTAAAGTTGTAACACTTGATAAAGCAAGCCGTAAGATGAGTTTGTCTATCAAACAACTTTCTGATGATCCATGGAATGACATCGAAACTAAGTTTGCTGAAGGCAGCAAGCATACAGGATTAGTGAAGAACATCACTAACTACGGTGTGTTTGTAGAATTAGCAGCTGGTATCGGTGGAATGATCCACATCAGTGATCTTAGCTGGTTAAAACGTTTCAATCACCCAAGTGAATACACAAAGGTTGGTACAAACATCGACGTTGTTATTCTTGGAATTGATAAGGAAAACCGCAAACTGCAATTAGGACATAAACAATTAGAAGAAGATCCCTGGAATACGCTGCAGGATACATTTGCTATCGGTACAATACACGAAGGAACTGTAAGCCGCAGAGATGATAAAGGGGCTACTATTCAATTGCCTTATGGCCTGGAAGGATTTGCTCCTAACCGTCACCTTGCAAAAGAAGATGGTAAAGCTATCGGCGCAGATGAAACTGCTCAATTTGTAGTTATCGAGTTCGATCGCAATGAAAAACGCATTGTGGTTTCTCATACCCGCATCTGGGAGCAAGGTCAGATCGAAGTTGCAGAAGCAGCTAAGAAAGAAGTAAGAGCTGAAGCAGATAAGACGAAGAAGGCTGTTAAGAACATTCAGAGCAAAGTAGAGAAATCTACATTAGGTGATCTGGGTGTATTGGCAGAACTGAAGAAGAAGATGGATGGTGGTGCTGATGAAGCTGCTGCTGAAGAAGCTAAGCCAGAATAATTCGAAAGAATATTCTTTATGATAGTACGACCCTCATATTAAGTTATGAGGGTCTTTTTATTATAAACAATCATTTGGCCAGCGGGATTGCTACTATCAGCCAGGTTGTGCACACTTCAACTGTAATGACACCAATGAGCTTTTGAGAATGATATTTAAAAGAAAGGGAGTCTTTATCACGCCTGGGAACGAGGCCTCTCCAACACTGATTCTGATAAGAGATTTATGATCTTTCAAGGTGCTAAACCCCGTTCCCGGTATGAATAAAGAGTTATCTACAGCATATGTTTACACAATTGCTTAATTTCAACCTCAGTGCCTGTCTAAAACAATTTCAATGGCTTCCATAGGCGAACGGTTAAGAAATTTTCACCCGGTAAGAAAACTTGTTTACTTCTTTGTAGGCTTATTTTCTTATCCTGGCCTTGCTATGGTCAATAAGCTAAAAATTTCCGGGACAGAACATATTGAAAAGCTACCAAGGCAACGGGTGCTATTTGTAAGTAATCATCAAACATATTTTGCTGATGTAATTACATTCCTTCATATTTTTTGTGCTATAAAGTGGGGTAAAAAGAACCGGCTGGGTATTCCTTATTATTTACTCAATCCTTTTACAAGAGTAAACTATGTAGCAGCAGAAGCCACGATGAAAGGAAGCCTGATAAGCCGTTTATTTTTATTAGCCGGGGGATTGACCGTAAAGAGAACCTGGAATGAAGGTCCGAAAAAAGAAGTACGTAAAGGATTGGATGCCTCTGACACAAGAAAGATATTTAAAGCATTGGAGAATAACTGGGTCATTACTTTCCCGCAGGGAACTACCAAGCCATTTGCACCAGGAAGAAAAGGAACAGCATTGATCATCAAGCAAATGAAACCAGTTGTCATACCAGTTGTTATCGGCGGCTTTTGGAGAGCATTCAATAAAAAAGGATTGAAGTTCAAAAAGAAAGGATCATTGCTATCCGTAACTTTTAAAGAACCATTGATCATTGACTATGATGCACCGGCCGAAGAAATAATGGCGCAGATAATGGATGCAATAGAACAGAGTAAGAAATATATGATGATGGGAAAACATCATTGGCAGACTACCGGGATCAGGTCTGGGGTATGAGTTCCGAAGCAGGTTCTCTTATTTCATACTGCTAAGCGCTGACTTCAATCTTTACTGAACAACGCCTTCAACTCCGTGGCATCATCCGGTTTTAATTTTCCACCAAGAATCAATCGTAATTGTCTTCTGCGCAAAGCTCCATCAAATAATTTTTTCTCTTCTTCAGTTTCAAGAACTATTTGAGGAACAGGTCGTGGTTTGCGATTTGGATCCAGGGCAACAAAGGTGTAATAGGCTTCATTGCTTTTATACTTGTATTGTTGAGTCATATCTTCTCCCCAAACTCTCAGATGAACTTCCATTGATGTGGTGAAGGCCCTGGTAACTTTGGCTTCAATATGTACTACGTTGCCAAGTTTCACAGGGTTCTCAAATGAAATATTATCAACAGAAGCCGTAACTACAGGGGCATTACAATGTTTATGAGCAGCTAAAGCCGCAGCAATGTCCATCCAATACATTAACCGGCCACCCATCAGGTTACCGAAAACGTTGGTATCATTCGGCAAAACCAACTCCGTCATTATGATAATGCTCTCCGATGCTTTCTTAGTACTCATTGCAAAAATTTTGGCAAAGGTAAGGCATGCAAGCCGACAACTTTCCACGAGTTGAATCTAACCACGGCAGCATTCTCAGCAACAACTCCCGGAAACTTTGTAGTAAACTTTGGGAAGTTTACTTGATAATCTTCATCCTATCTTTGCCCGGTTTACTTATTAAAGCTATATGGAATCATACCCCCTAATCTCATTTGACAATACAGAATTTGCCTTTGAATACAAATCAGGAAAAGAGCTCAAAAAAGCCCGTTTCCTGTTTTCAGCTATGGGGAAACCCTGGCTGGTAAAAATAGGAACCCGCCTTACCCCATGGGCTATTAAGGTGGGATTGCCAATTAAAGGAATCGTTCGTAAAACGATCTTTCAGCAATTTGTTGGCGGAGAGACCTTGGATGAAACTGCAATTGTTGCAAAAAAACTTGGTGAGTACAACGTAAAAGTCATACTCGACTATGGAGTTGAAGGCGGTGATGATGGTGAACATGGATTCGATCATGCTACAGAAGAATTCATCCGTGTGATCGATTATGCGGCTACTCAGCCCAATATTCCTTTTATGAGTATCAAAGTGACGGGGTTTGCACGGTTTGCTTTGTTGGAAAAGTTGGATAGCATGATGCATGCTTCCGAAGGTACATTGATGAAACGGTTCTTGAAATCAGTAGACGACCTGTCTGTTGAAGAAAAAGAAGAATGGCACCGGGTTCGTCATCGTATGATGAAAATTTGTGAAACAGCTGCCGGTAAAAAAATAGGAGTATTGGTAGATGCTGAAGAAACATGGATACAGGATCCGGTCGATGCATTGACCATCCTGATGATGGATACCTTTAATAAGAACCGATGCGTTGTTTATAATACGATACAACATTATCGTCATGATAGATTACAGTTCCTGAAAGATTCTTATGCTGCTGCGGTAGAAAGGGACTTTGTTCTCGGTGCAAAACTGGTTCGGGGTGCATATATGGAAAAAGAAAGAAGAAGAGCGGCTGAAAAAAACTATGCTTCACCTATTCAGCCAGATAAAGAAAGCAGCGATAAGGATTACAATGCCGGGCTTGAATTTTGTGTTGAAAATCTTCAACGAATTGGATTGATCGTTGCTTCGCATAACGAATACAGTAATTTATATGCTACAAAATTGCTGCAGCAAAAAGGCCTTTCGCTCAATCATCCGCATATTCACTGGAGCCAGTTGTACGGTATGAGTGATAACATAACATTTAACCTCGCACATGCAGGTTGCAGTGTAAGTAAATATTTACCTTTTGGTCCTATCAAAGATGTGATACCCTACCTGATGCGCAGGGCACAGGAAAATACTTCTGTAAAGGGACAGACAGGAAGAGAATTGGGTCTGATCAAAAAAGAACTGGCCAGAAGGAATAAAAGATAGTAACTGTAAATGCTGTTCACACTGGTTATTGGTGTGAGGATTTCCCGAAATTCATTTCACCAGCTTTAATTTCAACGTTCAATTCATTTTCCTTCGGGGGAATAGGGCAGCTATAGCCGATCTTGAATGCACAGTATGGATTATATGATTTGTTGAAGTCAATCACTAGCGTGTTACTGGCAGTAATATTGGCTTGTGTAAAATCCATGTACCGGCCTCCTCCATAACTCTCCATACCACTGGTTTCATCCGTAAATGGTACGAAGAAATCATTTTTATGTTCCGGGTTGCTTAACAGGAATGAAAGCTGATAAGCATATAAGGTATACTCTTTGCCATGCAGATCGAATTTCAGCGCTGCATATTTAATAGCTTGCTTTGATTTTCCATCCGTGGTACCCATTGGAAAAAACGATTGTCCATAAACTTTTTCTTCTCTGGCTATTACTTTATAGGATCTGTTAATTGGATAGAATTTTACAAAAGCTGTATCCTTTTGTATAACAGCATAAAGATCTTTTTTATAATCAAACTGATATTTATTTATACTGTCCGTATAAGAAGACTGGCCAAAACTTAATAGCGATGTTGCGGATGCAATGGCAAAAAGCAGAAATGATCTGAACATTATTTGATGACTTTAATTTCTTCAACAATTTTTAGTAATTCATCCATTACTTCTTTTTTATTGCTCAGCATCGCAACGTGAAAAATAAGTCCTTTCTCCACCGCATCGGAAGGGATCATTTGTTCTTTTAAATAGAACTTGCTGGGATCATCAGCGAAGTAAAGCCAGTCGACGCCAGTTTGTAAGAAGTTGCCTTTTATTTTGACGGCGCTACTGTCAGTAAAACCATATTCCGTATGGAACCAGCCCGGATGAAATCCGGAGTATATGGTAATGCTGCTGAACGATTTGTCAGTCAGATCTTTGAACCTGGTTATTTTATAGACACTGAAATCGTACTTTTCATCTACCGTTACAAAATAATTCTCCGGAAGTTTAAATAGGAACTTGTTGCCACCGCTAAGGATTTTATAGGGTTCTTCCTTTGCGCTTAAATTGATATTTCTTGTTCCTTTTGAAATACTGGCGAAAATATTTTCTGTAAGCCGGATGAATTCACCTTTTACAGCATAAGCTTCGGGGTTGATATAAGCGTCAATCCTGCATACAGTATTATCGGGGGTCTTTACCAGCAAGCTATTTACAAGTATTCCTTGTGCTGCCGAATCAAAAAGGCTGGGGGTGGAGAGTACTGTAAGTATGGAATCTTTATCAGTAAGTTGTTTACGAACAAAGTCAAAATCAGGCTCTACTTCCTTCGAAATATCTGCCAGTAATGTTTTGCCGCTTGTTGCATACAGTTCTTGTGCAAAAAGAACCAGCTTCATTTTGCCCCACTCGGTAATGATACGGGTTTCCCGGTTCTCATTGGGATCGGCGGCCATGATATCTGCTACCCGGGGGCTTACCACCGCTTTTGCCGGAAAATCCAGGAAAAGCTTCTTATTTAATATCGAGACCTTTTTTACAAGGATCGTGGTGTCTGCAATACCTTTTACCTGACCAAATGCGAACTGGCCTGTTATTACAAATACAATGATCAATGAGGCAATTCTTGATACAGAAAATTTCATGACTAACTTTTAATAAGAATGGTAAAGATACAATCAAGACTGTTTACGTTGCATGAACGCTGCAATCCACAGCTTGCCCACAGCTTGTGGCGGGTAGCTAAAGGCTAGCAGCTTTTCTCTAACTTGCACCTATGCAGCAATACCTCAATCTCCTTCAGCATATTTTAGATACCGGGAATCATAAAACAGATCGGACCGGCACTGGTACGCAAAGTGTTTTTGGCTATCAATTTCGATTTGATCTGCAAAAAGGGTTTCCCCTGGTGACCACTAAAAAAGTTCATTTGAAAAGCATTATTTATGAATTGCTCTGGTTCTTAAAAGGTGAAACGAACATTGCTTATTTAAAAGAACATGGCGTAAAAATATGGGATGAATGGGCGGACGCAAATGGTGAACTTGGTCCGGTATACGGGAAACAATGGCGCAGCTGGGAAGGCAAGGATGGAAAGATAATAGACCAGGTCTCAGATCTGATCACGCAAATAAAAAAGAACCCGGATAGCCGACGCTTGATTATAAGTGCATGGAATGTTGCTGATCTGCCGGAAATGGCATTGATGCCATGTCATAATATGTTCCAGTTTTATGTGGCAGACGGGAAATTAAGTTGTCAGTTGTACCAGCGAAGTGCTGATGTTTTTTTAGGTGTTCCGTTCAACATTGCATCATACGCTTTATTAACAATGATGATAGCACAGGTTTGTGATTTAGAACCCGGAGAGTTTGTACATACATTTGGCGATGTACATATTTACAATAACCATATGGAACAGGTAAAGTTGCAACTAAGCAGGGAACCGTTCCCTTTACCTACAATGAAATTGAATCCGGCAGTAAAAAACATCTTCGAATTTCAATTTGAAGACTTTACATTAGAGAACTATCAAAGTCATCCTGCTATAAAAGCACCGGTGGCCGTGTAATCACTCTGAAGTATCTTTATTCCTGACTAATGACAATCGACTAATGACTATCTCGCTCGTCGTCGCTGCAGCTACCAACAATGCCATCGGTAAGGATGGGAAAATGCCATGGCATTTACCGAATGATCTGAAGCATTTTAAAAACGTAACATGGGGCATGCCTGTTGTAATGGGACGAAAAACATTCGAATCACTGGGAAAGGTTTTACCCGGCAGAAAAAATATTGTCATAACCCGCCAACCGGGATGGAAGGCAGAAGGAACAGTGACGGTACAGAAAATAGAAGATGCATTATTTGTAGCAAAAGAAACGGATGCAAAGGAAATCATGGTGATCGGGGGTGGGGAAATCTATAAAGCACTTTTTGATAAAGCCAAACGCATTTACATGACAAGAGTCGATGCTGAACCTGAAGCTGATACTTTTTTCCCGGCGATACATCCGGATCAATGGCATCTGGTAAGCCAAAAGAATCATGAAGCCGATGAGAAGAATGATTATAACTATTCGTTCCAGGTGTGGGAGAGGATATGATGTGCAGGTATGCAAATGAGCAAATGAATTTCGTAGATTTTCGATCATGTATTCAAAATCGCAATTAGCCCTTAAATATCTTAACTACTATCTTACCGCTTCCAATGGTAAAGGTCATGGTATTCATTCCCCTTTTGTTTTTCATTTTGTAACCAAAATATTAAATGACAAAACGAATTACCCGGAATACGTAAAAGTAGAAGAGTTGAGAGCATCGTTGTTGAATGATAAAACTGTCCTGACGATAGAAGATTTTGGTGCCGGCTCCACTATTACCAAAATGAATGATAGGACGATCGCAAGTATTGCAAAGAATTCAGCAAAGCCTAAAAAATTTGGTCAGCTATTATTCCGGATGGTAAGATCGTATCAGCCTCGAACAATTGTTGAATTGGGTACATCGTTAGGAATTACCACTTCTTATTTATCATTAGCAAAACCAGATGCTGAATTGATAACCATGGAAGGTGCAAAAGAAGTAGCTGCAAGAGCAAGGAATAACTTTCAACAAGCAGGACTCCAAAACTATTCGTTGGCAGAAGGAAATTTTGACGACACATTATCTGCTGTGGTCAATGGGCTGTCGGCCGTTGATTTTGCATTTATTGATGGTAATCATAGGAGAGAACCTACGGAAAAATACTTTGCAGCATTATTACCCAAAACAACGAATAATTCTATATTAATTTTTGATGATATACATTGGAGCAGGGAAATGGAACTGGCCTGGGAAACTATCAAAAGCCACCCATCAGTTCGGTGCTCCATTGACCTGTTTTTTATTGGTATTGTGGTTTTCAGGCAGGAATTTCGGGAAAAACAGGATTTTGTGATAAGATTTTAAAGGCAGTAAGCCCATCGCAGGAAGCACCAGGCAATGCTCATTGGGGTTACAAGAGTTGAAGTGTGCGATGCAACGAAGATGCCATGAAATACTATAGCTGGAAACAAAAAAAATTCTATCTTCCACTCGAAAATTAATAACCTGCATGACGATCGGACTGCTTAAAGAACCCGCCCATGAAACAAGAGTGTCGCTTCTGGCTGAAGCGGTCGCAACCCTCACCAAAAAAGGAATTACTGTACTGGTAGAACCGGATGCCGGAGCAAAAGCTTATTGCAGCAATGCTGATTATGAAAAAGCAGGGGCGCAAATTAAGAACAGGAATGAAATTCTTGCTTCAGCAAACTTGTTACTAAGCATTAATCAACCCACTTCTGAAGAGATCAGAAATCTAAAATCAAAAACCATCATCGGTGTTTTTCAACCCTTGTTCAATGTTGACGTAATGAAGCAATGGGCGGCAGATGGGGTAACAACTTTCTCATTAGATATGTTGCCCCGTACAACGAGGGCACAAGCGATGGATGTGTTGAGTTCCCAGGCAAACATTGCAGGATACAAAGCAGTGTTGACCGCCGCAAATTCTTATGGAAGATATTTTCCTATGTTCATGACGGCTGCCGGAAGTATTGCGCCGGCAAAATTACTGATACTTGGTGCCGGTGTTGCAGGATTGCAAGCAATTGCTACCGCAAAAAGGTTAGGCGCAGTAGTAGAAGTATTTGATACGAGACCTGCTGTGAAAGAAGAAGTAATGAGCCTTGGTGCAAAATTCGTGGAAGTAGAAGGTGCTGCCGATGCAAGCAAGGCAGGCGGTTATGCTGTTGAACAATCAGAAGAGTTTTTACAACGACAAAAAGCAAAGATCGCAGAAAGTATTGCGAAGGCCGATATTGTAATTACCACTGCACAGATACCTGGTAAAAAAGCTCCGATATTAATTACCGAGGAAATGATAAAGGCCATGCGGAATGGTTCTGTTATCATTGATCTGGCGGCAGCAACCGGCGGTAATACACCTGTTACAAAAAATAATGAAACGGTGAATTATAACGGAGTAAGTATTATAGGTGATTCATCGCTGCAATCAACGATGCCTTCGGATGCAAGTAAAGTGTATGGTAAGAATGTATTGAACTTTTTACAATTGATCGTTACGAAAGAAGGTGAAATAAATTTGAATTGGGATGATGACCTGGTGAAAGGAAGTTGTGTGACACACGGTGGTGAAATTGTTCATGAACGTTTAAAATAATTATATGGATTCAGTATTAAGTTGGATCACTGCGAATCAACAGATCATCTACATCGTTATCCTGATGATATTTGTAGGGATAGAAGTGATCGGCCGGGTGCCGAGTGTGTTACATACGCCGCTGATGAGTGGTGCAAATGCGATCCATGGTGTTGTGATCATTGGTGCCATCATCGTAATGGGAAAAGCGGAGAGTGATAATTACCTCGCCCTGATATTAGGATTCCTTGCCGTGATAGTTGGAACACTGAATGTCGTTGGGGGATTTGTGGTGACCGATAGGATGCTGGAAATGTTCAAGAAGAAGAAAAAATAAAATCAAAATTCATCCCGATAGGTATCTGGATTACTTTTTAATTTTTAGAATGGAACTTAACATACTTACACTCTGTTATCTTATTGGCTCGGTAACTTTTATCCTTGGATTAAAGATGTTATCCAACCCTGCAACTGCAAGAAAAGGAAATCTTGTTGCAGCCGGGGGCATGACGATCGCAATACTTGGTACTATTTTTCTGTATGAAGAAGGCGGACAAAAATTAGGCAACTACGGTTGGATATTTGGTGGTATTGCTGTTGGTGCTATCATCGGAACATTATCGGCTAAAAAAGTGAAGATGACGGCGATGCCGGAAATGGTGAGTATGTTCAATGGTATGGGCGGTGCTTGTGCGGCGTTGATCTCCTTAGTTGAGTTCGATCATATTGCTGCATTATTTAATGGCGAAGGAACAGTAGCTACAGGCCATATTCTAATTATCATTCTGGGACTTGTTATCGGCTCTATTTCTTTTGCGGGTAGTATGATCGCCTGGGGAAAGCTGAACGGGAAGGTTAAAGACTTTTCTTTTAATGGTCAGCATATTTTCAACATTGTATTGTTACTGATCATTGTTGGATTAGCTTCTTACCTGATAGGATGGCAACCAGCCAATGCAAAACTTATTTTCTATGCCATCTTTGCGTTGTCATTATTGTATGGAGTATTCTTCGTTTTCCCGATCGGTGGTGCAGATATGCCGGTGGTAATTTCTTTGTTGAATTCGTTCACAGGTGTTGCCGCAGCTTGCGGTGGCTTCTTGTATGATAATAAAGTAATGCTGACAGGCGGTATCCTTGTTGGTGCAGCGGGTACTTTGCTGACAATGCTGATGTGTAAAGCGATGAATCGGTCGCTTACCAATGTACTGATCGGTTCGTTTGGTGGTGGCAGCAAAGCAGGTCCTGCTGGTAGCAAAGAACAAGGAAACTATAAAGAAATCTCATTGAGTGATACTGCTGTTGTAATGAGTTATGCCAGCAGGGTATATATTGTTCCTGGTTATGGATTGGCAGTGGCGCAGGCCCAACATGCCTGTCATGAGTTGGAAAAATTATTGGAAGCAAAAGGAGTAGATGTAAAATATGCTATTCACCCGGTAGCGGGACGTATGCCCGGCCACATGAACGTATTATTGGCTGAAGCAGATGTTCCTTATGAAAAATTGCTGGAAATGGAACAGGCCAATGATGAATTCCCCAATACAGATGTGGTATTGATCTTAGGTGCAAATGATGTAGTGAACCCGGCTGCAAAAACAGATCCTTCTTCTCCGATATATGGTATGCCGATACTGGACGTAGAATTGGCCAAGAATGTTATCGTTAATAAGCGAAGCATGAAACCCGGCTATGCAGGTATTGAAAATGATCTCTTCTTCCAGCCAAAGACGTCGATGTTGTTTGGTGATGCGAAGAAAGTGTTGCAGGATCTGATCGGGGAAATAAAGAATTTATAGATTGTTGTTTCTTGTTTGTGGTTTGTAGTTTTGCCCATGCAACTCCCGTTACAGTTATTGGATTCGTTGAAAGAGACCAAGGGCTTCGATAAAGAGGCTTTTGAAAACGTTCACAGTTCCGGTGAACAAATAACTTCCATAAGAATAAATCCAGCGAAGCAATCTGTAATCCAAATCCAAAATTCAAGAATTCCCTGGACTGAAACAGGTTTTTATTTAGAGGCACGTCCTTCCTTCACTTTCGACCCACTCTTTCACGCAGGTACTTATTATGTACAGGAAGCATCTTCGATGTTTTTAGAACAGGCATTCAAACAAACAGTTGACCTGGCGAAGCCCATAAAAGTATTAGACTTATGTGCTGCACCCGGAGGTAAGTCTACACATATACAGTCACTTATTTCAAAAGATAGTTTGCTGGTAACTAATGAGGTCATTCGCTCAAGGGCAAATGTTTTAAAAGATAATATTATTAAATGGGGCTGTGAGAATGTTGTAGTGACAAACAATGACCCCAGGGATCTTTCAAAACTGGAAAACTATTTTGATGTGATAGTAATTGATGCGCCATGTAGTGGTAGCGGTCTTTTTCGTCGTGATGCAGAAGCGATAGAAGAGTGGAGTGAAAACAATGTGCAACTATGTTCTCAACGGCAGCAAAGAATAGTGGCTGATGTATGGCCGGCATTGAAAGAGAATGGCATGCTCATCTATTCTACCTGTTCTTATTCAGATCAGGAAGACGAGGAAATAATGGACTGGGTGGGGAATGAATTTGAAGTAAAAAATGTGAAATTAGAAATAAGCAAGGATTGGGGCATAATTGAAACCTTATCTGCTGATGGAAATACTGGTTACCGTTTTTGGCCGGACAAGGTAAAAGGCGAGGGATTTTTTCTTGCATGTTTTCAAAAATCAGATGGAGAAAGTGAAGGGGAGTTCAGGTATCGCAAAAAGCCTGAATCAGTCAGCAAAAAGGAAATGGAGTTTGTAGAAAGATGGGTCAAAACTGAAAACAAAGAGTTTATAAAACATGAGAATACTGTGTATGCCTGGCCATCAGCAATGGTGAGGGATATCACTTTTCTTCTGGAACAGCTCCGGGTTATTTATTCAGGAGTTTTATGTGGCGAATTAATGCGGGATAAAATGGTTCCGGATCATGCATTGGCGATGAGCGATATAGCTGTGCCTGGTATTAATTCTGCCGAATTGAACCTGGAAGAAGCAATTAAATACCTCCAACGAAAGGACCTTGCAATTGAAACAAAAAATAAAGGCTGGCAACTATTTACATTTCAAAAGCATCCTTTGGGCTGGGCCAATGTTTTGCCCAATAGAATTAATAATTATTATCCCAAAGAGTTGAGGATTTTAAAGGAAAGCTGACTGTTCATTCAACCTAAAAATTCCACATCTTTGCATTCAAATCTTATCGGCATGAAGAAATCAGTTTTTAGTTTTTTGTTATTGATTTTTGCATTTCAATTGGTATCCGCTCAAAAGGGAGATCTGGTGGTCAAGAACGGGGATAAAGGTTTGTACCTCGAACACAAAGTGGCTCCCAAAGAAAGTTTTTATGCAATTGGCCGCACCTACAATGTAAGCCCTAAATACCTTGCTTCTTATAATAAACTTGAGATAACCAAAGGTCTTCAGATCGATCAAAAACTTCGTATTCCGCTTACCGATACCAATTTTGTACAGCAAGGAAAAACTGGTACTCCTGTATATTATAAAGTAGGGGATAAGGAAGGATTGATGACTGTAAGTAACAAAAACAATAAAGTATTACTTGCAAACCTCAGATCATGGAATAAACTTTCAAACGACAATTTGAATCCGGGTGCTAAGCTGATCGTGGGGTTTCTTATTACAGAGGGGAATGCGTTGGCTATTAATTCGAACAAACCTCAGCCCGAGGTTGAAAAGGTAGAAGAAAAGCCAGTTGTAACACCGCCAACAGTACCTGTGGTTACAGAAGAGAAGCCAAGTAAGGATGAGAAAAAAGAAGAAAAGAAGGAAGCTAAGGCGGAAGAAAAAGCGGAAAAGAAAGAAGAGAAAAAGGATCCTGAACCTGTAGTTGCGAAAGAGTCAAAGCCTGCAGCTGCCGGGCAAGGTTATTTTAAAACACATTTTGAGCAACAGATAAGAAATGCCCCGATCACAAAAGATGAAACAGTAACATCAGGTATTTTCAAAACAACCAGTGGCTGGCAGGATGCGAAATATTATCTTTTGGTAGACAAAGTTCCTGCTGGAACAATTGTAAAAGTGATCAATCCTACAAACAATAAAATTGTTTATGCTAAAGTGTTAGGAGAAATGAGCGGAATTCGTCAGAATGAAGGACTGAATATCCGCATCAGCAATGCAGCAGCTGCCGCACTTGAGGTGAAGGAAGATGATAAGTTTGTGGTGAAGATCAATTATTGAGTTATTATTTACTATTAAGGTACAGGATGATGAAGGGTGACTATACTTTCCTTCCACTGGAAGAAAAGAATAACCCAGCAAAGCGCAATGGACAAAATGCCTGATAAATAGATTCTTTGGGTAACCGCCGAGATGGCATTGATAATTTCAACCTTTATTGAAATGAAATCCCCTTAAAAAATCTTCGATTTTCATTTTCTTTTTTCCTTCAAGTTGCAATTCTTTTATAAGAATGTATCCGTTGGAGCAACAAAACTTCAGGAACGATTTCCCATCTGTTTCGTATTCGCCTTCAGTATGTGCAGGAAGTTTAAGTTCTTTTTCTGACCGATATATTTTCAGCATTTTCTCGTTCATGATCGTAAATGCAGCGGGAAAAGGGGAGAGTCCTCGGATAAGATTATGTACTTCATCTACAGGTTTGCTAAAATCTATTTTACAGGTTTCAGTAAATATTTTTGGAGCATGTTTGAGGAGTCCGGGGTCTGGAGTCGTTATCGCGGTGTCTTGCGGTGTTTCATTTAGTGTTCCATCAGCAAGTCCTTTAATGGTTTTAACCAACACAGCTGCCCCGATCTCTTTCATCTTATCATGCACTTCGCCGGCTGTATCATTTTCGCCGATTGGAAAGCTTTCCTGTAATAATATATCACCGGTATCAATTTCATGCTTTAGCCTGAAAGTGGTGACACCTGTTTCTTTTTCTCCGTTAATAATTGCCCAATTAATCGGTGCAGCACCACGGTATTGCGGTAACAAACTTCCATGAAGATTTAGAGAACCCATTGGCGGCATGTTCCAAACCACTTCGGGTAACATCCTGAATGCAACTATAATTTGTAGGTCAGCATTCAGGGATCTTAATTCAGTCAGAAAATCCTGGTTCTTTAGTTTTTCAGGTTGAAGAACATGCAGATTATTTTCAACAGCATATTTTTTTACCGCACTTTCAGTCATCTTCATTCCACGACCTGCCGGTTTATCAGGAGCAGTTATTACCCCTGCAATAGTACAGCCAGCTTTTACTAATGCATCCAGGGATGCAACCGCAAATTCAGGAGTACCCATAAAAACAATTCGCAGCGATTGAAAGTCTTTCATCGCTGCGAAGATAAGTAAGGTTCAATAGTTTATTGACCGGATTGTGTTTGCTGGGTTTTAAGCACTATTCGCTTTTCCCAAATCCTGTACCATCGATCCATAGAATTCTTGCACCCTTGATACAGGTAAAATATGCAGTAAAAGCTTTTGGTTTGCCTTCAATGTCTGAGAAATTGATTTGCCAATTATTAGGTACAGAAAATTTGCCGGTTGATTTTGCCCCTTGAAATTTGATATTTCCTATAAAGCCACTGGCAACTGCTATGCTCCATTTATACGTATTACCCGGGGTAAACTCATAGGTTTGATTCGATGCATGTGTATCAGCACCTGCACTTGCACCGGTATAAGCGTTTACATATTGCGTCAACCCGGTAAAGTTATTGGTCCATCTACCTTTAAGATCCGCAGCAGCAACAGCAAATTTGTTGTAGTTCATCATCTTCTCTACTTTTTCCCAGCCATCCGTGTCATTATGATACACACCGAATTCCTTTTCATAAATACTTTTATCAGGTGTTATGAATTCCATGTATTTCCCGCTACCACCGGAATAATTATATTTGAATAGCACGACATGCACTGTTTTGCCCGTTGCTCTTTCCACACAATCTGCTTCTGCAAACTCAATGGATTGCCATCCTCTTATAGGTTTAAATTCAAAATTGGATGCGCTGCTATATCGGGGGGCAACTAAAACATTCCATGCATTTTTTAAACCACCCATTAAATCCGGGTTATAATCATCAGCTGTCTTATTTGGATAATGGAGCAACACCGTAATATTCCCTTTTGTTGCCTGCACCCAGTCTTCCTGTACCATACTTATCCAGCCATCATCAAAATTGCTGGTAGTAAAGGTAAAGCCATCTTTTTTTGCGGCAGTTAGCTGCAGTGTATTTTTTTGAATAGCAGCTGGGGAAGTATTAGTAGTTTGGATTTGTTTTTTAAAACTAAGCCCTTCTAAAAAGGTTGTCATGTCCTTTTCATAAACATCAGTATTGGTCAATATCAACAGGTTTACCATTTTACTATACCCGGTCGCTGTAACCAGCAATGCTATACCTTTTTGACCTTCGCTTGTAAAAGGTGCGTAACCACTTCGGATCTGCCAACCATCTTCTGTTGAAGGAGCCTGCATTTCCGCGGCTGTAGCAACTTCCACCATCTCCTTAACTACTGTTGTCCATGCATCCTCAAAATTTGCTTTTGGATCGGCTTTCCCCGGTAATGATTTTAAAAGTGTGATGATACAATAGGCACCTGTTTTGGTATCTTCTTTACTAAGTTGTAAAGCACTTTCAGTTGCTTGTTTCTTCCAGCCGGCTGGTGCAGTATAATTCGTAATATCAAAAACCTGCTGCTGTGAAAACGAATTGATAACAATGGCTATGAAAAATTGCAGTGTAACTATCTTTTTCATGTTCCTTTTTTACTGGTGAATTTATTATTCTATTACTGGCAGGTGGCGCAAAGAGGCTGACCAGTAAAATTTATAAAAAGTCCTGAAGAAGGAAATCTGGCATCTAGTTTTTCACCACAACCAAAGACAATATACCGGCCACGCCGTGATATCGATGGTGTGCCAACATATGTCCCTTTGGCTGTTGATATTGGCTTCATTGTATTTTCGGATCTGTTGAACATAACAACGTTGCCTTCAGTTGTGCCAAAATTGGATGCCTTTGTTGTGTAGGCTATCAAATTACCATCGATTGACAACGCAATCTTTTCTCCCTGGCCTATAGGGCTGTCGCCATTACCTTCTTCTCCGTTTGAATTGACGCTGACTCGAATTGTACGGTGATCGGCAATATCATATACAAACACATCCTGTAATCCATTATTATCACCAGTAACTATGTTTGAACATGTACTTGCATAAGCAATATAATTTCCATCGCCAGATATAGTTGGAGCTACTACACGACTTCTGCTTTCTGTACCCTGGTTACGTTCGCCTCCATCTGCAGCGAGGGTGATACGTTTTAGGACAGGAGTTCTTTTATCGTATAGAAAAATATCCCAAAGATCATTTCTATCATCTGGAACTAGATTGCTTGCATATGAATAAAATGCAATACGGTTACCATTCATGTCAATAGAAGGATTAGATCCACCAGTTGCTTTTTTTGTTTTTGGATCAACACTGATAAGAGTAGTGATGCCATTATACAGTGTTCTTAGAAAAACATTTATTGTGTTGGTCCCTTCAACGCCTTCAGTAAGATTGCTGGCACCAGAAGAGAATGCAATGTCTTGCCCCATGCCAGATATTGACGGGTCGAAGCTTTCTGCATTGGCTTCTATTCCACCAGGGCCTACACTGACCCTTTCTACAGTACCACCTCCCTGCATATCGCCACTCCAAAGAAATACATCACGAACATTATTTCTATCGCCGTCTACAAGATTGTTTGCATACGATTCAAAGGCGACCTTACGTCCGCTAACAGACATGATCGGTGCAAAACTGCTTTGATTTCCTTCTTCACCGTTGACGCCTCTGCTTATTAATCTTGTTTCGCCAGTAACTCTATCCCGCCAAAATATCTGGCGATATTTTCCTGATGCACCAGCAAGTCCTTTTGCCGATGATACAAAAGCAATATAACGGCCATCATCCTCGAGCGACTTGCATATTGTTGGCTCTGAGCTTTCGTAAAAACTAGCTAATACAGAATCCTGGTTTCCACGGCTTATAAGATCATAACCCAGATCTGCATATACTGTTAAAAAGCTTCCGGGAAATATAGTGGTAAGTTCTCCGCCGGTGATTTGCATGTTATAAGTAAATCCAGGAGGTCCCGATCTTACAATCACATTAAATGTAGTGCCTTGCATGTATGCTTTTGGAAAAGTAAAATAAGTTCCCTGCGGTCTCCCAGTAACAGATAATGTATCAACACCATTATTTTCTAATACTATTTTAGTTCCTGCAGGCGCTTTTACGATGCCATTCAAAATTGCATAGCCATCGGGTACACCTCCATCGGAAGCTATTTCCACATCTGCAGTGGTAACAGTTCCTGAACCTGAAGTGAACTTACATTTTCTTGGCCCGGAGATCTGTTTGATGGTGTATTTATATCCACTGGGATATGTGCCGGGAAAATTTACACGGACATTTGTACTAACCGTAATTTGTTTTCCCGGTCCAAGTGATAAAACAAAAGTTTCATTCATTCCTATGGTAGAAAATTTTACACCGATGGTATAAGTCGTGTTGGTAACCGGAACTTTTGCACCTGCTGTTAAACTGATGATCATCACTATGAAAATAAATACTGGTTTCATTTTTTGAATTTGTAGTTATCTTATTGTTGTTTCCCAAATGCTGTATACATTCCGCTTCCAGGTGATTGGGCATCCAGCAACATTAAAAGCCGGGCTCCTTTTATACAAGAGAAATAAGCATTATATGTTTTTGCAGAGCTTTCAATCTGGGAAAAATGAACTTGCCAGTTGCTAACCATTGTAAATTTCCCAGCTGATTTTGCCTGAGCAAATTTTGCATTGCCAGCCATCCCATTTACTACTATAATTTTCCAATTGTAGGTATTGCCAGCACCAAATTGAAAAGTCTGGCTCGACTGGTTAATATTCATGCCAGCATAATTACCAGTATAGGTATTGTACAGATGCTGCAAACCAGTAAAATCATTTGTCCATGTTCCTTTTAGATCACTTGCAGCAACTGCAAACTTGTTATAACTGGCCATTTGAACCAGTGGGTTTAGCAGATCAGTCTCGCTATTCCATTGTATTGTTTCCGGATCGAATTTGTATTGCTGTATAAAACTGTTTTTATCTGGCGCAATTATTTCAAGCCAACCTGTTTCGCCTTGCCTGAAAAGAACAACAAATACTTGTTTATGACTGCTGTTCTCGGTCAAATACCCCATACCAAGATATGGCCTGTTGTAAGTACTGATGTAAGCTGTTTTATAATTTTTCAGGTCACTGTATTTAGGTGCAACCAGAATATTCCAGACAGCATTTGTAAGAGGTTCAGGATCGGCAGGAAACATTGTTTCCTGCCTGGGATAATGTAACAATACTTTTATATTCCCTTTGGTTACTTCCACCCAATCTTCCTGTACTGTGCTTGTCCAACCATCGTCAAAGTTGCTGGTAGTAAAAGCGAAGCCATTTTTTTTAGCGACAGAAGCCGGCTTTGGATCATTATCGTTGTTGGAAGAAGATGTATTCGTTGATTGATTTTGTTTTTTAAAGTTTATTGATTCTATGAATGATGTCATATCTTTTTCATAGATATCTGTGTTGGTCAGCACAAGTAGGTTGACCATTTTGCCATAACCGGAAGCTGTTATCAATAAGGCCACTCCTTTCTGACCGTCATTTTCAAACGGAGCATGACCACTTTGTATCTCCCAGCTACCTTCCGTTGAAGAAGGCTGCATTTCCGGAGCCGAAGAGACATTCACCGTTTCTTTAACTACTGTTTCCCAGGCAGCATTAAAATTTTCTTTTGAATCGGCCTTACCTGGGATAGATTTCAAAAGCGTCATAACGCAATAGACACCCGTTGCCGTATCCTCCTTACTCAGTTGAAAAACACTTTCAGTTGTTTGTTTTTTCCAGCCTTTGGGAGGGGTAAAATTGGTAATGTCAAAACTTTGTTGCTGGGAATTGGAGCAACTGCTCGCGATGATGCACAAAAGGAATAGATAGTATTTCATTATATTATTTTTTTAAATAAAATCATCCTCGTGGATGAAGTATACAGGCCTAATTTTTTATTCTTCACATATATCCCATTTCCATAGGGCGCAGGAAGATCTTGCATTGCCATAGGAAAGGAATATGGAAGACGACGCACTTGCATAGCAGGTAATCCCAAATTGCACACTCTTAAGATCAGTTTTCTGAATAACTACCTCCTCTGTTTTAGAAGTAGTTTGGCTGATAACCTGTATGAATGTAATAGGTGCCACTACGGTATAAATTTCTCCCATAACTGTAAAGTCCATTGTATTGGCATCCGTAGTATAGGCAACTGTTGACCATGCACATCCAAGTAGTGTATAGGCTACACCAGAGCCTCTCCAATCAAATCTTTTTGTTGACCGTAACGATTTATTATCGATTGGGAATGTGCCAGGCATTGAAACGGTATTATGCAGCCAGCCCTGGCACCTATAAAAACCTAAAATAGCAGCATCAGCTCCTGCAACTATTTCCGCAGGACTGGGTGGATTTGCAGGTGCTACCTGTACTCTTGTTCCGCCGATGGCACCGCCATCTACACCAAATGTGCCACGGAATAAAGTATTTGCATTCACACATATATTTGCCGGTGGTGTTGGTGCGGCAGGAGGTGGTGGAGGTTTTTGATGAGATGAACTCATTGTGAAATTCAGGAACTCGCCAAACCGTATCGTTTCTTTCAGATTTCCGGGAAAAATACTGATCAATTTCTGCTTATACATGGCTTCGTCGATCTTTGCTTCGTCCCAGATCTTTTTTACAAAGGCGTAATATTTTTTTTGAATGGTCAGGGCCATTGAATACTTTTCTTTACTATCAGTTACCTTACTCAGTTTTTCTATTTCTGCTGAGTATGCTGCATAGTTGCCGGTATTATCTTCATTATATAGTTTTTCGATCCTGTCTTTGACCGGCTTAACTATTTCAATGATCTGGGCTTCTATTTCTTTGGTTATATGAGCCTTGGTTTTAGGCAGCTCTTTTAACTGGGTTACCTGGTCTCTTTGGCTATATGAATTTATTGTACAAGCCAGTAACAAAAAAAGCAACAGGATGCCGGATAATTTAATTGAATGTTTCATGAGGAGTGTTTTATTTTTTAATTAGCGTTCCGATTTCGTTTTTATTTCAATGTAAATATGGGGATGATCCGGGGTAGAATTAATCCCCGAAAAACAGGATATTTCAGCTGCATCAAAAAATCATTGAAAAAGGGGAGATGGGTAGGATCTGAGTTTCTTTTATTTGTAAAGCGATGTTAAAGGCTCGTTTTACTGTATGAGAAAAATAATATGCATTTTGACTTTCCTCTTTCTGTTTAAAACAGCCGAAGGCCAACAGCATCTTGTTGACAGTATAACAAAACAATTACAACTTCCGATGGCGGATAGCAACCGTGCAATAAGTATGATGCGGCTTGCAATAGATTATGAGGCAGTAGATACCGCCAAAGCCTATACGGCTTACAAGAATGCAATAAGCTTTGCAAGAGAAAAGAAGTTATACTATCAACTGGGTCGTATTTATCAAAATCAATCTTTTCTGTATAGCACCGCTGCACGGTATGCTGATAGCCAGGGCAGTCTTGACACAGCAATACTTAATTATAAAAGATCCGATCACCCAAATGCAAAACTGTGGGAGGCGAATGCATATGGTGATATTGCCAATATTTTAAAAGTGCAAAATGATTTTGAGCAGGCAGTTCAATATCATTTAAAAAGTATAGCAGTTCTTGAGCAACTGGGAATGCCCGACAAATTGGTTATTCGGTATTGCAATTTATCGGGTGTGTTTGGAGATCTTGAGGAATACGAAAAACAGGAGGAATATGCTCAAAAGGCCGTAAAGATATCCCAGCAGACAAGAAACAGGTCAAATCTGTTTATTTCGTACTTTATGTTAACCAATAGCCTGACAAGACTGGAAAAATATGGAGAAGCCAAAACCTTTCTTGACAGTGCAAGAGTTTATGCTGACGAGAACTCCAATATTGACATATTGTTCTCTTATTACCTTATCGCTGCGCAGGTATTTAACAGGCTGGGCAATTTTGATTCGGCTGCTTATTACTTTCAAAAGAGTTATTCGGTTTCTGAAAAGAGTAATTATGGTTACGGCAAGGCAGAATCTCTTTTGCAACTAGGGGCAGTTTTGATCTCACAAAAAAAATATACCGAGGCTGAGGGTTATTTATTGAAGGGAGTAAAACAGGCAGAAAGTATCGGGTATTTCAACATGCTTGACGAAGGGTATAAATATTTGTCAGATGTTTATGGTCTGACCGGAAGATATAAACTAGCCTATGAATATTTTCAAAAGTATAAAGAGGTAAATGACTCTGCAATCAGTCTTGCATCAAAAAAATATGCAGCTGAGCTTGAAAAAAAATACGAATCTGCAAAAAAAGACAAACAAATAGTGATCCAGCAGTCACAGTTGCAGAGAACAACGATCACGAATTATATCCTTTTTGCTTCAGCAGCTATATTGCTTATATTTTCTTTACTTGCTTACAGAAATTATAATCAAAAGAAAAGACTTCAGCAGCAACGTATCAGTGAACTCGAAACAGAAAAGAAATTAACTGCAACAGAAGCTGTATTAAAAGGTGAAGAGCAGGAAAGAACCCGCCTGGCAAAGGACCTGCATGATGGATTGGGAGGTATGTTGTCGGGCATTAAATACTCATTTCAAACTATGAAAGGAAATCTTGTATTAACCCCTGACAATGCGATGGCTTTTGAGCGAAGCATAGATATGCTGGACAGCTCCATTAAAGAAATGCGTCGTGTAGCTCATAACATGATGCCGGAAGCGCTGGTAAAATTTGGATTAGATACTGCATTAAAGGATTTTTGTAATGATATTAATCAATCCGGGGCACTGCAGGTGAGTTATCAATCAATAGGAATGGAAGGTGAAAATGTAGAACAAACAACTGCCATAACAATTTACCGCATTGTGCAGGAGTTGATCAACAATACGATGAAACATGCAGCAGCAAAAACAGCCATTGTGCAGGTAAGTAAAGAAGGAAGCCATATTAATATCACGGTGGAGGATGACGGCAAGGGTTTTGACACAGCTTTATTGAAGGGGGTAAATGGGATCGGGTGGAGCAATATTCAAAGCCGCGTTGAATATTTAAAAGGTAATTTAGACGTACAATCGGAACCTGGAAAAGGTACCTCCGTTCATATTGAGATAACCACATAAATGACAACAAAAGTTTTTATTGTAGACGACCATTATATGGTGATTGAAGGTATCCGTTCATTACTCCAGCATGAAAAGGATGTTGAATGGTTTGGGCATGCCACCAACGCATCTTCTTGTCTCGCCTTTTTAGAACAGCAACTGCCTGATGTTATTTTAATGGACATTAATCTGCCGGATAAAAGTGGCATTGATCTATGTAAGGAGGTAAGAGAGAGACATCCATCTGTTTTCGTAATTGGACTCAGCACTTTCAACCAGCAAAGTTTTATTCAGAAGATGATGGATAACGGGGCTTCGGGCTATGTTTTGAAAAATGCAACCAGGGAAGAATTGATGGAAGCGATCGGATCTGCTGCAAAGGGAAAAACTTACCTGAGCGATGAAGTGTCGCAAACCCTGATGAAAACTAACTCAAACGAATTGCCGGTGTTGACAAGAAGAGAGAAAGAGGTGCTGATATTGATCGCCGAGGGGTTAACAAATAATGAAGTGGCTGGGAAATTATATATCAGCCCCGCAACAGTAGATACACACCGGAAGAATTTGCTGGCAAAATTTGATGCAAGGAATACTGCTTCCCTGGTTAAAATGGCAATGCAGTTTCAGCTGATCTGATAAAATTCAGCAAGGTATTTCTATTAATACAGAGGTTCCTTCCTTTGGCGCTGTCCGAAAATCCATTTTTCCTTTTAATGTTTTGATCCTGCTTTCAATATTCTTCAGCCCAATTCCTTTTTTGTTTTGAATATCGGCCATGGAGAATCCTTTGCCATTGTCTTCTACCGTAATGTACAACCGGTTTTCGTTATAACTTAATTGAAGAATAGCTTCAGATGTTCCTGCATGTTTAATGATGTTTTGTATCAGTTCCTGTATTATTCTGAAAACATGAAATGATTGTTCGTCTGTAAGTTGCATATCAGCCGTATGCAAAGCTTCGAATGAGATATTGAACTCTCCCGGTTGGCTGATATTACGACAATAATCTCTCAGCGAATTCTCAAGTCCGTAAATTAGCAGACTTTCAGAAGCCATGCTATGAGATATATCACGTAATTCAACAATGGATTCATTTAGCTTCCCAATGTTATAGTCAAATTTTTTTGCTTGTTGCTCATCAAGGTCCATTTGTTTTTGCATGGCACTAAAAGAGTGTTTTACACCACTGAGCATACTTCCCAATCCATCATGTAATTCCCTGGCCATTCTTATCCGCTCATGTTCAATAGCCAGTTCTTTTTCCATAATGATCTTTTGCTTTTCCAATTGTCGTTGCAGGTATGAACGTGTAAGAAGATAGATTATGGTTATGAGTATGGCAATCAATGTTGTCAGGAACCACCATGTTTTCCAGAAAGGAGGATTGATGATAAAGCGATAGGAAATTAGTTTATCATTGTATATTTTACCGGGGTATTTTACAGTGATCGTCAATACATATTTACCCGGGTCAAGATTATTGATCTCAAAATCTGCTTTATTATTGTTTTGCTGCCAGCTGGTATGATCTCCTTCTAATAAAAAATGAAAGTTGATACTACGGCTGTCAATGAATGAAGGGGATGAAACTGTAAAACGAAAATTATTTTGTAAATAACTGAAACTGATATTGTCAGTTGAAACTATTTTGCCATTAACTGTTAATTGATTCAGCCAGGCTTCAGGTTTATATGCTGATCTTGCTAAAGTATATGGATCGTATTTAAAAACCTGCAGATTCTCAGTTCTGGCATAGATCACTCCCTTTTTATCCCGGGCTAATTGCAGAATAGGTTCAAAGTGATTGATGCGGGCTGATATATTTTCTATCAGCGTATCATTTCCGGCGAATGTAATGACATCAAGACCTGCTGCAGTGCCTGCTGCAATTCTGTGATCATCTATCCTTAATAAGGTCTCCACAAAATCATTTGATAAGCCTTGTTCTCTTGTTAATTGCCCCACTATGGATAATGATCTATCACTGACTTTTGCAATGAGAATGCCGTTTGAACGGGATGCAAGAATGAATGTATCTGCGTTCCAATGGAGTGCAAACCTGGCTTCCAATTGGGGGTGAATAAAACTGCCTACTTTTTCCGGGTGATTTTCTTTGATGCTGAATTTTACAATATCATTGCTTCTGCAAAAGGCCCAGTAGTTATAATTTTCATCAACTGCTATATTATCTGCAAAATAAGGTAACGGCAGGCTTTGGGCAGAATGATCTTTTTGTATAATGGTAAAATGATTACCCGCGATCAACAGGTTCCCTTTATTATCTATTGTAGTATTAGGAGAGGGGAAAAGAACGGTAGTTGATGTAGTGACATTACTGATATGAATTTCTTTATTGAAGTTGTTGGAAAGGATTCCAGATGAAGTGAATTTCCAGAAGCTTTTTTGCCAGAAAAAATTATAAGCAGGATCCGGGCTAATAACGGGAGGATCTTTTGCAATTTTAATATCCTTTCCGGTAAATAGAACAAGGTCAGTATCCTCTGTATTAGCGATCAGGGTGGTTTGCCCTATTGGCTTTTGCCCTAATTTGTCAAAAAGCTCAAAATTTGTTTGTACCAATTTCTGGACACCTTTTCCTTTTGCTATAAACCAGTAATTATTCTCAGCGTCCTGGAAAATTGAAGTAGTTCCGGCAAACAAACCATCTTTTTGAGAATAGGTAATGGTCTCCCCGGTCTGAAAATTGATCTTACAACAACCGGTTATATAATTTATCAACCAGATATTTTTCTCCCGGTCAAAAAAAAGTTTTTCCACTTTGAAGTCTTTGGGAATATATTCTTTAAACCAGGCTTCCTCTATTTTTATCTTGCCATTCTCTAAGGAAGATCTGTTTAATTGCCTGACACCTGCGTCAGTACACAAGAACACTGTCTTTTCATTATCTGTAGCAATGCTATACGTTATCAGGTTCGATGATGAATCTATAATAGTGCCTTTGTTTTTGTCACAGCTATAGATAAAATGATCATTGTCATAGTAATAATTAAAAACGACCATGTTGTTTGAAACAACAACGTTGTCGAGAAACTTTTCTTTGCCCTTTAGATGTGTGTTTTTTAATAGTGGCGAAAGATTGCCATTCTTACCTGAAAACAAGCCATAATTTGATACAACAATATATTCGTTAGCTGTTATAGGAATGACAGAAGATACTTCATTGACGTTTTTAAGAATGGTTGTGTCCGGGTAGTCCTTCTTCTTTTTTATAGTGATCCAGCTTCCGTTGAATGTGGCAAGGCGGATACCACCATCAGCGGTTAATAGCGCATCTTCGACAATGCTGATGGCAGTATTCCCAACTTTTGTATGATTGATAAAATGTTGCCCATCGTAAATGCTTATTCCGTCTCTTGTTAAGAAAAAAATGCGACCGCTTCCATCCTGGATCATTTTATTCACCCTTGCATCTACCAGTCCATTGGCAGGAGTAAACGTTTCATAATACTGCTGGGCATTACAGCAAGTCCAGAAAAAGAAAAATATACAGGAAGCTAAACACCTCATGTAATAAATGTAGAAGATTTTTTACAACTTATACTTACTCAAAATCCTCGTACAATAAATATTTTTTGCGTATTGCTTTAAACTCATTGAGCTTTGGCTCCCAGCATTTGCGAATTTCTTCTTCGGATTTGCCGTCCTTTAATTGTTGCCATAATTCATTATTGCCAGACAATCTTACAAAAGACGACTTTTCCATATCACCTGATTTTGGAACCAGGAAGAAACTATCTTTTTGCGGGAATAATTTATATGCATCAATCAACCACTTCAATTGCACTCTCTTATCCACTTTCTTCAGCACCTCTTCTGTCGTGCCGCTTAGATCCCAGCCATAACAAACTTGTCCGTAATGTTTTGAACTTTTTGCGCCTTCATTCGGATTTGGTGTAAACGAAAATAAATTTTGGGGTAATGATGGATGGCCAAAGACCTGGAACTGTTTGTTCGTTCCTCTTCCTTCGCTTAAAGCAGTGCCTTCAAACAAACAGGTGAAAGGATATAAGTAAATGGATTGTATGTTAGGAAGATTGGGAGATGGCTTTATGGGTAATTCATATCTTGATTTATGATCGTAGCCTTTACATTTTATTACCTGGAAATGAAAAGGGGTGTCTACGGAATTCTCTGCTGTTTTATAATAAGCATATTTAGCATTTGCTTTTTCACTTAACCAACCTTCACCGGCGATCATGAAAGCATATTCAGCGATCGTCATTCCGTATACAATCGGAACAGGCTGCATGCCAACAAAGGATCTGTATTTTTTGTCCAGTACCGGCCCGTCAACATAAAAACCATTCGGATTGGGTCTGTCTAATATCATCAATGGTTTTTCTAATTCAAATGCAGCTTCCATGAATTCTTCCAAAGAAGAAATGAAAGTGTAAAACCGTACGCCTACATCCTGTATATCAAAAATGAGTAAGTCAACGCCTTTTACATCTTCTGCTGATGGCCTTCTTTTGTTTCCGTATAGGGACACCACCGGAATGCCGGTTTGCTTATCGATATAATTGCCCACTTTTTCACCCGCGTCTGCAGTGCCTCTAAATCCATGTTCCGGGCCGAATATTACCTTGATATCAATACCGAGTTTTCTCAAAGTATCTACCAGGTGGGTATTGCCAACCATTGATGTTTGATTCGCAAAGATGCCCACCGTATGGCCTTTTATAAGTGGCAGGTACACATTGATACGATCGGCACCTGATTGTATGCCTGCATTTTGTGCGGCCCCGGTAATTGTAATGAACAGGAGGGGTAGCAGTGTTCTTAATATCCTCATATTAATGATTTGGGTTGGGTTAAAGTACAGAAAATATTAACTCAGACAGGGTTAAATATTTAAACGGTTGCATTGGGCATTTTGGCCTACCTTGCAAGCCATTTTGAAATTAATCAATCAATAAAAACAATACAATGGCGCAGGTAAAAAGTGGCGATACAATAAAAGTACATTACCATGGGAAATTGACTTCTGGCGAAACTTTTGATTCATCAGCTGGTCGGGAACCACTGGAATTTGAAGTAGGTAGCGGAATGGTTATCCCGGGATTTGACGAAGGTGTAACGGGTATGTCAGTTGGGGAAAAGAAAACAATAAATATTCCTTTTGCTGAAGCATACGGGCCTAAAAACCCCGAAATGATCATCGAAATGCCAAAAGACCGTTTCCCAAAAGATATGGAAATCGAAGTCGGAATGCCACTGGGTATGAGTGATCAGAACGGTCAGCAATTCCAGGTTACAATTGTGGAAATAAAAGATGATTCGGTGATGCTGGATGCTAATCATCCTTTAGCTGGTCAAGACTTGATTTTTGATCTGGAGCTGGTAGAGATAGTTGGCGCAAGTCCCCTTATTATCATGCCGTAATAGTTCATAATTTCATATTAATGGTTTGTAGTTTCATTAACTGCAAACCATTTTCTTTTTAGTATATTACATCCCCCAAAAGGAAAAATATGTTTGAAAATTACAAGTACACCGCAGCAGAGCGATTCATGAGATATGTGCGAATAGATACTCAGAGCGACCCACAATCTTCTTCTTATCCCACTACAGAAAAGCAAAAAGATCTAGGAAAGATATTGGCTGAGGAATTAAGACAAATGGGCATTGCAGATGCACAGATGGATGAGTGGGGTTATGTATATGCCACCATTCCTGCTACTACGGATAAGAAAGTGCCGGTAGTATGTTTTTGTGCACATATGGACACTGCGCCTGATTGCAGCGGTACAAATGTGAAACCGATCCTGCATAAAAATTACCAGGGACAGGATATTGTGTTACCAGATGATACAACCCAGGTATTGCGACCGAGTGAGTATCCTTATTTAAAAACACAGGTTGGCAATGATATCATCACCGCATCAGGAACAACATTGCTTGGTTCTGACGATAAAGCAGGTGTAGCGGAGATCATGGATCTTGCAAATTTTCTGACAACGAATAAAGTGAAGCATGGGGAAATAAAGATCCTGTTTACACCCGATGAAGAAGTGGGAAAGGGAACTGCTAAAGTTGATATGAAAAAACTCGGTGCTGAATTTGGTTATACATTAGATAGCGGAGATGCCGGTGCATTGGAAGATGAAACATTCAGTGCCGATGGAGTGCATGTGGTTATTCATGGTGTTATTTCCCATCCGGGTTATGCAAAAGATAAAATGATCAATGCAATGAAAATTGCCGGTGAAATTTTAGCAGCACTACCAAAAGATAGATTGTCACCGGAGTCAACCGACGGTAAAAGAGGGTTCATTCATCCTGTAAGATTAGAAGGCATTGCTGAAAAATGCACCATCGATTTTATCATCCGTGATTTTGAAACCGAAGGGTTAAAAAAGAAAGAAGATTATTTGCGTACACAGATAGAAGAGAGAATGCGGACTTATCCCAAAGCAAGTTTTGAATTTCATGTAACGGAACAATACCGTAATATGAAAGAAGTGCTTGATCTTTATCCGCATGTTGTTGATTATGCCAAAGAGGCGATAACAAGAACTGGTTTGGAACCAAAGATGGAAAGCATTCGTGGAGGTACTGATGGAAGCCGGTTGTCATTTATGGGGCTGCCTTGTCCGAATTTATTTGCCGGAGAACAGGGTATTCACTCTAAACTGGAACATATCAGTGTACAGGATATGAACAAGGCTGTTCAGATGCTGGTTCATTTGGTGCAGGTGTGGGAAGAGAAAAGTTAATCGTACATTACAGTATAAATTTTAAACTATGGACTTCGCAAAACTACTTACGCAATATTGGTGGGTGCTCGTAGGGCTGTTTATCTTTTTCAGCGGTTTGTATTCCGTTAACCAGGGTATGATCGCTGTTGTTACCATGTTTGGGAAATTCCGGAGGATCGCCGGACCGGGACTTCGTTTTAAATGGCCGCTGATCGAACAGATATACAAGAAAGTCTCTATTCAGAATCGTTCAGTAGAACTGGAGTTCCAGGCAGTGACCAATGACCAGGCAAATGTTTATTTTAAAGTGATGATGCTGTTTGCAGTGCAAAATGCCATTGAAGAAACGATCAAGAAAGTGGCATTCAAATTCATTAGTGATAAGGACCTGATGCAGGCATTGATCAGAACGATTGAAGGAAATATCCGTTCGTTTGTTGCTACCAAAAAACAAGCAGAGGTGCTGGGTCTTCGCAGGGAGATCGTGGAATATGTAAAAGTAGAGATCGATCATACATTGGAAGAGTGGGGATATCACTTGCTGGATTTACAGATCAATGATATTACGTTTGATAAAGTGATCCTCGATTCTATGAGTAAAGTGGTGGCTTCAAATAACCTGAAAGCTGCTGCGGAAAACGAGGGACAGGCATTATTGATCACTAAAACAAAAGCTGCTGAAGCAGAAGGAAATTCAATAAAAATATCAGCAGAAGCAGAGAGAACAGCAGCGCAATTGCGTGGACAGGGTGTGGCGCTATTCCGCCAGGAAGTAGCAAAAGGTATGACTGAAGCTGCTGAACAAATGAAGCAGGCTAACCTGGATACCAATGTCATTTTATTTAGTATGTGGACCGAAGCTGTTAAGAATTTTGCCGAGTATGGAAAAGGCAATGTGATATTTTTGGATGGAAGTGCAGATGGAATGGAAAAAACCATGAAGCAAATACAGGCCCTGATGATAAAGCAGGCAGGGGCTGATTCATAAATTTTGAAGATCGGAAGTCTACTATCCGCAGTCCGAAAGACGATTTATATAGCTTGAATGGTCTTTCGGATTTTTGTTTCAAAAGGATAGGTACATGGAAAGAGATGAACATAAAGTAAAAGGAAATACAAAGTTGTACCGTATATCTCCGTGTAGCTCATCTACTCTGTACCTCTTTGTTGTAGATTCTTGTTAAATAACTCTAAAACTTACCTACTCTATACAACGTGGCATTATTTTTCTCGTTCATGGAAATGTTATTCAGACTTGTTAATAACAGCTAAAAACAAATTAAGCCTCAACGCATACTTTTACACCTAAAGATTAATAAACATGATTGACCTTCTACAGATCGTTGACACAGTAGCACAAACCGCAACAAAATTCGCCACAGGCGATACCAACCACGATGGCACTTTAAGTTTTTTTGAATTATTAAAAATGGGGGGGTGGATCATGATCCCACTTGCCCTGATGCTGTTATTGGCTGTATATGTGTTTGCTGAACGAACTATTGCTATCCGCAATGCCGGAAAGATCGATGACAACTTTATGAATATTATCCGTGATAATATCGTTACCGGGAATATTGCAGCAGCAAGAAACTTTGCCAAGAATAATAATACCCCGGTTGCCCGCATCATTGATAAAGGTATCCAGCGCATTGGCAAGCCACTCGATAGTATTGAAAAAAGTATGGATAATGTGGGTACATTAGAAACGTATAAATTAGAAAAGAATCTCGGTGTACTTTCTGTTGTTTCAAAAGCTGCACCGATATTTGGTTTCGTAGGTACCCTGGTTGGTATGATGCAATTGTTTTCCAGTATCACTGCATCGAATGCTTTTGAAGTAAGTACGATCTCTGGCGGTCTTTATACAAAGATCATCACCTCTATTACTGGTCTTGTTATCGGTCTGTTTGCTTATCTCGGGTATAGTTATCTGAATACACAGATTGATAAAGCATCAAACAAAATGGAAGCAGCATCAGCAGACTTTCTTGATCTTTTACAGGAACCAACCCGCTAAACCCAATACATGAAATTCAGAAAAAAACATAGACAAGAATCGGAAGTCGCTACCGACTCACTGAACGATATTCTCTTCATTCTTTTGATGTTCTTTTTGATCGTGGCTACATTGGGTAATCCGAATGTTGTAAAAGTAGGATTGCCGAAAGGAACCAAGGATACAAAGGCCAAACAAAATATCATGGTATCTATCAATAAAGACCAGGAATATTTTATTGGCACCAAGAAAATAGAATCAGCCATTTTTGATTCAATGCTTAGATTGGAGATCAGAAAATTCAGAGCCGTTGTAGATACACCTACTGTCGTTATCAATGCTGATACCACCGCTTATTATGGGGAAGTGTTCAGGATCATGAGAGTAGCTAAGAAAGATACCGCTAAAGTAGTAGCAAGGATTGACTAGACTATTTACGATAAGTAATCATATAAGACCGGATCTAACCATCCGGTCTTTTTGTTGCATGTCTTTTTTCAATTCAGTTGTATATCCTGCTGACTGGAATAATTGAACCGTTGCTTCTCCCAGGTCTTCATGAATCTCCGAATAGATATTTCCTTCTTTTTTAAGATGCGTTTTCCCAAATAATGCTATGGCCTTATAAAACACCAACGGATCATTATCAGGAACAAATAATGCGGTTGCTGGTTCATAGTCCAGTACATTCACATTCATCGTTGCCTTACCCATTACCGGAATGTATGGTGGATTGCTGACGATGATATCAAAAGAAGGGAGTTGCTCCCATTGGGTTTCATCCAGGAAATCCAGTTGCAGAAAATTTACATCAACATTGAGATTGCCTGCATTTTTCTTTGCCACCTCCAATGCATCGTTACTGATATCACAACTCCATACTTCAGCCCGTCTTATTCTTCTTTTCAATGCAATGGGAATACATCCGCTACCGCTGCCAATATCTAAAATCCTTAAATCTCCAATAGGGAATTTGCAATTAGTGATGATCCATTCTACCAGTTCTTCTGTTTCCGGTCTGGGTATCAATACATTTTTGTCAACATAGAATTTTAATCCGCAAAACCATGATTCGTTCAATACATACTGCAACGGTTCATGCTGTAATAATCGCTCAGTATATTGCTTCACCTGCGTTTCTTCAATGGGGGTCAGTGCAGCATTTTTATAGATCATCCGTTCCGCTTTTTTCGAACCGGTGATGTTCTCCATTATCCAATCGGTCATTTGTGATGATTCGCCTTCGTCGTAGACCGTGCGCAATTGATTCAACACAAAATAAGTGGCTTCCTGTACCGTCATAAGACAAACTTACAACGGGAATGGCGAATTGTGAATAGTCGATGGTGAACAGTCAATAGAGCATCCTTTGGGTTTGCGTCTTGAGCGAATCAGACAGGCTTTAAGAATGAGTTATATTTGCCGCTCAATTGGGAATTCACCATAAATACATGCAACGATGCCTGGATCTGGCAGCAAAAGGCGCAGGCTTTGTTGCACCTAATCCATTGGTAGGTGCTGTGCTGGTCTATAAGGATACAATTATCGGGGAGGGCTGGCATCAGCAATACGGGCAAGCACATGCAGAAGTGAATTGCATCGCTTCCGTGAAAGAGGAAAACAGAGAGCTCATTTCCGAATCGACGATCTATGTTTCATTAGAACCATGTGCACATTATGGTAAAACACCACCCTGCACAGACCTGATCATCCAATATAAAATACCTGATGTAGTTATCGGCTGTCGTGACCCTTTTAAAGAGGTGGATGGGAAAGGAATTGAAAAATTACAAGCAGCAGGAGTGAATGTAGAAATTGGCGTCATGGAAGATGAATGTAAGGAATTGAATAAACGATTTTTCACTTTTCATACAAAACAACGTCCATATGTTGTCTTAAAATGGGCAGAGACAGGAGATGGGTTTATCGCTCCTCTTTTAGATAAAAAAGACCGCCGATTGCTCATCAGTAACGAATACTCCAACCGCCTTGTCCACAAATGGCGCAGCGAAGAATCGGCAATTCTCGTTGGAACAAATACTGCATTGCTGGATGATCCTGAATTAACAACAAGATTGTGGGAAGGGTCATCTCCTGTGCGATTGGTGATCGATAAAGAATTAAAACTTCCTGCATCGTTGAAAATCCTAAATGGCCAGATAGGTACTATAATTTTTAATACTAAGAGACACGAAGATGCCGGAAGGATCTTATACTACCAGTTGAAGGATGACAAGCGTTTTATTCAACAAATGATGAATGCGTTGTACCAATTGCAAATTCAAAGTGTGTTGGTAGAAGGTGGTGCAAAGTTGTTGCAATCGTTTATTGATGGAGGAATATGGGATGAAGCAAGAATAATTAAGAATGAACGATTAATAATTAATAACGGTCTTAGAGCACCGGTTCTCGTTAACGCAAAAGAAATAGCTAAGGACAAAATATTTTCAGATACAATAAGAACATTACAACAGCAACAATCCTGACCAACGACTCCTGACTAATGACTACAATAAACGACTCTTACTACTATACCATCGAAACTCCCTCTGTTGAAGAATTCAAAGACAGGGGCAGCCGGTTCATTGCTTATGCTTATCCTATGACTTCTATCAGCGATTTTAAAGAAAAACTGGCTGCATTGAAGAAAGAGCACCCAAAAGCAACACATCATTGTTTTGCCTACCGGCTTGGATTGGATGGGACGGTTTATCGTGTAAGCGATGACGGAGAACCGTCGGGTACGGCAGGAAGACCGATACTTGGGCAAATAGACAGCAAACAAGTTACCAATGTACTGGTGGTAGTTGTTCGTTATTTTGGAGGTACCCAGTTAGGTGTACCCGGTTTGATAACAGCTTATAAAACAGCAGCGGCGTATGCGTTACAAACAACCGCCATTGTACAAAAACCAGTTCTTACCAATTACCGTTTGCAATTCGATTATACACAAATGAACGATGTAATGAAGGCAGTAAAGCAATTTGATTGTGCTGTATTAAAACAGGAGACACAATTGTTCTGCGTGCTTGAAATTGGTGTTCCTAAACGCTGGCAGGATGAGGTGATGCATAAACTGAATGATCTGAGAAGGGTAGAGGTGCAAAAGTTTTAGCCAGTTGTTTTTATAATAGTCGTACCTTATAGGTACTAAAGCTCTTTTATATGAAACATCATCTTGTTTCCCGAATAGCCATTTGGCTATTAGCCATCGTCATGATCATTTTCGGCATTCACCATTTCCGGTATCCTGAAAACATGTTGATTTATGTACCGCCTTATTTACCCGGTGGTATCATATGGGTTTACATTGTTGGTGTGGCATTCATCCTTGCAGGGCTTGCCTTTATTATCAATCGTTACGTTTCCCTTGCCGGTTATTTGCTGGCCGCTTTACTTATCATCTTTGTTTTATTTGTCCATTGGCCTAATCACCGGGATGCAGGAAGTGCCGAAATGCGGCAACAGGCTTTTGTGAATATGCTGAAGGACACAGCCCTTGCAGCTTTTGCGTTGTATGTTGGAGTGAATGCAAAGCATCAGCGGTTGAATACGGATGATTGAGTCGATTAATTGTTGCTTGATTGTTATAATAGTATTTTGAAGTTCTTTAGGATTTTGAAAGAGGAAGGGCTTTTTTTATGCTTGGTTGGGAACAGGCGTTTCTATATTCAAAACATTAATTTTTTACTTGAATCGTTCACTCACTACCAACTCCTTACTTCCTGGTGTATATACATAAAACCCTTCACCACTTTTTGCACCAAGCTTACCCGCAGTTACCATATTCACCAATAACGGGCAAGGAGCATACTTGGGATTTCCAAATCCATCATGCAATACATTCAAAATAGAAAGACAAACATCCAGACCGATAAAATCGGCAAGTTGCAATGGCCCCATTGGATGTGCCATTCCGAGTTTCATAACTGTATCTATTTCTTCTACTCCGGCCACAGCTTCGTATAAACTATAGATCGCTTCATTGATCATTGGCATTAGAATACGGTTGGCAATAAAGCCGGGATAGTCGTTCACCACACAAGGAATTTTGCCAAGTTGTTTACTTAGTTCAACAATCGTGTTGGTCACTTCTTTTTTGGTGCCATAACCATTAATGATCTCTACCAGTTTCATTACCGGAACAGGATTCATAAAATGCATGCCAATTACTTTATTTGCCCGGCCTGTAACAGCTGCAATTTTTGTAATTGAAATCGATGAGGTGTTCGTTGCAAGAATTGCTTCCTTGGGTGCAAACTTGTCCAGCTGTTCAAATATCTCCAGCTTCAATGCTATGTTTTCTGTTGCTGCTTCAACTACCAGCTCTGCATTGTGTACACCTTTTGGGATAGCTGATTCTATGCTAATATTTGCCAACGCAGCTTTCTTTTGTTCTTCCGTCGTAATGCCCTTAGCGATCTGCCGATCAAAGTTTTTAGCAATATTGGCAACTGCTTTATCCAATTGCGCCAGCGAAATATCTACAATAGTTACCTTAAAACCTGCTTGTGCAAATACATGTGCAATACCATTACCCATGGTACCCGCGCCGATTACCGAAACGTTCCCTCCATTTAAATTCATATGGCTTTATTTTACTAACAAATGTAAGGAGATTGTATTTGCTGCCCAATGAACGGGACGATGAAGAGTGATTGTCGCTGGTTAAACGGGAATCAGCGACAATCAGTAATATCTACGAAATCAATAGTTAATTCTTATTCTTAAAATCCCCTCTCTTCCATGCCTGTATAAATTCCCCCCATGCTGCAGGGTTGAAGATGTTCATTGGAGGTGTTTGTCCCTGGTAAACGGCGCGGTTAGCAATTTTATTGAATTGCATTTTAGTTGCCTCACCACCATCACCGGGAACTACCCGCATTAATGCCCTGCGTTTGTCGGCACTTGTGTTTTGGCGGGCTATTTCTATATCGTCGTCGGGAACTTTAGTATTTACAAAATCGCGGGCAAATTGCTCTGCCGTCGGTCGTGGTTTTATGATCGTGGCGGGGAGATAAACTGTATCCACCACCATTAATTGTACAACGCTGTATTGATTACCCTCCAGGTTCCGGGGAATGGTAATTGTCTTTGGTTTGTAGGTAACGTGGGTGAACTCGATCTGATCCCCTTTTAGCACCACAATAGAGAATACTCCCTGGCTATTGGTGATAGTTCCGCGGTTCTGGCCCTTTACCATTACACTAACTGCAGGAACGCCAACAAGGCTATCTGCGGTCATTACAACGCCATATAATTGAACTACAGAGTCACGGGAGGTTTCAAACTGGGCCTTTGCAGTTTTGGGTAGAATAAAAAACAGTATGCCTGTATAGAGTAAAATTTTTTTCACTGGGTCAAAAATAAAGACAAGTTGCTGATTTCGTAAAAGAAATTGCCCCCTGTTATGGTTAACTTCGCAGTTGATTAAGACTTTTAACAAATACTTGGAAAATGACGAAAGAAAAAGTACTTGCAGCGTTGAGTAATGTAGAAGAACCTGACCTCGGTAAAGACCTTGTGACGTTGAATATGATCAGGGATATTGAGATCGAAGGGAACAATGTTTCATTTACATTGGTGCTTACTACGCCTGCCTGCCCGATGAAGGATATGATGCAAACAGCCTGCACCAATGCTATAAAATTACTGGTGAATAAAGAAGCTGTGGTGAAAGTGAATTTTACTTCGAACACTACGACGAAGAGAACGGATGCTAAAACAATTTTACCAAACGTAAAAAACATTATAGCAGTAGTAAGTGGAAAAGGCGGCGTGGGTAAATCAACTGTTGCAGCAAACCTTGCATTGGCTTTATCCCAGGGTGGTGCAAAAGTGGGATTGATGGATGCAGATATTTATGGTCCGAGTGTGCCGATCATGTTTGGTGTTCGTGGTGAACGACCGATGATGATCGATGTAGGTGCAGCAAAACCAATGATCGCTCCATTGGAACGTTATGGATTGAAATTAATTAGTATCGGGTTTCTGGTAGATGAAAAAAATGCAGTAGTATGGCGTGGCCCGATGGCAAGCAGTGCGATAAAACAATTTGTAACAGATGTGTTCTGGGATGAACTGGATTATCTCGTTGTGGATATGCCACCGGGTACCGGTGATATTCATTTAACATTAATGCAGACCGTACCTGTTACCGGTGCTGTGATTGTTACTACTCCGCAGGATGTGGCCTTAGCCGATGCGAAAAAAGGTATTGCAATGTTTGGCCAGGCTCAACTGAATGTCCCCGTTATCGGCCTGGTTGAGAATATGAGTTATTTTACTCCGGCAGAATTACCAGATAATAAATATTATATTTTTGGAAAAGACGGTGGCAAGCGACTGGCAGATGAATACGATCTTCCTTTCCTGGGACAAATTCCATTGGTACAAAGCATTCGTGAAGGTGGGGACCAGGGAGTGCCGATCATGATGAGCGACGACCTGGTCACAAAAAAAGCATTTGAATCATTTGCGGGACATGTGGTAAGAAGTATTGCGATGAGAAATGCGAATATGAGTGCGGAGAAAATTGCAGAAACGGTATAAAACGTACAATAGCTAAAAAATGTACAACCTTCCATACTATAAGGAAAAAGACATAGAAGAGGTTTATCAATTTATGCAGGATCATCCCTTTGTGTTACTAACGGGAGTAGACGCTGATAATAAACCTGTCGCAACGCAGGTTCCGGTTTTTATTGATGAGAAAGAAGGCAAATTGTTTCTTACTGGTCACATCATGAAGAACACCGATCATCACAAAGCTTTTCTAAAAAACGATAATGTACTGGCTGTTTTTACAGGGCCGCATGTGTATGTAAGTGCCACCTGGTATGATAACCCAAGCCAGGCAAGTACATGGAATTACATGAGTGTGCATGCAAAAGGGAAAATCAGTTTTGGTGGAGGAGAAGAATTAGCAGCAATTCTAAAAAGATTGACACTGCACTACGAGAACGGCAACACGGATTCATCGACTGTTTTCGATAATTTATCACCAGAATACCTGAAGCCTTTAATGAATGCAATTGTTTCCTTTGAAGTAGAAATTGAAAACATCGACCATGTTTTTAAGCTAAGCCAGAACAGGGATGAAAAAAGTTATGATAACATTATCAGCAAATTAAAGCAGCAGGAAGGGGATGGTAAAATAATTGCAGCGCTGATGGAAAAGCGAAAATCAAAAGTGTTTTCCTCATGAAAAATTATCTTTTAACAGCGGTAGCCTTTTTTTTCTTTTCCTGTTCCAATCAAAAAAAAATGGTTGAGACTCCAATAGATAAATCACCTATACCTGCCGCAGAGTTACCTGCTTTTGATAAAGAAGGTCACCGTGGTTGCAGAGGCTTACTGCCGGAGAATACAATTCCTGCAATGCTGAATGCATTAGACCTTGGAGTAACAACATTGGAAATGGATGTGGTGATCACGGAGGATAAAAAAGTAGTGCTATCGCATGACCCGTATTTCAATCATGAAATAACAACAAAGCCCGATGGTAGTTTTGTTACTGAGGCGGAAGAGAAGACATTGAAGATATACCACATGCCATATTCAGAAGTAGTGAAGTATGATGTTGGGATGAAACCTCATCCTCGTTTTCCCGAACAAAAAAAGATGAAGGCCGTAAAGCCATTATTGTCCGATGTGTTTCAAAGTGTGAGAGAATACATGATGACAAGGAGAAAGCCGTTCCCGTATTATAATATTGAAACGAAGAGCATGCCAACGGGGGATTTATTGTTTCATCCAAAACCCGAGGAGTTCGTGGATCTGTTGATGACGGTTATTAAAGAGTATGGAGTGGAAGATATGGTGATCATTCAATCATTTGATCCCCGCACACTGGTTTACCTGCACAAGAAATATCCCAATATTAAAACAGCAATGCTGCAAGAGGATTTCAGCATAACGATCGGGACTGATTATTTGAAGCAATTAGGCTTCACGCCAACTATTTACAGTCCTGCTTATCAAAAGGTAACAACAGAAATGATAAAATCATGTCATGAAAAAGGAATGAAGATCATTCCCTGGACCGTGAATGATAAAGCCAAAATTGACGAACTGAAAAAAATGGGAGTAGATGGAATCATTACAGACTATCCTAATCTTTTTAATGAATAATTAAAACTCAGGTAGATTCTTTTCATTTAGTCCCAACCAATCCAACGCATTTTTGTAAAGCAGTTTTCTTGTTGTCTTTTTACCCATATCCATTTTTTCGATAAGTCTTCCCGGTTTGTGTTCGCCGAGCGGAAAAGGATAATCGCTGCCCAGGCAAATATTATCTTCTCCCATTACATCTATGATAAATTGCATTGCTTTTTTATCATGCACCAAACTATCTATCCAGAATTTGCCGATATAATCTCTCGGGTTAATCGGATTGTCAACTGCTACCAGGTCAGGACGAACTTTGAATCCATGTTCTATTCTTCCAATGGTCAATGGAAATGAACCGCCACCATGTGCAAAAGCAACTTTCAGTTTAGGGAATTTTTCAAACACACCGGAAAATATCATTGAGCAGATCGCCCTGGATGTTTCAGCAGGCATCCCAACCAACCATGGCAACCAGTATTTTTCCATCTGGGTTTCGCCCATCATCTCCCAAGGATGAACGAATAATGAACAACCTGATTTTTCTGCGGCTTCATAGAAAGGAAAGAAGATAGGATCGGATAAATTTTTACCATTGATATTAGAACCAATTTCCAACCCTGGCATTTTTAATTCCTTCATGCAGCGTTCCATTTCTTTTATAGCAAGATTGATGTCTTGCATCGGAACTGTGCCTAAACCAATAAAATGATTCGGTTCTTTGGAAACAGTTTCAGCAATATGATCGTTGAAGAATCTTGATGTCTGGTAGCCATCCAATGGTTTAGCCCAATAGTTAAACAAAACCGGAATGGTCGACAATACCTGTATCGAAACTTCTGTCTCTTCCATTTCTTTCAACCGCAGATCTGCTTTGAAGCAATTATCTTCTACTACACGAAAGAGTTTGTCGCCTTTCATCATACAGGCTTCGCAGTTGCGATGTTCCAGATGAATGAATTCTCCATAACCAAACTTTGCTGTCCAGTTCGGCATTGTTTCAGGCATGATATGAGTGTGAATATCGATCTTCATGAAGCAGTAAGTATTTAATTCCAAATATTAAATCCCCAATTCCATCGTAGCGGCGCTTTCTTTTGTTCAACAATATGATATGATGTAGTGGGATTTATTTTTTTATCGGTGGCTGCATTACCGTTCCACATTTACTACAAGTCCTGTGCATGGTATCTTCCCAAAAACGATTCATCACCGGCGGTAATTGTTTTACAATATCATCGACATGCAATGCTTCTTCGTATAATTTGTTGCCACAGTTTTCGCAGAACCACATGAAGCCATCGTCTTCTGATTCCCTTTTCTTTTCAATGACCAGGCCGACAGTATTGGGTCCACGTTGCGGTGAATGAGGCGTTTTTGGCGGCAGTAAGAACATTTCCCCTTCTTTGATAGGAATATCCTTGAACTCGCCGTTGTCAATAATTTTTACCACAATATCACCTTCCACCTGGAAGTAGAGTTCTTCCGTTTCATTAAAGTGATAATCCTTGCGGGCATTGGGGCCGCCAACTACCATTACAATGAAGTTTTCAGCGTCTTTATACACACATTGATTACCTACCGGAGGTTTTAGCAGGTCACGGTTTTCTTCTATCCATTTTTTGAGGTTGAAGGGAGCAAGAACAGCCATATTGCAAGTTTTTTATGATGTATTGAGACCGAAAAAATACAACTTTTTACCGTAGGTTTGGCCTCATGAATTTATCGCTCGAAGGAAAATATGCCATCATTTGCGGAAGCACACAAGGCATTGGTCTGGCCATTGCTGAAGAACTAGCCTTACTCGGTGCCAATTGTACCTTAGTGGCCCGAAACGAGGAAGCATTAAAGACCGCTGTTCATGGTCTTGATATTGCACTTCGCCAGCAACACGGATATCTTATTGCAGATTTTAGCAAACCGGATGAACTGAAAAAAGTAATTGAAGCGCATACGGCAAAAACTCCGGTTCATATTTTAATTAATAATACGGGTGGCCCTGCTGCTGGTCCCATCACTGAAGCAACCGAGGATGCTTTCCTCAATACGTTCAATCAACATCTTATTTGCAATCATATTATGGCGAAGGCTTGTATTCCTTCCATGAAGAAAGATGCCTATGGCCGTATCATCAATATCATTTCAACTTCCGTGAAGATTCCGTTGAAGAACCTGGGTGTATCAAACACAATTCGTGGTGCTGTTGCCAGTTGGGCAAAAACAATGGCGAATGAATTGGGGCAATTTAATATTACGGTAAACAATGTATTGCCTGGATTCACTTCTACTCAACGCCTTTCAACATTGATAGAAAATATTGCGAAGAAAGGAAACACGGTGGTGGACATTGTAGAAAAGAACATGGTAGAAGAAGTGCCGATGAAGCGGTTTGCTGATGCATCGGAGATTGCGGCAGTTGCTGCATTTCTCGCATCGCCAGCTGCATCCTATGTAAATGGTGTTAGTATTCCAGTGGATGGGGGGCGGACAGGAAGTATTTAAAAGAACGCAGATTGTCAGGAGGGTGAAGATGAATGATGATATATCTGTGTAAATCATAAAAATCATAATAATCAGCGTTCCAAAATGAAGCTTGACATTTCATATCATCTCGAAAATTACATTGGAGGAAATTTGATTGCCCCCCTCAGCGGAAAGTTTATTGACAACACAAACCCTGCAACTGGTGAAGTATATGGCCAAATTCCTGATAGCAATGAGAAGGATGTAGAAGCCGCTGTTCATGCTGCCCAAAAAGCATTTACAACCTGGAGTGTCTCTCCAGTGGAGGAACGATTTAAAATTCTCAATCGCATTGCAGAACTAATTGATGAGAATCTCGAAGCACTTGCACTTGCCGAGACAAATGACAATGGCAAACCACTCTGGTTGAGCAAAGAAGTGGATATACCAAGAGCATCGGCCAACTTTCGGTTTTTTGCAACCGGCATTATGCACTTTGCTACCGAGAGCCATAATATGGAAGACAAAGCTGTGAATTATACGCTTCGTCAACCAATTGGAATTGTAGGTTGTATCTCTCCATGGAATTTGCCATTGTATTTATTTACCTGGAAAATAACTCCCGCATTGGCAGCAGGCAATTGTGTCATAGCCAAACCCAGTGAAGTCACCCCGGTGACTGCGTTTTTATTGGCAAAGATCTGTAAAGAAGCAGGATTACCCGATGGTGTACTAAATATTCTGCATGGTACCGGTCCCAATGTCGGCGAAGCCATCGTTTCCCACCCTGCTATTAAAGCGATCTCATTTACCGGAAGTACAAATGCCGGTGAAAGAATTGCAAGTATCGCAGCCCCAAAATTCAAAAAGCTTTCATTGGAACTTGGGGGCAAGAATCCTAATATCATTTTCGCTGATTGTGATTGGGAAAAAATGTTGTTCAATACTATCCGTTCTTCATTCGGTAACCAGGGACAAATTTGTTTATGCGGTAGTCGTATTTTAATTGAAGAATCAGTGTATGAGAAATTTAAAACAGATTTTGTTGCCTGGACAAAAAGATTAACGGTTGGCGACCCGTTACTGGCTGAATCAAAACAAGGAGCTATCGTTAGCAAAGTTCATTACGAAAAAATATTACGATGCATAGAAACTGCTAAACAGGAAGGCGGAAAAATTTTATGCGGTGGCAATGCAATTAAAGTTGAAGGCAGATGTACCAATGGTTATTTTATTGAACCAACAATTATCGAAGGACTGGATCAAAACTGCCAAACCAACCAGGAAGAAATTTTCGGCCCGGTTGTAACCATTCAATCTTTTAAAACAGAAGAAGAAGCATTGCAACTTGCCAATGCCACACAATATGGCTTAGCCGCCAGCATCTGGACCAAAGATATTTCAAGAGCTAACCGTGTTGCTGCAAAAGTAGAAAGCGGCATCATCTGGGTCAATTGCTGGCTGCTCCGTGACCTCCGGACTCCCTTCGGTGGATTGAAGAACAGCGGAGTGGGGAGAGAAGGTGGTTGGGAAGCTTTGCGGTTTTTTACTGAAGCGAAGAATGTTTGTATTCAATTATAAGAATGCAGCTTGTGGTGATGATTAGCGCTGATGAATCATCATAAACCTTAACTACATAAAAATCAGCGTTCAATTTCTAATTATGTCAGAGATAATCAAAACAGATAATGCCTCTAAACCACTCGGTGCATACCCTCATGCAAGAAAAGTAGGCAACTTGCTTTTTCTTTCTGGCATTGGTCCAAGAAATCCTAAGGATAATTCTATTCCAGGTTTGGAATTGGATGGAGAGGGAAATATTGTGAAATATGATATTGAAGCAGAGTGTCATTCTGTTTTTGCAAACATTAAAGCGGTATTGGAAGCAAGTGGCAGCAGCTGGGATAAAATAATTGATGTGACGGTGTTCCTGACAAACATGAAAAAAGATTTCCCGGTTTATAATAAAATATATGCGGAGTATTTCACTTCGGTGCAGGCATGCAGAACCACGGTGGAAGTAAAGAGTTTACCAACACCAATTGCGATTGAATTAAAAGTGATCGCAACTGTTGATTAGATGTTTTTGGGTTAAAGCCCAACAAGTGCCATATGACCGGGGCAATGTGAAACAATTACAACTGGGCTTTGGCCCAAAACATATAAAATGAATTATCAAAATACACTAGCATTCGCAAAAGGGTTAGATGCAAGCGATTCTTTAAAAGATTTTCGCCAAAAGTTTTTTATTCCCCAACACGAAGGGAAAGATTGTGTGTACCTGACGGGCAACTCACTCGGACTGCAGGCCAAAACAACTTCGCAATATGTGCAACAGGAATTGGATGATTGGGCGAAACTGGGAGTTGAAGGGCATTTCCAGGCAAAGAACCCCTGGATGCCGTACCATGAGATTTTTCCCAAGCAATTATCGAAGATCATTGGTTGTAAAGAAAATGAAGTGGTGGTGATGAACCAGCTGACAGTGAATTTGCATTTATTGATGGTGAGTTTTTATCGGCCAACAAAGCATCGGTATAAAATTATCTGTGAAGCAAAAGCATTTCCTTCTGACCAATATGCTTTTGAAACACAAGCGAAATATCATGGATTTGATGCCGCTGATGCGGTGATTGAAGTTTCACCAAGAGAGGGTGAACATACATTGCGGACAGAAGATATTTTGGCAACTATTAAAGAGCATGGAGATTCTGTTGCGGTTGTTTTATTTGGCGGCGTGAATTATTATACCGGGCAGTTGTTTGATATGAAGTCCATCACTAATGCTGCACATGCCGTTGGTGCTTATGCAGGATTTGATTTAGCACATGCCGCCGGAAATGTGGAATTACAGTTGCATCATTGGAATGTTGATTTTGCCTGCTGGTGTTCCTATAAGTATTTAAACAGTGGCCCGGGTGGAGTAGCAGGAGTTTTTATCAATGAAAAACATGTGGCAAATGATGAGTTACCAAGATTTGCCGGTTGGTGGGGCTATAAAAAAGAAACCCGTTTCAAAATGGATAAGGGATTTGAAGCGATACCAACAGCAGAGGGATGGCAATTGAGCAATGCACCAGTGTTAAGCATGGCGGTACACAAAGCATCGCTTGATATTTTTGAAGAAGCGGGAATGGAGAGATTGCATGCGAAGAGAAAAATGCTTTTTGAATATTTATCATTCATTATTGATTACTGTAATTCAACATCACAACAAAGAATCATAGAAGTCATTACACCAAGAGAAGAGAAAGAAAGAGGTTGCCAGGTTTCGATGCTGATGTTGAAGAAGGGGAAAGAAATTTTCAATGAATTGACAAAACAGGGGGTAATTGCTGATTGGCGGGAACCTAATGTGATCCGTATTGCTCCAGTGCCGTTATATAATTCGTTTGAAGATGTTTGGAGGTTTGGAAGTATTATCTCTTCGATCATTGGATAGAACTTAATATTGATGACTATAAAGCTCCGTCAGCTGGCGGTTAGGAGTTTATGAAAAAAGATATTACAATCGTTGGTGCAGGCCTTGTTGGTTCATTGCTGTCCATCTATTTAGCAAAAAGGGGACATGCGATAAAAGTATATGAACGCCGAAGTGATATGCGGAAAGAAAAAACCATTGCCGGACGTTCCATTAACCTGGCTTTAAGCGACAGAGGATTGCTGGCATTGGAAAGGGTTGGACTGGCTTCAGCAATAAAAAAGATTTCTATCCCTATGCATGGCCGTTTCATTCATAACCAGGATGGAACAACAGCTTTTCAGCCTTATGGAAAAGAAGGACAGTTCATTAATTCAGTTTCAAGAGCAGAATTAAATAAGCGGTTAATGGACATCGCGGAAGAGAACGGAGTAGAAATTTTCTTCAATGAAAAATGCACTACGCTGGATTGGGATAAAGATGTAATTCAATTTGAGAATACGGATGGTAAAGAAGTTCCATCATCAAAAGCGGATATAGTTTTTGGTGCTGACGGTGCTTTTTCTGCTGCAAGGATGCAACATCAGGTAAGACATGATAAATTCGATTACCAACAATACTATATTGATTGTGGTTATAAGGAATTGACAATTCCCCCGACAAATGATGGGGAATTTGCAATGGAAGTTAATGCCTTGCATATCTGGCCACGCAAAGATTATATGCTGATTGCATTGCCCAACCTGGATAAAAGTTTTACCTGTACATTATTCTTTCCGTTTGAAGGGGAAGCTTCATTCTCAAAATTAGACACAGAAGAGAAAGTAAAAGCTTTCTTTGAAAAAACATTTCCAGATGCGGTGAAGCTAATGCCCGGTTATGTAAAAGATTTCTTCCATAACCCAACTTCTTCATTGGTAACCGTGAAATGTTTCCCCTGGGTGCGGGAAGACAAGTTTGCTTTGATTGGTGATGCAGCACATGCAATCGTTCCTTTCTTCGGACAAGGAATGAATTGCGGTTTTGAAGATTGCCGCATATTGGATGAACTGATCGAAAAGAATGGTGACGATTGGAAAACTATTCTACAACAATACCAAACGCTTCGCAAACCGGATGCTGATGCAATTGCCGACCTTGCAGTGAATAATTTTACTGAAATGCGTGACAGAACTGCGGACCCCAAATTTTTACTGCAAAAAAAGATAGAAGCAAGACTGCATGAAAAATATCCAGACAAATGGATCCCGGCTTATTCACAAGTAACGTTTAGTCCGCATATCCGCTACAGCGAAGCTTTGAAAAGAGGACAGCGGCAGGAGGCTATAATGCAGGAAGTGATGAAGATGGAGGGGATCGATACAAAATGGCAAAGCGGAGAGATTGAGACAATTATATTACAGAAATTGGAAGGCAGATAATTATGACAGTGATAATTGGTTAAGATTTTACAGTGTAGATCTTAATAATCATAAAAATCAGCGTTCCGTATTATCTTCGCAGCAATATGACCCGCAAGCAACTCATCGAACAAATTCAAAAAAAGCAGTCTTATCTTATAGTTGGTTTAGATACTGACATTACAAAAATCCCCAAACATCTTTTAGCAGACGAAGACCCAATCTTTGCGTTCAATAAAGCCATCATCGATGCCACAAAAGATCTGTGTGTTGGATATAAGATCAATACGGCATTTTACGAGGCAGTAGGATTGAAAGGCTGGCAGGCGATGGAAAAAACGGTTCATTATATTGGTGATGAGCATTTTAAAATAGCAGACGCGAAACGTGGAGATATTGGCAACACGTCCGATCAATATGCCAAAGCATTTTTTGAAGCCATGCCTTTTGATTCGGTAACGGTTGCCCCTTATATGGGAGAGGATAGTGTAAAGCCATTCTTACAATACGAAGGCAAATGGGCAATTGTGTTGGGACTGACAAGTAATAAAGGAGCTAATGATTTTGAGTTGAAGCAAACTGGTGATGGTTTGTTGTATGAAAAAGTGTTAGAAAAAGTTTCTACCTGGGGGACTCCGGAAAATTTAATGTTCGTTGTAGGAGCTACCCAGGCAGAGTCATTTATTAATATCAGGGAGATTACTCCACATCATTTCTATCTTGTTCCTGGTGTAGGCGCGCAAGGTGGCAGCCTCAAAGAGATTTCTGAAAAAGCTATGAATAGCGACTGCGGAATCTTAGTAAATGCAAGTCGTGCTATTATTTATGCTGCGGGTGGAGAGGACTTTGCGGAAAAAGCAAGGGTTATTGCAAAGGGGTACCAGGAAGAGATGAAGGGTTATCTTGTGAAATGACCTTTTGCCTCTTCTTTTTTTTATACCGGATACCAAGGAAACCGCCTAAACTAAAACCTCCCAAAAAAGCTATATATACAGGAGCTATTTCAGCTATACTTCCTTTTAATAGTTCTCCTTTCGAAACCCATAGGCCAATTAAAAAAGAGATAATAATTGTAAGCAGGACAGCAAAGTCTTCTTTGGTTTCTGCAAGTCGTGTGCAAACAAAGCCACCGGCTGTTGTTGATATTAATAGCCATAAAAATAATGTGACCCAGATGACCATATCATCTTTCCATGCGTCAGGAGGTGGTGTTGAAAAAAGGTAGAGATGAAAAAAACTGTTGAAAACAAGAGAAACAAGCGGAAACAGGATAAGTCCGCAAACAAATGTAGTAGCCAGCGCAGCAATTATTGGCAATATATATTTCATCAGTTCTCTTCTTTCGGTTTACCCGGTGCTAAATTACCTGACGGTTCTGCCCACCAGGGTACTATGTCAACAACAAAAACACCAGCAGCAACAGCTGGGTCGGTCTTTACATGATTCGCTGCATCTTCTTTTGTTTTGCAATCAAAGATGAAAAGGCCACGCCATGTAAAATCATTTTTGCCAAATGGTCCCGCAATTTTTAGTATTCCTTCCTTGTGCAGTCTTTGCATATTTGAAAAATGACCTGCAAAAATCTTACTCCGTTCTGTTGAATCGGTTATCTCTTTGTCTTTTGGGCCGGTTTTTATCATAACCAGCCAAAATTGCTTGATCTTACTTTCCATTTTTTGGGCAGTAGAATCTTTTTGGGAAAAGGCGGCTTGATTTAAAATGAAAACCCAAAATATGGTAAGTATTATTTTTTTCATATCTGTTTTTTAAAATTTAAGGATGCTTATTGTGTTTGTTCATTTTTACGACAATATAAATGCCAACACCTAATGCTATTAATATTCAGAGAGCAGAAGTTATGTTCGTACTTTTCTCCAAACTTTCCAAATAGGCTTTTTCTCCGCCATCAGACCATCCAAACAAACCTGTTGCAAAAAACAGCATCAGTAATAATATAAACGTCGCAAAAGAACTTACCAGGCCGACCAAGATGGAAAATATAATCTTCAAAGTATTTTTGGACCTGACGTTATCCATAAACCAAATATCCCCATTTTTCTTTTATCCGTTACCTTTGCCCCAACAAAAAGATTGCTTTATGGCGGCCCGCACAGACAATTTTCAAAGCCCGGATTATTTTAATGTAGATGAATTATTAACGGAAGAACATAAACTCATCCGTGAGTCGGTTCGCAGTTATGTGAAGAAAGAAATTTCTCCTATCATCGAAGATTATGCACAGAAAGCTGAGTTTCCACAACAGATAGTAAAACAGTTGGGCGATCTCGGTTGTTTTGGTCCAACTATTCCAACTGAGTATGGGGGCGGCGGGCTTGATTATATCTCCTATGGATTGATGATGCAGGAACTGGAAAGAGGGGATAGCGGTGTTCGTTCTACAGCTTCGGTGCAGGGTTCGTTGGTAATGTTTCCTATTTATCAATACGGAAGTGAAGAACAGCGGAAAAAGTATTTACCAAAATTAGCAAGTGGTGAATGGCTCGGATGTTTCGGGTTGACAGAACCCAATCATGGCAGCGATCCATCAAGTATGCTTACGAATATAAAGGATGCCGGCGATCATGTAATATTGAACGGGGCAAAAATGTGGATCAGTAATGCACCATTCTCGCAGGTAGCAGTAGTATGGGCGAAGAATGAAGCCGGAGAGATTCAGGGTTTGATCGTAGAAAGAGGAATGGAGGGCTTTTCTACACCCACTACACATGGTAAATGGAGTTTAAGAGCATCTGCCACCGGCGAATTGGTCTTTGACAATGTCAAAGTTCCGAAAGAGAATATTTTCCCGAACGTAAAAGGATTAAAAGGTCCGTTGGGCTGTTTAACCAAAGCAAGATATGGTATTGCCTGGGGTGCTATTGGGGCTGCAATGGATTGTTACGATACTGCATTGCGTTATTCGCAGGAAAGAGAACAATTTGGAAGACCAATCGGCGGTTTCCAATTGCAGCAAAAGAAATTAGCGGAAATGGTGACTGAAATTACGAAGGCACAATTATTGAACTGGCGGTTGGGTGTATTAATGAATGAAGGAAAAGTAACACCGCAGCAAGTAAGTATGGCAAAAAGAAATGCATGCGAAGTGGCAACGAATATCTGTCGGGATGCTAGACAGATGCTTGGTGGTATGGGCATCACCGGAGAATATCCGGTTATGCGTCACATGATGAACCTGGAAAGTGTAATTACTTACGAAGGCACCCATGATATTCATTTGCTGATAACAGGAATGGATGTGACAGGATTTAATGCGTTTAAATAATAAATACAAATGTGGAAGTAGGAAGATGTGATAATCTAAAAATTTCCACATTCCCATATTTCTCACATTTATTACCATGAAAATCTTCCTCATCGGCTTCATGGGCTCCGGTAAAACACATTGGGGTCGTTTATTAAGCGAAAAGCTTAACCTGCGTTTTTTTGACCTTGATGAGCAGGTGACAGAGCATGCCGGCAAATCAATTGTTGAAATGTTTGCAGAAGATGGAGAAGAGCATTTTCGCTTGCAAGAAAAAGAAATACTGCATATAATTTCCGAGAGCCATGATAGTTTTGTAATGGCTTGTGGTGGCGGGTCACCCTGTTATTTCAATAACATTGAATATATGAATGAAGCCGGCACTACCGTTTGGATCAATACGCCGCTGGATACATTGTTTCAGCGGCTGATCGGAGAAAAAGATAAAAGACCCTTGATAAAAGAATTGTCTGAAGAACAGATAAGACATTTTATAGGGAAGAAATTTGCGGATAGAAAAATATATTACGAACAGGCAGATCTGATAGTTGAGGAAGAACCTGTTCAATTAGAATCATTGATCGAAAAAATATTTCATGCATAAGAATTATCTTATAGCCGCTACATTGTTTGGCGGATTGGCTGTGGTACTTGGTGCATTCGGTGCTCATGGTTTAGAAAGTATAACCAGTGATGAAAAGATATTACATGGGTATCAGACAGGCGTGCAATACCAGTTTTATCATGCGATCGCATTACTCGCCGTTGGGATATTATATGAAAAATTCCCTGACAGATTCATGAAGTGGGCTGGCACCTGTTTTATGTATGGAATTATCCTTTTTTCAGGTTCATTATATCTGCTTACATTCTTAAAAATACAGGATAGTGATGCTGTGAAATTTGTTGGGCCGGTAACTCCGCTTGGAGGAGTATTTTTTATTGCAGGCTGGTTGTTTTTGCTGGCAGCTATTATTAAAAAGAAATAATTAAAGTGGTAGTTCAAGTGTCGTTACTGTGCCATTATTATTCTCAATTTTAAAAGTACCCCCAATACTTTCCATTCGTCTGCCAATATTCTTCAATCCATTTCCAAACTGCCGGAGATTCTCCATGTCTATTCCTTTGCCATTGTCAGAAATGATGATGCGCAATACATGATTAGCTTCAATAAGGATTTTTATATCTGTACCTGATGAATGTTTTAACGCATTGTTAAGTGTTTCTTTTATACTAAGGAAAACATTTCTTCTTTTATCACCGGTTAGTTCCTTGTCGGGAATATTTTCCGGAGTAATTACTTTGCAATTGATAGGAGTGCCGTCAAAATATTCGAGAGCATAAGAACGGATATAGGAAATAAGATTGTCCACTGTATCGTTGCCACTATTCATACTCCAGATGATGGCATTCATTTTATTCAGCACATCATTGGCAGAGAAAGATATTTTGTCGATCTCAACCGGGGTGTTCTCTTTCATTTTATTCCGCGCAATCTCACTCATCAGGCGGATTGCTGTCATTCCTGAGCCAAGCTCATCATGCATATCAGCTGAGATACGTTGCCTTTCTTCCTGCTGGGCTTTGTAAACCGCTATCTCTTTCTCATATTCCTGTAAAAGATTTTGAGCCTTCAGTGCCTCCCGTTCTTTTGTTTGTGAAATAAGCAATCTTCGATTTTTATGGTTTAAACCGGCAAGGAAAAAGACAAGTTCCAGCAGTAGTCCAATCTCATAGTAAACGACAGATGAACTGAAAACCCCCGGAAGATCTTTGAAAGCCATGTATAGAAATATCTTTCCAGCACAGTGGGATCCGAAGCTTGGAATTCACGTGACTTGAAGTCGC